>Ga0315281_10010207_pt1 | contig 12956 bp, 4 predicted proteins | sample YL17G07_0_MG_FD_204540 | JGI IMG/M metagenome (GOLD analysis project Ga0315281, IMG submission 204540) | Sediment microbial communities from Yellowstone Lake, YNP, Wyoming, USA - YL17G07_0 | ecosystem: Environmental > Aquatic > Freshwater > Lake > Sediment | place: USA: Wyoming | collected... | reverse complement strand
AGGGCAGAACCCGAAACTGGGGGATAGGTGGGAGGGGTGTCGTCCTCGGGAGGCAACGGCGCGGCCGGGCTGCCCAAAAGCTCGACCTCCGCAATCTGCATACTGTTGGCATGTGCGGCGTCCCGAACGCGCGTGAACAGGAGCTGATAGTGGGCATACGCCGTGCTGTTGGGAAACGTGATCGGGGTCGTGTTCGGGGTGAAGCGGGGCCAGGCGGCCGCCTGGGCGAAGTCCGCGACATCGCCCCGCGCTATCAGCGTGTAAGGCCCATCGATACTGGCATTGGAGCCGGAGAGCACAAAAGCGGTGGGGTCGCGCTCCGGCGCGTCATTCGCCGTGGTAAGGGTCAGGCCCGTGACAATAGCTGCATCCGCCGACAAGGTGACTTGGAGCCCCGTGGGCTGAATCTGGCCCTGGAAATGCAGATACTTCGTGTTGACGTCATCGTCGATGGCAAGGTTCGGAGCCTCGCCGGCGGGCCAGTCGCCGTCGTCCGGGACACCCCGGACCACGTCCGTCGGGAAAGTGATATCCACCTGCGCCGGTATCTGCCCTGTCAGCAGGGCCGCTATGAATAGGAATGAGCCGAGCATCTTTCCTCCGTTCTCCCTGAGGGTCATGGTGGGGAGAATCACGTCTCCGCCGGTTAGGGTACTCCCGGATACGCAGAAGACCCACGCCCTTCATTGTAACCTTTGGGTGCGCTCAGGTCAACACGGCTGGCGAACCAGTAACCGCTGCCCGAGGTTTTCCTGACCGGCATGGGCGATTTTTGTCAGATTTCCCTTGCAGTCCACAATGGGGATGCTACAATAAAAATGCGGCGAAGGCGGACCGCATGTAGCACTATTATAATCGTTCGCCATCATACATCATATAAGCCATGTCATATCGGCCCGCCCTCGCGAGAGAACCGGGTTCGCGTATTGGGAGAAAGTCGGTTTCGCATTCATTCTGACTTCGCCGGGTCCTCGGGCACATGCGCTAAGCGTACGTGCCCCAGCGGCCATTCCCAGTAACGCCATCCGGGAGTCTGACGGGAAAAGCGGAAGGCACACTGTGTGCCTTTATATCATTATCCCGTTATCCAGAATCGGGAGGGAACGGACATGGCATCATTCAGGTATCACCCGCAGGTTGTCATCGTTCTTACCATCATTTTGGCCTTCGGACTCCGCGCCGGGGCCCAGCGGGTCGAGTTCGCCGGCGGGACGGGGGAGCCGAACGACCCCTACCAGATCGCCACGGCGGAGCAACTGGTCGGCCTGGGCCAGGACCCGAGCCTGTACAGCAGCCATTTCGTCTTGACGGCTGACATCGACTTGGACCCGAACCGGCCGGGAGGGCAGGTGTTCTCGCGCAGCGTGATTGCGCCCGAGGGCTACTCTCCTCGCACGACGCACGGTAATCCGCTGCCGGCGCTGCCCGCAGGCAGCTTCGTGGGTCTTTTCGACGGCAAAGGTCACATCATTCGAAATCTGGTCATTCATGCGGAAAGCGAGTCAACGGCGGGTTTGTTCGGTCTGATTGGCATGGCGGGCCAAATCAGGGACCTGGGGCTTGAGGGCATCGATATTCGGCGGTCATCGGTGGGGGCAGAGGCATTCGTAGCGGGCGGTCTCGCCGCTATTAACGAGGGTGGCACCATCCTGCGCTGTTACGCACGCGGCAGAATCGACGGGCCGGATCGGGTAGGGGAGCCCGCCGGAACCCCTCCGACGCCCCGCATCAGGGCTCTTGCCGTCAGCGACGACGAAATCGGCGGCTTGATTGGTCGCAACAGCGGACTGGTCAATACCTGCTACGCCATCGTGGATGTGAGCGGGGCGGGGGCTATCGGAGGACTCATCGGGCAAAACAGTCAGGGGCTGGTCTACTTCAGCTTCTCCGCGGGACGGGTTCAGGGGACCGGCTGGCCGGGTGGCTTGGTCGGGCTAAGCGAGACCAGTACGTTCTCCCGCGCCGGCCAGGCCATCCAGGACGACCGCGACACCGTGGTCCGCTGCTACTGGGACATGGAAGCCAGCGGGATTCTCGACAGCGCCGGCGGCGAAGGCCGGACCACGAGGGAATTGATGTCCTACCGGACGTACGCGCCCTGGACCCATACCGGTGTGTGGCAGCTTCTCGAGGGCTACGACTATCCGCGGCTCCTGTGGGAGCGGGGACTGCCGACGGAACGACCACGTCCGCGCATAATCGGTACAGGCCAACTCGGCTACGGGGGCGGCAGCGGCGATCCGAACGATCCCTATCGAATCGAGACGGCCGAGCAGTTCTTGACCATCGGCTGTCATCCTGAGGATTTCGACAAGTGCTTCGTCCTCACGGCTGACCTCGACTTCAACGACGTGGAGCACAGCCAGTTCCTGCCCATCGGCTTCGGCCGGGTGAGCTTCAACGGCCAATTCGACGGCCAGTCTCACAGCCTCGTGAACCTGACGATTTCCCAACCGCGGGCGCGGGGCGTCGGCGTTTTCGGCCTCGTGAGCCCGGCCGCGGTCGTTGCGCTGGGTGAGGAGTTCCACTACGAGATTAGAGACGACGGCTCGTATAGCTGGGGCTACAACGGCGGCGGTTCTTCCGTGTCCCCGTCGACGAGTGTGATCAAGGGTCTGCACCTGCGCGCCGTGAGCATCGTGGGGCAGCAGGACGTCGGCGGCCTCATCGGCATGGGCGCGGGGACCGTGACCGATTGCTCGGTCAGCGGACAGGTCACGGGCATGGCGATGGTGGGGGGACTCGTCGGCCAGACGCTGGGCGGCACCCTCTCCGGCTGTCGCGCCGACGTGCAGGTGAGCGGGGAATTCTTTGTCGGCGGGCTGGTGAGCCACACGCGCGGCGTCGGGTTTCGGCAGCCTATCAGCAACTCGGGCGCAGCAGTGGACGTGCTCGACTGCCGGACCAGCGGCCTCGTGACGGGCCAGGTGTTCACCGGCGGCCTGATCGGCTATGCCCTGCGCGACGCCATCAGCGGCTGTTCTGCCCAGGCGGATGTGCATGGGCGGTACAACACCGGCGGCTGCGTCGGCTCCGCGGGAAGCTCCACCATCACGTTGTCTTACTCTCTCGGCACCGTCACGGGCGAAAGGTTCGTCGGCGGCTTTGCGGGGGAGGCGGCGACCGCGACCATCAACGACTGCTACTGCCGGTCCGACGTGACCGGCGGGCAAATGGTGGGCGGCTTTGCCGGTCACGCGGGCAGTAAAGGCCATATCGCCCGCTGCTACGCCGCGTCGGCTGTGACAGCGATCGATCTGGACTCTTCGTTTGTGGTGCCGTCCGTGGGCGGGTTCGTTGGCTTTGCGAGCCAGGCAGATAACCCGTGTGATGGCGACTGCCCCATCAGTTCCTCCGCCTGCTTCTGGGATGTGGACGTCTCCGGCACGACGGAACCTCTCGGCAACCGCCCGGCCGAGCCTGGCAACGTGACGGGCCTGCCCACCGCCCAGATGCAGACCGCCGCGCCGTTTGTCGCCGCCGGCTGGGATTTTGCGGATACCTGGACCATCTGCGAGGGCACGGACTACCCGCGCTTGCGGTGGGAACAAGTCGAATGCAAACAATAGGTGTCTCTATGGACCCATTTACGAGTCGGGGAGGAACGGTAATGGTGCCGGCCAGACATCATCCACACGTGGGCCTCGTGTGCGTGCTCATGTTGATGTGGGCAGTGTGTGCACCAGCGCAGACTGTCGACTTCGCCGGCGGCACCGGCGAGCCGAACGACCCCTACCAGATCGCTACGGCGGAGCAGTTCATCGCCATGGGCTTCGACCCGAATCTGCTCGACAAGCATTTCGTGCTTCTGTGCGACATCGATCTCGGCTCCGATCTCCTCACGCGGCACACGTTTACACAAGCTGTCATTGCTCCTGAGGTGGTTCACGAAGGTGTTCGCGAAGCCCAGATTGAATATTGGGAATTCAACGGCAGCTTTGATGGTGGCGGTCATGTGATAAGCAATTTGGTGATCGAAGGCGATACGTCTTCTTGCGTGGGTCTGTTCGGTACGGTTGGCTCGCGCGGGCGCATCGAGAATCTTGCTGTGGAGGGCGCCCTCGTCAGGGGGTCATATTATACAGGTGGACTGGTGGGCCATAATGATGGGACGATTCTGCGATGTCACGTCTCGGGCGAGGTGAGCGGCGACGACTCTGTAGGAGGTCTCGTCGGGCGGAGTCATGGGACTGTTGCCATGAGCCATGCGAGCGGGACTGTCCGTGGGGGAAATAAATGTAGCTACCTTGGGGGGCTTGGTGGACAAAATTACAATGGAATCGTCATCAACTGTTACAGCGACGCCGCCGTCCAAGCGGAATCCGACAGTGATTATCTTGGTGCACTTGTAGGGAACAACGGTGGGAGTATTGCCAACTGCTACGCTGTGGGTTCAGTGTCCGCAGGGGGTGGCAGCACACTCATTGGCGGATTCGTGGGCGAGAATTCGGGGAGCATCGCCAACTGTTATGCAAGCGACAACGTTATCAGCGGTGAGAGAAGCAACTCCGTCGGTGGGTTGGTTGGGAGCAATCCGTTTGGCAGCATCGCCAACTGTTATGCTGCTGGCTGTGTTTCCGCCGGCCGCGATAGTAGGAATGTCGGCGGCCTTTTGGGAGAGGCAACCTTGACAGGTAGTGTCAGCCACTGCTTCTGGGATGTGGAAACCGCCGGCGTGTCGCGGAGCAGTGGCGGGATCGCTCTTGCGACAAGTAAGATGCAGGATGCTAGCACGTATTTGCTTGAAGGCTGGGACTGGTTAGGCGAGCGCGCCAACGGTACGGCCGACCTCTGGGTGATCCCCGAAGCAGGGGGCTACCCGAAACTGGCGGTGTTCTGTGATTCGTGCGAGGTCCACGCCTTGGAGGGTGCGGGCACGCGCGAGAACCCCTATAGGCTCACTTCACCGGAGGATATCGGCGCTGTATCCCGGCACGACCCATCCGCCTGCTACCAGTTGGATGCTGACGTGAGCATGTCGGGGATTGTGTGGACCAGTGCACCAGTTGCCGGTCTTGATGGTGGTTTCGAGGGCGGCGGTCATACTGTGTCCGGCCTGACGATTCGCGACGGGGGATACTTGGGTTTGTTCGCGGTGCTGACCCCGCGCGCTCAGGTGGCAAATGTTGCGATTGAGGAGGTGAATGTCGCCGGTGAGGGCCACGGGACGAGTCTTGGCAGTCTGGCAGGAGAGAACCTGGGGAGCATCACCAATTGCCGTGCCACGGGTGTAGTCTACGGTTACCACACGGTGGGCGGATTGGTGGGGTGCAATTACCGGGGTAGGATCGTGAATTGTGGTGCCGCCGTGGATACTCTTGGCGTACGGTACGGGTGCGGGGGGTTGGTGGGCGTCAACACAGGCACCCTCTCCTGTTGCTCCGCCACTGGCGCTGTGTCCGGCGTGAAAGTGATGGAGGATATGGGCGGACTGGTTGGATACAACAACTATCTGGGCCACATCACTGACTGCTACGCGCGTGGCAATGTCTCCGACAGAGAGTACAGTCTCCATGCTGGTGGGCTCGTGGGTCACAACCTGCATCTTCTGAGCAGTTGCTATGCGACGGGTAGTGTTGTCGCCGGGACAGGGAGTATCGGGCTCGGTGGTCTGGTCGGAAAGGATGAAGGAGGTGCGGTCGACAACTGCTATTTCCTTCGCCCCTCCAGTGGAGCTGGGCTGATAGGGTTCGGTGAGCCTCTGAGCGCGGACCAGATGATGAACCAGGCCAGTTTCGTTGGCTGGGATTTTGAGAACGTCTGGATAATTTGTGAGGGCCAGGACTATCCCCGGCTGCGGTGGGAGGAGGTCGAATGTGGGTCGGAGCGCTGATTTTGGAGTTTTCTCGTCAAGGTGAGTCACTGGCGTCATGATATAATAATAAGATAGAATCGGTTTGTGGGAGGTCTCGGTATGAAACGGCTACTAATCCTGACGGCTATGATCATTGGGCTCGCGGTCAATGTGTCTCTGGCCGGACCGCGCGATGAATTGTGGAAGCAGGTCGATACTGCTATCAACAAGGGACTGCCCAAGACCGCGATTGAGGTCCTGGACCAGATTATCCCCGGCGCCATGCAGGACCAGGCCTACGCCGAGGCCACCAAAGCCATCTGCCTCAAGATCAGCCTGGAGGGCCAGATTCAGGGGGGCAAGGCCGAGGAGATGATCGTCCGTCTCCAGGACGAGATCGTCCAGGCCCCGGCTGCGATGAAGCCCGTGATGGAGGCGGTCCTGGCCCATTGGTACTGGAATTATTTTCAGCAGAACCGCTGGCGTTTCGTGCAGCGGACCCAGACCGCCGAGCCGCCGGGCGAGGACTTTACGACCTGGGACCTGCCCCGCATCTTAGCGGAGATCGACAAGCACTTCACGCTGGCCTTAGCGGCGGAAGCGGAGCTTCAGGCCACGCCTATCGGACTGTGGGACGATCTGCTCGAGCCCGGGACCGTGCCGGACACGTATCGGCCGACGCTGTACGACTTCCTGGTCTTCGAGGCCCTGTCGTTCTACAACTCGGGCGAGCAGGCCGGCGCCCGGCCGCAGGATACGTTTGAGATCATGGCCGATAGTCCCATATTCGCGCCCGTCGCGGAATTTCTCCAGTGGCGGCCGGAAACTTCGGACACCGAATCCGCCAAGCTCAAGGCCGTCCTGCTCTATCAGGACCTGCTGACTTTCCACCTGGACGACAAAGACAAGTCGGCGTTCCTCGATGCCGACCTGCAGCGGCTGATGTTCGGCAACAACCAAGCCCTCGGGCCGGAGAAGGGCACGCTCTACGAAGCGGCCCTGGAGAGATTCGTGGGCGAGTGCCAGGGTCACGAGCTCGCCGCCCAGGGACTCTTCCAGTGGGCCACCGCCGTGTATGCGCGGGGCGATTACGTCCGGGCTCACGAGCTGGCCGAGCAGGGATGGGACACCTATCCCGCGAGCGTCGGCGGCATCCAGTGCTACAACCTGATTCAGCAGATCGAGGCCAAGTCCGCCACGATTCAGACCGAGCGCGTGTGGAACGAGCCTCTGCCGGACATCCAAGTCACCTATCGCAACGTGACGAAGGTCTATTTCCGCGCGGTGCCATTTTCGGCTGACGAGGCGATTCAGTCTGCCTGGCGGTACATCAACCAGGATGAATTGAAAACTCTGCTCGCTATCGAGCCGGCTCTCCAATGGAGTGCCGAGCTGCCCGCCACGCCCAACTATCAACAGCGAATCGAAAAGTTGCCGGCACCCCGGGGTCTGGAGAAGGGTTTCTACTTCATTATCGCCAGCCACGATCCTTCCTTCCAGCAGAAGGACAATCAGGTCAGCGTTGTGCCCGTCTGGGTCAGCGACCTGGCGCTGGTCATGCGCAGTTTTGACCGAGAAGGCGCGGTTGAGGGATTCGTGCTCGACGCCCGGACCGGCGGCCCCATTGCCGGCGCGAAAGTCACATGCTGGAGCTACGATTATACAAGAACGGCGCCCCAGCAAGCGGGCCAGACGCAGTCCGACCAAAATGGCTTGTTCCGTTTCTCCTCCAGCGACGGCAAATGGATGTCCTTTCTGATCATGGCCGAGTTCGAGGGTGACAGACTGGCCACGGCGAGCAACTACGTTACCCATGGTCCGTATTACGATGAGATGGCGAGAGAGCGGACCGTCTTCTTCACCGACCGGTCCCTCTATCGTCCCGGCCAGACCATTCACTACAAGGGCATCTGTATTCGCACGGACCCGGTTCACGACAAATACGAGACTTTACCGGGTCGGCAACTGACCGTGGTGTTTCGAGACGTCAACGGTCAGGAGATTGCCAGAGAACAATGTCGAGGCAACGACTACGGCGCGTTCAGCGGCAGCTTCACGGCCCCACGCGACCGTCTGATGGGTCGGATGTCCCTGTCCGTCGGCAGCCCGCCCGGTGATACATACTTCAATGTCGAGGAGTATAAGCGGCCCAAGTTCTTCGTCCAGCTTGAGCCACCGGCCGAGGCGCCCCGGCTGAATACCGAGGTCGTTGTGCCCGGCAAAGCTACGGCTTACACCGGCGCCTCCATTGGTGGCGCCCACATCGAATGGCGCGTTGTGCGTCAGGTGCGGTTCCCCGTTTGGTGCTGGTGGGCCCGCTGGATCATGCCGACCTCGCAGTCGCAGGCCATCGCCCACGGCGAGGCTCTCACCGAATCCGACGGCTCGTTCGGCATTTCGTTCACCGCCAAGCCGGACCTGTCCGTGCTGGAGAAAAACGAGCCGATCTTCGAGTTCCAGGTCTATGCCGATGTGACGGACACCACGGGTGAGACCCGTTCGACCAATCGAGCCGTGCGTGCCGGATACACCGCGCTGCAGGCCACTGTTTCAGCCGATACATGGCAGACCCCGGAGAAACCGGTCGAGTTGATTATCGCGACCCAGTCCATCGACGGCCAACCGGAGCCCGCGGAAGGCGCCGTCCAGGTGTACGCCCTGAAACAGCCGGATAAAGTCGTCCGCGCTCCGCTCGGTCCGGCGTGGACGTGGAGAGGTTTCGGGGCCGATGGTGAGCCACTGGCGGATGCGTCCAACCCGGACACATGGGAGACCGCAAACCGCATTAGCGAGCAGGCCTTCAAGACCGATGCCGAGGGTCGGCTCACGATTTCTGTGGCGCTGGAGGCGGGCATCTATCGCGCGGTGCTCCAGACCCAGGACCGCTTCGGCAAGCCGGTCGCGGCCCGCCAGACGATCCATGTAGTGGATCCGCAAGCGCGACACTTCGGCGTGCGAATTGCCAACCATTTTGCCGCACCGAGCTGGTCTGTCGAGCCGGGGGAATCCTTCCTGGCTCTGTGGGGCACGGGGTACGACACCGGCCGGGCTTTTGTCGAGCTGGAGTGCCGGGGCAAGGTCCTGCATGCCTGGTGGACGGACCCGAATCGCACGCAGGAGGTCATCCGGCAGGATGTCACCGAGGACATGCGCGGCGGGTTCACGCTGCGCGTCACCTACGTGCGCGAGAATCGCGCCTATCTGAATCAACAGATTGTCAACGTGCCCTGGACTAACAAGGAACTGACGGTCCGGTGGGAGCACTTCCGTTCGCTGCTGGAGCCGGGGCAGAAGGAAACGTGGACCGCCGTCATCACCGGGCCCGACGCGAGTAAGGCGGTCGCCGAGATGGTGGCCGCCTTGTACGACGCGTCCCTGGACCAGTACCTCAAGCACGACTGGCTGCACAGCTTCCCCGGCTTCCGCAGCGAAAGCAACCGCCTAAGCAGCCAATTCGAGAACAGTATGGTCTCGTTCGGAGCCGTTCTTTCCGACTGGGGCATAGACTGGAAAGCCGTGGAACTCTCCTACCGCCATTTCCCGCAGGAGATCCTATACTCAGGCTATGGCTACTACTACATGAGGGGTGGTACAACAACGCCCGGCAGGAGCAGAACCGGCGGCGAGTCTCCCGCGACGCCGGGCGCCGTGCCCTCTGATGGAAAGGCGGAGCAGACAGATTCGACAACCACCGAATCGGCCCCCGGCCCTGACCTCAGCCAGGTCTCTGCGCGCAAGAACCTCGACGAGACCGCCTTCTTCTTCCCGCACCTGTTGTCCGACGCCGAGGGCGTGGTCCGGATGGAGTTCACCATGCCGGAAGCTCTGACCACGTGGCGGTTCCTGGGCTTTGCCCACGACAACCAGCTTCGCAGCGGCTTCCTGACGGACACGACCATCACGGCCAAGGATCTGATGGTCGAGCCCAATCCGCCGCGATTCGTGCGCGAGGGCGATATCATCGAGTTCCCGGTCAAAGTCACCAATATGTCGGCCGCCCGCCAGACGGGCAAGGTCAGCCTCACGCTGTCAGACGCCCGCACGCTCGAATCGCGTGATGAGGTCTTGGGCAACCTATCCCCGGAGCAGGATTTTGATGTACCCAGTCAGGAGTCCCGCACGTACTCGTGGCGGCTGGCCGTGCCCGATGACTGCGAGCTGCTCACGTACCGGGCGGTGGGCGCCACGACCCGGCTCAGCGACGGCCAGGAAGGCTATCTGCCCGTTCTGAGCCGCCGGATTCTCGTGATGGAATCTCTGCCCCTGCCCATCCGCGGCCCGCAGACGAAGGAGTTCGAATTCACCAAGCTGCTCGAGTCCGGCCAGTCGGACACGCTGCGGCACCAGAGCCTTACCGTGCAGATGGTCTCTCAGCCGGCATGGTACGCCGTCATGGCCTTGCCTTACCTGATGGAGTATCCGTACGAGTGCAGCGAGCAGATCTTCAATCGGCTCTATGCCAATACCCTGGCCTCGTACATCGCCAACTCCGATCCGAAGATCCGGCGCATCTTCGATCAATGGAAGAACACGCCGGCCCTGGACAGCCCCTTGGAGAAAAATGAAGACCTCAAGAGCGTAACCCTGGAAGAGACCCCGTGGGTCCGACAGGCGGTGGCCGAGTCGCAGGCCCGCAAAAACGTCGGCATCCTGTTCGATCAGAACCGGCTCAACGATGAGACCGCGCGCGCCCTGTTCAAGCTCAAGCAGATGCAGCTTGACAGCGGACTGTGGCCGTGGTTCCCGGGCTGTCGCGGCAACGAGTATATCACGCTCTACATCACCGCGGGCTTCGGACGCCTGCGCCACCTCGGCGTGCGCGAGATCGACGTCACTGGCGCGGTCAAGGCGCTGGATGCCTTGGATAAGTGGATGGACGACTCGTATCGGTACAGCAGGGATCACCACGAGTTTGACCTCAGCCCCACGGTGGCCTTCTACCTGTACGGGCGCAGCTTCTTCCTGGCGGATCACGCCGTAGCCGCCCAGTACCAGGAGGCCCTGGACTATTGGCTCGATCAGGCACGCCAGCACTGGCTCTCCTTGCCGCGCCAGTCGCAGGCTCATCTGGCCATCGGCCTCAAACGATTCGGCGACAAGCAGACGCCGGCCGAGATCATGCAGTCCATCCGGGAATTCAGTGTGACCAACGAAGAGATGGGCATGTTCTGGCGGGATACCGAGCGCAGTTGGTGGTGGTATCACGCGCCCATCGAGACCCAGGCCCTGATGATCGAGGCCTTTGACGAGGTGTCCGGCGATGCCCGGGCGGTTGAGGACTGCCAGGTCTGGCTGCTCAAGCAGAAGCAGACGCAGGATTGGAAGACGACCAAGGCCACGGCCGACGCCGTCTACAGCCTGCTGCTGCGCGGCACCGACCTGCTCGCCTCCGACGCCCTCGTCGAGGTGGCCCTGGCCGGCCGGTGGATCGAGCCCGAACAGGCTGAGGCGGGCACCGGCTTCTATGAAGAGCGTTTCGTCCGCAACGAGATCACTCCCGATATGGGCCGCATCACGGTCAAGAAGACCGATGCGGGCGTCAGTTGGGGCGCTGTGCACTGGCAGTATCTCGAAGACATGAGCAAGGTCACGCCTTATGAAGGCACACCATTGCAGCTTAAGAAGACCTTGTTCATCAAGAAAACGACGGCGGAGGGCCAGGTCCTGTTTCCCGTGGAAGGCCCGCTCGCCGTCGGCGACGAGTTGGTGGTGCGGATCGAGTTGCGTGTGGACCGCGATATGGAATACATTCACATGAAGGACCAGCGGGGCAGCGGCACGGAGCCGGTCAACGTTTTGAGCCGCTACCGCTACCAGGACGGCCTGGGATACTATGAAAGCACCCGGGATACCGCCACGCACTTCTTCATGGACTACCTGCCCAAGGGCGTGTACGTCTTTGAATACAGCACTCGCATCCAGCATAAAGGAAAATACCAGACAGGCATAGCCAGCATCCAATGCATGTACGCCCCGGAGTTCAACAGCCACTCGGAGAGCTTCGAGTTGGAAGTCCAGTAAATCCGCGCAATTACCGTGTGAGATGAAGAAACCGCCGGCACCGATGGCCGGCGGTTTCGTTTGCGCGCCCGGAGTTCGAGGTCATAGCCTCTTGTGAGCCGGTCTGCCCTCGGGCCAGTGCCGGTCCTACCCCGCGCATGCGGCGTCTCCCAGTTGTATTAATAGAGCCATTATGTATACAATTGTGAGAAAAATCACCCCGTTGATTTGGGGCACAGGTACGTTGAGGCCGAAGGGGCCGTTCGGATCGTTTCGGGCAAGGGTTGATTCGCTGCGCAGCAGTTCCGCCGGTTATGTTTGAGCAGCGGTACCGGGAACACGAGATGAGAGAAAGTCCGATTGAGTATGGGCATTCGACTGATTCGGCATGAGCAGATGTCGAAATGAGTTGTCGATAAAGACGTAAGGACAGAATCAGCGCTTGGCAATCCGGGCGTGGTGGCGTTTTGCTAATTGGGATTCTCCTGATGGGCAATTGCGACTCTTCCCAATGGTGACGGGGAGAGGAGCGGAGGAGGATGGAACCAAATCGTCGATGCAAGAGTCGTGCGGGCGATAGGGGCTCGCCGGCGCGGCGGTAAGGGGGAGTACCATGGGGGGTACGCAGCATGAGCAGTCCGGAAGGGACGGGCGGCAGCCGTCCCTTTCTGTAGATCCGTGCGAGGCACGGACCATCCTGCGGCCGTGGCGGCCGAGCGCGGCAAGCGGGGTCTTGCCGTGCGCCGGGAGTATGGCAAGCAACCGGGCGAAAGAGAACAGGCGTCGATCAGGAGATGGGAAAGATCGAACAAGCGAGCACAGACAGGAGGTGCATTATGAAAGACAGGCCGGAGCGAAACGACCGCATCCGCTGGGTCGTGGGTGTGGGGGTCGTGGTGGTGCTGTTGGGGGCGTGGCCGGGCCGCGTAGCGGCCGCGGGTACGGAGGGCGTAGCGCGGCTCGCGGCGGGCGGTTTGTCCCCGACGCTGGTCGGGGTTCCGGCGGCCAGAGAGCGGGCACGGGTGCAGATTCCGCCGCGGCCGGAGTTGCGTAGTCCCTGCCGGCCGCCGGTGTGGGTGCCGGGTCCGCCGCCGTGGGCGGGTGGTCCGCAATGGGTTCCGGGTCCGCCGCCGTGGGCCCAGCCCTCTCTGGCGCCGGCCGC
>Ga0315281_10010205_pt1 | contig 12956 bp, 11 predicted proteins | sample YL17G07_0_MG_FD_204540 | JGI IMG/M metagenome (GOLD analysis project Ga0315281, IMG submission 204540) | Sediment microbial communities from Yellowstone Lake, YNP, Wyoming, USA - YL17G07_0 | ecosystem: Environmental > Aquatic > Freshwater > Lake > Sediment | place: USA: Wyoming | collected... | reverse complement strand
CTCATTCCAGCCTTGCTGTTGATTGAATGCCTTCTTCAGGTCGTGGATGCGGCAGGCCGCCCGGCGCAGCTCGTCGGCGGAGACGGTCCAGCCGGTGAGGGCCGCGAGCATGTCCGCGCCTTCCGCGTACAGGTCCCGCACCGCGCGGCGGACGAACTTGCACAGGATGAGCGAGTCCATCAGCGCGACCTGGTTCTCCACCTCCACCATCGCGTGGATACGCTCCGGGTCCAGCGCGAAGCGGTCCACTTCGCCCGACAGGTCCAGGTCGTAGGCGGAGCTCTTGTTGTGGTCGGCGCCCCGGGAGCTGACGGCCAAGCCCAGCGCCAGCGTCTGCAGGGCGCCCGGGTGGTAGCCGGGCAGCTCGAGGCCCTTGACGTGGGGGGCGAACGCCTCGCTGCCACGGCCGATGCGGCGCGCCAGCGCCCTGGAGCCCAGCGCGAGCAGCGCCCCGTAGCCCGCCCGGCGGGCGATCTTCTCAAGCGCGTCCAACAGGTACTCCGCCGGAGGCCGTGCCAGCTCGGGCAGGTCCAGCAGCCCACGCGCGACGCACTCCGCCGCGAAGGCCAGCGTGCCTCCACAGGTGATCGTGTCCAGCCCCAGCTCGTCGCAGCGCCGCGACGCCCGCAGCACCAGCTCCATGTCCCAGTTGCCCAGCAGCGGACCGAGCGCGTAGACGTTCTCGTACTCGACGCGCGTGGCCAGGCCCGCGGCGTCCACGACGCGCTTCTCGCAGCCGATCATGCAGTCGGCGCAGGTGGCGCGCACGGTCTTTCCGGAGCCATACAGCCGTTCCGCCGACAGGTTCTCCGCGGAGGGGTGGGATCCGGCGCGGAAGTTATCGGTGGGCAGGATGCCGATGCGGTTGAAGACCAGCAGGTTTCCCAGCGTTCCCGTTGTGCGGTATTTCTCCGTGCCGGGTCCCAGGCTCGACAGCTTCAGCGCCTGCCGGATCCGATCCAGCGCCGCCGGGTCGGCGACGCTCGCCGCGCGCCCGCCCTGCACGGCGAGCGCCTTGAGCCCCTTGGACGCCAGCACCGCGCCCACGCCCCCGCGGCCGGCGTGCCGGCCGTCGTGGCTCAGCGTGGCGAAGGGCACGAGCGCCTCCCCGGCCGGACCGGTCGCGGCCACGCTCCAGCTTTCGCCGAACTGCCCGCGCAGCGCCTGCTCGGCCTCGCGCGCCGACAGGCCCGCCAGGAATGGCGTGGGCTCGATGCTCACGCCGTCGGGTGACACGAACAACGTGTTCAATCCCTCGCGGCGGCCCACGACGACCAGGGCGTCGTAGCCCGTGCCCTTGCCGGTCAGGGCGAAGGTCGACGAGATCATGGCGTCGTTGAGCCGTTCGGTCAGGGGAGACTTGCAGACCACCGCGGCCTTCGCCGTGGTGTTGAGGGCGGTCCCGGCGAGCGGAGCGAAAGCGAAGACCAGCGGCGCGGATGCGTCCAGCGCGTCGTAGCCCGGGACGCTCTCGCGCAGCAGCAGCCAAGTACCCAGCCCCACGCCGCCCAGGCAGGTGCGCAACACGTCCGGGGCGAGAGGCACCGCCTCGCCCCGGCCCGTGGCCAGATCAATCCGGAGGTATCGCCCGTGATAACCGTGCATAACTCACCGGCAAGGGCGGCGTATTCCCGCCACGGGCTAGCCATGCCTGCCATCCGCTTGCCGAAGCGCCGTTGGGGGGACGGATCCCTTAGCCGCCGACAGATGCGCTGAAGACAATGAGATGGTCGCCCGCCTTGAGGGGCGCGTCCAGGTCCGTGGTGATCGTCCGGCCGTTGATCGAGAAGCGATGGGTCTCGGCCAGCTTCGCGGCCGGGCCGAGCAGCCGCGCCAGGATGGGCTCGGCCGCCGCCAGCACGGCCAGCGCGGTGCGGATCGTGTCGGCCCGCAAGGCGACGCGGGACTTCCCGCTGCGGATGGCGAGACTTCCGTACAGTTCGACACTGACTGCAGGGTGCTCCCGGGAGCCCAGCCCCCGCTCCGTCAAGGCTTGGCGGGTCACCTCGTCCGGCGTGATCAAGGTTTTCCCCCCCTCGCTGGGCCGCACCGCCACGTTCCCCCATCCAGCGGGCCAGGACGAGAATGAGCATGCCATGACGTTCGCCAAGGGTGCAAACGGTTTGACCTCCCGGTGATTCGGATATACCCCATGAGCCGGATGATCGCGACCTGCCGTACCCGCGGAAGCGCGGACGCCTTCACCTGAGGGGAGTGCGCATGAAGGAGCGCTGGGGCATTCACGTCTGCACGTGCGAGGGCAAGCTTCCGCTCGACGCGGGGCGCATGGCGCAGCTCGCCCGCTTCGTGGACGTGGGCGAACACCCGCGCTCCTCCGCCGAGCCGCTTGCCCGCAAGGCCCGCGAAGTGGACGTCAACTGCCTGCTCGTTGCCTGTTGCCAAGGGACCGAGCCCTTCCGTGACGCGGCAGGCGAGCCGCAATTCTCCCCGAAATTGCACGGCGTGGACCATCGGGGGCGCGGCTTCCTGACGAGCGGGGACCCCGCGGAAGCCAACGGCAAGGTGCTGCGGCTGCTGCGGGCGGAACTGCGCGCCGCCCAGCGCCGCGAGGTGTCAGACGAGGTGCCCCTCAGCGTGGGCAAACGGGTCGTGCTGGTCACGGATCTCGCCGCCGGCCTCACTCTGGCGGAAACGCTGAGCGAAACGTTCGGCGTGACAGCCATCGCCGATCCCGCCCTGGAGCTTCCACCCGGCTTCCCGGCGCGGCGAGTCCGGCGTGGGCGGTTCGTCGGCGTCCGCGGTCGGCTGGGCGCCTTCGTCACGCGCGCCGCCGCAGGCAATGGGAGTGGTGGCGATGACATGGAAGCGGCTTCGGATCAGGTCGTGCTCGTGGTGCGGGAGGCTCCCGCGGTCAAGACGCGCACCGGCCTGCACATGCTGGTCAATCCCGATGCCGAGCAGTTGCGGACGATCCCCGGCCTGCTGCGGGAGTGGACCGGCGATTTCATGAAACCGGTCGCCGTGACGTATCGCGAGACTGCCTGCGCGGGCGGCGCCGCGGGCCAGCAGGCCTGCGGCCTGTGCATCCCCGCCTGTCCCTATGGGGCGATCGCGCGCGATGGAGACAATCCCCTGCGGATTCGCGTGGACCAGCTCGCCTGCCAACGCCGGAGAGCTGCTGGGCCGTCTGGCGGGATGGCTGGGACCGGCCGCCGGACCGCCGGAGCCGCCGCTGAGTGTCGTGTTTCACTGCAGCCAGCAAGGCCGCCGCGCGCTCGATGCCGCCGCCGCGCGCCGGACAGAGGTGTCTGCGCGCCTGTTCCCGGTCGAGGTGCCGTGCCTGCGGCACGTGTCCGACGCCCTGCTCCTCGCCGCGTTCCGGATGGGAGCGGCGGGTGTGGCGCTGCTCGGATGCGAGAACTGCCCCCACGGGGAACGCGCCCTGCTGGAGCTCAATACCGGCACGGCTGAGCGCGTGCTCGTGGCGACGGAGCTGGGCGCGGGTCGCATTCGGCTGATCACGGTGCGGGATGGAGAGGGGCGGCCGGAGGGCGCGCTGGAGCAACTCGACGAGTTCGCTGCCGGCTTGCGGCCCAACGCCATCCGCTACGAGGCGGACCGGTACCATCCCGCCGGCAATCGGGAAGTAATGGCCGACGCGCTGCGCGCCCTAATGGCTCAATACGGGCCGCAGGCAGAGCCTGTGCGACTGCCGCGCGGTGCGCCCTATGCGCGGGCCGAAGTGCGGGCCGAGGGCTGTACACTGTGCCGCTCCTGCACAAACGTTTGTCCCACGCACGCCTTCCGCTTCGACGAGGCGCGGCAGACGCTCGAATTCAAGCACGTGGCGTGCGTAGCCTGCGGCCTGTGCGAGGCGCTCTGCCCGGAGCATGTGATCGTGCTGCGCCCGGAACTGACGCTGAACGAGGCTGCGCTGGACTACCAAGTGTTGGTGCGGGACGAACTGCTGGCCTGCACCCGTTGCCAGAAGCCCTTTGTCGGAAAACGAGCGCTTGCGTCCGTGGAGGCTCGCGTGCAGGGGGTTCCCGCGCTGGCCGGCGTGTTTGCGGGCGAGCGCTCCGGATTGTTGCGAATGTGCCCGGACTGCCGGGCGGTGGCGGCTGTGCTGCATGTACGCGAGGGCTGGCGCCCCTAGCCGGACGCCGGTGGCCGCGCAAGCGGGATAAAGGGTGCGCCATGACCGTGGGCGATGCGGAAAGGGTCAAGGGGCGTGGCAAGCGCCGCAGGAGGCAGAAAGACCACCACTTCATGGACGTGGCATTGGATGGATACATTCGCGACCAGGCCTTGCGCCTCTGGCGGGATGTGCAGGTATACCGCTCCCGGTCGGACGCCGCCCCTGCAAGCGCGCTGGCGCAGGCCGGGTTCTTCGCGGACAAGTTGGCCTACGCGGCGCTGTGGTCGGCCCATTGGGAGCGCGGCGTGCTGCCCGCCGCCGGCTTGCCGGATGGCGAACTGTACTCGCACATCGAGGCGGCCGTGCGGGCGGCGGTACTGGAAGAGCGGGAAGCCCGGATGCGAAATGGCGACAAGCCGCTGGAGGACCTTGAAGAATACAACGAGTTCATTCGCCACACGCTCAACCTGCTCCTGACCGACGATCCGGCGGGCAGGAAAGGACCCGGATGACCGATACCGCGACGGAGCAGCGCGATCTGGCCCGGTTTCGCCAGCAGTACTATGGCCTGCTGGCGAGGCTGCTTTCCCGGGAGCCGCCCGACGACCTCTTGGACGCCCTGCGCCCTGGTATCGCCGAGCGCGCGGCTGCGGCGCGCCTGCTCGATCCCCTGTTGGGTGAGGGATGGGACCATCTCGCCGGCGTGCTGCCTGAGATCACGGCGGAAATCGCGGAACAGGAATTCCTGCGGCTGTTCATCGGGCCTTTTCAGCCCGAGGTGACGCCCTACGAGTCTTGGTACATCACCGGACAACTGTTCCAGGGGCCGCTGATCGCCCTGCGCCGGTTCGTGTCCCAGATCGGCCTGGAGCGCCTGGAAGCGGTCTATCCGGAGCCCGAGGATGCGCTGGCCTTCGAGCTGGAGGTGATGAACTGGCTGGTCACGCGTCAGCTTGAGGCGAATTCCCCGGAAGAGGAGCAGGAATGGCTACACCGCCAGGCGGCGTTCCTGCGGCACCACCTGCTGATCTGGGCGTTGCACTGCGCCCAGGACTTGGAGTCCGCGAAGAGCGCGGTGCTGTACAAGGGCGTGGGCTTGCTGCTGCGGGGGCTGGCGTCTTTCGAAAAGCAGCGTCTTCGGGCCGAGGGCGTACCCGATTGTGAAACTCTGGAGCAGGCGCGCCGCCGCTATGGCGCGCCGCGCGCGTTTCAGGGGCCGCTGTTCGATCCTTCGGCACCGCCAAAGCCCCCCGGCACTCCGCCATCAGGCGAGGGGAGCTGACCCGGCGCGGCGAATCGCGGTCCCTGTAGGACTCGCCCCGCTCAATCGTCCTGCGGATCAAGGAGATATTGGGAAACAAGTCGGCTTGACTTTGCCGTATTGCTCGGCTACCCCAGTCCTCACAGGCCAACAGGTCAAACGCCTTGTTGTGTGCTTGTGGAGAGCGCATATCCAGCCGGACAGCTTGTAGGGGGGAATTAGCCATGGTGGAAGGCCACATTCGGAATCTGAACCGCGAGGAACGTACGGCCATTCTCGTCACCCGCGACGGGAAGGAGGTGCCGGTGCGATTCGGTCCGCATGCCCGTTTCGAGGTGTGCGAGCCGGCCAGCGGCGGGCTACAGGGCGGCACGCTCGCGGACATCGGCGAGGGCTACCTGGTGCAGATGGACGTCCACAGTCACAACACGGACGGCAGCTGCAATTGCGGCGCGCTGGTCAGCCTGAGCTAGAGCGGCTAGCGCAGGGGTAGTCATAGGGGGGCCGGCTGGGGGGGGGAAGCCCGGGCCGGTCGTCGAATTCGGCAGGTTCACGGGAAGAAGGATTCGCCATCGCGGAGCGAGGCGGCAACGGGCGCAGTAGTGGCGCCGCGAGTTGCGGCCCGCCGGCCAACGGGGCTGGCGGCGGTACACGGACCGGGACTGCAAGCGCCGGTCGAAATTGCAGAGGAGCGCCGGGTATGGAGACGCAACAGACCAGGAAACGGACACCTTCGGCCACGCGCCGCAATGTCCTGCTGGGGATGGCAGCGGGCGTGGGCGTATCTGCGGCGATGCTTTCGACAGTGAAAGCCCAGGAAAAGAGCGCCCCGTCCGCCTCGGGGCCGATCCTGTTCAAGCGCACGGCGGAGACGGAACGCTATTACAAGACGCTCAAGTAACGCTATCGCCACTGGGAGAGCGACGATGAGACTGCGAAGAGTGACCAGGCATGAGGGGACGCGCGCGAAACCCGGCTGGGCGGGAGCGCTCAATCCGCGGGTGGACCGGCGTAAGCTGCTCGCCGCCGCGGGAGCGGGGCTGGGCGCGGTCGCACTGACGCCTTCCCTGTTGCGCCAGGCGCGGGCGGCCGCGGGCGGAGCGGGCAAGACCGAAACCATCAAGACAATCTGCAGCAACTGCTCGGTCGGCTGCGGGTTCGTCGGCGTCGTGCAGGACGGGGTCTGGGTCACCCAGGATCCCTGGTTCGAGCATCCCATCAACCGCGGCAGCATGTGCTCGAAAGGGGCGGCGGCGCGCGAGCACGTCGTGAACGAGAAGCGGCTGCGCTACCCGATGAAGCTCGAAGCCGGCAAGTGGAAGCGCATTTCCTGGGACACGGCGCTGACCGAGATCTCGGGCAAGCTGCAGGAAATACGCGCCAAGAGCGGGCCGGACGCCCTCATGATCCTGGGCTCGGCCCACCACAACAACGAGATGTGCTACGCGCTGAGGAAATTCTCGGCCTTCTGGGGCAGCAACAACGTCGATCATCAGGCCCGTATCTGACACTCCACCACCGTGGCAGGTCTTGCCAACGTCTGGGGATACGGAGCGATGACGAACTCGATGAACGACATCCGCAATTCCAAGTGCGTGATGGTCATCGGGGAGAACGTGTGCACGTCCCATCCGATTGCGATGCAGCACATCCTGACGGCGAAGGAGCACAAGGCCCCCTTCATCGTGGTGGATCCGCGCTTCACGCAAACGGCGGCGCTGGCGGACCATCACGTCCGGCTGCGCTCCGGCACGGATATCGCGCTCATCTACGGGATGATTCACGTCATCCTGAAGAACGGGTGGGAAGACAAGAAAATGCTGGCCGACCGCACGTACGGGTGGAAAGACCTGATGGCGGAAATGGCCAAGTATGACCTGCCGGACGCCAAGTCCAGCAAGTCGGACCTGAAGGCGGACCTGAAGACGATTTCCGACATCACCGGCACTTCGCCGGAAGAGATCATCAAGCTTGCCACACTGATGGCCAAGAACCGGCCAAGCACGGTGATCTGGGCGATGGGCGGCACGCAGCATAACCACGGCACGGCGGTGGTGCGCTCGTACTGCATCCTGCAGCTGGTGCTGGGCAACATGGGCAAATCCGGCGGCGGCACCAACGTCTTCCGCGGCCATGACAACGTGCAGGGGGCGACGGACCTGGGGGTCACGTCGGATTCCTTGCCGGGCTATTACGGCGTGGCCGAGAGCGCCTTCAAGCACTGGGCGGGCGTGTGGGACGTGAATCTGGACTGGATCAAGTCCCGCTTCACCACCGTCAAGAAGATGCAGAAGGTGAAGAAGACGGTGGACGGGAAGGAGGTGGAAGTCGAAGAGCAGGTTTCGATCCCGCTAATGGAGAAGCCCGGACTGACTGTCGCGCGCTGGTACGAGGCAGTCGGCATGGACGTGAAGGATCTGGGGCAGCCGACCAACGTCAGGGCCGCCATCTACTGGGGCCACTCCTCCAACTCCGAGTCGCAGATGGACCGGGTAAAGGGGGCGTTGGAGAAGGTGGAGTTGCTGGTGGACATCGATCCGTTCATCACCACCACCACCATCCTTCCGGACCGGAAGGACGGGGTGTACATGCTGCCGGCGGTGAGCGCCTACGAGCAGTCCGGGTCGGTCACCAACTCCAACCGCGGCATCCAATGGCGCACTCGGGTCGTCAAGCCTGTGTTCGAGGGCCGGGCGGACATCGAGATCCTGATCGACCTGGCCAACAAGCTGGGATTCGGCAAGGACTTCGCCAAGAACAAGAATGGGCCCTGGAAGCAGATTCCGGAGGACATTACCCGCGAGTGGAACATGGGAATGCTCTCCGTCGGCATGCGCGGACAGACTCCCGAGCGCATGAAGCGGCAGCATGAGTGGGCCCACGTGTTCGAAGTGCACAACACCAAGGCGGCCAGCGGCCCGCTCAAGGGCGAACAGTGGGGCTTGCCCTGGCCGTGCTGGAACACGAAACATCCGGGTACGGCCATCCTGTACCGCATCGATGTTCCTGCGATGCAGGGCGGCGGGGGTTTCCGCGCCCGCTGGGGCGACAAGGCGCCGGACGGGGAAACGCTGCTTACGCCCAAGGGCTCCGCCCCCGCGGGCGGCTCCATCAAGGAGGGCTATACCGCGTACAAGGACTATGCGACCGACGTGACCGGCAAGGCGATCGACGAAGCCCTGAGCAAGGGCCTCAATCCCTACGGAAACGGCAGGGCCCGCCTCAGCGCCTTCGGCATTCCCGATCCGGTGCCGACGCATCGCGAGCCGATCCATAGCCCGCGGCCGGACCTGATTGCCAAGTGGCCCACGTACGACGACGTGAAAGACCACTGGCGGGTGCCAACCTTGTTCAAGAGCCTGCAGAAGCCGGACTGGGTGAAGAAATATCCGATCATCTTGTCGACGGGCCGACAGGTGGAGTTCGAGGGCGGGGGCGCCTCGGAGCGCAACAGCTGGTGGCTGGTCGAATTGCAGCCGGAGATGTACGTGGAGATGCATCCCAAGCTCGCCGCCGATGTCGGCGTCAAGCATGGGGAGTGGGTCTACGTGCTGAGCCCGGAGGACTTGGACGACAAGCCCAGCCGAATCAAGGTCAAGGCCAAGGTGACGCGCCGGGTCAGCCCGGACATGGTGTACCTGCCCTTCCACTGGGCGGGCGTGTGGGACGGCAAGTCCCTCGGGGAAAAATTCCCCGACGGGATGGTGCCCTATGGTTTGGGCGAGTCGGCTAACGTGGTCACGAACTACGGCTACGACCGCGTGACCCAGATGCAGGAAACCAAGACCGGCCTGTGCCGCATCGAGAAGGCCTAAGCGGATAAGGAGAATCGTCATGGCTCAAAACGTGACGGGGCCCGCCGCGCCGGGCCCCGCGATGCGCATGAAATTCTACGTGGACACCAAGCGCTGCATCGAATGCGGTGGCTGCGAGGTTGCCTGCAAGAACATCAACGAGGTGCCGCGGGGCATCTCGCGCATCCGTGTACTGACGGTGAACGAAGGGGAGCCTGGGGAAACCAACGTCCCGGTGCCCTGCATGCACTGCTCCAACGCGCCCTGCGTGGCGGTCTGCCCTGTGGACGCACTGTTCACCCGCGCGGACGGCATCGTCCACGTCAACAAGGAGACGTGCATTGGCTGCGGATATTGCCTGTATGCGTGTCCGTTCGGCGCGCCGCAGTTCCCCACGGCCAACGTCTTCGGATCCCGTGGTGTGATGGACAAGTGCACGTACTGCGCGGGGGGGCCCGTTGAAGCCTTCTCAAGCAAGGAGCACGCGTTGTACGGGTCCAATCGCGTCGCTGTCGGAAAGCTGCCGGCGTGCGCGTCGTTCTGCGCAACCAAAGCTCTCGTCGCCGGCGACTCGGCGTTCGTAGACGAAGTAGCGCGCGAGCGCGACGCAGTCCGTGGCCCGTCGGTTAAGTGGGGATGGGAACAGGCGTATAAGCAGGCCTAGGCCAGGTAAGAAGCACGCGCCTGCCCCGGGGATCCCCGACGTCGTTGGGTCGTCGAGGTTCCCCGCCGCAACCGGAACGGCGCTGTGGCGGGTACGGCCGGGGGCGTCGGAAGCCGCCGTCCGGCTTGTGCCGGGGCGCGCTGCGGCGAACCGCGGCTTCTGGTCGGCTGAGCTGCCCTGGGGCCGGGCTCACGCTCGACGGATACTAGATTCGCTCTATTACCGGAGAAGCATCATGAGGATTCGACTTCAGCCGCGCTCCGCACAGTGGACATTCTCCTTCTTCTCTCGCGGCATGGTGGTGCTTACCTTGATGTTCGTCGCTGTCGGCGCGGCTTATGTCCTGGCGGAGGTTGGCATCAAAGACCCAGCAGTGCTGTGGAAGGACGCGGTGGCGAACAGCCCGCTGGTGGCGTTCGGTACGTACATCGGCGTGCGCGCCTCGCTGCTGGTTCCGGCCTTCGGCATCCTCATCGCCGCCTTCATTGTTATTTCCCTCGGTCATTTCTTCATCTTCGGGCCGAAAGATATGAGCGTGAAGGGACCGCAAGACGCCATTCCCTGGTGGACGCTCACGGAGCGGATCGTTCATGCCGTCGTCCTGATCAGTTTTCTGATTCTTGCCGTGACGGGACTGGTGATCACCTTTGGGCGCTACCTGGGGGGAGGCTCCGGAACCCTGCTGATGCGCCAGACTCACGAGATGGCGGGATTCGTCTTCTCCCCCTTCATCGCGTTGATGATCCTGCTCTGGGTGCGCCACGCCATTCCACGCGCCTACGACGTGGAATGGCTGAAGCACGCCGGTGGCTACCTCGGCTACAAGGGCGAACTGCTCTCCGGCAAGTTCAATGCCGGCCAGAAGCTCTGGTACTGGATCATGGCGGTCACCTGCGTGCTGCTGGTCTGGACCGGTTTGAGCCTGTATTTCCAGTACGGCACGCTGCCCAGCCTGCGCATGTACGTTGTGCTGCACCTCGTGTCCACGATCCCGTTGATCCTGATGTTCGTCGTGCACCTGTACATGACGACGTTGGGCGCGAAGGGCGCCTTCTCGGCGATGGTCAGCGGAAAGTTCAGCCAGGCCGCCGCGAAGAAATTCCATGCTGACGCGCCCGAGACGCGCCGCATGAAGCCCTCGCCGGCCGGAGGTGACGACTAGGCCGCGTCTCATCATGGCATTGCGCGCGAACCAGTGCGCGGCCCGGGGCTAGGGCCGGCTATTCTGGTCGCGTCGGGGAGCCGAGATATCGTCTCGACGCCCAGAATCGCCCCGGCCCGCAAGGCAATCGGGGGGCTCGCGCTTGTTCTACCGGCTCCCCGCCGCCGTTCCACGCACGCGGGCAGTTTCGCGCTCCGTTCGCGCGGCCCGTCCCACATTCGACGAGAGTTCTCCTCATGGTCCGGATTCTAGTTCCGGTGCTGGGGGGAGTCTGCCTCCTGCTCGCCGCCTGGGTCCGGGATGTTCATTCCCAGGCCCCGCGCGGGGACACCGGCCATGCGGCCCTGGACGGATTCTCGCACGAACTTCCCGCCGCAGCCGCGCCCGGTCCGGGCCGGGTTCCGGCGCGGTCCAAGCCCGGGAGCAAGCGTCCCGCAGCGGTGGAACAGTGGGTCACGGGCGCCTTTCCGCACCACATCGTACTGAGCGACTTTAACGGAGACGGCCTGCCGGACCTGGCCATCGCCAATGCCGGCGCCCGCACCGTCACCGTCCTGCTCGGTCGCAAGCAAGGAGGCTTCACCCCGCCTGTTCACTACCCTTGCGGGAAGGGGCCCTCGTGGGTGGATGTCGCCGACCTGGACGGTGACGGAAACATGGATCTGGTCGTGGCCAATACGGGCGGCGCGAGCCTGACGCTGTACTTCGGCGATGGACAGGGCGCCTTCACCCGCCGCACGGACGTGCCGGATGTGCCCGCGGCGTCCAGTGTGGTGGCCCTGGATTTGAACGGAGACGGCCTTCCGGATCTGGTCGTCGCACAGCCGGGGCTTTCGCGTGTGCAGGTGATCCTGAACCGCGGGGCGGGCCGCCTGGATCCCGGGCCTTCGCTTGCCGTGGATACCGCGCCGCACATTGTGGACCGGGCGGACCTATACGCGCCAGGCCACCCCGTGCTCGTCGTCGGCTCCCTGGTCAATCACACTCTCGCGGTCTTTCGCGGCGGCCAGGACGGCGCCCTGTCGGCGGGCGCCAGCATGCAGGTCGGACGGTACCCGCACTACCGCGCGTACGGCGACTGGAACGGGGACGGACGAATGGACATTGCCGTGGCTGTCGCAGGGGAGGGCGCGGTGGACCTGCTGTTTGGCGACGGAAATGGCGGCTTCATTCCGGGCCCGCGCATTCCCGCGGGCATCAATCCACATGGCCTCACGCAAGCGGATTTCAACGGCGACGGCCACGCGGACCTCGCCGTCAGCAACCGCGCGTCACGGAACGTGATCGTCTTTCTGGGCGACGGAAGGGGCGGATTCTCGCCCCAGCCGCCGCTGCCCATCGGGGAAGACATCATTGCCCTGATTGCCGCGGACTTCGACGGAGACAGCAAGCAAGATCTGGCGCTGATCTCGGCGAGCACTAATCGAGTCTTGCTCCTGCTTGGAGACGGCGCCGGGGGCTTCACGCCATGGAACCGCAAGGCTGCGCCCTGACCGCCCTGCGGCGTGCGACCACAACCGATTCCGGCTACGCTGCTCCGTTGCCACGCCCATTGGCTGCCCTTGATTGGAAAGGCTCCAGCCATCATCGGCCACGTGCGAAAAAGGAAGCAGCGATCGACGCCTTTCCGGCCCCAATCATGGGGCTCAAAGTGACGGGATTGGCCATCTGTCTTCGAGCGGTATCGTCACCAATTTCAGTCGCCTGCGCGTTCCGGTTCCTTGCTGCCGACTAAGGTTAGCAAAGTCGGGCGCGCGTCCTCTGATGATAGGAATTGTCGGAGAAAGACCGACAGTCTCGCGTCCGTATGCTCCAGCGGGAGTGCTTGATGCGCAATTTGAACTGCCCTGCAGGTCTGAACTAAACATAGCGTCTTAAATTATGCCGCATAAGCGCTGCAACACCGGGTTCGATTTCTGCCAGCGGTCGAAGCACGTTTGAACGGCGGCGAGCACTTCGTCGAGGGTCGCAAAGCA
>Ga0315281_10010204_pt1 | contig 12957 bp, 6 predicted proteins | sample YL17G07_0_MG_FD_204540 | JGI IMG/M metagenome (GOLD analysis project Ga0315281, IMG submission 204540) | Sediment microbial communities from Yellowstone Lake, YNP, Wyoming, USA - YL17G07_0 | ecosystem: Environmental > Aquatic > Freshwater > Lake > Sediment | place: USA: Wyoming | collected... | reverse complement strand
GGCGCGACGATGGCCGTGGCCCGGCGCCGAGCGCGGTTGAGCGCCATGGCCTCGCCGTGTACGGCGGCCGCGTCATCGGCGCAGATGACCACGAAGTCGCCGGGCCGCGCCTCTTGCAGCACCGTCCGCGCCGCCTCCAGCTCCTCGAGGATGGCCGTCGCGCCGTCCGTTCGTGAACGGCCGCGACGCCGCGCCGACTCGACCCCGGCCAGCACATTGGCGGCGGACTCACCGGCCGGTCGCCCGCGCAGATTGCGGTCTTCGCGCACGTAGATCCGATCGAAGGCCGTGGCGGCAAGGGCGCCGTACTCGCGTTGATCTTCGTCACGGCGGTCGCCCGGGATGCCGATCACGCCGAGCGCCCGGCCCGTCCGGCGCGGCTGGTCCGCCGCGCGGGCTCGAGCCCGCCCTCGCCCGGGGCCCGGCTCGTCGCTGGCCATGCTCAGCTCCACGAACTCGGCCAGTCGGCGCATGCCGTCCACGTTGTGGCAGTAGTCGATGATGACCTTGTAGCCGTTCATCTCGATGAGGTTCAGCCGGCCGGGCGCCTGAAAGAAGGACGTCGAGAAGGTGCGCAGGCCCTGCCGGATATCGTGCAGATGGGCGCCGGCCGCCCAGGCCGCGGCGGCAGCCGCCAGCGCGTTGGCCACATTCATACGCGCCCGCCCCCCGAACGTGGCCGGGATGAGGTGGGTGTGCAGCAGCGGCATCGTCCGCGAGCCGTGGCGCAGGACGACCAGCTCGCCTTCGTCGGTCTCCTGCAGGACCATCGCCGCGCCCCCGCGGCCACAGTGCGTATCCACGCGCAGCCAGCCATCGTCGTCGCGGCCGGTAGCCATCGAGAAGTAGACGATCTTGCCGTGGCTGTGCCGCGCCATGCGCGCCACCAACGGATCGTCGGCGTTGAGCACGGCCGTGCCCGCGCGCGGCACCGCCTCCACGACCACGCCCTTGACGTCGGCCAGCTGGCGCAGCGAGTCGATGCCACCGAGGCCCAGGTGATCGCCCGTGACATTGGTGACCACGGCCACATCGTTGCGGTCGTAGCCAAGGCCTTCGCGCAGGATGCCGCCGCGTGCAACCTCGAACACCGCGGTGTCCACGCCGGGATTCTGCAGCACCATCTGCGCCGACTTCGGACCGGACATGTCGCCGCGCTTGATGAGTCGCCCATCGATGACGATGCCGTCGGTGGTGGTCATGCCCACGCGGCGCCCCATGAGCTTCAGGATGTGGGCGATCATGCGCACGGTCGTGGTCTTGCCGTTGGTGCCGGTCACGGCCACGATCGGGATGCGCGCGGGCATGCCCGACGGGAAGAGCAGGTCGAGCACCGGCTTGGCCACGTACTGCGGCTCGCCGACGGTGGGGTGCGTATGCATCCGGAAGCCGGGCGCCGCGTTGACCTCGACGATCGCTCCGCCCTGCTCACGCACGGGAATGGCGATGTCGGGCGCGATGAAGTCGATGCCGGCCACGTCCAGGCCGACGACACGAGCCGCCGTCTCGGCGATCTCGACGTTCTCCGGATGCGCCTCGATGGTGCGGTCGATCGACGTGCCGCCGGTGGACATGTTGCCCGTGAGGGCCAGCTTGATCGAGATGCCCGCGGGGGGCACCGCATCGAGCGCCCAGCCCTGCGCCTGCACAAGGGCCTCGGCGGCCGGATCGAGGGCGATCTTGGTAAGCACCTTCTCGTGGCCGATGCCGCGTCGCGGATCGCCGTTCTCGGTCATCACCAGCTCGCGCACGGAATGCCGGCCGTCACCCACCACGCTCGCCGGGACACGCTCGGCGATGGCGGCCATGCGCCCGCCGATGACCAGGCAGCGGTAGTCGTTGCCGGTCACGTAGCTCTCGACGACCACGTCCCCGCCGCGCGATTGGGCCATCGCCAAGGGGAAGGCACGACGCACGGCGGCCTCGTCGCGCAGGTCCAGGTTGACGCCGCGACCGTGGTTGCCATCGAGCGGCTTGACCACGCAGGGGTAGCCGATCGACTCCGCCGCGCGCACCGCGTCGTCCTCGGCATCGACGACCCTCGATCGCGGGACGGGCAGGCCGGCGGCGCTGAGGAGCTGGTTGGTGAGGCCCTTGTCCGAGGCGATGTCCACGGCGATGGCGCTCGTTCGCGAGGTCATCGTCGCCCGGATGCGCTGCTGGTGGACGCCCTGGCCGAACTGGATGAGGCTGAAGCGGTCGAGCCGGATCCAGGGGATGTCGCGCTGCACGGCCTCGTCGATGAGCGCCTGTGTGGAGGGGCCGAAGGCCTGCCGCTCGGCGAAGCGGATGAGCCGCTCCAGCTCGGCGCCGAAGTCGAAGCCGGCCGTGGTGGCATCGCCCGGCGCGACCAGGTGGTTGACCAGCGCCACGGCAACCTTGCCGGCCTCGATGCCGACCAGCTCGTCGCCGTACTCGTAGATGACGTGGTACTGGCCGTGCACGCCGGTCGAGCGCGTCTTGCCGTGGCGGGCCTCGGTCCCGGCGAGAGTCTGCAGTTCCAGCGCGATGTGCTCGGCGACGTGGCCCATCCAGGTGCCCTCGCGCAGGCGGCTGATGAAGCCGCCCCGCCGGCCGAGTGAGCAGGCGTGGTCCTCGAGCGTCGGGATGAGCGCGACGAGGCCATCGGTGAAGCCGGGCAGCTTGTCGGAGGGGAATTCCTCGAGTCCGCCCAGGTCGACGACCATGCGGATGACGGGCTCCCGGGCCCAGTAGTTCGGGCCGCGCAGCACGCGCGTCTCGGCGATGCGCAGCTCGGGCCGCGGCCCTGCCGCGGTGGTCGGCGCTTCGATCGTCTCGGTCACCGGTCCCTCCACGGATATCTCAACTGGAGGCGAGCGACTCCTCGCTGGTCACGACGTGCAGCGTCGGTGGGGACAGGCGCACGCGGTGCCGCAGATCGAAGCGGTAGCCCGCCGGCAGCGAGTGCAGCACGACGTTGCTGACCATGATCGGTCGGTGCGAGGCCACTTCCCACGCGTCCGTGTCAGCGCCGGAGCCGTCGATGATCGTGACGCTGCGCCGACCGATGACCTCAAGCACTCCGTCGGGGTCGACCACGCCGGCGGTGTCCTCGTCCACGCCGATGCCCAGCAGCGCCGGGTTCTGGGCGATGATGGCCAGCAGGCGGCCGAGGCGGTTGCGTTGCTCGAAGTGCTGGTCGACGATGACGCCGGGCAGCACGCCCAGGCCGGCCGCCATCTGCGCCATGCGCTGACGCGGCGACCCACCGCTGGCCCCGAAGGCGAGCATATGCGTGCTCAGGGCGGACGCGCCGGCGCTCGTGCCGGCAACCACGGCACCGGCGCGATGACGCCCGAGGATCGCCTGAGCAAGGCGCGTGCCGCCGACCGTCGCGCTCAGCCGGAGCTGGTTGCCGCCGGTCAGGAAGATGCCCGTGGCCTCGAGCACCGTTCGCGCGTTGGTGTCGTCGTTGGCCTCGGGCCGAGTCGTAGCATGGACGGTCACCACCGACTTGCAACCCAGCTCCGTGAAGATGCGCCGATACAGCTCGCCCGCGGCAACGCCCATGGATGAGGCGGTACTGATCACCGCTATGCGCGCCTCGGAGCCACCGGCGAGGGCGATGAAGCGGTTGAGGATGACGCGCTCGCGGACCTTGTCCTCGGCCCCGCCGATGACCATGACGTGCCCTTCGGCCATCGGCGGAGTATAGCCGCGGCGGCCTGACCGACACCGGCCGTGGGAGTGCCGCCGCTCGTGGGGTAGCATCGGCGGACGGCGCCGCCGGGGGCGCCGATCCGCCGCGAGGCACCGACGCTGTTCGCCACGACACCGCTGCCCACCCGCATCGACCGTCCCACGCGCCGCCGCGCCGCCGTCTTCCGCCGCGCGTTCCGGCGCGAGGTATCGAGGATCCGGAGCCGCGAGCACCTGCTGGCCATCGCCGTGCTGGCGGTGGTCGGCGGGTTGACGGTCGCCTTCCTGGCCGCGCGAGGCGAGCTGGCCGGGGCCGACGCCCGCGCCTACTGGGCCGGGGTGCGCATCTGGCTCGCCGGCGGCGACCCGCTGCACCCGACCGGCCCGTTCCTGCCCTACGTCTACGCGCCCTGGCTGCTGCCCGTCTTCCTGCCCTGGGCGATGCTGCCCTGGAGCGTGGCCTGGTTCGTGTGGCGCGGCCTCAACGTGCTGCTGCTGGCCTGGTCGATCGCCTGGGCTTACCGGCGGCGTCCGCTGCGCACGGCCCTGGTAGTGGCCCTGCTGTCGCTGCCGATCACGATCACCCTCGATACGGGCAACGTGACCCTCTTCCTGGCCATGGCCATCTGGGCCGCGCAGTTCACCGGACCCCGCCTCGGCGGCGCGCTCTGGGCGCTGGCCGCGAGCATGAAGTGGTTCCCGGCGCTGCTGTTCATCTTCCTGCCCCCGCGGGCTCGACTCTGGGGCCTCGTCGCGGGCGCCCTGGCCATCGTGCTGACGCTGCTGACCTGGCCGCAGACGCTGGCCCAGATCGGGACGGCGATGAACTTCCCGCGGCCGCTGCGCCTCGACTACCTGCTGCTGCTGTGGGGCACCGTGCCCTGGTTCTGGCGCCACCCACGACCGCTCGGCGACCTCGAGCGCTATGGAGTCCGGGAGCTGGTCGAGGCCATCAGGGCGGCGCCGGGTCGGCTCCGGCGACGCCTCGGGCGCGAGATCCCCGAGGGTGGCATCACGGCCGGATCGGCCGACCAGGAGGCGGCCGCACACGCGGAGCCCGGTATGGCCGCGCGGGCGCGCGCCTTCTTCGGGCTCGGGTAGGCCGTCAGTCCTCGAGTCGGGTCGGGTCCACCCGGCGCAGCAGCAACGCGCCGGCGGCGAAGAAGGCGATCGCAAGACCGTACGCTGCGCGTGGGCCGACGGGACCCCCGGCCGTCCCGTCGATCAAGTCCACCAGCGTCCCGCCGCTGGCGAGGGCGAAGACGCCGGCCAGGCCGGTGGCGAGGTTGCTGAAGCCCATGAACTTGCCGGCGGCGGCCTTGGGGATGATGTCGGTCATAAGTGCCCAGTCGACGGCCAGGAACATGCCCCCGGCGATGCCCACGATGAGGGCTCCGGCTGCCGAGACGAAGATGTGGGGCGCGATGGCCATGATGGTCATCCCGGCTGCGCCGATCAGACAGGCGGCATAGATGGGCCGCTTACGCCCGACGCGATCCGACCACCTCGCCGCGGGAAAGGTGCTGATCAGCACGCCCGCGACGATCAGCCCCGAAATGATCAACACCCACGTCCCGCGCGCCCCAAGGTCGAGGCGGAGTGATCGCTCCATGTACCAGTCGGCGACCTTGAGGATCATGCCGATGGCGGCCAGGATCACGAAGCGCGAAGCGATCATCCACAGGAAGCTCGGGTAGCGGAAGACCTCCCGGCCCCAGGCCTCGAGGGCGACGCGGAGCCACGATCGCCCGGCGCGATCGCGCGGTTTGCGGCCTTCGTCGACGGTCACCACGGTGACGATGGCGGTGCCCAACTCGAACAGGCCGAGCGCGAGCAGCGGCCACTGGAAGTCCGGCTTCTCGCCGGCAGGGGTGAACACCAGGGCCAGCGCCACGGTGCCCAGGCCGACGACATTGCCGAGGATCGACATGACACCCACGAGCGCGCTGGCGAGGCCGACCTGTCGCGCCGGCACGAGGTCGGGGACGTAGCCCTGGAAGGGACCCTGGGCGAAATTCGAACTGAACTGGAGCAGCATCGTGAAGACGATGATCGCCGGGATGGTGTACGAGTTGGCCAGCGCAAAGATGAAGACCACATCGAGTGTCGCGCCGATGACGAGGTACGGCTTGCGGCGCCCCCAGCGGGTCATCGTGTAGTCGCTGATGGACCCGATGGTGGGCTGGACGACCACCGCGACGAGGGCGCCCATGAAGCTGATGAACGCCGTGGTGGTGGCGATGCGCCCGGGCTCGGCGATGCCCTTGAGCCACTCGGGCAGGAACAGCGCATCGAGGCCGCCGAAGATGCTCGAGAGACCCATCCAGTAGATGGAGATCTGGAGCAGCATGCGCAGGGGCAGCAACGCCGTCGGACGCCCAGCGCCGTCGATCGGTCGTGCGATCGCCGCCTCGCTCATCTCGTCGATCCTCCCGTGCTCCCTCGCCGCGATGCTACGCCACGAGGGACACGCCGGATAGACCGTTGTCTACGACGCTCCGGCGGGCACCCGCTGGTCCGGCGCGCGCGGCGTGCCGTCCTGCGCCAGCGTGATGCCCTGGCCGGGGCGGACGGCGCGACGCGCGGTGGCGCCCGGCGCAACGAAGTGGAAGAGCGAGCGATCGAGCGAGTGGATGCCGGTCGAGGCCACGCCGACGCGGCCGAGGCGGAAGGTGAAGACGGGGTTCTCGGTGTTGCCCGCATAGGCGTGGGCCTCTCCGTCGGCACCGAGCGCGAGGAGGTTGGCCTGGCCCCCGAACGTGTCGTGCATGGCGGCCAGGCAGGTCGTGGCGTCCTGGGAACCTTGCCAGCGGTCTTCCAGCCAGCGCTGCCCGACCTCTGAATCGGCGCGCCCGACGATGCGGCCCTCGCCCAGGTAGCGGGCGCGCAGCACTCGATGATCGCGCAGGTCGCCGTTGTGGCTGAAGGCGAAGCGCCCGATGGGATCGATGAAGGGCTGCGTGTCGGCCAGGCCGATGGTCGAGAGTTTCGAGGGACGGCGCAGGTGGACCAGCACGGAGGTGGTCTCCACGGCCGCCAGGCGCTCGACGGCCCGATCGGCGTGGAATGGGCCCGGGTCGCGATGGGACGCCAGCCCACCGTGGGGCGCGATCCAGGCGGCACCCCAGCTCCAACCGCCCAGGCCGAAGTGCTCGAGGCGGGACGTGAACTCCCAGAGTTCACCCAGGGCAAAGGGCTGCGCGGCGCGCGCGACGTAGTGCTCGCACATGGTCGGAGATGCTACTGCGACGGGGCGCGCAGCACCCAACCGCGATACGACGCGCGGAAGCCGCTCGCGGCCAGCGCGTCGCGTAGCGGCGAATCGGCAACGGTCACCCCGTCCACGCGCTGCACCTCCATGGTCCGCAGGCGGCCGTCTGTGACCATGCGTGCCAGCGCGTCCACCGCGGCGGCCAGAGCGGCTGCGTCGATCGCGGCAGGCAGCGTCAGCAGCGAACGCCCGCCCCGCTCGAGGTAGAGGATCGGCCGACCCTCGTGCAGGATCACGTACGCTCCCGCGGAGCGGGGCAGCGGCCGGTGGTCAAGGTCGCCGTGGCGTGGCCAGGGCAGCGCCGCACCGTACGGGTTGGCCGGATCCGTGGCAGCCAGGACGAGGGCCGCGGCCGGCCGGCCTTCGCCTGGGTCAGGTCGTTCGGCCCGCAGGCGGTCGACCGCGCCGGGCAGCGCGAACTGCGCTCCACCGAGGCCCTCGACGAAATAGCCGCGGCGCACACGACCGCGCTCCTCCAGCTCGCGCAGGACCGGATACACGGCCCCGAACCCGCCCTCTACGCCCTCTGCCGCGAGGCCGTCGCGGGTCACGATGCCCTGCCGCTCCAGTAACCGCAGGGCAAGAGCATGGCGGCGTTCGGTGGGCGATGGTGTTCGGCCGCCCAAGGCGGTGGACGTGGCCACGGCGTCGCCCACGAGGGACCAGCGACCGGCGGCCTCCGGGGGACCGAGTCGCCCTGCGGCACCCGGTCGCGGCCGTGCCACGTCGCGGCCGGGTCGTTTCCAGCGCAGAGCCCGCAGCGGCGCGAAGGTGTCGTTGGTGATGTGGCCGGTCCAGACCAGCGACCAGAGCGCGTCGAGCACCTCCCGCTGACCCGGCGTACCCCGTTCCACCTCACGCGCGGCCACGACCGCCGCGGCCAGGAGGTCGCGGTAGAAGCTGGCGCCGCGTCGGGCGAGATGCTCGCGCAGCACGCCAACGAGCCATCCCGATGGCTCATCCGGAGCCGTCGCCGGCGCCTCGGAGGGCGTGGCGTCGGCCGACCGGACGGACAGCAGGAGGGCCAGGCGATCGGGGCGGTAGAGCGCCACGCGGCCATCGTCCCGGCCGAGGCTGCCCTGGCCCACCCAGCACACCTCACCGGCGGCGCCCAGCTCATCGAGCAGGCGTGGCGTGTAGCCGCGCACGCGGGCGGGCAGGACGTCCCGTTCGAGCACGCTGGCCGGCAGCGCCAGGCCCTCCAGCTGGGCGATGACCTCCGCCAGCCGATCGGCCCCACCGGCGGCCGACCCGACGCCCTGCCAGGCCGGCATGAAGCGGGCGAAGGCGGCCGCATCGGCGGGCTCGATCTCGCGGCGCAGGCGAGCCAGCGATCGACGCCGCAGCAAACGCAACACTTCCGGGTCGATCCAGTCCCGCTCCACGCCGCCCGGCCGGAATTCGCCGCGCAGCAGCGTGCCCGCTGCCAACAGCCGCTCCAGCGCCGGCTCCACCGCACCGATGGGCAGGCCCCAGCGGGCCGCCGGTGCGTCCGTCAGAAAGGGACCGTGGCGGCGCGCCCACCGCCCAAGCAGCCCTTCCAGGGGCGCGGCGACGCTCGCCAGGTGTGCCTCGGCGACGCCCAGCGGGGGTGCTGCACCAAGTGCGTCGCGATAGCGGGCAACGTCCTCGACGGCGATCCAGCGCGACTCGCCGGCGATGCGCACCTTGACCGCGCGCCGGTCGGCATCCAGCGCTTCCAGCCACTCCCCTGCCGCGCGTTCCCGTGAGGGTGCATCGGCCCCGCGCACGCGTGCGGCCACCTCGGCGTCGCTCAGGTCGCCCAACCGACGCAGCAGGTCGTGCGCGGCATCGGCGGAGCCGGCAGCCCGTTCCTCGGTCAGCGCCTGCAGCTCGAGCTCGACCTCGGCGATGGCGTCGGCGTCGAGCAGCTCGCGCAGTTCTTCCGCCCCGAGCAGCTCCCGCAACAGGTCCCGGTCGAGCGCCAGGGCCTGGGCCCGTCGATCGAGCGGCGGCGTGTCGCCCTCGTACATGTAGGTGGCGATGTAGTCGAACAGAAGGGAGCTGGCGAAGGGCGAGGCCCGCCGTGTCTCCACGCTCACGACCCGGATCTCGCGCCGCTCGATGGCGGCCAGGAGCTCGCGCAGGGCAGGCAGGTCGAACATGTCCTGGAGGCACTCACGATACGTCTCGAGGATGATCGGGAAGCTGCCGTAGCGGCCGGCCACGGCCAGCAGCTGGGCCGAGCGCTGGCGCATCTGCCAGAGCGGCCGACGCTCATTGCCGCGGCGGCGCGGCAGCAGCAGCGCCCGTGCCGCGTTCTCGCGGAAGTGGGCCGCGAAAAGGGTCGAGCCACCGAGGGCCCCGACGACCAGATCCTCGACCTCGTCGGATGGGATGCGCACGGCCGTCTCCGCCGCCGCAGCGCCCGTCGACCCCAGCAGCGCCTCGAGCCCGAGCCCCTCGAGGCCCTCGCCACCTGCATCCTCGCCGATGTCGGACCGCGCCTCGGGGCCGACACCATCGTCGGTCGCCGGCAGCCGCAGCACGATGCCGTCGTCGGACCAGAGCGGCTGGATCTCGATGCCGAGTTCGACTCGGAGGCGGGCCTCGATGGCCAGCGCCCACGGGGCGTGGACCCGACCCCCGAAGGGGCTGAGGATGCAGATGCGCCAGTCGCCCAGCTCGTCGCGGAAGCGCTGCAGCACGATCGTCGTGTCGGTAGGCAGGGCGCCGGTCGCGGACTGCTCCTCAGCCAGGTAGGCCAGCAGGTTGCGGGCGGCCAACGCGTCCAGGTCATGCTCCGCATGGAGGCGTCCTACGGCGCGTTCCTGTTCCCTGACGCTGCCCGAGGCGGCCTCGCCGTAAGTGCGTATGAAGGCGCCCATGGCTCGACCCAGCTCGATCGGCCGGCCAACCCCGTCGCCCTTCCAGAACGGGATCTTGCCCTGGGCTCCGGGCGCCGGGCTGACCAGCACTCGATCGTGCGTGATCTGCTCGATGCGCCAGGCGCTGGTGCCCAGCAGGATGACCTCGCCCTCGCGGGCCTCGTAGACCATCTCCTCATCGAGCTCGCCCACCCGTCGGCCGCCGGCCCGTCGCCCGTCACGGGCTCCCGTTTGGGCGACCCCGCCAGCATCGGCCAGATAGACCCCGAACAGGCCGCGGTCGGGGATCGTTCCCCCCGAAGTGACCGCCACGGTGCGCGCGTCGCGGCGGGCCTGGACGGTGTCGGCGACGCGATCCCAGACGAGCCGGGGCCGCAGCTCGGCGAACTCGTCCGAGGGGTAGCGCCCGGCGAGCATGTCGAGCACGGCCTCGAAGGCGTCACGGCCCAGCTCGGCGAAGTTCTCCGCTCGGCGCACCAGCCCATACAGCTCGTGCACGGGCCAGGCACGATCGGCGGTCGTGGCCACGACCTGCTGGGCGAGCACGTCAAGCGGGTTGCGCGGCACGCGCGTCGTCTCGATGGCGCCCGCGTGCATGCGCTGCGTGACCACCGCCGCCTCCAGCAGGTCGCCTCGGTACTTCGGGAAGATGACACCGCGCGAGGGCTCGCCGACACGGTGGCCGGCGCGCCCGATGCGCTGCAGCCCGCTGGCCACCGATGTCGGGGACTCGACCTGGATGACCAGGTCCACCGCGCCCATGTCGATGCCCAGCTCGAGCGAGCTGGTGGCCACGATGGCGGGCAGCCGTCCGGCTTTCAGTGCCTCCTCGATCTCGAGGCGCTGCTCGCGCGCCAGCGAACCGTGGTGGGCGCGCACCAGTTCCTCGCCCGCCAGTTCGTTGAGCTTGAGCGCGAGGCGCTCGGCGATGCGGCGGGAATTGGCGAAGACGATGGTGCTGCGGTGGGCGCGGATCAGCTCCAGGATGCGGGGGTAGATCGAGGGCCAGATGCTCGACCGTGCCGCCGCACCCGCACCGGGACCGCCCGGCGATCCCTCGAGCGAGATGGGCTCCCCGAGGCGGCTCATGTCCTCGATCGGCACGATGACCTCGAGCTCGAGCGCCTTGCGCACGCCGGCGTCGACGATGGTGACCGGCCGGGGGCCGCCGGGGCCGGCCGCGTCGCCGGGATCCTCGCGACCTCCGAGGTACGCCGCCACCGCCGAGAGCGGTCGTTGGGTCGCCGAGAGGCCGATGCGCTGCGGTGATCGGTCCGTGAGGACCTCGAGCCGCTCGAGCGACAGCGCCAGGTGGGCGCCCCGCTTCGTCCCCGCGAGCGCGTGGATCTCATCGACGATGAGCCACTCGACGCCGCGCAGGGACTCGCGCGCCGCCGAGGTGAGCATCAGGTAGAGCGACTCGGGCGTGGTCACCAGGATGTCCGGCGGGTGCCTGGCGATGCGCAGCCGCTCGGCCGCGGGCGTGTCGCCGGTGCGGATGCCGACACGGATCTGGCGCGTTTTCTGGCCACGCGCCTGCGCGGCCAGGGCGATGCCCTGCAGCGGCGCGCGCAGGTTGCGGTCGACGTCATGGGCGAGCGCCTTGAGCGGAGAGATGTAGAGCACGCGCAGCGCCCGCCGGGGGTCTCTCGATGGCGGCTCGGCGAGCAGCCGATCGAGGCAGAAGAGGAAGGCCGCGAGCGTCTTGCCACTGCCCGTGGGAGCGCAGATGAGGGTGTGCTCGCCGGCGGCGATGGCCGGCCAACCCTGCGCCTGCGCTGCCGTGGGCGCGGCAAAGGCCGAGCGAAACCAATCCCGCGTCGCCGACTGGAACGGCGCGAGCGGATCGGCGCGGGAGACGGACACGGCGCGACGGGGCACGGGACGCGAGTATAGGTCCAGCCCGACGACTAGAACAAGCGTTCTACGGCGCAGGCAGGTGCGGATCCCCATGACAGGAGCCCGTCGCCCATAGTCCCGCGCCGGAGTCCCGGGCGCGCCCCTCCGCCGCGGAGAGCCGCGCCGCGTAGATCGAGGGCACGCCCTTGTAGACATCGTGGACGCCAAAACCACCCTCGATCATGACCTCGGCGAAGAGGCGTCCGTCGGCCAGGAACACGTGCGCCAGCAGTCGGTCGAAGCGGTCGCGCTTCGCCTGGGTCGGGTCGACCTGCAGGCCGATCTCGCTCCCCGTCGGCAACAGCGCTTTGGCGGCGGCGGTCGCAGCGAGCCCGAAGCACTCGAGCGGGGTGTCCGGCTTGTTCGTCTCCGGCGTGTCGATGCCGATGATCCGGACCTTGTCCGCGTCGCCGGCGATCGAGACGTGGATCGTGTCGCCGTCCACGACCCGCCTGACCACCCCGCCAATGAGCGCCCCGGGCGCGAAGGAAGGCGACGCTGTTGCCGACGGCCCGGACACCGAGACCGGGTCGCCTCGCAGGGCGGCGAACAGGACGATGACGATGGCGACGGCGAGGATCGCCAGCAACGCCGCCCGGACGCGGATCGGCCAGGCGACCACCCGATCGCGCCAGGAGGATGGCATCAATCGGTCGCCCGCGCCGCCGGATCGTTGAGCCGCGGGATCGCCCCGGGAGGCACCGCGCGCTGGGCCATACGGGCATTCGCGCCCGCGATCGCAGGCGACTCCGGCGCGGCCAGATCGGCGGGGTCGATGAGCAACTCCGGCATCGGCGCCTGGTGCCAGCGTTCGGCCTGTGGCTCCCAGCGCTCTCGCCAATCAGGCGGCATCGCCAGCGGCAGGTCGCGATGCGCCTGGGTCAGCCAGACGATGGCCCACGAACGGGGCACCACGCGGTAGACGTCGTAGCCGCCGCCACCCGTGGCCAGCCAGCGCCCGCCGCAATGGTCGTGGGCGATGGCGTGGAGCATCTCCGTCGCATGGACGTAGGCGCGGGTGGTCAGCCGCAGGTGGGCGAGCGGGTCCAGCAGATGTGAGTCACATCCATGCTGGGTGACCAGGATGGTCGGTCGGAAGGCCTCCACGACACGCGGCAGGACCGTCTCGAGCGAGGCGATCCATGATGCGTCGCCCGTTGCGGCCAGCACGGGCAGGTTGATCTTGGTACCGAACGCGCCCGGTCCGCCGCGCTCCGAGATGGATCCGGTACCCGGGAAGAGCGTGTCGCCCGACTCGTGGATCGAGACCGTCAGCAC
>Ga0315281_10010203_pt1 | contig 12958 bp, 5 predicted proteins | sample YL17G07_0_MG_FD_204540 | JGI IMG/M metagenome (GOLD analysis project Ga0315281, IMG submission 204540) | Sediment microbial communities from Yellowstone Lake, YNP, Wyoming, USA - YL17G07_0 | ecosystem: Environmental > Aquatic > Freshwater > Lake > Sediment | place: USA: Wyoming | collected... | reverse complement strand
CCCTTCAAGATCCCATGAATTCTTCACCAGCATGTCAACGACCTCAAATTCGAGATGCTTCTTGCCAAGCCCTAAGCCATATGGGTCGTCCACCACTTCTCTCCAGGAACTGCCCAATTCAGGCCTCAGCACGACTACGACCTTTCCCTTTTCCCTTAGTTTGATTGTCCTGCCTACCGTATGACAGTATTGCAGTTCCTGCCTGAGGGAGAGCTCCACCTTCTCTAAGTCACTACCGCTTGCCTTCTTCACGAAAGGACAGGTCATCCCTTCGACGAAGTCGCATCTTCCTCCTCTGATCAGGTTGTCACAGTCTCCTGATGCCTTTGTCTTGACGTCAGTACATATGAACAGAGCCATCCATCTGAACTGACAGCTGAAACACTATATGTATTTCGGCCTGCGATCACCCTCCAACAACGTGCAGGTAGAGCCGGACTTCAAGGTGAGTCAGCTACTGACGAATGGCTTTGCGAACACGCACTCAGTGATCGATCAGCTATTGGTGCTCACGCGAAAGTGGTATTAGTTCTGGCTGACCCAGTCTCCCAGGAAATGGCTCACTGGTGGGAGAAGGAACCGCTCAGGATCATTGAAATCTGCAACGCGTATCAGTTTGATGCTCTATCGCTCCAAGAGGAGGCCGACGCGGTCAAGAAGATGGTCGGCAACGCGCAGCACTTCCACTGCACAAACGAAGCATTGGGTGGCGACGACAAGCGTTTCTACTTCAAGACTCAGGTCAGTAAAGCGGACAACCCGGACAGGCTTGGGAAGTACCTGCCGCTTGCCCACAAGAACGGCATCAAGGTGATAGTCTACTTCAACGTCCACTGGTACTCGAAGGAGTTCGGGCGACAGCATCCGGACTGGTTGCAGATCAAGGAGGACGGCAAGCCGCTGGACGACGTGTACACTACAGGGACGTCCTTTTGCATAAACAGCCCTTACAGGGAATGGGTCTTCCAGATCCTGAGAGATCTCTGTCGCTACCCCATTGACGGGATATTCTATGACGGCCCGATCTTCTTCGCGCAGACTTGCTACTGCGAAAGCTGCAGACGACTCTTCAGGCAGAGGACTGGCCAGGAAATGCCGAAGAAATCTGACCGCGGCAATCCGCTCTGGAAGGAACTAGTCGAGTTCCAGGCAGACTCCCTGGCCAGGTTTCTCTCGGACTCAAAAGAGATCATCAAGGCCGCGAACCCGGAGATACTCTTCTGCATGAACGGGAACGCCAACTGGCCTTACTGGCCAACTGGCAGGGACAACCACAGAATAATCAAGCACACGGACATATTGGGAGCTGAGGGCGGTTTCCTCTACGGCGACCTCAACCTGACGCCGATCTACAAGCCCGGGATAACCGCGAAGCTGCTCTCGAGCCAGTCACAGGGGAAGCCGGCACTGACCTTCGATTGCGCCGGACACAAGTCCTGGTCCTGGTACATGCTGCCGGAGGCGGAGATCAGTATGCTTCTGGCTGAGACTTTGGCCGGCGGCGCGAACTTCTGGGTTCCGTTCTTCCCCGAAGATCTCAAGCAGCCGGAGATCCGGGTTGTGAGATCCTACTGCGAACTCGTGAAGAAGAACCCCAAGGCTTTTGGAAGGACAAGATCCATGGCGAAGGTTGCTCTTCTGTGGCCAGCTGCCTCCGTGGAGTTCTACGAGGGATCTTCCGTCCCGCTGACCGACTTCACGAAGGAGATCAAGGCTGCCAAGATTGGCGACATAGCACAGGAGTTCCTCGGGTTCTACGAGGGTCTGGCTAGATCACAGGTTCCATTCGACGTAATCGATGAGGCGAACCTAGTCGATCTGACTCGCTACGAGCTGTTGATCTTACCGAACGCTGCCTGTCTGTCCGACGAAGCTTGCAGGACGATCTCGGACTTCGTGGGGAAAGGTGGGAATCTGGTGGCCAGCTTCGAAACGTCGCTCTACGACGAGGACGGGAGGAGGAGGGACGACTTCAGGTTGGGCGGGCTGTTCGGCGCCCGGTTCTCAGGGAGAACGTTCGGACCCATGCTTTGGGACTACGTTGCTCCGGATTACCAAACGCACTCACCGCTCCTGAAGGGCATAACCAAGGAGTTCATCCCAGCACCCGGTTATGGCATCGAGGTCAAGACAACAATGGGCAAAGCCCTAGCACACTTCTGCACGAAGCTAGTGGGGTGCTACGATCACTCGCCTGAGGTTTCGGACCTGCCGTTCACGGTCACGAACAGACACGGAAAAGGGACAGTTGTATATCTGGCCGGGACATTCGGCATCTCATTGAGCAACTTCCGGTTCCCGGAGTACCTGACGCTGGTCCGAAACGTTGCAACGAAGCTGAGCACTGCACCTGTGCTGGTGGAAAATGCTCCTTGGGTGGAAGTGAACGTGAGGAGAAACGACGAGGCGATGTTCGTGCACCTGGTGAATCAGACCTCTGGCCTGAAGAGGCCGATGACCCACATTCAGCCCCTGACTGATCTCGAAGTCGTCCTTCCCAAAGTGAAGTGCAAGCAGGGGAGAACTCTGACACAAGACAGGAAGCTGAGGACTCAAGTTGGCAGAAGAGGAACCTCGTTCACCGTCTCACTCCTGGAAGATTACGAGGTCATCGAGCTGCCGCTCGAGACCTGATCTATTCTCGGAGCGAGCGCCCATGCGCGGCCGTCCAAGAGGCTTTCGAAGTCATCCACATAGTCCGGCTTCTAGTGGGATAGCGTGCCGTTAGGAACAGTCAACTCATGATGGAAAGCAGTCTAGTGGTACCCCAGAACAGCCCCGGAAGTGTTTCCATCTGGTTCTATACAGGTTCCTGCAGGTTCTTTACAGGTTCTTTACAGGGTCTAGCAGGTTCTACGCAGGTTCCTGCAGGTTCTTTACAGGTTCTTTACAGGGTCTAGCAGGTTATATCCGGTTTTTACATAGAGTTGCGGCGATTTTCTAGCATTTCCGTCCATTTTCCATCTGTTACCGGGTGTTACTGTCTGTTTCTGTCTGTCCGTGACAGCCAGTTCCGGTACGGGTCTGCAGACGTATTGTTTCCCCGCGCTATCGCTAGCGTAGGCCTCGCTTGGTCCGGGGGCCTCGGCGTGCTGCCCCTCTTGCTTGCTCCTGCAGCATTGTTTGCGCGCGTAAATCCAACCGTAGAGGAACTCCGCGTCCGAGCAATGCGTCGTGTGAGTAGAACCAGTATCAGCTAGTCTTTGGCTTTTCGAGCCGATGATCGCGGGTTCAAAATCGCGAAAAGATGAAAATCCCGCCCGGAGCACCTCGATTCGCGCGCGCAACACCTTATATGTCGAATATCGTGAACATCAGAAGGAATAGATCTTGGAGAATTGGCTGCTTTCTGGCACTGTGGATAACTGGGAGAGAGCCATTGCAGATTCAACGTGGGGCGTAACGGAAAAACGTAAGGGGAGTTGGGAGCAAATCGCAAAGGGAGATCAGCTCTTCTTCTATGCTACATTGCCCGCGAAAGGAATAGTAGGGATTGGAGAAGTCACGAGCAAGTTCAAACAAGACAAACCCCTGTGGAAGGAAGAGATTGAGGAGAATAAGGTGAAGTGGCCTTACAGGTTCGAGTTTCATGCCTTATACGTACTGTCACGGCCGGACTGGGAGTCGCGTTCAATCAAGCTTGGCGATCTTCCGATTACGTTGAAGAGGGCTCGGGCTGGGATCATACACCTTCGTAGATCTGGCGACGTGGCCGCGATCTTGGAGCGCGCAAACTCTAGTTGGGGGCTATCGCTCGGCGAGAAGCCGAAGAAACCTCCAACAGTCCACGAGCAGATGATCGAACAGTTGCTAGAAATAGGTGGGTTCGATGATTTCATCGCGGAGAAGGAGTATCTTCTGCCAGATATCAAGGAGAGATTGGACGTCGTGTGGAGGAGAGTTCCGGCATCAGTCCCGACCTTCGCCTTTGAGGTACATATAGGAGGAAATCTTGACCAAGCGCTGACGAAGCTGAAGCACGCATACGATCTCTGGAACAGCAATCCGTACCTGATCCTGGAGCAAGAGGATAGAGACAAGGCGCAGACCCTGCTCACCGGTGCTTTCCATCAGATTCGTGACAAGGTCAAGATCCTGACCACACAGGAAGTCGTCGAACTGCACGATTCTCAGAAGAAGGACGATCAGCTGAAACGAAAACACGGACTGAGGTAGTTCCCTGAGAAGGCTGATCCAGGCATCATGTCCACACCGTTGATTGGCGTCCGTCGCGCGCGCAACTGTAACTCCATTTTCTCTTTCTGTCAACAGACGGAGTCAAGGGTAATAAGCTCAGTCTACACAGACTAACTCGGCCATGGCTGTTGCTTCCTCCCGAGCAGAGAACACCTGCAATGCCCTACTATGTGAAGAACTGCGAAAACTGGGACTGGAGGCCTGGTTCGAAGAGCATTTCTTGACGAAATTCGGTACGAGTAAGCCCGACATCCACGTTGCTTTCAAAGGCCAGAACTACTTCATCGAGGCCAAACAGAGACCACACAAGCTTGTGGACGCCGTGAGCAAAGCGTACACCTATCAGAAAAGGCTAGGAGCATTCTCTCCAAAGGTGGTCTTTGCCGCGGTGTATTCTGGGGACTGCATGGGTGAATGTGAAATGGCGGCCCTCCTTAACCAACCTCCGTTCTATGTCCGACACATTACCGGGTCACTCCAAGATCTCGCAAAGTCAATCCAACAGATGATCGTCGAACCACCCATTGTGATTGAACTCAGCACCAAAGATGCCATCAGGTTGCTCCGTGAGGCTGTACTCAGGATCTCTGCGGCATTCACCAAGCTAGGACCGAAGGACGTCGAAGGGATCTTCGGCGGGAGGGTATTCTTCGAGACGGTCCTTGGGATCAAAGAGGAGAAGGAGATTCCAATCCGATACCTAAGAGACGCTGCCTCATATCTGCTCGTCAACCAGATCTTGTTTTACCAGATTCTGGCAAAGGAGAAAGCGGGGCCCATCAGCTATGAAGAGGTAGATTCAGAGAAGCTGAGGGAACCTAAGGAACTTCAGGAAAGATACTTCTCAAGAGTATTGCTGAAGGATTACAGGCCAATCTTCGGGTTTGATGTAGCTTCCAAAGTCAAAGGGCTGGAAGCAGTAGACGCGATCAAGGTGACTATAGACTCAGTGAACGCTTTGTCGCCAGAATCTCTTGGGTACGATGTACTGGGTAGAATATTCCATAACTTGATCCCTCTCGAGTTGCGGAAATCAATAGCGGCGTTCTACACCAATATCCAGGCAGGTGAGATCTTGGCGGGGTTAGCGATAGACAAGCCGGATTCTCTTGTGTTAGATCCTGCTTGTGGTTCAGGCACGCTGCTTGTTTCCTCCTATCAACGGAAGAAGGCTCTGCTAGAAGAAGGCGCAGGGCGTTTTGGTTTCGAAAATCACAGAAGATTCGTTGAGGAGCAGATCACTGGCGTCGATATCATGTCATTCGCTGCCCATCTCGCTGCAGTTCATCTTTCGCTTCAGGCCCCACTTTATACAACCGACTTCGTAAGAGTGGCGATAATGGATTCCACGGGGTTGAACCCGGGGGATACGATAACGGCTGCCCAAGAGGTTCTGAAAGAAACGTTCAAACAGAGAAAAATCACCGAGGACTTCACCAAGCCCATTGAAGCAAGGCACAAAACCGTTTCAGGAGTTGTGCAATTGACTGAGCAGGGAAACCAGAGGCCGATTCAACTCAGCAAAGTAGACATTGTCATAATGAATCCGCCTTTTACAAGATTCCAGAGAATTCCACCTTGGTACAAGCGCGAACTACGTAAGCGTTTCGGAGAGCCCAAATATGAGAAGTGTTTGCGTGGCAATCTCGGACTACACGGGTACTTTGCATTGCTTGCCGACAAGTTCCTGAAACCGGGCGGAAGAATCGCAGCGGTACTGCCAGTTACTACATTGAATGCCCGGGGTTTTTATCCCATAATTCAACAATGGTTGACGGACTACTGTATTGAATACGTCATTGTCGGGGCTGGACGTTCGGCATTCTCAGAGAACACGCAACTCCGTGAGATGCTCTTCACCGCGAGAAAGCATAAGCCAGCCGGGAACCGTGTCGCTGTCGCTGTGCTGAAGAAAAGTCCAGACTCAATCAGCGTTGACGAGGCACGCCTCATAGCAGAGGATCTCAAGAAACGGAGAGGGAAGGCTGATTCATCGACGGCTCTAGTAGACGACGAGCACTTCCTATTGAGATTCGTAGACCAGGCTGATCTGAAAGGCGACAGGGCTCTTTTCAGACTCGTCACTTCATTCAGGCCTGAGCTGATGGGAGTGCAATCAAAACTGGCCGAACTGTTGGCTCACAATGACAAGGTTATCTCATTCGGTGACTATCTTGACGTAACTCATGGAGATCTCAGGGAAAGCCCGTACAGGAGGTTGTCAGAAATCGGCTACTTTGGATTTGCCGTTCTGAACTCCGAAGAGAGAGCACTGAAGAAACATGACGTGTGGGTAGTCAGTACGAAAGAAGCGAATCAAGTCACAGTGAGGAATCGTTTCACGAATCATACCTTTGATATCCCCCGTAAGGCTCTTGCGCCAAATCTCAGAAGAATGGCAGGATTGAGTGTTATGGATGTCACAGATGTCAGCGACTACGTGGTTGTGAAACCCTTCAAGGGTTTCGAGAGCTTTCTCAACATGGCACTAGGAGAAAAGGAGGCCGAGAAGGCCATGGCGACAGTGAAAGGACCGAAATGGACCGAGTTCGTTGAAGGCGCCTCATCGAGACTACTCATGCTGTACCGAGGCGACATCACCAGTCGTGGGACACACTTCCTCGCCTTTGCCGCCGAGAAGCCCATATTCGCCGGCGGTGACTTCTGGATCTGTGATGTGCCGGATGAAGATATCAAGATCCTCGCTGTCTGGATTAATTCAAGTGTAAACACACTGAGCATTGTACTCAACAGGAAGGAGACAAGAGGAGGGTGGATGCGATTTGACGAATACATCCTTCGCGATACTGACATTCTTGACCCCCGTCGACTCGACACCAATCAAAGAAAGGAGATCGAAGAGATCTATGACACTGTATCCAGAACAGAATTCCCTGACCTGCTCACACAACTGAGAGAGAGGAGCCCAGATAGGATGAAGATTGACAAAGCGGTCCTGAAATGCCTGGGGATGCCCATTGACGAAATCGACTCTTTCCTCGAGGAACTCTACGTGAGTCTAGTCCTAGAAATCGAGGGCCTAGCAAAGATGATGGCAGGTGACTAAAAGTGGTCACTTACTGTCTTCATCCATCTTCGCGGTCCAAGTGTGCTCCTCACCTGTAGCGGCGCCCCGGTCTTATACAAGAACCATCTACAGGATATCGCCTGTGATCGTCTCGGCAGTCTTCTCGCGCGCTTCATGTGTGCCAAGTCTTAAGAGCAGTGCCGAACCAAGACTATCACCGTGAGAACTGTAGACCTGAACGGAGTCTGGGTATTAAAGGCGCTGGGCACTCAAAGGAACTGCAGCCCAGACGCGTTTGAGGACTATCACAGGAACGTTGACTGGATGGAAGCCCGCGTTCCAGGTGTCGTCCATCTCGACCTAGTCCGCTCGAAGAAGATGCAGCACCCTTACTATGGGCTCAATGAACTTGGTTTCAGAGAGGTTGAGCACAAAGATTGGTGCTACAAGAAGAGATTCTTGGTTGACGAGGATCTCTTGAAGTTCGACAACCTGCAATTGGTGTTTGAGGGACTAGACACATTCGCAACCGTAAGGGTGAACGGGCAGAAGGCAAGGAGTCTCTCGAACATGTTCTACGAACACAGGATCGACGTGAAGGACCTTCTGAAGAAAGGCGAGAACGTCATAGCGGTCAGGTTCGATTCTCCTATCAAGACGCTCGAAAAGATGTACGGGGCAAGGGACGTCAAGCTCAGCGGCGCCTTCTACTCTCCCGGCGTCTACGGCAGAAAGGCGCAGTACTCCTTCGGTTGGGACTGGGGGCCCAGGCTTCCGACCTCAGGCATATGGAGACCCGTGTGGCTGAAGGCGTACGACATCTGCAGGATAGACTCGTTCCACTTCAGGTCTGAGACTGACCCTTCAGGCAAGGATGCGAGGGCCGTGGTCGAAGTGTCTCTCGATGCGTTCAGAGATGAAGAAGTAGACGTCGTTGTCTCTCTGGGAGGTCATGGCTATGCTGGTCGAAAGAGTGAGAAGAGGAAACTGACCATCGGAGAGAACCACCTCACATTCGAGTTCGACGTAAAGGATCCCAAGTTGTGGTGGCCCAACGGTCACGGCGACCCAGTGCTCTACGATCTTGAGATCACATTGACGAAGGATAGAACGATCTTAGACAAGCTGAGCAAGAAGGTTGGCTTCAGGAATATCGAAGTCGTTCAGGAGAAGGACGAGGAAGGAAAGACCTTCTACTTCAAGGTCAATGGGGTGCCGATCTTCTGCAAAGGAGCCAATTGGGTTCCGGCGGATTCGTTTCTCCCACAGGTCACCAGAGATCGGTACGACTACCTTCTCACCAAGGCAAAGGAGGCGAACATGAACATGCTCAGGGTCTGGGGAGGCGGCATATATGAGAGCGAGGACTTCTACGATCTCTGCGACGAGAAGGGCATAATGGTCTGGCAGGACTTCATGTTCGCGTGCGCTGAATACCCCGAGGAGGACTGGTTCCTCGACGAGTGCAGGAAGGAGGCAGAGGAGGTAGTCAAGAGGCTCAGGAACCACGCGTCCCTGGCCATCTGGTGCGGGAACAACGAGAACGACTGGGGGTTCAAGGCAGGTTGGTTCGGCAAGAGGGACAGATTCTACGGTCACACGATATACCACAAGATCCTGCCCGAAGTCTGCAGTAGATTCGATCCGTCGACGTTCTACTGGCCGAGCAGTCCGTACGGAGGAGATGATCCGAACTCGCAGAGCGAAGGCGACAGGCACAGCTGGGACGTTTGGTCAGGCATGAAGGACTACTCGGAGTACCTGAAGGACAACGGGAGGTTCGTGAGCGAGTTCGGCTTCCAGTCACTGCCCTCAATGGAAACAATAGTCAAGTTCACGGCGCCCGAGGACAGGTACCCGCAGAGTAAAGTGATGGAGCACCACAACAAGCAGGTCAACGGGCCTGAGAGGCTGGTGTGGTTCCTTTCTCATCACTTCAAGGTTCCAAGCGACCTGAAGACGTTCGCGTACCTGACCCAAGTCAACCAAGGCGAGGCAATGAAGGCGGGAATCATGCACTGGAGGCGCAGGAAGTTCAAGACGGCCGGGGCGCTGATTTGGCAGCTCGACGACTGCTGGCCCGTGGCAAGCTGGAGCCTGATAGACTACTACGGGGACCTGAAGGCATCGTACTACTACACGAAGAGGGCCTTCGACAGCGTTGCGTTGAGTCTGGTGCTGAACGGCGACTCGATCGAGGCTTGGGTCACGAACGATCTGCTTGACGAGAAGAAGGGGAACCTTGAGATAGCAGCTTTCAATCCGGACGACAAGAAGACCTTCAGCAAGACCTGCAAGGTCGAAGTTCCAGTCAACTCGTCAAAGCTCATCACACGGATTGCTCTCTCTGAGATCAAGAAGGCTGATCCGACGAACGTTGCCGTAGTAGGCATCCTGAAAGTCAAAGGTCTGAGAGAGCGCTACGACACGCTGTTCCTCGACGAACCCAAGTACATCGCCTTCAGGAAACCAAAGATCAGATTCACCAGTGTGAAAGATCTCGACAAGTCGAAGAAGAGGTTCGAGTTGAGGATCGTCTCAGACACACTTGTCAAAGCGCTGAGCCTTCAGATCAAGGGCGCGAAAGCGAGCTTTGGCGACAACTGCTTTGACATGATCCCAGGAATCGAGAGGACCATTGAGGTCACCTTGGAGAAGCCCGCCAAGACAGGCGATCTTCAGAAGAAAATGCAGTTCGTCTACTACCGTTAGTCACGCACGCCGAAATCCGAAATCGCGACAGAAAGCGCGGGTCTGCACCGAGCCTCGGGCGAGATGGGGCAAGTCCTTCGCACCGTTGGGTATGCCCGCAGATCTTTGACGCTGCCTCCCGTGCACGCGGGAAGAGTCGTTTCGCGCACGAGCGTGTCTATTTTCCTCCTCTTCTATGGATTTTCGCTAGAGCATCCCTGATCCTGTTCAACCTTTCGAGGACACGTTTTTCATTTTGCGTGAGAAGGTCTTCTTTGATCTCCAATGCATTGATCATCTGGTTGACCTTGGCTAGCGCAATGCCGACCGCGTTTGTACCAGCGTCCTTGTCCAAGATTCCAACGAGTTCGCTCCCTGGCACTGCGGACTTCGCGGCTTCCCACACAGGTCGCAGCCATTCAGGAAGCTCGGGTGGCGGGAGCAGTGGACTCTCAGACTCCGGCCGTTGGGGGGGCGCTGGTTGCTGCGGCGGCGGGACTGCGGGCGGAGGGGGGCAACCTCGGAAGGCTTCTCTTGTGGTTCTTTCGCGGGGGGCTGTGGCGGCAGAGGTTGTGGCGGTGGAGGCTCTGGGACAGGCTTCGGCTTTGTCCCGTCAGGGGTCTGAACCGGAGGAGGGCCGGGCTTTTTTCTTTCACACTCACCGAGCTCGGCCAAGGCCTTGAGCCAGTCAGCTCTACGCTTGTCGATGAGCTTGTCGAATGCATCCGCCACTTCCTTTTGCCGGTCTTGCGGCGCGTTGTCCACGTTCCTCTTCTTGTCGGCCTCGGCGTTGTCGAGGGCCTTCTCTGCTTTCTTCACCTTTTCCCTCAGTTCTGCGCAAGGATCCCCTACTTCTAGATAGACGGGCGATTCCTCCCATCTTGCTGGAAGCCCTCTCTTCCACGCCACATATGCCAGAATACCCACGATGACCAAGATGCCTCCTCCTAGCATGATCATGTTCCTGAAGGACGATTCTGCTCCGCGTGCTTGTCCGGTCAATGCTATCGCGTTCTGAGCGTGGGTCGTCGCTGACTCGTAGTCGTTCTGATTGAAGGCGACTGTCGCATTTGAGTATTCCGTCGTGGCCTCTTCCAGTAGCTGCTTTGCCTCACCGCTCCAGAAGCCTTCGGCTTCGGCAGCCTCGATGTCAGTGCTAGCCTGCTGCATGGATGTCCTGGCCTCTTCTTTCCCCACGTCCAGTGTCAAAGTCACACTTACAGAACCTTCATGGTTCTCATCGCCGCTCCATGATGCTCTCAGATAGAACCTTCTCCCAGCTGGAGGCGTCCAAAGAAGTGAGTATGCGCCGCTCGAGGGCACAACCGACGATATGTTTCTCCACGACGTTCCGTCCTCGCTGACCTGGACCTCTACTGTTCCGGTCGAGATCCTTGGCGAGATCTGTCCAGTCACCAGGACGCTTTGATTTCTCGGGACCTCTGACGAGTCTGTCGATGCCGTGATATTGCTCAAGACTTTCTCAACTGTTAAGACGTATGTTGGGCTCGTTGAGTTCCTGTAGACGAGATCACCTGTCCATATGGCTCTGATTTGGATTGCCCCTGCTCTATCCGGCTTCCAAGATGAAGAGAATCTCCCAGCCGATGGAGTTCCGAAGGCGAAAGTAGCCCAGACAATTCCGTCATTGCTCTTCTGCAGGCTTGTTGTTCCACTGGAACGGGGAGTGGAAACGGTGGCTGCAAAGACAGAGCTATCGCCAAAGGTTATCGTGCTCGGAGAAAGGGACAACGAGATCGAACTGGTCTTCTGCTCAAAGACTGCATCGGCCCAAGCATCAGGCACATTTCGATCTATTCCCACGGGATAGTCTGAAGCAACCCAGTCTGAGCTACCAGTACCATAGAAGTCGACTTGACGAAAAGCAATGCCCAGAACCTGACGGTCCTCAATGTCTACGGGGATCTCCATCTCAGCGCTCCATCCAGTGGACCAGCTGTATCGGCCGGCGTAGCAGGGTCTTGGGTAGAGCTCACCCTCCCAATCCGTGCCAGTGCCCCGGGAGATCCAGAAGTGAAGATCCCGCGTCGCGGAGAAGAGATAGTCATCAGACCTGGGGGCGCCGCCGCCATCGTGATTCATGTCAAGACGAAAACTGAAAGCATCGTCAGGACTGTAGGTCTCATCGAAGGTCACGTACGCGACATACAACGTCGAAGTTTTCGGGTAGTACTTGACACACACGTACACAGAACTTTTCCCATCGGCTGATTGGAAGTCAATTCTAAGGGAATCATTCCACTCATCTTGGGTCCAGATGCCATCTAGCTTGACAGGTATGTCGGAAAAGGGGACCACGAAAGAAGTTCCACGAGCTTGGACAGAGATCCCGCAAACAACAAGTAAACCTATTAGAGATGAAATCACGAGCGATTTGGTGTCCATATCCCAAGCTGTGATCCCATATCTGCTAATAAGATCTCGGCGGCGAGATAGATCGCCACCTATTGGCTAGGATTGGGCTTTGACGGAAGTTTGACGCCAGAACGCGCGATGACCGTCAGAGCTCTAACACCAATCGTTCTCCAGCGACCCTGAGCATGTCTATCTTGTGTTTCTTCGAAACTTGAGTCACAGGAACCAAGTCGAATATGGTGAATTGAAGGTAACGCAGATAGGTCTCCAGATTGTGCAAAGCGTTCACCGCTCCTCCGCCAGAACCCCCTGCAGCAGCGATTCCGATGACACGTTTTCCTTTCAGTTGCGATGTTTCACGGTTGACGCTTTCGCATCTGCGCCATCTATCAAGGAACCGTTTGGCCGACTCGCTCAGGTCCCCGAAGTAGACCGGAGTGCTGAACACCAGGGCATCCGCTCGGTTGATCTTCTCTCGCAGGTTCTGGAAGTCATCCTCTATCACGCATCTCCCTTCACTGTGGCATATTCCCCAGCCCCGATCATGAGCTTTGCACGATTCAATGTCCAATCTGTTCAGGTGAATCAATTCCGTCTCTGCCCCTTCGCTCCCGGCTCCTTCTAGGACTACCTGAGCTAGTTGACAAGTCAATCCGTCTAGGTTCG
>Ga0315281_10010202_pt1 | contig 12959 bp, 13 predicted proteins | sample YL17G07_0_MG_FD_204540 | JGI IMG/M metagenome (GOLD analysis project Ga0315281, IMG submission 204540) | Sediment microbial communities from Yellowstone Lake, YNP, Wyoming, USA - YL17G07_0 | ecosystem: Environmental > Aquatic > Freshwater > Lake > Sediment | place: USA: Wyoming | collected... | reverse complement strand
ACGGACTGGCTCGGGTTCCTGGCCAGCGCCCAGTCGGCACCCCTCATCCCCGCTCCTCCGCGGTTCCAACCGATGCTCGCCGAAGGTGGTCACGAAGCGTTCGACGATCCGCGGTGGTGGTTCGAACCGAAGCTCGACGGGATCAGGTGCCTCGCCGACCTCTCGACGGGGGAAACCGTGCTCCGCACCAGAACCGGGCGAGACGTCACCGCCCAATATCCGGAGCTGCACATGGTTCACGAACTCCTCGACCAGGTGAATGCCGTGCTCGACGGAGAGATCGTGGCGTTCGATGCCGACGGGCGGAACTCGTTCGAGGCGCTACAACAGCGGATGAACCTGACCAAGCCCAGAGAGATCGAGCGGGCGAGGAAGTCGATCCCCGTCTCATTGGTGGTGTTCGATCTGCTGTGGCTGGATGGACACGACACCACCGGCCTGAAGCTCGAAGAACGCCGCGAACTCCTGGAGTTGATCGCCGAGCAGGACGAGCGGCTGCAAGTGGTGACCCACGTTCAGGGGGACGGCGTGGCCTTCACCGACATCGCGAAGAGCCACGGTCTGGAAGGCGTCATGGCCAAGCGGCTCGGTTCGACCTACCTCCCGGGCAAGCGCACGGACGCCTGGCGGAAGATCAAGCTCCGCAACACGCAGGACTGTGTGGTCCTTGGATGGACTCCCGGTCAAGGGGGACGAACGGGGACGTTCGGCGCGCTGCTGGTGGCGGCGCTGGACGATGATGTGTGGCGGTGGGTCGGTCAGGTCGGGAGCGGCTTCACCGAGCAAACGCCCGTCCGGCTCCGCGAGGCGTTGGAGCCGCTGGTGCGCCCGACGCCCGCCATCGACGATCCCGAGCTGGCCGCCGTCAAAGGAGCGATCTTCGTCGAACCCGAACTCGTCTGCGAGGTCGAGTACCTGGAGCTCACGCAGGGGACGGGCAAGATGCGAGGCCCGAGCTTCAAGGGCCTGCGGACCGACAAGTCGCCGGACGAGTGTGTGCTGGAGCGACCGAGGGGTCGCTGAGCCGCCGGTTCGCGGCAGCACAGGCGCCGTGCCGCCCGGTGGTAGGGTGCGCCGCGCGGAAGGAGGAGAGCGTTGCCGTACAAACGGATCGTGGTCGGCGTTGGTGGCTCCGAAGCAGCGACGCGGGCGTTGGAGACCGCCGCCTCGCTCGCCGCGGCCGAGAAAGCCCACCTGATCATCGCCACGGCCTACCTCAGCGGGATGGGTACCGAGGCCACGCAGACGGCCGCCACCGCATCCGCCGAACAGGGCGGAGTGAAACCCAACCGGATCCAGACCGTGGTTCGGGAAGGCACGCCGGCCAAGGTGCTGGTGGATCTTGCGCTACGCCACGACGCCGGCCTCCTGGTGGTCTCGGGTGGCCGAGGTCAGCGACGCTCGCTGGGGGACGTACCCGAGCGTCTCTCGCATCACGCGCCGTGCGATCTCCTGGTGGTGAGCGAACGTGCCGGCTCCGGGCCTCGGTACGGCCGCATCCTCATCGCCACCGACGGCTCTGCCACGGCCGACCGCGCGGCGCGGCGTGGGTTCGATCTGGCGGACAACCTGGGTGCATCAGTGACGCTCACGTTCGTGGGGCATCCGACGACCGGGACACTGATCACCGATGACACGGTTGCGACCTACGCGGGTGAGGTGCCCACGGACGTGCGCATCCTGACCGGTAGCCCTGTGACACATATCCTGAACGTGGCCGATGAGGTCGACGCCGACCTCATCGTCGTCGGCAACAAGGGATTGACCGGTCTCAAGCGGTTCGTCACGACGTCCGTTCCCGAGGACATCGTGGGAAGGGCGCAGCGAGACGTCTTGATCTGCCGGACCATCCGCCAGGCGATCTCCGAACTGGCTCCCGGCGAGGGCGGGATCATCGAACAACAGGGCGAGAAGCTGGCGGCCTACATGGACATGAACTCCGATCTTCGGCTGCTCTCGGCCAAATGCACCCACATGGGATGCACGGTGGCGTGGAACCCCGGCGAGCGAACGTTCGACTGTCCGTGCCACGGCTCGCGGTTCGCACCGGACGGCTCAGTGGTGAACGGGCCCGCGGCCCGGCCCCTCCCTCCGGCCTGAGGCACCCCGTCAGAACAGGCCGGGCTGGAACACCATCAGGTAGAGGATCCCGGCCAGGCTCAGCACGCCGATAGCGGTGATCATGTGCGCGTGCGCCGAGGTGAGGAGTCCGGTCAGCTCTTCATCCGACTTGCGGGGCACGCCGGAGGGCCGAACGGCGCACGCCGTCTTCACCCGGTTGAAGTAGGGCTTCGCGACCACCGTCATGAGGACGGTGCTCAGCACCAGGATCCCGATCGCCGTCCAGATCCACCAATGCTGGAAGGACGAGAGCCGCCACCCCAGATAGCTGCCGCTGATCACGATGGCCACGAGGGAGACGTACATCGGCCGCGAGGTCTCACCCGACAACGTGATGAACGAGAGGATCTTCTCGCGGTCACGTTCACGGCGGATCCGATAGAGGACCACCATCGACGCGCCGTGTGCCGAGAGGAATACCAGCACCGACGCGATATGTAGCCACAACGCCCATTGGATCGCCACGGTCTCGAAGGATACCGGGCCGGTCTAGAAGGGTTCGTAGCCGGCGCGAACCAACATCGAGCGGGCGTCACGTTCGTCGATGCCGCGCTCCAGCAGCTCCTTGTAGATCCGAACCGCCCCCAACGAACGCCCACAGCGTGGGCAGAACTGGAATTCGGGCTGGAAGGCCGTCTCGCACCACGGGCATTGCGTGACCTCGATCCGACGATCCGGCTGCAGTCCGGTTTCGTTCAGAGCGTCGATGTAGCCCTTGCCGTAGTCCCACTGGATGTACTCGTCCTCGACGAGGTTGAACGCGGGCTCGTGCATGCGGGGTTCCCCGGTCTCGAGCATGTGAGCCAGGTTGTCGCGAAGGAGTTCCCATTCGTAGAAATGGTTCTCGCCGCAATCTTGGCAGCTGATGACCACTCCTTTGACGCCCTGCGGCTGGAACACCACGCGCATGGCAGACAGGTCCTCGAGATCGGCCGCGATGTCCTCACGCTCTCGGGGCGTGAGGACGATCCGTTCCTCGTCCTCTTCCTCAGGTTCGAAGCGCTCTTCGTCCATATCGACTCAATCCTCGTCCACGAACCGGAAGACCTTGAACATCTCAGCGTAGGCGAACCCTTGTTCCGACGCCTTCCCGAGCTCTTCTGCCCTGCCTCGCACCCATTTCTCGACATCCTCGACCTTCAGCTGTGACTCGTGGGCGGCGAGCGCGCGGAGCTTGGTGTCCATCGTATCGGTGATGTCGACGCAGGTTCCGGAGTCGTTCATGGCCAGCCAGAGGTTGGGGACCTCGTAGGGTTCGAGCCCTTCGTCCTCCAGCTCGGGGAACATCAGGCGGGTGGGTGCGTCGGGCATCACCGCGGTGAGGGCGAGGAGACCGGCTTGCTTGTGATCCCAGTGGTTGATGTAGCCCTCGCCGCTCCACAGGCGCGAGGGGTCGGGCGCCACCAGCACCTCGGGCCGCAGCCGCCGGATCTCGCGGCACACCTTCTTCCGCGTGGCCGTGGTGACCTCAAGATGGCCGTCGATCTCACCCAGGAACGTGACGCTCGAAACCCCGAGGACATCGGCAGCGGCGCGCTGCTCACGTTCGCGGATGTCGCGGAGGCCCTCCCGGGTGACGCCGGGTTCGTTCGAGCCGGCGGAGCCGTCGGTGATGACGACGTAGTGGACCTCGCACCCTTCGTTCACCCAGCGGGCGACGGTGCCACCACACATGAACTCGGCGTCATCCGGATGGGCGAAGAGGACGACGGCGCTGGAGAAGGTCGGCATCGGTCAAGCGTATCGGCTCCGCGCGTAAGCGTGGGCCGTAGAGTTGCCGCGTGCCCGACCTCGACCCCGACCAGCTCCTTGACCGCTACGACGCGGAGCTGCGGACGCACATCCCCGCGCACCTGCCCGAGGGCGTCCGGGTCGCCCGCGACGGTCCCCTGCTGCGCTTCGTCGGGTTCGGAGACGGCGGGTTCGTCTGCTACCGCGATCTGGACGGCCTTGAGGAAGCCGACCTGGACGAACTCATCGCGCGGCAGGTACGCGTGTTCGCCGATCGTGGCGAGCCGTTCGAGTGGAAGCTGCACGGACACGACCGGCCGGGAGACCTGGCCGATCGGCTTCGCTCCGCAGGTTTCGTGCCCCAGGACCTTGAGACGGTGGTGATCGCGCCTGCGTCGGCCGTCGCGGGCGAGGTGATCCTTCCCGCCGGTGTCTCCCTCCGCGAGGTGAGCCATCGGAGCGATCTGGACAGGATCGGCTCGATGGAGGCGACGATCCGTGGCGATGACCGGGACGGCTGGCTCCCTGGGAGCCTCGAGGCCGAACGCGCCGACGCCGACGCGATCACGATCGTGGTCGCCGAAGACGGCGAGGACATGGTCTGCGCGGGTTGGGTTCGGTTCATGGCGGGCACGGAGTTCGCCACGCTGTGGGGAGGCGGCACGCTTCCGGCCTGGCGTGGTCGCGGCATCTACCGGGCGATCGTCGCCTACCGCGCGAACCTCGCTGCAGAGCGCGGGTTCCGCTACCTCCAGGTGGACGCCTCGGCTGCGTCCCGGCCGATCCTGGAACGCCTCGGGTTCATCCCCGTCACGACGACGACGCCGTTCACGTGGTCGCCGAGCTCGCCAAGGGTTGGCTCAGGCGATCGCCGAACATCAGGGCGAGCCTGAGACCCTACGGATCGCGAACGTAGTCCTCCATGGGCAGCTAGATCTTGCGCTCGGCGGGCGGCGGAGGCACTGTCGTGTTCACCGACATCGTGAGCTCCACCGAACGCGCCGCGGCGCTCGGCGACGGGCCCTGGAAGGCGCTGCTCGCCGAGTACGACGTGATCTCCAAACGTGAGATCGCGTCGTTCGGTGGCCGCTACGTCACCTCGACCGGTGACGGGCTGCTCGCCTTGTTCGACGGACCGGCCCGCGCGACCAACTGCGCGACGGCGATCGTCTCGGATGTTCATGACATCGGTCTGGAGATCCGAGCCGGCGTGCACACTGGCGAGGTAGAGCACGCGGGCAGCGAAATCCGGGGTCTCGCGGTGCACATCGGCGCCCGCGTAGCGGCTCTCGCCGGCCCGTCCGAGGTCTTGGTCTCACGGACCGTGAAGGACCTCACCGCGGGGTCCGGCCTCGTGTTCGAAGACGCCGGCGAGCACGATCTCAAGGGTGTCCCAGATCGCTGGCGCCTCTACCGAGTGGTTGAGCAGGGCGCCCCACTCCCCAGTTGACGCCGGGGAAGCGCGGGTAGGAGCCACGCGCCGGGGCGAGCGCCGCTGCCGCTTGCAACTGGGGCTAGATACGAGCGCTGAGGGTGGCCGCGATCACGTCCGCCTGCTGGCGGACGCTCTCTGGCGACGGACCGCCCGCCGTAGATCGAGCGGCAACCGCTTGTCCGGCGTCCAGATACTGCGACCCTTCAGGAACACCGAACTGCTTCCACTCCTCCGCGGTCAGATCGCGAAAGCCGCGACCCTCTGAACCGAGCTCTTTGAGCAGCTCCCCCGTCCGCCGGTGAGCCTCTCGGAACGGGACGCCTTCCTTCACGAGTGCTTCGGCCAGGTCGGTCGCGTAGAGCCCTTCGGCGTCGCACGCTGCGAGCATCCTCGCCGGCTCGAACCTCACGGTGGCCACCGCACCCGTCATCGCCGGCAGCACCAGTTCGAGGGTATCGGCGGCATCGAAGACCGGCTCCTTGTCCTCCTGGAGGTCGCGGTGGTAGCCGAGCGGCAAACCTTGCAGCAACGCGGTGAGCGAGGCGAACCCGGCCGCCACGCGCGCGGCCTTCCCGCGCGCGAGTTCAACCGTGTCGGGGTTCCGCTTCTGGGGCATCATGCTCGATCCCGTCGAATAGGCCTCGTCCAGTTCGGCCCACCCGAGCGACTCGTCGGTCCAGCGGGCGATGTCGGCCGCGAGCCGCGATACGTGCCCGGCACAGATCGCCGCGTCGGCGAGGAACTCCTGCGCGAAATCACGGTCGCTCACCGCATCGATCGAGTTCGAGAACGCGCGACGGAAGCCGAGGCGGGTCGCGGTCATGTCGGGGTCGAGTCCGAGCGTCGAGGTAGCGATCGCGCCGGCACCGAGCGGGCTCGTTGAGGTGCGCTCCGCCCACTGGTCGAACCGCCGGACATCCCGCGTGAGCGCCCACGCGTGTGCGAGCAGGTGGTGGCCGAGCGTCACCGGCTGCGCGAACCGCGCGTGCGTCGTGCCCGGCATGATCGTCTCGGCATGCTCGCGGGCGCGCGCGGCCAACGCCTGGATCAACGCCACCACCTCACCGTCTATCCGCCGTCCTGCAGCCAGCATCCACAGCCGCAGGTCCGTCACCACGAGATCGTTGCGGCTCCGCCCGGCGTGGAGCTTCGCGCCCAGATCGCCGAGCTTGGCCGTCACCCCGCGCTCGATGGCCATATGGATGTCTTCGTCCCCGGATTCGAATCCGAACGTCCCCGCGGCGATCTCGTTGCCGACTTCGGCGAGCCCTTCTTCCAACGCGCTCGCCTCCGCCGGCGTCAGGAGTCCCGCGTCCTGGAGCGCTCGGACATGCGCGATCCCCGCCTCCACGTCTTGGGAAGCCAACCTCACGTCGAAGTGCAGCGACCGCCCGAGGGCGTGGGCCTCAGGCGCCGGCGGCGTCGAGAACCGCCCCGCCCAGAGCGCGTCGGGGATCTGGTCGTCGGTCACTTGCCCCTCTGTTTCGCAGCCCACACCTTGAGCGGGAGTCCGAACAGCCGCACGAACCCGGCGGCGTCCGACTGATCGAAGGCGTCACCTTCGCCGTAGGTCGCGAGCGAAAGATCGTAGAGCGAGTGTTCGCTCCGACGCCCCACCACGGTGCACGTCCCCGGTTCGAACCGCAGACGGACGTCGCCCGAGACGTGGCTCTGCGTGGCGTCGATGTAGGCATCGAGCGCTTCGCGGAGCGGGCCGAACCATTGACCGTCGTAGACCAGTTGGGTCCAGCGTTGTTCGATGATGGGTTTGTGGTGCGCCACGTCGCGCTCAAGGGTGAGCTCTTCGAGCGCTTGGTGCGCGCGGATCAGGGCGAGCGCGCCCGAGACCTCGTACAGCTCGCGGCTCTTGATCCCCACCCGGCGATTCTCGACCATATCCACCCGCCCGAACCCGTAGGCGCCACCGAGTGCGTCTGCCGCACGGATGATGTCGGTCAGACCCAAAACCTCGCCGTCCACCGCCACGGGAACCCCTCGCCGGAACGTCAGCACCATCTCGGTGGGCTCGACCGGGCGCGCGCCGGGTGCGGCGGTCCGCGCGAAGGCGTCCTCGGGCGGGGCCACCCAGGGGTCTTCCAGCGGACCGCATTCGATGGCGCGGCCCCAGAGGTTCTCGTCGATCGAATAGGTCGTGCCGACGGTGTCGATCGGGATGTCCCACTCCCCTGCGAGGGCGATGGCTTTCTCGCGCGGCAGCTGCGACTCGCGGATCGGCGCGAGCACCTCGAGATCCGGCGCCAGCACGAAGAACCCCACCTCGAACCGAACCTGGTCGTTCCCCTTGCCGGTCGAACCGTGGCCTACCGCGTCGGCACCCACCTCACGCGCGACCTTCACCACCTCTTCGACGATGATCGGCCGCGAGAGCCCGGAGATCATCGGGTACTTCCCTTCGTAAAGGCCGTTCGCCTTGATGGCCTTCGAGAGGATCTCTTCGGCGTAGCGATCCACCGCGTCGATGACGCGAACGCTTGCAGCGCCGGCTTTGTTGCCGCGTTCGATCACCTGATCCCAGTTCTCCGTTTGCCCGACGTCTACGGCAACGGCGTGAACCTCGTAACCCTCTTCCGTCAACGTGTGGATGGTTACGGAGGTGTCGAGACCTCCGCTGTAGGCGAGCACCGCCTTCTTCATCGTGCCTCCATGATGGTCGTGAGTTCGGCTTCGAGCTGGTCGGGCGTGACGCCCTCGCGGCCCAAGATCAAGATCGTGTTGTCGCCTGCCAAGGTGCCGGCGATCCCGGAGAGCCCGACGCGGTCGATGCCTTCGGCGAGCGCCGAGGCCGCGCCGGGGGGGGTTCGCACGATCAACCCCGAATCAGCCCGAACGAACGACAGCGCGAATTCGTCCAACAGCCGGCGTAGCAAGGCGAGGGGCTGCGGCGACTGTCCCTCCCCCGGGACCACGTAACGGACCCCATCGGCGTCGTGGACCCGCGCCAGGCCGAGCTCCTCGATGTCGCGGCTGATGGTGGATTGCGTAGCCTCGATGCCGAAGTAGGTGAGCCGCGCCCGGATCTCTTCCTGGCTGGAAAGCCGCTCGCGTTCGACCAAACCCAAGATCGCCTGCTGGCGCTTCGACTTCACGGCGCCGCCCGTGCGACTCATGCCGGGACCTCCCGCGTGGCGGATCCACGGACGGCGGCAAGGGCGGCGGCAAGCGCCTGCGCGGCGCGGTCACATTCCGCCGTGGTCGCGGTGACCGGCGGCGACATCCTGATCACATCGGGTCCGGCGGTGGAGCAGAGAACACCCGCGTCTAGCATCGCGGTCGCGACCTCGCCGGCATCCACGCTGTCCGCCAACTGGAATCCCCACAGGCATCCACGGCCGCGAGCGGCGACGATCGCGCCGGCCGGCGCCGTGGAGAGCACGGCGGTCGGAAGATATGCACCGAGTTCGAGGGCGTGGGCGAGGAGGTCTTCGCGTTCGATGATGTCGAGCACGGCGAGCGCGGCGGAGGCAGCGAGCGGCCCGCCGCCGAACGTCGAAGCGTGCTCTCCGGGCCCGAAGGACAACTCCGCGCGGGAGACGAGCGCGCCGATCGGGAACCCGCCGCCCAGGGCTTTGGCCAGGGATACGACATCGGGGACCACCTCGGCGTCGCTGACCGCCAGCCACCGACCGCATCGCCCCATCCCCGACTGGACCTCGTCCACGGCGAAGAGCGCCCCGTTGGCGTCGCACAGCGCACGAACCCCACGCAGATACTCGCGGGTCAGGGGATGCACCCCACTCTCCCCCATCACCGGTTCCACGAGCACCGCTGCGACGTCTCCGGGAGCCAACGCTCGTGCAAGTGCCGCAAGATCCTCCGGCTCGACGAACCGGAACCAATCCACCAACGGTTCGAAGGCGGAACGCTTTGACGGTTGACCCGTCGCCGCGAGCGCTCCGATGGTTCGGCCGTGGAAAGAACCTTCCAGCGACACGATCGTCGGCTTGCCTTGCGGCAGACCCCACTTGCGGACCAGCTTGATCAGGGCTTCGTTCGCTTCCGCGCCTGAGTTGCAGAAGAAGACGCGCGCGTCGGGGATCGGCAACAGCCTCGCCAGCCGTTCGGCGAGTTCGGCTTGAGGAGGTGTGGTGTAGAGGTTGCTGACCAAACCAAGGGTTCCGGCGGCCCGCGTGACCGCCGCCACCCACTCCGGGTGCGCGTGTCCGAGAACCAACGCCCCCAGGCCACCGGTGAAGTCCAGGTACTCGGTGTCGTCCTCATCCCAGACCAGCGACCCACTCCCGCGCACCAACGTGACGGGGAACCGAGCGTAGGTGGGCATGACGAAGGTCTCGTCCACCATCAGGCGTCCTCTGCGTCCGCGTCCGGCGTGATCATCGTGCCGACACCCTCGGGGGTGAAGAGCTCGAGCACCAAGGAATGCTCGACACGCCCATCCACCAGGTGGACCCGGCGGACGCCGGCCTTCAAGGCCCGTACCGAACTCTCCAGCTTCGGGATCATGCCGCCCTCTACGACGCCGTCCGCCGCCAGCAGGTCCAGACATTGCTGCGCGGAGAGTTCGCTCAGGAGATCTCCGGCGGCCCCGATCAATCCCGGCACATCGTTGATGAAGACGAGCTTCTCCGCGCCAAGTGCCATCGCGAGTTCGCTCGCCACCACGTCGGCATTCACGTTGTAGGCCTGGCCGGCTCCGTCCATGGCGATGGATGCGATCACCGGGACGTATCGCTGCTCCAGGAGGGTGTGCACCACGCCCGGGTCCACGTGAACGACCTCTCCGACGAACCCCAGGTCTGGCCCGGACTGCTTGCGCGCCAACAGGAGCCGGCCGTCAACGCCCGAGAGGCCGACCGCCGGAACATCCTGGGAGTTCAGCGTCATCACGACGTCGGTATTGAGCTTGCCGGCCAGCACCATGGTGGCGACATCGAGTGTCTGGGCGTCGGTGACCCGCAGCCCGTCCACGAACTGTGTCTCGATCCCGAGCTGCGCGGACATCTTCGTCACCTGTGGCCCTCCGCCGTGCACGACCACCGGGTTGATCCCGGCGCTCCGGAGCAGCGCGATGTCCTCGGCGAAAGGCTTGGCCAAGCCCGCCTTCTCCATGGCGGCGCCGCCGTACTTCACGACGATGACCTTCCCGTGGTGTTCCCGCATGAAGGGGAGCGCCTCCAGGAGCGTCCTCGCCTTCGAGACCGTGCGTTCGCGGATCTGTGGTGGCAGATCGGTGCCCATGTTCATGTCGTGTACTCCCCATTGATCCGGACGTAGTCGTAGGACAGATCGCATCCCAGCGCACGGCTGGTGCCGTTGCCGTCTCCGACGCTGACGTGGATATGAACGTCGCGCCCATGCATGTGCAGACGGGCGGCCCCCGCGCGATCACCGTCGGTGAAGTAGTCGGGCGCGATCACCCCGCCGGTGGCGAGCTGCGTCTCCCCGAACCAGACATCGAGCCTGCCGGGATCGACGGCGACCCCGGACGCACCGACGGCCTGCAGGACCCGGCCGGGGTTCGGATCCCCACCGAACACCGCGGTCTTCACCAGCGGGGAGTTCGCGACCGCCTTCGCGATGACTCGCGCGTCTTGATCTGCGTCGGCTCCGGTGACCTCGACGATGAGGACGTGGTTCGCGCCTTCGGCGTCGGCGGCCAGCTGACGGACCAACGATTCGCCCACACGCCCGACCGCCTCGCAGAGGTGCATCCACGCCGTCGAACCCGGGGCGACGGACGCTCCACCCGCGGCGCCCGAGGCGAAGAGCAAGACCGTGTCGTTCGTGCTGGTGCAGTCATCGACGGTGAGCGAGTTGAAGCGGGACCCGAGCTGTTCCCGGGCCATGCTGTGAAGGTCGCGGGCCGTGACCACGGCATCCGTGGTCACGAAGACGAGCATCGTCGCCAGGTCGGGCGCGATCATGCCGACTCCCTTGGCGCACCCGCCCACGCGGAATCCCTCATCGGGCGCGTCCGCGTGGGCCTGCTTGTCCACGGTGTCGGTGGTCATGATCGAACGCGCGAACGCGTCGCCGCCGCCCGGACTCAGCGACGCCACGAGTGCCGGCACGGCCGCCTCGAACAGATCCAGATGGAGCGGTTCGCCGATCACCCCCGTCGAACACGGGAGCAGTTCGCCGGCCTCAAGCCCGAGCGCCGCCGAGGCGAGGACGGTGCTGCTCAGCGCGTCCGCGTCCCCGGCTGCCCCGGTGGCCGCGTTGGCCTGGCCGGAGTTCACCAGGACGGCCCGTGGTGCGCCGGCAGCCAGCCGCGCCCGGCTCAGCCGGACCGGCGCGGCGCTCACGCGATTCGTCGTGAACAGGCCGGCGGCGACCGTTCCGGGCACCCCGACCAGGACTCCGAGGTCCGGCAAGCCGCTCGGCTTGAACCCGGCAGTGACGCCCGAGGCGGTGAACCCGGCCGGATACGTGACGCTCACGGATAGACCGCCAGGGTAGGAAGCGAAGTGGCCTGATCGAACCCGTTCGCGATATTGAAGTTCTGGACGGCCTGACCTGCCGCGCCCTTGATCAAGTTGTCTACGGCACCTACGACCACAGCGGTGCCGGTGCGGGGATCCGCGACTGCCTGGAGTTCGACCGTGTTGGTCCCACGCGTGCGTTTCGAGTCGACCATGCCTCCGGCGGCGATCACCCGAACGAACGGCTCCGAGTGATAGGAGGCCATGAGCGCGTCGGTGAGCTGCTCGGTCGTGACGCCCGGGGCGAGCGACGCGTAGGCGGTGGTGAGCACCCCGCGCACGGTCGGGACGAGGTGCGGCACGAAGATGACGGGGATCGCGGTGCCGGTCGCGAGTTCGATGCCGTGTTCCATCTCCGGGGTGTGTTGATGACGCGGCACCCGGTAGGGGCGGATGGATTCCTCGGTCGAGGTGAACAGCGTCGACTCGTTCGCCGCTCGGCCGGCTCCCGACAGCCCGGTCTTGCCGTCCACCCGAACGGGGGCAGCTTCGATGAGGCCCGCCGCGAGGAGCGGCGAGATGCCGAGGATCACGGGAGTCGGATAGCACCCGGGGTTCGCGATCAGCTGAGCGCCGACCAGACGTTCGGCGAACAGCTCGGGCAATCCGTAGACGGCCTTGTCGAGCCAGCCGGGCGCCGGATGATCGAACCCGTACCACTCCGGGTATCGGTCGGCGGGCAGCCGGAAGTCCCCCGCAAGGTCGATGACCCGCATCCCTGAGTCCAACAGCTCCGGCACCAGCGGCGAGGTCGTGCCGTTCGGGAGGGCAAGGAACACAACGTCGGCGGCCTCGCGCACGGCTTCCACGTCCACCGGGGCCAGCGTCCGCGAGCCCAGATCGAGCGAGCCCAGGTGTGGGTGGACCTGGGCCAGCGTCTTCCCGGCCGAGTCCCGAGCCCCCATGAACGTGATGCGGGCCTGGGGGTGCCCCGACAGGAACCGGACGAGCTCACCCCCGGCGTAGCCGGAGGCGCCCAAGACGGCAACTCGGAGCGGGGAAGCATCCATACCGCATAGTTATGCAGACTTTGGGTAGAACTGTCAACCCGTCCACCCCGCCACGTGCGACTAGCGGCAGGCCACCCGCCACGGCCCCAGGGCCAACCTCTTCTGCAGGAAGTTGAAGTCCATGGCGTTGGCCTCGGGACAGAACTGGCTGGGATCGAGCTTGTACTCGACCCCGAAGACGGCTTTGCCCGCAGTGACGAA
>Ga0315281_10010200_pt1 | contig 12959 bp, 9 predicted proteins | sample YL17G07_0_MG_FD_204540 | JGI IMG/M metagenome (GOLD analysis project Ga0315281, IMG submission 204540) | Sediment microbial communities from Yellowstone Lake, YNP, Wyoming, USA - YL17G07_0 | ecosystem: Environmental > Aquatic > Freshwater > Lake > Sediment | place: USA: Wyoming | collected... | reverse complement strand
ACCACCAGGGCACCAGAGCACAATGGATGAACTGTCCAGGAAAAACTCCCCGGTGGCTTTGGGTCTTGGTGGTATAAGGACTTCTGCCTGAATCTCAAGGTTGCCAGGAGGTGCCTTACGAGCGCACACCGGAGAGACTTCTTGAAATCATCTGCTGCCATGCTAGCGATGGGAGCTCGATTGCCCATGAGCAAACCCATGAGCCCTGACCTATCAAAAGAGGAATTCGCCGCATATCAGGAAAAGCGGCGCAAGGAACTCTGGAGCCTGCTGGGCGACTTGCCCTGGCAACACAAGCCCGCTCCGGCCAAGCTCATCAAGACGGAAAAGCGGGAGGGCTATACCTTGGAGCGCTTGGTGCTCGACTTGAACGGCGTGGAGCCGGTGCCGGCGTTACTCCTGATTCCCGAACGGCGGCAGAAGCCTGCCCCAGGCCTGCTGTTCATCCACTGGCACGGTGGCATGTACGACCTGGGGAAAGAGCAACTGCTCATCGGCGATGAAGCCCAGCCAGCCTATGCGCCGGTGTGTGCGGAGAAGGGCCTGGTCACCCTGGCCATCGATAGCTGGTGCTTCGGCGAGCGCAAGCACGTGGCCAACGGGCACACGGGGGAAGAAGACGCCTTCAAGCTGATGCTCTGGAAGGGCCAGGTTCTCTGGGGCATGATGATGTTCGACGAAGTGCGCGCGCTCGACTACCTGGCCAGCCGGCCCGAAGTCGATCCCCAGCGCCTGGGTGCTTTGGGCATGTCCATGGGCTCCACCAAGGCCTGGTGGTTGGCGGCGCTCGATGCGCGCCTCCGCCTCTGCCTGGATGTCTGCTGCCTCACGGACTTCGCAGAGTTGATCCGGAACCACAACCTGAAAGGCCACGGTATCTACTACTACGTTCCTAGCCTACTAAACCATTTCTCGACGGCGCAGATCAATGAATTGATTGTCTCCCGCCCGCGCCTGAGCGTGAACGGACGCCGGGACGACCTGACGCCGCCCGCGGGGGTGGAGAAAGTCCGCGATTACCTGTTGCCTCTCTACCGCCAGTACGGACGGGAGGAAGACTGCCGTATCGAATTGTTCGATTGCGGCCACGTTGAGCTGCCGGAAATGCGCCAGCTCATCCTGGCGTGGATGGACGGATACTTAGTCAAACTCCCAGGGAAAGCCTGACCCATCCGCCCACTTCCTCGGCCCAAGCCGCCCGAGGGGGCGGAAAGAGATCGCCGCCCGCCTCCCCCACATTTAGCGCTACCCCGCGCCAACCCCCCAGAATCTTGTGGTTTTTGCTTTACAGAGGCCTTTTTTCGTGCTAGGTTTGTCTCGACGTAACGGGGATTCTCGCGTCAGCCATTCGGTTTGCGCCAGATTGGATGACCGGGTCGAAACCTGGGGGGCTCGCAAGATAACGTCGTTCTCCGCTCTCGCGGGGAGACGCAAAGTCCCCGGCAGGTGCGTGGGCCCTCGCCGGTAGCCCGGTTGGAGATTTGGTGCTCATTTCTCTCTCGCTAGTGCTTTGCGCCAAGCAGGTCCTGGCAGACCGCTGGGGAGGGGTGTGAATTGTACAAACTAAAAAGGGTGGAGTTGCTCGGCTTCAAATCCTTCGCCGATCGCACACGCCTGGCCTTTGCCGACGGCATTGCGGCGATTGTGGGACCGAACGGCTGCGGCAAATCGAACCTGGCAGACGCCATCAGTTGGGTCCTGGGCGAACAAAGTGCACGGTCGCTGCGGGGCGAGCGCATGGCTGACGTCATCTTTAACGGCACGAGCGCGCGCCCGGCCACCAGCAGGGCGGAAGTAAGCCTAACGCTCATCCACCCCGAGTTCCTGCAACCCGATGGTGGAGCGATTGAAGAAAGCCCGCAGGAAAACCTCTTTCCCGAATCGGAGGCGTCGCTGGTCCAGGCGGAGGCGGAAACCGGTGGGTCCAACGGAGATACAACCGTTGAGGCGTCACGCCCGCAAGTAATTCAGCGCCGCGCAGGCGAGATCATCGTCACCCGGCGCCTGTTCCGTTCCGGGGAGAGCGAGTACCTCATCAATGGCGAACTCTGCCGCCTGCGCGACATCCAGGACTTATTCATGGGGACAGGCCTGGGACCGGAGTCCTATGCCATCATCGAGCAAGGCCGCATTGGCCAGATTCTCAGCTCCAGGCCTTCCGACCGCCGCTTGATTATCGAGGAGGCCGCGGGAGTTTCGAAATATAAGACCCGCAAGCGCCTGGCCGAGGCGAGACTGGAAACCTCACGGCAAAATCTTGCCCGCATCACCGACATTCTGGAAGAAGTCACCAAGCAGGTGAATTCGCTCAAGCGTCAGGCCTCGAAGGCTCGCCGCTATCGCGAACTGAACGACGAGCTGCGCGGCCGCCTGAAGGTGACGCTGACTTCCCGGCTGATGGCGCTCGAAGCTGAGTGCCAGCGGCTCCGGGAGGTCTCAGCCGCGCTCCTCAATTCCTGCTCCGAAGCGAGCCAACGGCTGGAAGAGATTGACCGCGAGCAGAAAGCCGCAGCCATCCGCCATGAGGAATTGGAAAGCCGTTTGACCGAACTGCGGGAGACGGTGGCTCAGGGTGAGCTGGAGCGCGAACGCCTGAACTCGCGGATCGCGCAGGTGCAACAGCAGACGGCCGCGCTTGAGGCCCGGAGCGTGGAGGCAACGGCGGAGACGCAGGAACTTCAGGCCCAGCTCGCCGCCCTCGCCCTCGAAGCTGCGGACCGCGCCCTCCAGGCGGAAAGGCTCCGGCAAGACTGGGCCACGGCTCAGGAAACGGTTCAGCAACTGCTGGCGCGGCAGGACGAGGTGGGGACGGAACTCGCCCAGGGCGAGGCTCAGGTCGAAGCCTGCCGCCAGGCGTTGCTGGAGGCGGTAAGCCGGCTGGCAGACCTGCGCAACCAGCTTGTCCAAGCGGAAGAGATGGGGTTGGCGCTCGATCGCCAGGCGGCACGTGCGGCGACGGAGCGGGCCGCCGCGGAACAGGAATACCAGCACCTGACCGCCGCGCGGGAGGCTTTCGGATGGGAACAACAGCGAGACCAGAGCGCGCTGGCAGATCTCGCCCAGTCGCTGGCCCAAACCGCCGCAGCCCTGGAGCGGGCGCGCGCGGAGCAGGTCACTCGCCGGTCCGAACTGGAAAGCCTGCGCCAGGATTTTTCGGCGGCGCTGGCGCGCAAGCAGACCCTGGAGGAATCTCTGGCGCGGCACGCTTACTCCACAGAAAGTGTGCGCCGGCTGCTTGCCGGCAATGGTGCGGGGAATGGCCACGATTTTCACCCCCTGGGCGTGCTGGCCGATTTCGTCGAAGTCGCTCCCGGCTATGAAGAGGTGGTGGAGGAATTTCTCCAGACGGAATTGGACTGCGTGGTCGTTGAGCACCATGAGGAAGCGCGCTCGGGAATCTCGTTGCTCCGGAGCGAAGGCACGGGACGCTCAACCTTCTTTGTGACCCGCTTCTCTGCCAACGGTCACGCGAACGGTCGCGATGACCAGGAAATTCGCAACGCCCGTGGAGTGCTGACCGCCGTCCAGGATCTGGTGCGCTTTGAGTCGCGCCTGGGCTTGAATGGGGACATCGCCCTGCTCTCCTTGGCGAACGCTTACGTGGTGGAGGACGCCGCGGCTGCCGAGCGCCTGGCGGGAACTTATCCGGATTGTCATTTCCTGACGACCACTGGCGAACACTACCATCACCGGCTGGTGGCGGGCGGCAAGGGCAAGAGCGCGGGGCCGCTGGCGCTGCGCCGGGATTTCCGCACCCTGGAACGTCGCACAGCGGAGCTGAAATCAAGCGTCCAGAAAGCCGAGGCTGCGCTCGCGGAAGCCACCACGCGCGCCACACAACTGGAAGAGGATTCGCGCTGCCTGAGCGGCAGCAAACTCGAGGCCGAAAAGAAAGCGGTGCTCGCCAACGAGAAACTGCGGCAAACGCGCGAGGCCTTTGACCGGGCCACGGAGCGGCTCGGCGTTCTGCGCGACGAGGCCGCCAGTCTCGAAGGGGAACAGCAGGCGGTCCAAACGCGCCAGGCGGAGTTGCGCACCCAGCTCGGGGATGCCGCCACGGAGCGCCTCCAGCGCGAGGAGGAGGTCGCCCGGGCCGCCAGCGGGGTCCGCGAACTCCGTTCTCAGCTCGATAAGCTCACCCAAGACCTGGTCGAGGCTCAAGCGCGTGCCAGCGCCCTGGAAGAGCGCACCCGTGCCTTGGAGTCCGAGCGGGCGCGGCTGCACGCGCGGGACGAGGAGATCCAGGCGCGGCTGGCACGGCTCGCGGAGCAGTGCCAGAACTGGGGCGAAGAACTAAGGCAGTTAGCGCAGGAGACGGAACAGAACAAGATGTGGGTCAGCAAGCTGGAAAGCGAACAACTGGCCACCCGCACCCAACAGCGCCTGCTGGAAGAGGAATCTCATGCCGCGCGGGCACGCCGCGATGAACTTAGCCCGTGGCTTGATGCCGCGCGTGCCGAACTCGACGCGCGCCGCGAAAAGCGCGCGGAAGCTGAGGTCGCTCTGGCGCGTGCCGAATCTGACCACGCGCACCATGTCGCGCAGTGCCGTCAGGAACTCCACGCCGAGCCGGCCGCCCTGCTGGCGGAACTCGCGCCGGAGCAGGCCTTGGCGGGTGAGGCGCTGGGCGCTGCGGAAGAGCAGGTGCGCGAGCTGAAAACACGCATCGAGAATCTCGGTCCGGTAAATATGATGGCGCTCGAGGAACTCCAGGAGGCGGAAGAACGCTACACCTTCCTCGAAACCCAGCGACAGGACCTGCTGGTCTCGATCGAGGACACCGCGCAGGCCATCAAGGAAATTGACCAGGTGTCCCGGCAGCAGTTCCTGGAAGCTTTCCGGGCGATCAACATCTACTTCGCCGAATCGTTCCGCACACTGTTTGGCGGCGGCGTGGGAGAGATGCGGCTCAGCGACGAGGCCGACCCCGATAGCGGCCTCGACATCGTCGCCCAGCCCCCCGGCAAGCGTCTACAGAACGTGCTGCTGCTCTCCGGCGGGGAGAAGGCCCTGGCGGCTCTGGCACTGCTGATTGCTCTATTCCGCTACACGCCCAGCCCCTTCTGCATCCTGGACGAGGTGGACGCGCCCCTGGACGAATCGAACGTCGACCGCTTCACGCGCATGATTCAGCAGATGAGCCGCCACACGCAGTTCATCCTCATCACGCACAACAAGCAGACCATGGAGACCGCCGAGGTCATGTACGGCGTGACCATGGAAGAGCCGGGCATCTCGCGACTGGTTTCGGTGCGCTTCGATGAAGCGGCGTGCGAGCCCGTCGGCGTGCCAGTCCTCGCGTAAGCAAGCCTTCGCGTCCCCCCTTCGGCGTAAGAGTGGCAAGTGCACCCTTGCCGCGCAAACAGAATATCCCGTCGCCGTCCCTCTCTCTGGTTCGCGAATGAGGCCGGGAGTTTCTTTGCGTGAACCCTCCGCTTTTTCCGTTGACAACATCTCCCGTTGTTCTAGAATTGGGCTTCGTTTTTAACACCCATGAGCCAATCTACGCGCCGTGCAGTTCTGCGTGAGACACATCTGCCTGGCATAAAACTCTTCTCCCGGGGCAAGGTGCGCGACGTCTACGAGGTCACCCATGATCTCCTCCTGATCGTCGCTACCGACCGGCTTTCCGCCTTCGACGTGGTCATGGCGGAAGGCATCCCGGACAAGGGACGGGTACTGACTCAGCTCTCCTGTTTCTGGTTTGAGTTCTTGCGGGGTGTGGCTCCGACTCATTTCGTGACAGCGGACCTGGCGAAGTATCCTGCGGAACTTCACCCCTTCGCCGACCAGTTGGCAGGACGCTCCATGCTGGTGGAGAAGGCTCAGCCCCTCCCTATCGAGAGTGTGGTGCGCGGCTATCTGGCCGGGTCGGGATGGAAAGACTATCTCGCCACGGGGGCCACCTCCGGCGTGAAGTTGCCTCCGGGATTGACCCAGGCTGCCAAGCTCGACGAGCCGATTTTCACCCCAGCCACGAAAGCGCAGAGCGGCCACGACGAAAACATCACCTGGGAAGACACCATCGCCAGAGTCGGGAAGGAAGCCGCAGAGCAAATACGCGACTACAGCCTGGCGGTCTATGAAAAGGCCAGCGATTACGCTGGGCAGCGGGGAATCATCATTGCGGACACGAAATTCGAATGGGGTCTGCGCGGCGATAAGATCATTCTCATCGACGAAGTCTTGACCCCCGATGCCTCGCGCTTCTGGCCGCGGGAGGGCTACGCGCCGGGAAAATCCCAGCCCTCTTTTGACAAGCAGTTCGCGCGCGACTACCTGGAATCGCTTCACTGGAACAAGCAGCCTCCTCCACCTCCCCTTCCGCCGGAGGTCGTGGAGAAAACCAGCGAGAAGTACCGGGACGCATATCGCTTGTTAACGGGACACACGCTCAACTGAAGCCGGTCTGCCTGCGGCTCCGAAGCGCGTTATGGGGACATGGAACTGGCTTGATTGGATCCTGGCCGTTATCGTTGTCGCCTCCGTGGTGACGGCGATTCTAAAGGGATTCATCCGCGAGCTGATCTCCCTGGCGTCGGTGGTGGCCGGACTGGTCATTGGGGCGCTGGGTTACCAACGGGCCGCGCTCTGGTTTGACGATCTGACGCGCTCGCACAACGTGGCCCTGGGGCTGGGGTTTCTGTCACTTTTCCTGGGAACGCTGTTGGTGGGCGCTTTGATTTCGGCTCTCGCCCGGAAACTGATTCAGAAGGCGGGGCTACAATGGTTCGACCGCTTCCTGGGTGGCGTCTTTGGCTTGGTGCGGGGAGTGGCCGTTGATTGCATCCTGCTGATGATTCTGCTAGCGTTTGCCATCAAGCTGGAGGCGGTCCAGAAGTCGACGCTGGCTCCCTATGTGACGGCCGGAACGCGCCTCATCGCGCTGGCTATGCCCGAGGATCTGAAAGCGGAGTTCAAGGCCGGCTTCGAGAAGTTCCGCCAGGCCCTTATCGAGAAGGACAAGAAAGCGACAAAGAACTAACGGGAAAGGCTTCTGATATTTCGCGACGCGGAGACCTGCCGTGAAAGACCAGCTTGAGGCACTCGTCACCCAGATGGTGGAGCACGACATCGGCTACGAAGATGCCGTGTGCGAGTTTGAAAGACGCTTTATCAGGAAGATCCTGGAGAAGTCGGGCGGCAACCAATCGAAGGCCGCGAAGACGCTAGGCATCCACCGCAACACCTTGAGCCGCAAGATTGAAGACCTGCGGCTCGACGGCCAATCTAAGCGCCGGAAGCGGGTCCGGCGCTGATCCCCTCAGCCCCCCGGAGAGGGCTAGGCAGCCCTCAAACCTGATGTGAAAAGCGCGCGGCCAGCAAGGAGAATGCGCGTTCTCTGCTGGCGCGTGTGACCAGACCTCTCCCGGCGCGCTTACTTTCGCGGCCGGACTCTGCTTTGAAGTCTCTGCCCTAGCCCGGAGGTTTGCGCGGGGGCCGGCGCGCGGGTGTGGTAGCCCGCGGCCGCGGCTTCGGCTTGGGCTTGGGCGCTACCTTCGGCTGCTCTGGAATCTCGTCATCGTTGATCGTGGCGCTGTCAAGCGTGACGACCAGATTCGGCGTGGCCGTATAAGCGGAAATGCTTCCCTTGAAGTGTACGGCATCGCCCTTACTCAGGTTCTTGACGTTGGGTTGAGTCGAATCCCGTAGCTCGATGTCGTACATCCCCTCGGTAGACCTCGACTGCTCCAGGACGTCAATCCGCACCAGATACACGCCGGGTTCGGTTCCCTTCTCCACATTCTCCACGTAACCGCCCACCCCAAAGGGCTCGCCTTTGAGGCCATCCCACAGCTTCTGCGCGCGCTCCCCGCCGAACTTCAGTTGGAAGAAAGTCTGATTGAAAGCGTCGATGCTCTTATTGCCAGTTTCCTTGGGGACTTCCATCGGCCCCACCTTGAAGCCCTCGGGCGGCGTGGAGGAGGAAGCTGTTTGGGTGACGATATCCGCCAGCCCTTGATCATTGCCGTGGTAGCCGATGTATGTCTGCCTCAGATACTTCTCCCAAGGGTCGGCATTGGGATCCCGCGCGGCCTTCGCCAAGGAGATCGCCCGGGCCATGTTCCAGACGGCGTTGTCGTAATCGCGGGGCGTCAGGTTCAGGTAAGAGAGGCCGAGCCAATAGAACTCATAGGCATTGCTCGGATTGTCTTCGGCGGCTGCTTTCAAGGAGGTGACCGCTCCCGCATAGTCCTTGCGTTGCAGGCCCACAAAGCCCAGCAGCGAGTTGAAGACGGCCCGGCGCGCCTTGATACCCTGATTGAACTGATCCTCGGTGACGTTCTCAGGTTTCTGCGCCTTCTGGAGAACTTCCAGCCCTCGCTTGGCGTCGCTTTCCGCGCGCGACAGCTTGGCCGCTACGTCAGGGTCATCCAACCTGAACGCAAAGGGAAACAAATACGCCACGCGCGTATGCGCGTCAAGGTTGTCCGGGTTGGCTTCCAGCGCCTTCTGCCCCGCCTCGACGGCCTTGATTCCATCCCCCAGTCTCAGGTAAGCCCCGAGCACCTCGAGGTAGGCCAGATCCTTGAAGTCCGAGTCTTTGAACTTTTCCAGGAACGCCTGAGCCAGTTGGATCTTCTTGTTGGGGTCCTGCTCCCCGACAATTGCCTGGTAGGCGTCGTACTCATCGCGGCTCTTCCATTGCGGCTTCTTCTCTTGAGGAGCCGGCGGCGACGCCGCCCAAAGGCACGTCGGCCCTATCGAGAGAATCCTCCTGGAGTCGCTTGGCTGCTGGCCACTGGGCGCGCCAAGGACAAGAGCAGCCAGCAGGGTGAAACTCAGAATCGCAGTTGTCTTCTTCATAGAACCGCTACCTCGGCATCTAGGGTGTGAATCCTCGACAATCAGGCCTACAGGCCATCCGCGCCCGACTGCCGGGGAACTTCCCTTCGCCCCAAACCCTGGACCCCGACTCGCCATGCCTCGGATGCCGCACTCCAAATATCAGGACTCGCAGAACTTTTCAAGTGAAATCTGTCCCCTCCCGCCCCTGGGGGTCTTTTACCTCTCCCCACTGGCTTGGATGCAGAGACCCCCTCCGCTGTCGCCAGGGCTCCGGAGGAAGACCTGCTTGCCAGGCCATGTAGCCCGTGGTTAAAATCTGGACGGAATGAACAGTCCCGATTTCGCCGAGCAACTGGCCGAGCGGGTGGAGAAGGCTGCGGTAGCTCCACGGCACCAGATCGAGCCGTTCTTCAAGGAGACGGCAAAAGAGGTCTTAGTCGCCTTCGCGCGCAATCCCAACCTTCAGGAACGCGACCTGCTCCGCCTGCTCGAGCGAAAAGATCTGCCGGCGGAGGTCCTGCGCGAAATTGCCGCGCACAAGGAAGCGGCGCGCAACTACACCGTCCGGTTAGCGCTCGTGCGCCATCCCAGGACCCCGCGCCTGATTTCCCTCCCGATTCTGAAGTTCCTCTACCTCTTCGATCTCGTGCGCGTCTGCCAGACGCCCGCGGTGCCTGCGGAGGTGAAGTTGGTGGCCGAGGAAACCATCCTCAAGAAAGTCGAGGCCATCCCGCGGGGCGAAAAAATCACCCTGGCGCGACGCAGCTCAGGACGAGTCGCGGCCAGCCTCCTCGTAACCCAGGACCGCGAACTGATTCTGGCGGCCCTCGATAATCCCTTCCTCTCGGAGGCCCATTTGCTGCGTGTGCTGGCGCTGGAGAACCTGCCAACCGTCGTCGTCGAGTCCATCGCCCACCACGAGAAGTGGTCGCACCGCTACCACCTGCGTCTGACCCTGATCCGCAACCCCCGCACGCCGTTCCAGCTCGTTCTCAGCTTTCTGCCCGATATGGCCGTAAATGACCTGCGGGAAATCTGCCTCGACCGCCGCATGCCCGAGCAAGTCCGCCGCTACGTGCAGGCCCACTGCGCCGAACGGCTTAGCAAGAAGCCTCCGCCCATTCCCCCCACCGAATGACGGCCGCTGGCACCGCCTGACTCCTGCTTGTCACTCGTCACTTGTCACTCGTCACTTGTCACTCGTCACTTGTCACTGTACTTAGAAATTCTCCAGCAACCACACGTTGCTATCCTCGGACCAGCCGAGCAGGGCAAGATAGCGACCGTTCGGAGAAGGGGTGCCCCACGTCCAATAACGGCCGGTAAGCTTTTGCTCCCAGAGGACGCTAGCACGACCTTCCAAATTCACATAAAGGAGCATAGTGCCGGAGCTTGGGTACCTACTGACAAACAGACCCTTGCTGTCTGCTGCCCAGCCTATAGCCCAAAGGCCATTCCAACCCTTAACATTGACCTCACGAGTCTCCCCGCCGGCCAACGGCAGGATCTCGATACGGCCCTCGCGATCGTCAAACTGTGTAGATGCGAGGCGCGAACCATCGCCGGATAGGTCCCAGCTGTAATTGCGCAGCGGTTGGTTAAGATTGATCCTGGTGAGCTCCCGCCCCCTTCCGTGCACCGGGTCGAACGCCGAGAAGATGAGTTGTTTTCGGTCTGGACTCGACTCGCTGAAGACACACAAAGCCGCCGGAGACCGCGCGCAGGCCAGACCGCTGATACCTCGTCCCTCAAGCACCAATTGCGGTGGTCCACCCGAGGTAGGTACTCGCATGATGCGTACCGGCGTGGTGGCGTTAACCTGAGCAGTTGCGCTGGACAAGTATAGAATCCAGGAACCATCCGGGCTCAAGACAGGTTTCTCCTTGTAGTCAGGACCTGTCACGACCAACTCGGCCGCCTCTTGGTCTAACGCCTGTTTGAAGATGTCCCACGTGCCGTTCCGATCGGACCAGAATAGGACGGCTTTATTGTCCGGCATCCACGCGCCGGGATAATCATTGTGCTCATCCAGCGTCAGGCGACGCGGCTGCTTCAAACCGTGGCCACTGGCTTCCAGTTCCCCGACGTAGACATCCGCCTCCTCGGTCGTTTTCGAAACCGCCAACTGCTTTCCGTCCGACGTTCCACTAAGACCCAATAGCACGACTTCGGCCCAGTTCGTGAGTCGTCTTGGTTTGCTCAAAGCTTGGCCAGTCCTCGTATCAACTCTGATTTCCCAGAGATTCTTCTCCTCCTGCTTCGGCTCCGGTTCTAACATTGTGTAGATGAAGCGGCCGCCGGCGTACCACAGAAATTTGATGGTTGAATGACACAACCTCGGGTCGGACAAGATGAGGGTCGGCTGGCTTCCTTTCAGATCGCGAGTCTCGATCGAACACTCGCGTCTGTCACGCGCGCGGTGAAATCTCGCATAGGCGACCCGCTGGCCATCTGGCGACCACGCCGTCGAAAAGAACCCGTCGTCTTCAGAACCGGATACAAGCCTGCGCGGCTCCTCTCCTTGTGCCCCCATCACCCAGATCTCGCGGGAGCGAGTAAAACTGAGGCCGGTTCCGAAGGCGATCAGCGTGCCATCCGGCGAGACAGCCCATGGGTCGGCATCATCGCGGAGTTTGCGCGGCGGTCCGCCCATGACCAAAACGACCCAGCCGCTGGGGCGCTGACTAGCCTCGACTCCGGCGGCAATGAACTTGGTGCCATCCGGGAACCAGCCGTTCGGCCACCAGGCAGCGCGGTCAGGGGCCGGCCCTTCGGGTTGAGGAATGTTGAGTGTCTCCCCAGTTTGAATCAGCTTCAGATGCATCCCCATCTGATCGCTATAGGCCAGGTATCTTCCATCGGGTGAAATGACGCCTTGGTTTACACCGTTCTCGCTGGAGTTGAAAGTGAGTCGTCGCTGCTTCAGTGCGGGCGGGGGCGAAGGGGGGGCGTGAGCCAGTAGGCGACAATTGCCGCAGCCGCGACGAGCACGGCGCTGGCAGCTACGATGGCCGCCAACCGCCTCTGTAGCGGCGATGTCCTCATCGCCGTCGCCGGTGGGGACACCGGCGCTACAGCGGCAGCCCGCCCGGATTCCGTATCACGTTTCAGGCGCTTCAGGTCGGCGCGGAGCTCCGAGGCAACCTGATAGCGCACGTCGCGGTCTTTCTCGAGCGCTTTGCTGACGATGCGTTCCAACTCGGCAGGACACTCAGGATTCACCCGCACCGGGGAGGTTGGCGCTGCATGCAGAATGGCATCGAAGATGGCGGCGGAGGTGGCTCCCGAGAAAGCTGGTCTGCCTGTGGCCATCTCGTAGAGGACGACGCCAAAGGAGAACAGGTCAGTCCGAGCATCCAGTTCCTGTCCCAAGGCCTGCTCCGGCGACATGTAGGCGACCGTGCCCATCGCCACCCCAGGGCTGGTCAGGTGCTCTTCGCCGAGGGAGGCGGTTTCGGCCTCCTGTAGGGGCGCACCCATGTGTGCGCCCTCAGCTGGGCGGACACGCAGGTCCACCCCTACGGGTGATAATTTCGCCAACCCGAAATCCAGAACCTTCGCCTGCCCACGACTCGTGACGAAAATGTTCGCTGGCTTAATGTCACGATGAACGATGCCCTTCGCATGCGCCGCGTCGAGCGCGTCGGCGATTTGGATGGCGAGGTCGAGCAGGGTATCCGTCTGTAGGGGCACGCCATGGCGTGCCCCTACGCTAATGCGGTGCTTGAGCGTCTGCCCTTCCAGCAGTTCCATCGCGATGAACGGCTGGCCTTCGTATTCGTCAATGTCGTAGATGGTGCAGATGTTGGGATGATTGAGCGCGGACGCCGGGCGCGCTTCGCGCTTGAAGCGTTCCAGGGCCGTGCGGTCGTACGTAGCGGCGCCCTTCAGGGCGCCATCGGTCAATGGCCGGCTAAAGCCGGCCCCTACGTTCGGCAGGAACTTGAGAGCGACGAAGCGGCCGAGCTTGGTGTCCTCAGCCTTGTACACCACACCCATGCCGCCGCCGCCCAGCTTTTCTACGATGCGGTAGTGGGAAACGGTCTTGCCGACCATGGAGAGCTTCCCGCCTTTTACGCCATCTTAGAGCACGGTAGCAAGCAAGTCAACGCGCCGCGAACTTGGGCCTTGCTTGACTGTCCCGGCACCCTCCGTTAGACTCGGCGAAA
>Ga0315281_10010199_pt1 | contig 12960 bp, 8 predicted proteins | sample YL17G07_0_MG_FD_204540 | JGI IMG/M metagenome (GOLD analysis project Ga0315281, IMG submission 204540) | Sediment microbial communities from Yellowstone Lake, YNP, Wyoming, USA - YL17G07_0 | ecosystem: Environmental > Aquatic > Freshwater > Lake > Sediment | place: USA: Wyoming | collected... | reverse complement strand
GTCGAGAGCGAGCGAGACGCGGACCGGCTGGCTTCCCTTCTCACGGAAATTCTGTTTCTGGTCGATGCTCCCGAAGGGTGGCCCGTTTCGGTGTCGGAGTGCCGATTCGAAGAGCGCCGATTGACGGCCCGAATCGGCTTTGCACCGCGAACACGGACCATCCGGCCCCAGGGGCGGGAGATCAAGGCAGTCTCGGAAAGGGATCTTTCCTTCGAAACTGCGGGCGACGGGCGTTGGCGGGCGCGAATGCTGCTCGACCTCTGATGCGCCCGGCTGGTCGAACTGAATGCTTCAACGCGAACGGAATTGGAACCTGAAAAAATGATCACCCCAGGCGGCGCCGTCGATTCGATCCAGGTCACGGAGATTTATCGATCGATCCAGGGTGAGTCGACAAGAGCCGGTCTTCCCTGCGTCTTCGTGAGGTTCACCGGTTGCGCTCTCCGTTGCGTCTGGTGCGACACGGCGTATGCCTTTGACGGGGGACGGACGCAATCCGTGAGCGACGTCGTTCGTGAGGCGGTGGCGATGGGAACGGATCTCGTCGAAATCACCGGGGGCGAACCGCTCGAGCAGGAGGGCTTCTATCCGCTCTCGATGGCTCTTCTGGAAGCGGGGCGCACGGTTCTCGTGGAGACGGGAGGGCACGTTTCCCTGGCGAGAGTCGATCCCCGAATCGTGAAGATCGTGGATTGGAAAGCACCCGGATCGGGGATGGAGGCGCAGAACGATTGGCGAAATGTCGAGCACCTGTCGGTGCGAGACGAGATCAAGATCGTCATCGCCGATCGGCGGGACTTCGAGTGGGCCGAACGAAAAATCGTCGAGCAACTCGGAAGTCGAAGGGTTGCCGCTCTCCTGATTTCGCCCGTTTGGAACGGATGCTCGCTCGACGAAGTCGCAGGCTGGGTTCGCGATTCTCCACTCCCGCTTCGACTCAACCTTCCGTTTCACAAAATCATTTGGGGAGAGAAGAAAGGAATTTGAAGGGTTGCAATTCGTTTTTGCAGAATCGGACTTAAAGCGCGAAGCGCCGCTTTCGCGGCGCCGTTCGCCCCACCCAACCTCCCCAACCCCCCATCTCAGCCCTCGTCAAACTGTGCGGAAATCTATGGCTCCATGGAGCTTTTGTCTATCCCCCTTCCGGGGGGAGGAGTCATTTTAGTTTTCTGAATTTTATGGAACGGTGAGCCAATTTTCTCCGACAAAACGAATTTTTCGCTCGAAGCGCTCTTGAAGTAGAGAGTGAGAGCCACGATGGACACGAGGAGGGAGACCGCGGCGGCCGAGAAAAGGGGAAGGGCGTTCCACCGAATCTCGACGACGTGAGACCCGGCGGCGACCGGAACTCCGACGAGGTGTCCATCGACCAGCAGTGTGCGTCTTGGAACCCCATCCACGAGCCCGATCCAGGCGTGGAAATACGTTTGGGTCCAGATCAGGATTCCGTCGTACGGCGCATCGACGAGCACGATGAGTCGGGACGGAGTTTCTTGAATGTCCCGAAGATTTGCGCGAGGACTTTCGTCCCGGGCTGCCGGGAGCTCGAAGCCGGACCCGGCCAGGACCGTGTCGGTCTCGGGATTGAAATCGCTGCGTCGATGAAGGTCGAGGGTTCCATTGAAATGAGGGCTCTTGAAGATTCGAGTGGCGAATCGAACCGCCGGAGCCGGAAGATCCAGGGAATAAAGACGAACGTCGTTTCGGGCGTCGAGAATTTTCATCGATCGAAAGGGGAGCGCCAGCTGTCCGTTGGCGATGACGCGATCGACTCCGGCGATGCGCAGCTCGGCTGCGCGGTCGGGCCAATTCGCGGCAAGGGTTCCCTCCCGCATCACGCGGTCGAAATAGGAATAGCTCCCGTCCGGATCGTGATCGAAAGCATAACGAGCGCCGGAAAGCGCGCCCGTGAGCGACCACATCTCAGGGGCGGCTCGCCGGGTCTGGTCGTGGAAGGGAGAGCTTTCCAACTGCAGCGGCGAAGCAGGCGGATGAAGAACGACCTGGATTTGCTCGAAGATTCTCCCGTTTCCGTCCCGGCCGGCCGGAACCGGAGGGCGATCGATTCCGGCGAGCAACAGAGGAAGCGCGCAAAGGAACAGCGCTCCACAAGTCGACCAGAGGGGCAGCCGAACCGAACGCTCCGTTTCGATTCCCGATTGCCAGACGAGAACCGCGGCGGTCACGACGGAAGTCACCTGAGCGACCATCGTCAATGAGGTCCAGGGAAAGAAAAGAGTCACGACGATGGCTCCGGCGGCCGAGACGAAAAACCAGCGGCGCCTCCAGGCCGCGGGCCTCTCTCCTTTCTCCCATCGTTCGGCCGCGCGCGTCACGAGAGGCACCAGGGCCAGCCCGATGACGTACCACCACTTGATGGGATAACGGATCTTCCCTCCCAGCGAAAGGAATCGATAGAGCCAGTGGGATCCGGGAAGATGATTCCCGAGAGAAAGCACCGCCGCAACGCCGATGGCGCCAGCCCAGAACTTTTCGCCGCGCGCGCCGGGCCTGCAGAACAGCAACAGGAGCGTGAGCGGCGCCCAGCCGAAATGCAGCGTCCAGAGATAAGGGGCGTGCCCCCCGAACTCGCGGTGCCCGGAAAATCCTTCGGGCCCGATCCGGTCGGGTCGGCCGTGGGGAAACGGGATCAATTGTTCGACGAGGCGAATCGGAGAAAACGATTCGGCCGTCGCGGCCGAGAAAGAGTAAGGGGCGAGATCCCGGCTCGCCCCGCGGGTGATCTGCCAGGCCGTCACGATTTGCGGGGCCGCGAGAAGAGCGGCGAGAAAGAGGCTGGCGGCCGTCGGCGCCGCGATCCGGGCCATCGTCCAGGGTCGAATTGCCTTTTCGTCTCCCGCGCCGGAGCCGGCCGAAGTCAGAGTCGACAGGGCGGCGAGAATGAAGACCAGCAAGGCGATGACCGGCTCTCCGGCCAGGATTTCGAGGGCGCTCCAGAGCGCCAGCTCCAAAACCGCACGCCGGCGGAAACCGAACGGGCGAAGAGAGAGCTTCCGGGCTGCGGCGAGAACCCAGGTCCCGACCGCAAGCGCCATCCCGGCGTTGTAAAAGAGCCAGGCCGAAAGGAAAAGACCGGAGAGTGCGAAGCTCGCCGCTGCCACTTCGCTCGCGCCCCGTGATCCCCCCGTCGCCCGCGCCCACCGTCGTGCTCCAAGGAACGCGAGCGCGAAGGAGAGTGCGAAGTGCAATCCAAACGCCGCAGGGAGCGGAAGGAAATACAAGAAAAATGTATCGGGAAAGAAAGCTTCGAAGTTCGGATTTCCGGCGAGCGGCTCGCCGCAGGAGGCGGCCGGATTGATGAACGGAATTTTTCCGGCACGGAGTTGCTCCGCCAGAACGTGCCGCGCCGGAAGATGAGTTGCGATCGCGTCCCGGTAAGTGACCACGACCGAACCGGTGGCGAGCGGGACGAGGGCGAGAGCGAGGAGAAGCCGGGGAAACAAGATTCCGCGAGACGTCATGATCGGGGCGGTCCGGAAGACGTGGAATGTCGTGAAGAGGTCGCTGATCGCCGAATCATGGCGGGCATTATCCTCCCGGCGCGACGATCGATCCTGGGGCGGACCGTCGGCGTCGCGGAATTCCGAATCGTTCCTGCAGGGCGATCATCAGACTCAGTCCGAGCGCCGCCAGACTGAGAATGCCGCCGCGGGCGGCCCAAGGGTCGCTGTAGCGCAACTCGACCCGATGGCGCCCGGGAGGCGTGACGATCGCGGAGAGACCGATGTCGGTCCGGAGAACCGGCGTCGGTATTTTGTCGATCGTGGCCAACCAGCCGGTATCCCAACTCTGGTTGATTGCGAGCAAGCCCGGCTGCGGTCCATCAACCGTGACGTCGGAATCGATGCGCTCGGCGAGCCTCGAGATTCCGTCGACATGTCCCGTCGATGGTTTTTCCGGAAAAGCGCCGCCGAGGGTTTGATCGATCACCGCGGCTCTCGCGCTGGCCGGGCCCAGCCTTTTCACCGCTTCGAGCCAGTCGCGATCGCTCGACACTCTCTCGATTCGTTCGACGAAAAATTCGAAGGGACGATGCTCCTTGATGCCGACGATTTCGAGCTTCTCGGGGGACCCGCCCGCAATGTGTTCCGGATTCGAAGAAGCCCGGGGCCGGACTCGGATGATGGCCGCGACGCCCCGTCTCGCCAGCAGGGGCCCCGCAAGGGAAGGGTCCTGTTCGATCGCTTCGAAAAAGAGACGGGTTCCCTGGCGAGTCCAGACGAGCTGGGTTCGATCGGCATCGTGTTCGAGCGTGGTCGCGATTCCCCAGACCGACGGGACCGGAGGAGCCGTGAGCTGTTGGACGTAGACGTGACGCGGGTCGTAGACGGCGTGATGAAAGACCGGCCCATCCAGTTTCGCATCGATCAGCCTCTGCAGGGTCGGGGGCGGGGTCGCCACGCGATCGACGGGAACGGTGGGGATGAGTGGCCGGCCGGCGACCGCGAGGTCCAGGACGCCGACCGTGAGAATCGAAACGGCGAGGAGCCGGCGATTCGTTCTCCGGGCGGCAAAAAATCCTCCAAGCGCGAGGAGAGCGAACCACGCGGCGTCGAAGCGGAGCTGAGGACCGAACCGGCCGGCGATCCCCGGCGAAATCCCCCATTGGATCCAGAAGGACTCGGGGATCAGAAAAGTGGAGGCGGCCACTCCCGCTCCTCCGGCGGCGAGAACCTTCGACCATCGACGAACGAGACCGCGGGAACCGTGGGCGTCAACGAGCAGAAGGTCGAGACCGCTGGCCGCGAGCACGACGACCGGCAGGGCGATGATCACGACGAATCGCTCGGTATATCGAAGCGAGGAGAAGAGCGGAGAAAGCCGGCGAAACGTGTTCCATAAAGGGGCATGATTCCCGATCGAAACGGCGAATCCGCCCGCCGCGATCGACATCCAGAGCCAGGACCTCTTTACCCTCTGTCGAACGGCGAGAGCGGCAAGAAGTGCGGTCAAGAGGCCTGCGTAGATCGAAAGAATGAAGGGGCATTCGCGTCCCGGGTAGAGAGGTCCTCCCCAGTACCATCCCGGCTCGATCTGGTCTCGTTCCACGTGTCCAAGGAGGCGTGGCGTGATCAGCTCGCAAATCCGAAGCGGCGGCAGCGACCAGGTGGAGGCCTCGGCCGGGCTGAGTCCGCCCTCTGCGAAGCGTTCCGTTTTTCGGGAGAGGGCCCACTCGGGAAGCAGCGTCGCTCCTCCGACCGCCAGTCCGAGAACGAGGGCCAGGCCGAGTCGAAGGAGCGGTCGATTGCGCCCGAGCTTCGGAGGCGAAGCTTCCGAAGCGGCTGTGATGGGCTCGGTATTTCTCCCTCGAAGACCTTCCGCGGCCGCGGCTGCAATCAAGGGGATGGTTGCCATGAGAATGGAAGGCTCACCGGCGAGACACTCGAGTCCGAACGCGATCGCCAGCCACGCCGCGTCGCGTCGCCGGTTGTCGCGAACGGTGCGAACTGCGAGCGCCAGGACGGCGGGAAGCGGCGCAACGGCGAGCAGGATGGCCAGCAAGTTCGTCGTCGAGAGCAGGTATCCGCCCAACCCCCAGGCCAATGCGCCGTAGACGCTGGCCCAGGCGCTCCGTCCGATCGTGCGCAGGAGGAAAGCCATTGAGATCGAAGAAGCGCCCAGCGGAAGCAGAACCTGAAGGAGGAACGCGATCTCGAACGGGAGCAGGTGGAAAAGGATCGCAACGGGATGATGGGCGATAGCATTCGGATTGGCGGCGAAAGGCTGCCCCGACGCCGAGTAAGGATTCCATCCGGGAAACCAGCTTCCCTCGGAAGAGAGGCGCACCAGAAGGGAAGCCAGGGGTCGCTGAAAATTTCCGAGATCCCGGAATGCGAAGGTCTCTCCGCGGAACAGAGCCCCCGGCACGAGCGCCGCGAGGGTGACCAGAAAAGCGAGCGTGCCGATGATCCAGGCGCGGACCGATCCGGTGGCCCCTTCCACCTCCGATTCGCTTTTCACCGGAGAGGTCTCGATGACTGCTGAAGAAAATCGTGACTGGCCATTTTCTCGCAAGAGTCGAGCTCCCGCCGGCCAGGCTCTATTCGAACATCCGGTCGCGACGCCATCCCCAGACGTGAAGCTTGTATCTGGTCAGAACGAGAAGAATCGACAATCCGTATCGCACGCTGGGCCAGAAAGAAATCTGTGAAGCCTCGTCGAAGTATCGCGTGACGATCGGCACTTCGCGGATTTTCATTTTCCTGACGACGCCCTGGGCGATGATCTCCGTATCGAAAACGAACTTGTCGGAATTCGCTTCGAGGTTGACGCTCTCGAGGTAGCTGCGGGAATAGGCTCGAAACCCGGAGTGATACTCGGTCAGATACATGTAAAAGCACGCGTTCTCGACGGCCGTCAGAAAGATGTTGGCGAAATACTTCCAGCGGGGCATTCCTCCTTCGAGCGGCCGGCCGCCGAGCATCCGGCTTCCGAAGCACGCGTCGCACTCTCCGGCGAGAATCGGTTCGACGAGCTGGGGAATCACTGTCGGGTCGTATTGGTGGTCGGGATGAACCATGACGACGATCTCGGCGCCCCGTCCGAGGGCTTCCCGGTAACAGGTTTTCTGATTTCCCCCGTATCCGCGGTTGAGCTCGTGCTCGATCACGGTGATGCCCAGTCCTCGCGCAACTTCGACCGTTCGATCCCGGGACCGATCGTCGACGAGGATGATTTCGTCGACCCAGCTCCGCGGAACGTCGTTGAACGTCGCAAGGAGGGTTTTTTCGGCGTTGTAGGCCGGCATGACGACGACGATTCGTTTCCCTTTTTTTGGGGGAAGCGGCGCCTGGCGGGGAGAGGACTCGATGGTGTTCACGAAGACGCCCGAGTCTACCAACGATTTGCCGGAGATCGATCGCCGAGGTGGCGGCCCGGTCCGGGCCGGGGCAGGAGCTCCGCGATCGGATATCCTCTGCTTGAGTTTGCGAAAGACCGGGGAACGACGGACGAGGAACCCAGATGAAACTTTCGATTGTCATGCCGGCTTACAACGAATTCGCCACGATCGAGGAAATTCTCGACCTGGTGAAGAGCATCGATCTGCCGGGAATCGAGAAAGAGATTCTCGTCGTCGACGACGGATCCACCGACGGAACCCGCGAGGTTCTGGCGGGTCTCGACGGAAAAGAGGGGGTCCGGGTCATTCTTCAGCCGGAGAATCGCGGAAAAGGGGCGGCCGTTCGGACCGGCTTCGAGAACGCAACCGGCGACATCGTTTTGATCCAGGATGCCGATCTCGAATACGACCCTCACGATTACGCCCGGCTGCTCCGGCCGATTCTCGAAGGAAAGGCCGACGTCGTGTTCGGCTCCCGTTTCCTTGGAGACACGCGGCGCGTTCTCTATTTCTGGCACACCGTGATGAACCGCGGCCTGACCACGCTGTCGAACATGTGTACCGACCTCAATCTCACCGACATGGAGACTTGCTACAAGGTCTTTCGTCGGGAGGTGCTGGAAGGGCTGGACCTCAAGAGCGAACGTTTCGGCATCGAGCCGGAGCTGACGGCGAAAATCGCCCGTCGGCGGTGGCGCATCTACGAGGTTCCGGTGGCCTATTACGGGCGAACCTACGCCGAAGGGAAGAAAATCAGCTGGAAGGACGGCTTTTCAGCGGTCTGGACGGTTCTCAAGTATCGATTTTTTCCGGGGATTTCCGAGCGGGACATCGGATTTGAAACGCTCTCGCGAATCCAAAAGATCGAGCCGTACAACCGCTGGCTTTACGAACAATTCCGGAAGTTCGTCGGGAAGAGGATCTTCGAGGTGGGATCGGGGACCGGAAACATGACCCGGTACCTTCTCGACAGGGAACGGGTCGTCGCCAGCGACCTCGAGCCGTTCTACCTGGAAACGCTTCAACGGATGTTCGGGAAGTACCGAAAGGTGAGGGTTGGGAAGTTTGCGCTTCCTCTCGACGAGAGCGACTCCGTGGATATTCGAAAAGAGCGCATCGACACGATCATCTGTCTCAACGTTCTCGAGCACATCGAGCAGGATGACACGACCCTCGCGGCGTTTCACGACATCCTCGAGCCGGGCGGCCGTCTCGTCCTCCTCGTTCCCGCTCACCAATTCCTTTTCGGCACGCTCGACCAGAAGCTCGGGCACTTTCGGCGCTACACGAAAGAACCGCTCGTCCAGCAGGTGAAACGGGCTGGCTTCGAAGTGGAGCACGCAAAATATCTGAACCGCGTCGGAACTTTGGGCTGGTTCGTTTCAGGACGGATTCTTCGCAGAGACGTGATTCCGACGTCGCAGCTTCGAGCTTTCAAGATGCTCTTGCCTTTGTTGCGCGGAGAAGAGACGGGTGATCCGGGGTTCGGGCTTTCGGTTCTGGTCATCGGCAGAAAGACCGGCTAACGCCGTTCCTCCACTGGGGAGCCCGGAACCGGGTTCACCAGGAGATCGACGGCGATCACCTGGTTTCGAAAGACCTTGAATTGCTTCCAGCCGGAGAACGCCGGAAAAAAGGATTCCGAGAGAGCAAGCGAAGGGCTCCAGACCAGCCAGATTCGTCGGCAGCCGAGCGCTTCGCACTGATGGCGCAAGGTTCTGGCTTCTTCGAGATGAGCGGGGCTCGAGGCTTTCTCGAAATCCAGCCAGCCCGGATGTGACGCCAGGGAAGCGGGAAAAGTCTGGAATTCCGGTCGCGGGAACGGCCGCCCCGGATTCGCGGAGTCGACGCGCGCCAGTCCGTAACGAAGCTCGAGCTCCCAAAGTCCGGCGGCGACGATGCGATCGCCCGGCTGAAGACTCGGTGCGATGTGCTCGGCGGCTTGAATGCCTGTGGAGGGGAGCCGCTCGGGAAGATGGCTGAGCCAGACCGTTTCGGTGGCCAGGCCGGCGACGACGAAGGGCGCGAGGAGAAGTGTGCGGGTTTGGGCGTCAAGGGTCGTTGCGGCAACGCCGACCGCTGCGGCGAAGAGCGGCCACGCCGCCATTTCGGTTCTTCCCGCGAAATAGACCGGCGCTCCGAATCCCGAAGCCACGGCCATCGCAAACGCCGGGGACGTTCCTGCGAGGAGCCGAATGGCGAGAGCGAAATCTCTTCTACCGACGTCACTTCGATCCTTCGCGAGTCGAATGAGGCCGGCGAGCAGCGCCGCGAACACGGCTGCCAGAGCCGTGACGGAAAGGGCCGGTGGAATCGGGCTCTTGCTCAACTCGAAGAGAGATGGAAACGGTCCTCCTGCGGAAAGCACTTCGACGGTGGCGAGGCCGGCCCTCCCGTCGGCGCCGGGAAAATTCATCCACTCGACCGAGGCCACCGGCTGATGAAGCATCATCGGCAGGAAGAAAAGAAACGGCAGGCCGGCGGCGGCCGTCGCGGAGAGAGATCGAACGCGAAGGGGGGCCGGAAGAAAGACGGGGAGCAGAAACAGTGCGCCCAGATAGAGGACTCCCGTGTTGTGCGTCAGGGGGAGAGTCGCGGCGACCAGGGCGAAGCCGACCGTTCCACGGCGGCCGCGTTCAATCCATCGGGGGCCGAGCGTCCAAAGAACCGCGTTGACCAGCGCGAGAATCGCGTACGACCTCGCCTCCGTCCCGAAATAAAGCATCGGGAGCCAGCTGACGGCGATGAGAGATCCCCACGGGAAAAATCGCCGGTTGGCGGAGCCGAATCGAGCGAGAAGCAGGGGAAGACACGTGAACGCGAGGACCGACGGAAGTCTCGCGAACAGGATCTCCTGATGCGATCCCTCGGCCCAGCGAATCGCGAGCCAGATCGAATGAACCAAAAAGTAATGAAGCGGCGGGCCGGAATCATTCTCGAGAGCCGCCAGAATTCCCCGAAAAGAAAGGCGGGCCAGTCGCAACGTAAAAAGCTCGTCGAACCATGCGGGTCGGCTGGCGGCGCCGGCGAGGGCGAAAAGCAACGCTCCGATCGTGGCCGACGGAAGAGCGATTCGCGCCAGCGATTCGGAACGAGGAGTCGTGATTGGTTGAGAAGGCATCGTCGTAGGCGGATCGTTCAAGATCATAACCGCCCACGGCCGACTCCGTTGCTTTCGCGAATGCGTGACGACGGCAACGTGGCCTCGGAGCGGAGCTCATCCGAAAACGCGAACCCGGCGTGAAGGTTCGGCGTGGCCCCTGCTTCGAGGCGAACGCCCGGGCCGGCGGAGTCGATTTTCGGGGGGCGACCCGTCACGGATGACCGCTCGTGGTTCCTCTCCCGCTCGGAAGAGGGGGACTGTAAACTGTGAGTGTCTGACCGCCGGTCGTGTGATCGAGGAATTCGAAGACCCGACTCGACGGTCCATCACTTTTTCAAGAAGGACTCTCCCATCCTGCGAAGACCCGACGTCCCGCCGGCTTCGAACCCGCCGACCCACCCGATTCGGGGCGTCCGAATTCCCTTTCTGCGCAAGTTCGCGGCTTTTTTTCTTCTGTCGGTGATTTTCGCGTTCGCGGCGATAGAAGGCGGCGGATTCGATCAACCCGACTGGGAGTTCCTGGATGCGGCGGACGTCAAAGCTCTCGTGGGGCGCGAGCCTGTGAAATGGCTCCGGGATTACATTCGTCTCGATACTTCCAATCCCCCCGGGAATGAAGGACTCGGAACCCACTACCTCGCCGGGCTGCTGAAACAGCAGGGCATCGCGTCGGAAGAAATCTGTCCGGAGCCGGGACGCTGCAGTCTCGTGGCGCGAATCGAGGGGCGGCAGGCGGACGGGGGGCTGATCCTTCTTCATCACATCGACGTGATTCCTGTTGCGGGTCAGGAGTGGGTCGTCCCGCCGTTCGACGGCGCTTACAAAGACGGCTACCTGCATGGCCGGGGTTCGATCGACGACAAGAGCATGGGGATTGCGTTTCTCGAAGCGTTTCTGGACGTTCACCGTTCGGGAGTGCGCCCCGAGCGCTCTCTCATTTTCATCGCCGACGCCGACGAAGAAAACCTCGCGCAAAGCCTCGGGGTTCGATGGCTTCTGGCGCATCGGCCGGATCTGTTCCGGGGCGCCCGGTATGCCTTCAACGAAGGGGGAGTCAACGAAACCGCCGATGGGAAGATCCAGTACTTCGGGTTGGAGGTCGGCCAGCCTTCCCTCCAGGAATTCGAGCTCGAGTCTCCGGATCGGACGGCGATCGATGCGATGATTCTCGGGCTCGAGACGAGGACTCGGCCCTGGCACGTGACTCCGACCGCGCGCGAATTCTTCCGTCGGATTGCCTTCACGAAAAAGGCCGCCTGGAGGGAGCGGATCGGCGACCTCGAGCAGGCTCTCGACGATCCCCGGTATCTCAGTGAGTTCCCGTTTGCGTACCAGGCCCTCCTGCGGCCGACGATTCTGCGAGGGGCGCATGAATCTGCTCCGGGCGGGGCATTTCATGAGCGCCTGACGCTTGTGATTCCGGCCGACCTTGATCCCGTTCCCGAGATCGCGGAGGTTCGCCGGATGGTGTCGCTCGACCGCCGCATTCGAATCGCTTCTTCTTCCGAGCAGTCGCTCTCGCCGACGTCCCCTTTCGATTCTCCTCTCACCAGAATTCTGGCCGAGGAAGTACGGAACAATCTTTCATCCGTACCCGTCGGTCCGTATCTGGTTCCATTCACATCGACGACGAGCAAGTACCTCCGAAACTCGGGAGTCGTAACCTACGGAATTTCCCCTTTTCGACTCACGATCGAGGATGCCGGGAGGATTCACGGCAGGAACGAGCGGATTCGGCTGGCCTGGTATCTCGACGGAGTGGGGCTTCTTTCGAAGATCGTGGATCGATTCGTCAGGCTTCCGCTTCGCGCCGACGAGACCTTTCCGAAGCGATCGAATTGAAAATTATTTTCGAGCGGCCTTCAAATTTTTGTCACCCGGTTCTCGCGTTCAAATTTGTCCGATTCTCCGATCTTGTGGCAGATCAATGGGTTGGCTCGATTGGAAGAAGTGGCTCGATGTTTGCTAGTATCCGAGACGAGCCAGACGGCTCGCCAGATTTGAACAAATGAAGGAGGAGGATGACAATGTTGAGAATCAACCGGAACAAGAAGGGATTCACGCTGATCGAGCTCTTGATCGTCGTGGCGATCATCGGCATCATCGCGGCTATCGCAATCCCGAACCTGCTGAATGCAATCCAGCGGGGCAAGCAGAAACGGACGATGGCGGATATGCGCACCATCGGTACGGCCGTCGAGCAGTACCAGATCGACATGAGCCTTTACCCGGCCGCCGGGTACACGCCGCTCAATCTCGCCGATGCGAGTGCGATCGCCGCGCAAGTGGCGCCGACCTACGTCAAGCAGATGCCTGCGAAAGACGGATGGGCCAACTCTTACTATTACGGCGCCGACGCGCAGCATCAGGCCTATCAGATTGCCTCGTACGGCAAGGATGGAGCTGCAACAACGGGAAGCACGGGCAAGACGACCGACTTCAACGCTGACATCGTTTACGAGCAGGGCTCGTACACCGTGTGGCCGGAAGGCGTTCAGAACTAGTCTCGAGATTTTGGAAAAAATGAACGGCACCCGATCGGGTGCCGTTTTTTTTTTGGATGCAATCCGGGGATCGACGGCAGGAAGGCGCTGAAGACCCGAAATTTGCAGCCGGCGATTCCGGAGAGCGTACGGAGTTCCCCCACGGGAATCCCGATCCGATTCGATCGACTCCCGAGACGGCGGGGTTTTTCGGGAGTAGACTTCAGTGAAAATTATTTGTTCGCGGCTTTCCGATTTTTGTCACTCGTGTGAGGGAGCAAAGCCATTTGTTGTGGTGATCTTGTTGCAATTCAATGGGTTGGCGGGTCGACTCCCTGTGGCTCGGTAATTGCAGTGGAAAAAGGTGGAGCCATGAGGCTCACGAGATTTGAATGAATCAAGGAGGAGGATGACAATGTTGAGAATCAACCGGAACAAGAAGGGATTCACGCTGATCGAGCTCTTGATCGTCGTGGCGATCATCGGCATCATCGCGGCTATCGCAATCCCGA
>Ga0315281_10010198_pt1 | contig 12960 bp, 14 predicted proteins | sample YL17G07_0_MG_FD_204540 | JGI IMG/M metagenome (GOLD analysis project Ga0315281, IMG submission 204540) | Sediment microbial communities from Yellowstone Lake, YNP, Wyoming, USA - YL17G07_0 | ecosystem: Environmental > Aquatic > Freshwater > Lake > Sediment | place: USA: Wyoming | collected... | reverse complement strand
ATGTTCTGCGGCGCGTTCGGGGACCGCGCCCTACGACAACCTGAACAGTTACAGATTATCTTAGTGGCAATGGGGTTGAGGGTGTTCATTATAGATTATGTCCTACTATGCTGATAAACTAGAATCACTCAAAGACCTGTTCGGTACGGACCGAATCCGCCTCGAGGGGGGGCATCTCGCGGTCGGCGACCGCACCTTTCCGATTGTCGATGACGTCATAATCCTGACCGATCCCTCGCAGTACACGCCCTATGTCCGGCAGCGTGTGCCGGATGGCCGGGCCGGGCAGAACGCCGCCGGCGCCTTTGCCGAGGACATACAGTTCACCTTTGGCGAGGAGTGGCAGAATTACGCCCGCATACTACCCGAACACGAAAATGAGTTCCGGCAGTATTTCGATATTGTTGATGTTGATGCACTTAAGAATAAGCGGGTGTGTGATCTTGGCTGCGGCATGGGGCGCTGGAGTTACTTTCTGAAAAACCGTTGCCGCGAGATCATTCTTGTTGATTTTTCCGATGCTATTTTTGCGGCACGAAATAATCTTCGTGAAACGGCCAATTGCCTGTTCTTCATGGCCGACCTGAAATCCCTGCCGTTCCGGGACAATTTTTGCGATTTTCTGTTTTCGCTGGGAGTCCTTCATCATCTGCCGACACCCTGCCTCGCGGAGGTGCGTACCCTCCGGCGCATGGCACCCGAGTCTCTGATTTTCTTGTACTATGCGCTCGATAATCGGCCATACTATTTTCGTGCCATCCTGCGAATGGTGACGGTACTGCGTACCGCGGTCAGCGGCATTCGCTCCTCGCTTTTCAGAAAGCTCTTCTCTCTTGCGGGAACCTATTTTATATATGTGCCTTTGATAGCCATGGGCGCCCTGCTTAAGCCATTCGGCCTGAGCAGCCGCGTGCCTTTATATGATTTCTACCATGACAAGAGCGCAAAACGGATCGAGCAGGATGTTTACGACCGTTTTTTTACCCGTATTGAACAGCGGGTGACCAGAAACGAGATACTCGCGCTGAAGGATACGTTCGCCGAGATAGTGGTTTCAGACCACTTGCCGTATTGGCACTTTCTTTGCCGGAAATAGGGTGTCCGGCATACTTTACAAAGCCATTTATTTGTGCTACAATACCCTTATTCGACGGAATGAATCCGCCCCAGAAACGGGGCGAACGTCTTTGGATGTCGTTAACCACTAAGAAAGGGTTCAGCGGAACGGAGTGGAGCGACGAAGGGAAAACATAGTTTTCCCTTGTAAGGGAGCCGGCGGCGACCTAACCACTAGAGCCGCTGGGAACCCCGCAAAGCGGGGCGAACGTCTTTGGGAGTTTTGCGATGTCAGGACATTCAAAATGGGCCGGTATTAAGCATAAGAAAGCCATCATAGATGCCAAGCGGGGCAAGGTCTTTACCAAAATGGCACGGGAAATTACGGTCGCGGCGCGGGAAAGCGGGGGAAACCCTGAACATAACGCCCGCCTGCGCAAGGTCATGGAATCCGCGCGCGAAGGCAACATGCCGCAGGACAATATAAAGAAGGCGATCCAGCGGGGTACCGGCGAAATACCGGGGGTCATGTACGAAGAGGTCATGTACGAGGGATACGGCCCGGCCGGTGTCGCCCTGATGGTGGAAGGCACGACCGACAACAAGAACCGTACCGCTTCTGAAATGCGCAAGATATTTTCGTCCCATGGCGGGAACATGGGCGAGAACGGCTGCGTCTCCTGGATGTTCTCAAAGAAAGGATACATCGGCGTCGAAAAGAGCAAATATGAAGAAGAACACCTGTTGACTCTGGCGCTCGACCTCGGCGCCGACGATTTCCGTGCCGAAGACGAGGACTATTTCGAGATAATGACCAAGCCCGAAGATTACGAAAAAGTGAAACAGGGACTGGAACAGAAAGGCGTACCGCTGGCAACCGCCGAACTTTCTTTCCAGCCGCAGACATATATAAAGCTTTCCGGCAAGGACGCGGAACACATGGTCAATCTCATGGAAGCATTGGAAGAGCACGATGACGTCAAGAATATATACTCCAATTTCGATATCCCAAAAGAAGAGATGGAAGCCATAGCAGCAAACCAGAAGTAACACATGATAGTATTGGGAGTAGATCCTGGCTTGGCACTGACCGGCTGGGGGTTGGTGGCTGCCACGGGGCGCAACGACCTCTCCATGGTAAAGTATGGCTGCATCAAAACGACACCCGCGCAGGCCTTAACGGAACGACTTAAGACCATCCATTGTACCCTACAGCAGATCATCGAAGAAAACCGTCCCCAGGAAATGGCCATAGAAGAACTGTTTTTTTCCAAAGAGGCGCGCACAGTTGCCGCCGTGGGGCAGGCCCGCGGCGCGATCCTTGTGACAGCGGCGCTGGCCAATCTACCCGTCTTTGAATATAACCCCCGCCAGATCAAGATGTCGCTGACCGGCTATGGCTCGGCGGACAAAAACCAGATACAACATATGGTAAAAATGCTGCTGCGCTTGCGCGATATCCCGCGTCCTGACGATGCGGCCGATGCCATCGCAATGGCGGTATGCCACCTGCATACGAGGAAATGGTAACAAACTGATATGATCACTCATTTGAGGGGCACGGTTGAACAAAAGCACATCAATACGCTGATACTGGATGTCGGCGGTGTCGGCTACGAGATATCCGTGCCGCTTTCGACAAGCGAAAAAGTGCCGGCGCCGGGGAATGAAACGAAGCTTTATATCGTCGAATCCGTGGCGATGTACGGCGGCAGTACGTCGCTCTACGGTTTTCTTTCCGTCGAGGAACGCGAGATATTCAGGCTTTTGAAAGATGAGGTGCAGGGTACGGGCGCCAGGAAGGCGCTGGATTATCTCGACAAGGTGGCCAAGTCGCTCCCGGATTTCCGGCGCTGCATCATCGCTAAGGATGTCGCATCCCTGACGGGTATTTTCGGATTTACAAAGAAAACGGCGGAAAAGCTGGCCGTCGCCTTGAAGGATAAGATCGGGGAGATCGGTCTTGGCGGCAAGGAAAAGTGGGCGCCGGCAATGGGTGTGCGGTCTTCGAGCGACGCGATGGCGGGCCTCATCGCGCTCGGTTACCGGGAAAGCCAGGCCAGACAGGCAATTGAACAAGCGCTGTCCGGTCTTGAGGCTAATTCATTGTCCGTGGAAGATATTATCCGCCGTTCGCTTAAATATCTTTGATATAATTAAGAGGCAGGGGTCATGGAAGAACAGGATAGTAGAATTATTTCGGGAGAAATTGTTCCGGAAGAGGTGCGCGTCGAGAATTCGCTGCGGCCGCAGGTGCTCGACGACTTTATCGGCCAGGACAAACTGAAAGAAAACCTCAAAGTATTTATCGAGGCGGCAAAAAAGCGCGGTGAAGCGCTGGATCATTGCTTATTCTATTCTCCGCCCGGTCTGGGAAAAACGACGTTGGCACATATAATTTCTCGGGAAATGGGCGGCAACATGCGTTCGACGTCCGGCCCGGTGCTCGAGCGTGTGGGAGACCTGGCGGCCATCCTTACCAACCTCGCCGCAGGGGACGTGCTGTTTATCGATGAGATACATCGCATGAACCATATGGTGGAAGAGTCCCTCTACCCCGTCATGGAGGATTTCGAGCTGGACATCATCATCGGCCAGGGGCCTTCGGCCAAGACGATAAAATTGCCCGTGCCACGCTTTACGCTGGTGGGGGCGACGACGAGGGCGGGATTGCTCTCTAGTCCGCTGCGCGACCGTTTCGGGATCATAAACCATTTGAATTTCTACACGCCCGGCGAGCTCCGGCTTATCGTGAAACGCTCCAGCCGCATTCTTGAAATCGGAATCGATGACGACGGCGTTGACGAGATAGCCCGCCGCTCGCGGGGAACACCGCGGATCGTCAACCGCCTGCTGCGGCGCGTGCGCGATTTCGCCGAAGTTCGCGCGGACGGCAGGATATCACGGGAAGTCGCTCAAGGGGCGCTCGAGGCTCTTGAAGTTGATACGGCGGGCCTGGATAAAATGGACCGCCTGCTGCTTAAGACGATAATCGAAAAATTTTCCGGCGGGCCGGTCGGCCTGGAAACGCTGGCGGTGGCAATTTCTGAAGAGGTTGACACCATAACCGATGTCTATGAGCCGTATCTCATACAGTCAGGTTTCCTGTCCCGCACGCCGCGGGGAAGAATGGTAACGGTGCATGCCTGCAAGCATCTGGGACTGCAATCCCCGGCTAAGGCGGACGGACAGTCCGACCTTTTCGCTCCAAAATAGTCATTATGGACAGGGTCAATTATCTCCAATATTCAGATGGCATCAGTATGTTGTTTGCGCCGCACCCGCTGTTTCGTGTCAACGCATCCCTGACGCCTTACGCGGGGTGTCAGGCGCGCTGTGTCCTGTGCCCCTTCGGTTCGACTGGAACGATCGGCATCAAAACGGACTTCCTGCATCAACTGGAGCAGCGGCTCAAGGGAGAGATGCGCAGGATGCACATGGCGCTGGGATCTTCCTGTGAACCGTATTGCCGTCACGAGACAACCTTCAATACTACGCGCAACAGCCTTGAACTCTTGATCGCGCACGAGGTCCCGGTCCAGATCTTCACGAAATCCGAACTTGTGCTGCGGGACATTAATCTCTGCAAAGAGCACTCGCGCAAAGGACTTCTTGCCGTCACTATTTCCCTGTTTACGGTTGACACCGGCCTGTCCGCGATATTCGAGCCGGATACGACGATGCCCGATGACCGTCTGGCGATTGTGCGCGAATTGAGGAAGAACGGCGTCTTTACCGGCGTAGTTCTGTCGCCGATACTGCCGTACCTTTCCGATTCTCCCGACCAACTGGACGAGGTTTTCCGGAGGGTCAAGAAAGCCGGCGCGGAATATATTCTTCCGTCCGTTGCCGTAATCGAGACGCCCCAGGTGCGTCAGCGGCTGATTGCGGTTTATTCAGAGAAGTTTCCGAAAATACTCCACCGCATGGAATCTCTGTACGAACGGGAAGCCCTGCCGTCCATCACATACACGCAGCGCATCGGCGATATGCTAAGCGACTTAAGTGAAAAATACGGCATCCCCCTTTACCTGCCCACCGAAAGCGGCGCCGCTGATTTCTCGGGTATCCGCCATAAACTTTTGAGATAATCGTGAAAGAAATACTCCTGCATCATTGTTGCGCTCCCTGTTCGTTCGCGGTGACCCGGCTGCTGGAAGAGATGTTCCGCGTGCAAAGTTTCTGGTATAATCCCAATATCCATCCGGCGGACGAGCACGGGAAGCGGAAAGATTCGCTGGCCCGGTTTGTCGCAGAGTCGGGTGGATCGTTGCTTGAGGGGCCCGAAGAATCGGTGGAATCCTGGATAGAACGCTGGCAGGCATCGGGACTTGATCGTTGCCGCTTCTGCTATGCGCTGCGTCTGCAGGAAGCGGCACGTTCGGCAAAACAACTGGGGTTCGGCAGTTTTTCGACCACACTTCTCGCCAGCCCTTATCAAAAGCACGAGCTTATCCGTGAAGCCGGTTTGCGGGCGGCAAACGACGCAGGGATCCAATTTGTCTATCGTAATTTTCGCCCATTCTATTACGAAGGAAAAGATGAAGCGCGCAGGAGAGGGGCCTACATGCAAAAATATTGCGGCTGTATATTTTCGCGGAAGGAACGGGAAGAGGAGCAGGAGAGAAAAAATAAAGGAGAAAGGGCGCGATGAGTCCGCTGGCTAAAATATTGATCATCACCGGCATCGCGCTGTTTTCTCCCGCGCGCATATCGTTTGCGCAGGATGGCGGCGAACGCGGTATCCGCGTTGGGCTGGTTGCGGGTGCGCAGTCGGTAAAAATAAGCGCTGAATGGAAATATTCTCTCTGCGACGTTTCCCTTTGCGCGACGACAACTATCGAGCCGCACAACGATTATCTGGTCAAGGCGAAAGGCGCTGCAATAGAATTTGACGGCAGAGCGTATTCATCGCCCATCCGGCTGGTTGCCGAAAGCGGTTTGGAACGGATTCGCGTTAACGGAAAACGCTATCGCGGTACTATTCTTATCACTGCCGGCAAGGGCGGGGTGACGGTCGTAGATGACCTGGGGATAGAAGAGTATTTGTACGGCATTCTTCCAACGGAAGCCAATCCTGCATGGTCGCCGGAGTCGCTGAAGGCGCAGGCGGTCGTCAGCCGGACATACGCCCTCCGCAATCTTAAACGACATGACCGTGACGGTTTTGATATCTGTACTCAGACGCATTGCCAGGTCTACGGCGGCCTTGAATGCGAGGACGAGCGGTCCAACCGGGCGGTTGACGATACGAAGGGTGAAGTGCTGATTTTTAAGGGCGAACTGGCCCAGGCGCTGTTCCATGCCTCCTGCGGCGGTTATACCGAAAATCCCAATAATGTATGGAACTGGGAAAGCGCCACTCCCAAATATCTGGCCGGCCGTTCCGATAAATATTGCAGTAACAGCCCGCACAACGTGTGGAAAAACAGGATCGCCGCCGGGACTATCCAGTCGAAGTTGAAACAGGCGGGATATTCGGTCGGCATCATCACGAAGATCAAGATCTCCGGATATTCGCGTTCCGGACGGGCGAAGTTCTTAAAAATAGTTCACAGCGGGGGAACGATACTTATTCCCGCGTCCAAGTTCAGGATGGCGGTAGATACCTGGCTTATCAAGAGCACGTTGTTCAAAGATATTGCCAGGCGTGGGAATGCGTTCGAGTTCAGCGGAAGGGGATGGGGCCACGGCGTCGGCCTCTGCCAGTGGGGTGCAAAAGGAATGGCGGAAAAAGGGAAAGATTATAAGGAAATATTGGAATATTTCTACCCGGGAACCGATGTGGAACAAACCCATGAGTGAGCAGGACGAACTGAAATTATCGATGTACGAGTATATGCTTCCCGAAGATCTTGTCGCGCAGGAACCGGCGCTTCGGCGGGATCAGTCGCGCCTGCTTGTCCTGAACCGGAAAGATGATTCCGTCACTCACCGGGGGTTCGCCGATATCGTTGAATATCTCCGTCCCGGCGATTGTCTGGTTGTCAACCGCACACGGGTGATGCCGGTGCGTCTTTTAGGAAAAAAGGAAACCGGCGGGAAAGTTGAAGTTCTATTCCTGCGGTGTGCGCCTGCGGCGGACGGCACGTATGCCGCTCTCGTTAAACCGTTCCTGATGCCCGGCAAGCGTATCCTGTTTCCCGGCGGTCTTTCTGCCGAAGTGCTGGAGAAAAATGAGCGGGGAGAAACCCGGCTGAAGGTCGCCGGCGCCGCGCTCGCGGACGTGCTTAACGAGTTCGGGCGCATGCCGCTTCCTCCCTACATCAAGCGGAAGGACGCATCACATGCGCTCCATGACCGGGAACGTTACCAGACTGTCTACGCGCGCGAGCAGGGTTCGATTGCCGCGCCGACGGCCGGGATCCATTTCACGGATGAACTGCTCGAAAAGATCCGCGCCAGGGGCGTTGCGATTGCCGAGGTGGTCTTGCACGTCGGGTGGGGAACGTTCCGCCCGGTCGTTGTTGAGGACGTGGACCGGCACACCATGCTCCCCGAGTCGTTTGAGATCGGGGTCGGGGCCGCGGCCCTTGTCAATGCCTGCAAGGCCGCCGGCGGCAGGGTTGTCGCCGTCGGCACGACGTCCGTCCGCGCGCTTGAATCCGCGGCTGTCCAATTGGGGGGCAAGGATGTGTTGCAGCCGTTGGCCCTGGAGACTTCGATCTTTATATATCCCGGGTACAGTTTCAAAATAGTCGATGCGCTGGTCACCAATTTCCATCTGCCGCATTCAACGACGTTACTGATGGCATGCGCGTTTGGCGGCCGGAGCCGTCTTCTTCATGCCTACCGCGAAGCGATAGAGAGGAGATACCGTTTTTATTCCTACGGCGATGCCATGCTAATACTATAATGGATATGGATACCATAACGCTCGAACATATCATTCATAACCCGGAAGCGCAGGCCTATTTGAAACAGGCCGACGATAACTTTGCCGCCATTGGTTATAAGGAACACGGCATGCGGCACGCTCAGTTGACGGCGAACATCGCGGGCAACGTGCTCCGGTTCCTCGATCATGTTCCCCGCGACGTCGAACTCGCGCGTATTGCCGGCTATTTACATGATATCGGCAATGCCATCTCGCAGCGTGACCATGCCCAGAACGGGGCTATTATGGCGCTGACGATCCTTGAGCGAATGCAGATGCCATATCCCGATATCTTCCCCATTATCAGCGCCATCGGCAGCCATGAAGATAAAAACGTTGATTCTCCGTCGGCAATCGCCGCCGCGGTTGTGCTCGCCGATAAGACTGACGTGCATCATACGCGGGTGCGTCCCAACGGTCTCAAACCGATGGATATGCATGCCCGTGTCAATTACGCCTGCCAGCGGGCGTTTTTGCGGGTTACAAAAGAATCACGCATCGTTTCGCTCGAGTTGACCATTGATACCGGCATCTGCCCGGTCATGGATTACTTCGAAATATTCCTCGCCCGCATGAACTATTGCCGCCGGGCAAGCAAAAAGCTAAACTGCACTTTTGAGCTCTACATCAATAAGGACAAGTTTATTTGATAAATTCAAAAACCTGTTGTGTGTTATGCGTTAAAGGCTTTGATCAACAAAATTTGTCATTTCCCGCGAAAGCGGGAATCCGGTTTTTTCTATCGACGCATAAACTCCCCGGTTTCCCATTTTTTCAGACCGTGTCATAATAGGTGTCGTAGGGGCGGACTTGTCCGCCCGCCATCCTTGTATCGACGATAACGGGTGGGCAAGCCCCTCCTTAGGGAAATGGGCCAGGCCTTGAATTATCACTTGACAAAATAAAATAGATAAACTATACTTTCAATATGCAAGGCAAATCAAAACCATTATTTCGGTACATTGAACCCAGTATTTTATCGCTGTTGGATAAGAAATACTCCGGCCTGATACTCGGCCCACGGCAGGTCGGCAAAACCACGCTGGTAAAAGAAGCGTTAAAAAATATCAAACATGTCGTTGAGTACCCTCTTCAAAACCCTTCTGTCCGTATTGATATGGAATCGAATCCTTCAAGGCTGATAAACGAGATACAGGCGCTTGAAAAACATCCCGTAGTATTCATAGATGAAGGACAAAAAGTTCCCGAACTCCTGGATTCAGTCCAGTACCTGATAGATAATAAAAGCGCATCTTTTATAATAACAGGTTCTTCGGCAAGAAAGTTGAAGCGCAGTTCTGCCAATCTTCTTCCCGGGCGCATAAAGCGCTTTCATCTCGATCCCTTGATGTGGGGTGAGCTGGGTTTGTTAAGAAAAGGAAGTATTGCCCCGATTGCGATTGAAAACATAAATAAGGATGTGAAATACTCATTTGCAGATTCCCTGGTTTTTGGTTCATTGCCGGGAATAGCTTTTCTCCCGGGAAATGACAGGGAAGACTTCCTTAAAGCATATGCTGAAACGTATTTGGAAGAGGAAATCCGGGCCGAAGCTCTCAGCAGAAAAATAGGGGCATTTTCGCGTTTTCTCGAACTGGCCGCCGCCGAATCCGGCACAAGTCCGAACCTGACAAAGCTTTCAAATGAGTCGGGCGTAAGCCACCCAGCGATTAAAGAGTTTTTCAGTGTGTTGGTTGATACGCTTGTGGCTGAAAAGGTAGAACCATACATGAAGAAGGCAAGAAAAAGAATACTATCTTCACCAAAATACTACTTTTTTGACATGGGCGTGCGGAACGTCCTTGCGAGATTGCCACTCGATCATAAGCTCATCAATGCGCAGAAAGGAATCTTGTTCGAACACGCGGTTATTCTTGAAATAATCAGGCGGATAAGAGCATTGAATAAGAATTATAAGGTCTGTTTTTGGCGTACTTCGGGTGGGGCGGAAGTTGATTGTGTTATTGATATGGGCGAAGCGGTCATTCCGATAGAGATAAAAGCCGCTAATCACGTGGGCCCCTCAGAAATAAAAGGTCTTAAGAATTTCTTGCAGGAGTATTCAGACGTTGCAAAACATGGATATGTAATCACCATGGGAAATAAAAAAGAAATGCTCGCTGAAAACATCACCGCTCTCCCCTGGATGGATTTATAGTCCTTAAGAGCCTGTTGCATAACAGGTTCCGTAGGGGCGGCTTTAGCCGCCCGTTCCGTCGATAGCGGGTGGCTAAAGCCACCCCTACGAAGGCTTTGGCAGGGGTTATGCAGCAGGTTCTTAACTAAGTGGCCGAATTAAGTATTGTGTCCCCGGAATTAAACGTTTGAAAGTTTTAACGCACCGCGCAGTTATTGACATCATAGAGCTATGATGTTATAATGTATATACAAGAGGAGGTGGTATTATGCATAGGACGCAAATATACATAAACGATCGGGAATACAGTGCTTTAAGGAAAGAGGCTTTTAATAAGGGGCGATCTATATCTGAAATTATAAGGGGCCTTATTGATAACACATACTTAGAGTCTCGGATGAAAAAGGCTTCAAATTTGAAAAATATAGTCGGATTATTTAAGGACAAGAAGAGTGATGTTGCCAAAAATCACGATAAGTATTTAACGGAGAAATGACCATGAAGGTTTTTCTGGATACGTCGGCAATATACGCATTAGGGTCAGAATCTGATGAATTTCACCAGCAAGCTGAAAAAAAGCTTATGGAATTAATACATAAAGACGCAGAAGTTGTGACGAGTAACTATGTTCTATTGGAATGTACTGCACTGCTGCAAAATAGGCAGGGGGTGGGCATTGCCAGGGAAATAATTGAAAAGTTATGTTCCGGGGTCGATATTATCTGGTTAGATGACAAGTTGCACAACAAGGCCTGGAAATATTGGTATAAAGAATCAAAAGAAAGTTTAAGCCTGGTGGATTGCAGCAGTTTTTTGCTTATGGAACAGGAAAAAATAAACTCAGCATTCACCTTTGACAACCATTTTGCAAAAGTAGGGTTCAAAATAGTTTAGTTTTGTAAGATTAATTATTTATTGGATACCACTACTTATGGATATCGGTACATTTGAACTATTGCAAACATCATCTCAATGCGCCGCCCGGCGGGGCAGGATGCATACCGCGCGCGGCGTTATTCAGACGCCGGTTTTTATGCCGGTCGGGACCCAGGGGTCGGTCAAGACCATTGCCAATGAAGAACTCAGGGTTATGGGCGCGGAGATAATCCTGGGCAATTCCTATCATTTGTATTTGCGTCCGGGCACGGACATCATCGAGGGCGGCGGGGGGATACAGAAGTTCTGCGGCTGGAACGGCCCTATGCTCACGGATTCCGGAGGGTTCCAGATATTCAGCCTGGCGACCCTGCGGCGGCTCAACGACGACGGGGTGGAATTTCAATCGCATATCGATGGTTCCAAGCATTTCTTTACGCCGGAAAAGTGTATGGACGTGCAGGTAAAGATCGGGGCGGACATCATTATGTGTTTCGATGAATGCGCCCCCTATCCCTGCGACTATGGCTACGCCTCCCGCTCCATGCGGTTGAGCCTGGCATGGGCAAGACGCTGCAGGGAATCGTTCGAAAAAATCCGCCGGGCGGACAATCCCCAACAGTTGTTCGGCATTATTCAGGGATCGGTCTATCAGGACCTGCGCCGTGAGAGCGCCGAAAAGATGATGGAGATCGGTTTCCCGGGATACGCGCTGGGCGGGTTGTCGGTGGGGGAACCCAAGGACGAACTTATCGCCATGCTCGATGCGACCGTCAAACTGCTCCCTGCTGAAAAACCCCACTATCTTATGGGGGTCGGCACTCCCGAGGACATCTGGGAAGCCGTCGAGCGGGGGATTGATATGTTCGATTGCGTTCTTCCGACACGCAATGGGCGTAACGGCCAGGCGTTGACCAGCACGGGGAAGGTGAACGTAAAAAATGCGGAGTATAAGGCCGATTTCGGCCCGCTTGATCCCGCCTGCGATTGTCCCACCTGCCAGGGATATTCACGGGCCTACCTTAACCACCTGTTCAGGGCGCAGGAGTTGCTAGTCTTTCGGCTTTTATCTTTACATAATCTTCATTTTATGATAAAATTGCTTCACATTATTCGAAAATCAATAGAATCGAATAAATTTTTGGAAGAAAAAAAACAATTCCTTTCAAATTATCAAACAAAAGGGTAATCTTATTCAGCAATGAAAATATTATATATTGTCAACATTTCCATTATAGCAGGACTTTTGGCGTGTTCCGTTGCGGTTGCCGCAAACAACAAGAATTACTTTAAAGAAATGGAGATCATACACGACGGTTTGAGCGATGCCGACCGTGAGATACGAAGTCTGTCGGCCACTATAGCCGGAGAGGTTGGCGATAAGGAGTCGATCGCCGGTTTGAAAAGTCTGCTATCCGACGACAGTGACCCTGTACGCATAAAAGCCGCCGTCGCCCTGGCGAAATTAGGCGACCGGTCCGGCATCCCTGAACTCAGGAAGATTCTTGCGGTGGTACCCAGGCTTTCTGGAACACCGACCCCTCTTGAACGCATGAAGGCGGTAGCCAGGGGCACTCTCCGGGCTGAAGCCGCCAGCGCCATGGGGGAGATCAAAGATTACGATTCCCTGCCATTGCTGCGGAAAATGACGAACGATGATGACGGGCGCGTGGCCGATGCTTCGCTCATGGCGCTTGAAAAAATAGGAGGGGGCGATTCGTCCGTGCGGATCAGATTCGTCAGTGCGCTTGAAAACGAGAATCAGGTGGTGCGGGCCAAGGCCGCCAATGCGCTCGCTTATATCGGCAATGTGAACTGCCTGCCCAATCTGCGTAAACGGCTCAGGGACTGGGACCGTGACGTTAAAGTCGCGGCCATTTTGGCCGTAGGTAAGTTGCGCGACAAAGAGAGCGTTGCCGAACTCCGGGAATTGTTGAGCGACAAAAATGATATCGTGCGGGAAAAAGCCGCGGTTGCCCTGGGGATGATCATGGCCCAGTCGGCAATTGACGAT
>Ga0315281_10010197_pt1 | contig 12960 bp, 12 predicted proteins | sample YL17G07_0_MG_FD_204540 | JGI IMG/M metagenome (GOLD analysis project Ga0315281, IMG submission 204540) | Sediment microbial communities from Yellowstone Lake, YNP, Wyoming, USA - YL17G07_0 | ecosystem: Environmental > Aquatic > Freshwater > Lake > Sediment | place: USA: Wyoming | collected... | reverse complement strand
TCTGCCCGCACGTCTTCCTCGCACCGCTCGAAGCCATCGCGCAGCACGAACCGGAGCATGGTTTGCGGCGACCGCCCGGCCTCGCGCGCAAGTTTTTCGAGTCGGCGCTGCTGCGCCTGCGTCAGGGCAAACGTGCGCATAGACCGAACGCTCCTGATCGCAGCTGCATTTTGGCTACAGTGAACAATCAGGTTTCAAACCAGAACCGAACTGAGTTTTCGCTACAAATCCAGCCATATCCTGAGCGCCCCTTCCAGTTGGGAGAGTTCCCGAGCGTCCAAGCGGCCAACCGCAGATGATTTCAGGGCCGACCGTGGCACGGTGACCACCTTATCGGCCATGACCCAGGAGTCGCGATCCAAGCCGCTGCGACGCCCGGTTGTGATAGCCACACGCACGTAATGCGCGCCGAGATCAACGCTCGTGATCGGGCAGACCGTGACACTTTCCAGAAGGTCAAGGGTATCGGTCGCCTGAACCACTACGACCGGGCGCGGCTTGGTGGTGTAAGGCCCCTTGACCGCGACAAAGACAATATCGCCGCGTCGGAGGCTCATTCAGGCAAATGGATGAGTTGCTGCCAGCCGGTGTCGCGACGATCTGCCGCCGCGATCAATTTGCACTGGCGGCGCAGTTCGGCAATGAAGGCCTTCGAGTGACGGGCCTTCTTCGAACGCGGCGGCTTGCGTGCAGGTGTTAGGCGACGACGGGTATCAGGTGCGTTCATGGCGCCCTCAGATGCAGTTTAACCTTGAAAATATTGTACATCGAAGGACTGCATCCAGTTTGCCTACATCAGCGGTCAGGGGCCGGCGCTCCAATGAAGCGGCACAACAGGGCACAATAGCGAATCGAACTGAAGAACGGAAAATCTCACATGCCTAAGAACAATGTTGGAATGATCGGCCTCGGCATCATGGGCTCGGCAATGTCGGCGAACCTGGTCAAGGCCGGGTTTGAGGTCCTCGGCTACGACCCGGTCAGCGCCCGCTGCCGGGAACTCAAACGCGCTGGCGGGCGGTCTGCGAAGAGCGGTCGCGATGTCGCCGGGCGTTCGCCCATTGTCATCACCTCCCTGCCCTCCGCTGACGCGCTCGCCGCGGTGGGTGCCGAAATTGCCGGAGCCCGCCGCCGCGGCCAGATCGTCATCGAGACCAGCACCCTGCCGCTCGATGTCAAGGAAGCGGCAAGAAAGCGGCTTGCTGCTGCCGGCGTGACGCTGCTCGACTGTCCATTGAGCGGAACGGGCGCGCAGGCACGGACCAGGGACCTTGTCGTCCTGGCAAGCGGTGAACGCAGCGCGTACCTGAAATGCATACCGGTTTTCGAGGGAATCGCCCGCGCCCATTACCTGATCGGCCCGTTCGGCGACGGCTCCAGGATGAAATTCATCGCCAACCTTCTGGTCGCGATACACAACGTGGCGGCGGCCGAAGCCATGGTCCTCGGTATGAAATCGGGGCTCGATCCGGCGCAGGTGCTCAAGGTCATCTCGAACGGCGCAGGCACGTCGCGCATGTTCGAAGTGCGCGGCCCGATGATGGTGAAGGGGGATTATTCAGAGGCCACGATGAAAGTCTCGGTCTGGCAGAAGGACATGAAGATCATCGGCGAGTACGCGCGTTCGATCAACTGCCCCACCCCGCTGTTCCTGGCCAGCGCGCCGTTCTACACCGCTGCCATGGCCATGGGCCGCGGAGACGAGGACACCGGCTCGGTGTGCGCCGTGCTGGAGGAAATGGCACGCACCGGGCGCGTAGCGAGATCCCCGCGCCGAGCGCGCAAGCGCTAGGCGCGGATGGGGCAATCGTTGCAGCGTGCGGCCCGGAGTGATCTAATGACGCGGCCTTGCGGCAGCCGAGTGGGTGCCGGTTAGAAGACACATCGAAAAAATGGAGCAGGAGCATATGAAACAAGCAAAAATTGGAGTGACCGGCAGCGGCGGGAAGTACTTGGCCGCATTGTTGCTCGGCCTGTCAGTCGCGACGGGCGCTCTCGCCCAGGGAAAATGGATCAAGCTGGCGCCGTTCCCCGAACCCTCAGAGGAACTGCTGGGCGCGGCTGCCAGCGGAAAGTTGTACGTGTTTGCCGGCCTCGCGCCCGGCTGGAAACCCCGCGCCCTGGTCTATGAATACGACCCGGCCGGCGACAGATGGACCAAGAAGAAGCCGATGGCATTGGCGTCCCACCATATGGCGCTCGCCGAATACAACGGCAAGATTTACTCGTTCGGCGGATTCGTGCTGCCGTCTGGCCCGCCGTCCTGGGTAACGATCGACAACTCATGGGAATACGATCCGGCCACCGATGCGTGGAAAGCGCTGGCGCCGATGCCGACCAAGCGCGGTGCAGCACATGCAGCGGTGGTGAACAACAAGATCTACGTCATCGGCGGTGGTGTCGCGGTCGGCGACGCAACAGGCATACATCCGGCGCGGCCGCACAAGTCGACAGGGGCGGTAGAGGAATACGATCCTGCCACCAATACATGGCGCGAACGCACGCCGATGCCGCTGCCGCGCAACCACGCTACCGCCGCCGCCGTGAACGGGAAAGTCTACGTGATCGGCGGACGGGTCGGCGGTGGATTCATCACTGGCGGCAGCAGCAACGTTGACGTTGTCGAGGAATACGATCCGGCCAAGGACACGTGGGGCGCACCACGCGCGAAGATGCCGTCCGCGCGCAGCGCCATTGCTTCAGGCGTTTTCGGCGGGCGCATCTATGTCACGGGTGGCGAGGGACAGGATGCCCAAAGGATGTGGACCTTCCGCTCACTGGAAGCTTACGACCCGGCCACCAATTCCTGGCACGTGCTGCCCAGTCTGCCGGTATCGCGTCATGGGCTGGCCGGCGCGGTGATCGGCAACCGCCTGCACATCGTGAGCGGGGCCGTTCAGTCCGCGGGCACCGGGGTGCACGTCGATGCCGAGGCGCACGACGCGTACGAGTTCTAGGCCGGGGAAATACTAACCAGGGACGGCCTGAACGAAGGCCGGACGGCGGCAGGTTGCGAACATTTGCGAACATTCCATTGGAGATGGCCCTGATGAAACAGATCGGTGTGGGAATTGTGGGAACGGGATGGTGCGGCGGCATCCGCGCCCAGACCTGCGCGGCGAGCGCGCTGGTCAAGAGCCTGCATCTGGCCGAGACCCGGCCGGAACGCCTGGCCGAGGTAGCGAAGGCAACCGGCGCCCGCACGGCCACCGGCGACTATCGGGAACTGCTGAAGATCGACGAGATCGAGGCCATCTACGTCTCGGCGACGCCTGAGACCACGCATTACCCGATGGCGCGTGATTTCCTCGCCGCCGGCAAGCACGTGTTCCTCGAGAAGCCGATTGCGCTGGAACTCGCCGAAGCCGACGAGCTGGTCGCCCTGGCGCGCAAGAACAAGCTCAAGTTCACGATCGGCTACTCGCAGCGGTTCAACCCGAAGTTCGCCTACGTCAGGAAGTCCATCCGCGAAGGCACGATCGGCCGGCCGGTGAGCGCGCTGGTCAGCCGCCACATCACGCGCAGCCTCGGCAAGAAAATCACCGGGCGCGTCAAACTTTCGCCCGCGGCCATGGAGTCCACGCATGACCTCGATTTCGTGCTCTGGTGCCTGGAGCCTGCCAAGCCCGTGCGCGTGTACTCCCAGACCAACTACGGGGTCATGCAGGAAACAACGGGCGCGCCGATCGCCGACACTCAATGGATCACGGTGACCATGGATACCGGGATGTCCTTCGTCGTCGGCGGCGGTTGGACCCTGCCGCCAGGGTATCCAAACTTCTCGACGACCTGGATCGAGATGATCGGAACGGAGGGCGCGGTCATGGTCGACGACAGCCACCGCGATGTCGTGCTCAATACGATGCACAAGGGCATGGTGCTGCCGATGTCGACCATGCCCGGCGAGCCGGTGGACCACACCTATGCCGGGCCGATGGCCGCCGAAACGCTGCATTTCGTCGAGGCCGTCGTCTACGACCGTCCGGTGATGGTGACCCCGGAGCACGCGCGCATGGTCATGGAGGTCTACATCGCGGCCGACCTGTCGGCCGAGCGCAACGAGCCGGTGTCGCTGCCGCTGGGAGGCACGAAGCAGGTCCGCGCCGCGGCGTGAGGTAAGAAGTAGGGCCATGGCGAAGAAGAACGCAAAGCGCATCGGCCTCGCGATCATCGGCGCCGGCCGCGTCGGCCTGTTCCGCGGCGAAGTCGCCGCGCGCCACCCGATGGTCGATTTCATCGGCCTTGCGGATATCAAGCCGGACCGTCTCAAGCTCGTCGGCGAGAAGGTCGGCGCGGATTTTGTCACGGCCGACTTCCGCGAGCTGCTGGCGCGTCCCGAAGTCACCGCGGCAGTCATCGCCACCGACGAGCACCTGCACGTCGACCCGATCCTCGCCGCGGTGGAGCGCGGGCTTTCCCTGCTGATCGAAAAGCCCCTGGCGACGGAGCTTGCCGACTCGGAACGCGTATTCAAGGCGATCCAGAAGTCCGGCGTGGACGCGGTCGTTGGCTATACGCAGCGGTTTCGCAGGCGCTGGCTCGCAGCCAAGGAGAAGGTCCGCACGGGCCAGCTGGGTGATGTGACCATGGTGACCTCGCGCGCGTTCATGAACCGGCTGGTGGCACTGGACAACTACAAGCGGACCAGCGATCCGGCGCGGATTTCCCCGATGGTGATCTCCGGGACGCATGCGCTGGACATCGTCATGTGGATGATGGAGGCCAAGCGGCCGGTGGAGGTCTATGCCCGTTCCGTGGACAAGGCGCTCGGCCCGCTTTGCGGCGGCACCGACGGCACGGCCGGCCTCATCACGTTCGAGGATGGGAGCATGTACCACGCCTCGATTTCCTGGGCACTGCCGATCATCTGGCCCGGCGCCGTCTACAGCCTCGAGGTGGGCATCGTCGGCACCGAGGGCGTGCTTACGATAGACGACACGCACCGCGACATCGTGCTCGCGACTACAATCTCGCAGTCGGAAGGCTATGCGCCGGACTCGAACCGGCGCGTCGATTTCCTCGGCAGCTATCCCCCGGGAGACATCGCCTTCGGCGAACTGCGGGGTCCGATGCGCGAGGAGACCGAGCAGTGGCTCAACCGCGTCTCGCTGGACCTTCCGACGCAGCATGCGACGGCGGCCGAAGCACACAACCGGCTGATGCTGACCAAGGCGTTCGACCTTTCGGCGCGTCTGAAGAAACCGATCCCGCTTCCGATTACGCCGAAAGACGAAGCGGCCTGACACGGCAGTTCTGACTCTGCATCAGCAAAGCCAGGTTGCACAGAAGAGGAGGAAATTCATGAGCTCGATCCGGACCATTGCAGTCGCCGCGCTTTCGTTTGCCCTGACGGCGGTTTCGGGCACGGCACCCGCGCAGACCACCCCTTATCCGCAAAAGCCGGTGCGCATGATCATCCCGTTCGCCCCGGGCGGCGCGTCGGATTTCGTCGGACGCATCATCCAGCCGCACCTCGGCGAGCGCCTCGGTCAGCAGATCGTGATCGAGAACCGTGCCGGGGCTGCGGGCAACATCGGCATGGAGGCCGCGGCGAGGGCGGCTCCGGATGGTTACACGATTTACCTCGGTAATATCGGAACCGTGGCCATCAATCCGGCCGTGTTCACGAAAATGCCCGTCGACCCGCTAAAGGACTTTACTCCGGTCACGTTGGTCGTCGACGTGCCGAGCGCCCTGGTGGTGAATCCGTCCTATGCGGTCAACAACGTGAAAGAGTTCGTCGCCAACGCCAAGAGCCGCCCCGGGCAACTCAACTTCGCCTCTCCGGGCAGCGGGAGCCAGAACCGGCTGGAAATGGAACTGCTCCGCAGCATTGAAGGGCTGCAAATGGTGCATGTTCCGTACAAGGGCGGGGCGGGCCCGGCAGTCACCGGACTGGTGGCCGGCGAAACCTCGGTCATGTTCACGACGCTTCCTTCGGCCATTGGCATGGTGCGCGGCAACCGTCTGAGGGCGCTCGCGGTCACCAGCGCGAAACGGCTCGATCAACTGCCTGCGGTGCCGACGATGGTGGAATCGGGCTATCCCGAATTCGTCACCAGCTCGTGGCAGGGAATATTCGTTCCGGCCGGCACGCCCCGCGACATCGTCGATCGGCTTTACGCGGCGGTGACGCAGACCATGAAATCTGCCGATGTTGTCGAGCGCCTCGGCAAGGGCGGCGTGAGCGTGTGGATCAGCCCTTCCAGTGCCGAATTTACCGATTTCGTGGCGGCCGAGACTCGGCGCTGGGGCAAGGTCGCCAAGGACTCCGGTGCGACGGTCGACTGATAGTCATAGCGCCGCGCGGCCGTTCGCCCCTGTGCCGGCGGCGTGAGCCGCCGGGGTGACAGGCGGTCTGCACTTCGGGGATAATTGCTGATTAGGCAGCGCGCACGCCGAATCCGACATTCGAACGATCAGCTTTCAGACCAGCAATCAGTAACCACACCTAACCTGGAGACACAAAGATGGCAAACGTAGGCATGGTGGGATTGGATTGGCAGACGCGCATCGACTGGGACCGGCTGCGCAAGTACCGCCTGGAGCGGGCGCGCGAGCGCATGAAGGCGCACGGCCTGGGCGCGATGCTGCTCATGTACGACGAGAACGTCCGCTACGTGACCAGCACCCTAACCCCAGGCTGGAACCGCCTGAAGCCCGGCCTGCGCTACGCGCTGCTGTGCGGCGATGATGCGCCGGTGCTGTTCGAGCAGGGCGACATCGGCATTCACATCGCGAAGCACTCCCCCTGGATCCCCAAGGAAAACATCCGCTGGTCCTACGCCTGGATCAAGGGCGCTGCGGGCCCTGCCTCGACCCAGCAGGTGACGAAGTTCACCACTGCCATCAAGCAGGAAATGAAAAAGCGCGGCGTCGAGGGCATGAAGCTGGGCGTGGACTTCGTCGACATCAACATGATCCAGATATTCAAGGATCAGAAGATCGACTGGGTCGACGGCATGACGCCGATGATGGAAGCGCGCGCTGTCAAGAACGAGGACGAGCATGAATGCATGCGCCAGGTCGGCGCCATCGGCGACGCGGCGCACTGGGAAACCATGAAGTTCCTGAAGCCCGGCCGGACCGAGAACCAGGTCACTGCACACATCATGGAATTTCTCTACAACATCCCGGGCATGGAGGACGTGGAAGACGTCATCGTCTCCTCGGGGCTGAACACCTGGCCCAACTGGCGCAACTTCTCGGACCGCATCATCAAGCCGGGCGACATCGTATTCATGGATCTCGCGGCGCTCACCTGGAACGGCTACAAGTCCTGCTACTACCGCACCTACTGCGTGGGCAAGGAGCCGACGCAGGAACAGAAGGACTATTACCAGATCGCGCTCAAGTGGCTCTACGATTCGATCAAGGCGGTGAAAGTCGGCACGACGACCCGCGAGATCGCTTCGAAGTGGCCCTCTGCCAAGGAAGCCTGGGGCTACGAGGAGGAAGATCAGGCCGCGGCCAACCTGTGGGGCCATGGTCTCGGTCTTGCCCAGTACGACCAGCCGGTGATCTCGCGCATCTGGTCGCTCGACCACCCCATCGAGATCAAGGAAGGCATGGTGTTCGCGCTGGAAACCCAGCACGGCAAGAACCACCAGTGGGGCGTGCGCATCGAGGAAATGCTGATCGTCCACAAGGACAAGATCGAGATCGTCTCCAATTTCCCGGTGGAGCAAATCACGGTCTGCGACCCGATGCCGGGCTATTCCAGCTACGGCAAGTCGTAAGACCTAAGCGGGCAAAGCCGGAACCAAACGGCCTGGCTTGCTTTGCCATCTTGTTTCTCCCGATTCTGCGCAGTTGCAACTGCAACGTCGCAACTGCACAAAATCGGGAGACATATGAAACCCCGAATTCTTCGCCGATTCTGTCAATACGTCGGTTTTGCATCTCGGCAGTCCCGTTCTGGAATGATCTGCGTAATCTGCGGTTCATTCCAAAACCGGTGTGATGAAACCCATGCAACCACTGATCTTCCCGCTGTCCGCCCCTGAGGCGACCGACGCAAATCGTTTTGGCCCCAAGGCGGCGAATCTCGCCGTGCTGGGCCAGGCGGGCTTGCCGATCCCGGAAAGCTTCTGCCTCGACGCCCAGGCCTATCGCGTCCAGGTTGCGGCGCTGGGACTGGAAGACGCCGCACGCGACATCAATTCGCCGGAACCCGGACGCGCACGGCGTGCCGCGCTGGACATGAAGCTCGGACTGCTCGACCGGCCCATCGTGCCGGAAGTGGTTGAACCGCTGCTGGCCGCGCGGCATAGCCTGTTGAAGGCCGGCGCATCCATCGTGGTGCGCTCCTCGGCACTGGTCGAGGACCGCTTCGGTTCCAGCTTCGCCGGCCAGTTCGAAAGCTACCTCGACCTGGAAAGCGAGGCTGATTTCCTGACGGCCGTGCGCTCGTGCTGGGCGGCACTCTGGTCCACGCGCGTGCTGCGCTACATGGCCACCCACGGCGCGAGCCCCGCGGAAACCGCGATGGCCGTCCTCGTCCAGCCTCTGGTGCCGGCGCGCGTATCCGGCGGGGGGTTGAGCCAGACCGCCAACGGCGACATGATCCTGAATGCGACGTGGGGGCTGGGCTCATCGATCGCCCAGGGCGAGGTCGTGCCCGAGCGCATAGTGCTGACCCGCGAAGGCACGCACCGCGACACTGCCCTTGGCCGCAAATACCACGCGGTCGGGTGTGCGCACAACGGACGGCCGCTGTTCCCGCGCGCGCTGTTCTCCCAGCCGTGCCTCTCCGAAGCGCAGGCCATCGAACTCGGCCAGATACTGCGCAGGGTCGAGGACGTCATGGGCATGCCGGTGGAAATCGAGTGGGCGCTCGACGACATCGGATTCAAGCTGCTGCAGGGACGGCCCCTGCACCTAGCGCCGACCCCGGCACCGGACGATATCTGGTTGCGCCACCCGGGGCTCACCGGCCAGCCGGCAGGCGTCGGCTGGGGTTCGGGACGCGGTCGTGTGGTCAACTGCGAATGCGAACTGTCCCTCGTGGCGCCGGGGGACATCCTGATCACGCGCGTGGCCGGTCCGGCGCTCTCACAGATACTGCCGCGCGTGGCCGGTGTGGTCGCGGAACTCGGCGGGAGCACCTCGCATCTGGCCTCACTGGGCCGCGAGCGCGGCATTCCGATGGTGCTGGGCGTGCTCGATGCCACGACGCGCATCCCCGACGGCGCGCAGGTCGCCGTGGATGGGGTATCCGGCGTCGTACGCTGGGTGCAATGACGCGTCCGCGGATTTTCATCACACAACCGGTGGCGCAGAGCGCCATCGAGCGGCTGAAGAATATTGCCGAGGTGGATTTCAATCCGGATTCGGCCCACATCCCCGGCAAGGACGAGATGCTAGCTGCGGTGCGCACGCACGACATCCTGTTCTGCCTCCTGCACGACCGCGTGGATGGCGACGTGATCGCGGCCAACCCGAACCTGCGCATGGTCGCGTCGATGAAGATCACGCCATCGGACATCGATGTCCCTGCCGCGACCGCAAAGCGCATCCCGATCACGGTGATTCCGCCGATGGTGACCGAAGCGACCGCCGACATCCACTTCGCACTGCTGCTGGCGGTGGCCCGGCGCCTCGTGGAGGGAGACCGGCTGGTGCGGGCGGGCGTATTCCCGGGCGCGCAGTCCTCGCACCTGGAGGGGACCGGCGTGTCGGGCAAGGTGATCGGCCTGGTTGGCGGTGGCGGACGCATCGGCCGTGCCGTGGCGCGGCGCGCGCAGGGCTTTTCGATGCGCACGATCTACTGGACGCCGCGGCGCAAGCCCGAGGCCGAGGAACGGGAAGCCGGCCTGGAATACCTGCCGATGGACGAGCTCCTCGCGGAATCCGATTTCGTATCGATCCACGCACCGCTCAATCCGCAAACCCGGCACCTGATCGGAGAGCGCGAGCTGCGCCTGATGAAGCTGACGGCGTTCATCATCAATACCGCGCGCGGGCCCATCATCGACGAGGCCGCGCTGGTGCGCATGCTCGCCGAGCGGCGCATTGCCGGCGCCGGCCTGGACGTGTTCGAGCACGAGCCGAAGGTGGACCCGGCGCTGCTGGCGATGCCCAACGTCGTGCTGACGCCGCACCTGGGCAGCGCGGTGCGCGAACTCAGGGAAGGAATGGCCCACATCGTCGTGGACAACATTTTCGCAGTGATGGAGGGCAGACGGCCGCCGAACTGCTGGAACACCGAGATTTACGCAGCCCAGAAGCAATAACCGGTGCCGGCGCATTCAAGCCGGCCTTTTCATAGCAGGAAACACACAGGAGGAGAAATCATGAATGCCAGAAAATTCGGATCGCTCGCCGCCGTGCTGGCGGGCATAGTGCTCGCGTCGGCAGCCGCCGCACCCGCGGCCGCCCAGGCCATGCCAACAGTCGAGGCCGTCGTCGGCAACAACTTCGGCCATCTGCCCATGTTCGTCGGCGTGGAAAAGGGCCTGTTCAAGAAGCACGGCGTCGACCTCAAGCTGAAGGTCGTCAACATCGGCTCGCAGATGGTGACCTCGATGCAGAAGCGCGAGGTCCAGATCGGCGACATGAGCGTGACCACGTTCCTCAAGGCGCGCCACGGCGGCGACCCGTTCCGCGTGATCGGCATCATCATGAGCGATGCCACGCGCGCCAATGCCGACGAGCCCCTGGCGATCGTCGCGAGCAAGGCATCGGGCATAAGACCCGGCGCCATCGATGCGCTGAAGGGCAAGCGCATCGGCCTGTCTCGCGGCCAGACCTCCGACGAATACCTGAAGATGGTTCTCGCCCGCCGCAACATGAAATACGAGGACGTCCAGATCGTGGACTCAGGCAGCGCGTTGCAGACCGCGCTCGTATCGCTGCTGAAGGAAGGCAAGGTCGACGCAATCGCGTCCTGGGAGCCGTTCAACACCATGGTGCTCGAGCAGGTGCCGGAGTCCTACGTGGTGATTCGAGGCGGCGGCCATCTTTCGTACGTCATGATTGCGACCGTACACGAGCCGACCATACAGAGCAGTCCGGACCTCGTTCGCAATTTCGTGGCCGGCCTCGCTGCCGCGTCGCAGTACACGCGCAGGAACCGCGACGAAGCGGTGGAGATTTTCGCGAAGTGGGTGCCCGGCCTGGATCTCGCCGTGGGCAAGAAGGCGATACGGCACATCAGCTACGATCCGCGCATTTCGGGGCCGGTCATGCAGGCATTTGAAGCCGCCGAGGACGACGTGCTGAAGAACACCGTGAAGGGCGGACAGCGGCTGGACGTGCCGGCGCAGTTCTCGGGTTCGTTCCTGGCCGAAGTGCAGAAGAGCAATCCGGAGTACTTCAGCGACCTGCCGCCCCTGCCCGCGCAGAGCCGTTGAGCCACCGCTCGCCTAGGGAAATCGGGAAATCGGGGACAGACCACGTTTTCCGAGCCGGATGAATCCTGTGTTGCGCGTCGAGCGTGGAAAACGTGGTCTGTCCCCGATTTCCCGCGGCCAGGCGTCCGGTCCGGCGCGCATCCGCGATAAGAGGAGACTGGCATGGATGTCAACCTGAAGGGCAAGGTCGCGGTCGTGACCGGAGGCAGCGCGGGCATCGGCTATGCGGTCGCGGAACTGTTCGCGCGCGAAGGGGCGCAGGTCGCCATCTGCAGCAGCAGGCAATCCAACGTCGACCATGCCGTCAAGGAACTGGCGGGCAAAGGGCTAAAGGTCTACGGCGAGGTGGTTGATGTTTCAAGCCGGCAGGGAATGTTCGCCTTCGCAGACAGTGTCGAGAAGGAATTCGGCGGTATCGACGTCTGGGTCAGCAACGCCGGCATCATGATCGAGAAGAAGATCATCGACACCCCGGAGGACCTCTGGCAGAAGACGATGGACGTCAACCTGAAGTCGGTGTACTACGGCGGGCTTATCGCCGCGGACAAGATCAGAAAGCGCGGTGGCGGCGTGCTGATCAATGCCGCCTCGTTCGCCTCGCTGATTCCGTCGGTGGGCAGCGGCGCCTACGCAGCCTCGAAAGCCGCTATCGCCAACATGACCAGGACGCTGGCCGGCGAGCTGGCGCCGTTCAATATCCGGGTGGTCGGGTTCATTCCGGGCGTGATCGAAACGCCGATGACGGCAGGCTGGATCGAAAAGAAAGGCGCGGTGCTGGCGAGCCAGCATGCGCTGAACCGGGTCGGGAGGGCGGACGAAATTGCCAACGCCCTGCTGTTCCTGGCCTCCGATTACGCGTCGTTCATCACCGGAACCTGCATGGAGATCACCGGCGGGAAATTCTGCGTGCAGAATCCGTCGGATGCGTGGACTTAGAGTTGAACTTTTAGTGCTAATTTTCATTCTATCGGGCCGCCCTCACTCACCCCAACGTACCAAAAACCTGCGGACACAGTTACGGTTTCGGTACGTAGACCACAAGAGATGGAATGGCGAGCAGTCCAAATAGGGGCTGGCAGGAACGACGATACGCGCGGCAAAAGGCTATTGGGACCTCGGTTCGTCCGGGCTGTCATCGATTAGTGATTCCTCCTCCGCATTCGTGCCAAAACGTTCATAGTTGCGTTTGGCAGAGCCAAGAACCGTAGCCAAGTTGCGCATCAACTCTGACCGTGCATCATCGAAGATCTGCATGGAGAAGTCGCGGGGTAGGGCAAGGCGCTGACTCTGTTCAGTGAGATTTCCGTAATTTTCTGCCATGCACTCGAAAAACGCTTCTACCCGACGTGTGCGAAGACGAATGCGCTGCAGCTTATCACGCTGGGTCTCAATCCCTTGCGTTAGACCTCTGAGTTCATCCCACCGTGCATCTTGTGGAATAAAAGTGTCCATCATCACGTTTTCGAGGAATGTGAAGCTGGATAGTAACGAACGAATTACATGGCCACCTAGGCGGGACGGAAAGAAGCTGCAGGAGATCGTAGGAGTCGTGTACCCAGCCGTGTGAAGAAAGCGGAACTTGCATAGATCCTTCAACACATGCTCG
>Ga0315281_10010196_pt1 | contig 12961 bp, 13 predicted proteins | sample YL17G07_0_MG_FD_204540 | JGI IMG/M metagenome (GOLD analysis project Ga0315281, IMG submission 204540) | Sediment microbial communities from Yellowstone Lake, YNP, Wyoming, USA - YL17G07_0 | ecosystem: Environmental > Aquatic > Freshwater > Lake > Sediment | place: USA: Wyoming | collected... | reverse complement strand
TTGCCGTGGGCGCGGTGGAAAAATCCAAAATCATCGACGGCACCACCATTCGGCCCGGCGATGCGGTGCTGGGGTTGGCTTCCAGCGGGGCGCACTCCAATGGTTATTCGCTGGTGCGCAAAATCGTCGAACGCAGCGGCGTTGATCTGAATGCTGACTTCCATGGCAGGCCTCTGAGCGAGGTGCTGATGGCGCCCACCCGCATCTACGTCAAGCCGTTGCTGGCACTGACGGAGAAGCTGCCGGTGAAAGGCATGGCCCACATCACTGGAGGTGGCTTGCTGGAGAACATTCCGCGCATACTGCAGAACGATCTCACGGCAGTGCTGGACAAGCATGCCTGGGTCATGCCTCCGTTGTTTGACTGGTTGCGCGAGCAAGGTAATGTCGTGCCCACCGAGATGCACCGCACCTTTAACTGTGGCATCGGCATGGCGGTGGTGGTGGCAGCGGAACGCGCCGAGGAAGCGATGCAGTTGCTGCGTGCTGCGGGCGAAACGGTGTGGCAGATCGGCAAGATTGCCAAGCGCGCGGAAGGACAGGCGCAGACGGTGGTTGAATAAGTTCAGAAGCAATGGACAGGATTCACGGGATTTTTCAGGATTAACAAGATTAAGGCTTTTAATTTTGTGGTTCTTGAATTTTCCTGTAAATCCTGAAAAATCCTGTTAATCCTGTCTAATTTTTTCCTCCCGGAATCATATGAAATCCACCGTCATCCTCATCTCTGGCCGCGGCAGTAATCTCCAGTCGATTCTGGAAGCGCGGCTGCCGGTCGAGATTGCCGCAGTGATCAGCAATAATCCCAATGCTGGCGGGCTGGAAGTCGCCAGGGCTCATGGCATTGCCACGGCGGTGGTGGATCACCGGCAATTCCAGAGTCGCGATGCGTTCGATGGTGTACTGGCGCAGGAAATTGACCGCCATCAACCAGACCTGCTGGTGCTGGCGGGCTTCATGCGCATACTCACCGATGCTTTCGTCGAGCGCTATCAGGGGCGCATGATCAACATTCACCCTTCGCTGCTGCCGGCATTTCCCGGCCTGAAGACGCATGCGGCTGCCTTGCGTGAGGGTGTAAAAATCCATGGCTGCACCGTGCATTTCGTTACACCCACCCTCGACCACGGACCGATCATTATCCAGGCAGCAATTCCGGTGCTACCGGACGACACCGAGGCGACTCTGGCAGGTCGGGTGCTGGAACAGGAGCATCATATTTTCCCCCAGGCAATTCGCTGGTTTGCCGAGGGGAGGCTAGAGATTACTCCGCAGGGATCGGTGGTTCTGCGCGAGACAAGGGGCCAAGTTGTGCGGTCGCTGCCTGAGCTGAGTTTGATCGCGCCGAAGGAAAATCCATGAAGCTATGTTTGCTTGCCGTCTGTCTGTGCCTTGCCACCGCGCTGGCCCAGGCGGCGCCGACTCGCATCAACGCCACTTACAGCTTCGCAAAATCCGGGCAGCAGGTCGGGGTGGTGACGGAAACCTTCACGCAGAATGGCAAACATTACGAACTCTCCAGCGAAACCAAAGCCATTGGAATTTTCGCCTTGTTCGCCAGGGAGACTATCAAGCTCATCAGTCGCGGGGAAGTGGGCAAGAACGGCTTGAAACCCATCCACTTCGAACATCATCCAGGCAAGGATCCGGACAGGCGCATTCTGGCTGATTTCGACTGGAATGCAGGCAAGCTTACGGTGAAATACGATGGCAGGAGCGAGGTCTTGCCACTGGAGCCGGATGCGCAGGACCGCATCAGTCTGCTCTATCAATTCATGTATCTGCCGCACGGCGCCAAGCAATTTTCATTTGCCATGACCAACGGCAAAAAAATTGACCGTTTTCAATACGTCCTGGTAGGCGAAGAAACCCTTACCACACCGGCCGGGCAGTTTCAAACCTTGCATTACTCACGCCAGCACAATCCGGGGGAGAATGACACCGAAATATGGTTGGCGAAGGATAAGAATTATTTCCCCGTTCGTGTCATAGTCGGCGAGAAAGATGCAGGTAAGCTGGAGCAGACAGTGACGCGTCTTGATTTCGAATTTTAAGGCTCCCGTGGAGTGCTGTTGAATTAACGATTATCCCGCCGTCCGCCAGAGCATTTCGCGCTAGTGTTCCTACTACGTTGGCATGGTAAACTAGCGCAACCAGAGGGTGGTGATGGCTGAAGAAGATAGTGATTTAGAACGAACTGAACCCGCGTCACCTCGAAGAATTGAGCAGGCGCGGGAAAAAGGCCAGGTAGCGCGCTCACGCGAGTTGGGCACGTTCGCCATCCTCATCGCCGGCGGCGGCGGCTTGGTTATGATGGGATCCGGCCTGGTGCATAGTATGAGCGAATTGATGCGCCTTGGATTGCAACTAGACCGGACTGCCGCTTTTCAGACTGACTTCATGCTGTCCCGCCTGCACCAGGGTGCCCAGGACATGCTCGTTGCATTTTCCCCCTTGCTGTTGTTGCTGCTAGTGGCGGCTCTTGCCGCGCCCATGTTGTTGAGCGGTTGGTTGTTTACGTTTGACTCAGTGGCCCCGGATTTCGGTCGGATGAGTTTCTTCAAGGGACTTGCCCGCATGTTTTCCTGGCACAGTCTGGTCGAATTGACCAAGGCGGTGGCCAAAACGCTGCTGATTGGGGGTGTGGGGTTTTGGGTTGTCTGGAACGAAAAGGAAGTGATCCTGGCGCTGGGCAGCGAGCCTCTGGATGCCGGTCTGGCGCACTTGGGCGCGCTCACTGCTCACACCTATCTCGCAATCGTTGGATCGATGATATTGTTGGTCGCGATTGATGTACCGTACCAGTTATGGGATCACTCCAAGAAACTGCGTATGACCAAAGAAGAGATTCGCCAGGAAGCGAAAGAAACCGAAGGCGATCCTCAGGTCAAAGCGCGTGTTCGCAGCATGCAACGGGAGATGGCGCGCCGCCGCATGATGGCCGAAGTGCCGAAGGCAGATGTGATTGTCACGAACCCGACTCACTACGCGGTGGCGTTGCGCTATCAGAAACAGATGGCCGCACCGCAAGTGGTGGCTAAGGGATCGCATTTGCTGGCTGAGCGCATCCGTGAATTAGGCAAGGAGCATGACGTGCCGATTATCGAAGCCCCCCCGCTTGCGCGCGCCTTGTACCGTCATGCAGAACTGGGGGAGGAGATTCCGGCGACCCTCTACACTGCCGTGGCTGAAGTGCTGGCGTACATCTATCAGTTGCGCCGTTTTGAGAGCGAAGGCGGGCCACCGCCGCAACTGCCTGAGAATTTGCCGGTGCCAGCCGCACTCGACCCAGAGGCTGAAACCGCATGAACGCAAGAGCTACTACCGCAACGGGTTTGATTTCCGCGCTAAGCATCACGCGCCTGGCCGGTCCGATGCTGGTGATCATGATCCTGGCGATGATGATCCTGCCGCTGCCGACCTTGCTGTTGGATATGCTGTTCACCTTCAACATCGCCATGGCAATGATCGTCCTGCTGGTGAGTCTGTATACCCAGAAACCGCTGGAATTCTCGGTGTTCCCAACCGTGCTGCTGCTTACTACACTGTTGCGCCTGTCCCTTAACGTGGCATCCACGCGTATCGTTTTGCTGGAGGGGCATACCGGGCCAGATGCGGCGGGCAAGGTGATCGAGGCGTTTGGGCATTTCCTGGTAGGAGGCAATTACACCGTAGGGCTGGTGGTATTCGTCATTCTGGTGATTATCAATTTCATGGTCATCACCAAGGGTGCCGGCCGTATTGCCGAGGTGAGCGCACGATTCACCCTGGATGCGATGCCCGGCAAGCAAATGGCGATCGACGCTGACCTCAACGCCGGCTTGATCGGCGAGGATGAAGCGCGCAAGCGCCGCGCCACGATTTCGCAAGAAGCCGATTTCTTTGGTTCCATGGACGGTGCCAGTAAGTTCGTGCGCGGCGATGCCGTGGCCGGCATCATGATCATGCTGATCAACATCATCGGCGGTCTGGCGGTCGGCATCTTTCAACACGATCTGGACTTCGCCACGGCAGTCAATAATTACACCCTGCTCGCCATTGGTGACGGCCTGGTGGCGCAGATCCCTGCCTTGGTGATCTCAACCGCAGCGGGCTTGGTGGTAAGCCGTGTTTCCACCGACGAGGACGTGAGCCAGCAGTTGCTGAACCAGTTGTTCAACAAAAGTCAGGTGCTGTTCCTGACTGGCTCGGTGCTTGGTTTGCTTGGACTGATACCGGGCATGCCTAACCTGGCTTTTCTCAGTATGGCGGCTCTTCTTGGGGGCTCTGCCTACTATATTGAACAAAAGAAAGCCGTGCTTCTTGAAGCGCCTCCGCCTTCCGTAGAAGAAGTTGTCCAGCCAACTGAGCAAGTTGAAGTGAGCTGGGACGATGTGGCGGCAGTGGACGTGCTGGGGTTGGAAGTGGGTTACCGTTTGATCCCCTTGGTAGATCGAGCTCAGGACGGCGAACTCCTGAGGCGCATCCGCGGCATCCGCAAAAAATTCGCTCAGGATTTTGGGTTTTTGATTCCTGCGGTCCACATACGCGACAACCTCGAGTTGCGGCCTAATGGCTACCGGATATCCCTCAAGGGCGTGGAAGTGGGGCAGGCCGAGTGCTTCCCCGGCATGCTCATGGCCATCAATCCGGGGCGGGTGTTGGGGACGTTGCCCGGAACCCCTACCCGAGATCCTGCTTTTGGCTTGCCGGCGGTGTGGATCGAAAATGGCCTGCGTGAGCAGGCGCAAACTTTCGGCTACACGGTGGTGGATGCCAGTACTGTAGTGGCCACTCATTTATCCAATATTATCCAGACGCATGCTGCCGAGTTGTTGGGGCGTGAAGAAGTTCAGCAACTGTTGGAACACATCGCCAAGGAATCGCCAAAGCTGGTGGAAGATTTGGTGCCGAAGGTGCTGTCTCTGGGTACCTTGCAGAAAGTGTTGCAGAATCTGCTGGAGGAAGGGGTGCATATCCGTGACATGCGCACCATCATTGAAGCTCTGGCGGACCATGCTGTGCGTACCCAGGATGCAGACGAACTCACCACTGCCGTTCGTGTGCGACTGGGACGTGCTATCATTCACCAAATTTATCCGGGCGCGGGGGAACTGCAGGTGATTGCGCTGGAACCTAACTTGGAACAAATGCTGCTACAGGTGGCAACACGGGAGGCGTCAGGAGCCGGAATGGAGCCGGGCCTGGCTGATAATCTGCTACGGCAGGCGGAAGCCATGGTGCTTCAGCAGGAACAGCTGGGACTGGCACCGGTGCTGTTGGTGCCGGTACCGCTGCGAGCCCTGTTATCACGGTATTTGCGGCGTGCGATTCCACAGCTCAAGGTGATCTCACATGCTGAGGTGCCGGATTCTAAAACGATTAAAGTGACTGCCTTACTCGGCGGCAGAGCCTGATGATCAAGAAATTCTACGCCAACACCACCCGCGAAGCGCTACGCCAGGTAAGAGACGCGTTGGGCGCCAATGCGATTATCCTTTCCAACCGGCAGGTGGAGGACGGAATCGAGATCATGGCGGTGGCTGATATGGATGTCGCTTCGCTTACTGCCAACCAGCAAGCGCCCGTTTTTAAACATACTGCTCCTGCCCCGGATTCGGCGCCGATCGTTGCTCCCGAATATTTCCCCCACCCCCAAATCCCTCGTGTGACCGAAGCGCCGCGTCGTGCTGCTGCCCAGCAACCGGCCAAAGTGGCGGTGGCGGATGCGCCGCTGGATGGAGTGGTGCAGGATATCGTGCAGGAAATAAAATTCCTGCGCGGCATGTTGGAGGGCCAGCTCGCCGGGTTTGCATGGGGTGACATGGAGCGGCGCGAGCCGGCCAAGATCGAGGCACTCAAGCATATGCTCAGCGCCGGCTTTAGCCCACTGCTGGCGCGCCAGTTGCTGGATAAGATGTCGGCAGGGTACGACTACGAGAAAGGTCTGAAATGGGTCAAGGCTGCACTTGCGCATAATTTGCGGGTGGCAGCGCCGGGGCAGGATCTTGTCGAGCTGGGCGGAGTGTATGCGCTGGTTGGTCCAACCGGTGTAGGCAAGACCACTACCGTGGCGAAGCTTGCGGCGCGCGCCACCCTCAAGCACGGGCCATCCAAAATCGCGCTGGTTACCACGGACAGTTACCGGATCGGTGCGCATGACCAATTGCGCATCTATGGAAGAATTCTCGGTGTACCGGTGTATGCGATCAAGGATGAGGCTGACTTGCAACTGACCTTGACCGATTTGCAGGACAAACATCTGGTGCTGATCGACACCGTTGGCATGAGCCAGCGCGACCGCCGGCTTACGGAGCAGGTGGCGATGTTGTGCGGCGAGGGTCGTAACGTCAAACGCCTGTTGCTGATTGGGGCGACTGGCCAGGGTAGTACGCTGGAGGATGTGGTGCGCGCCTATAAAGGGACGGGCATGGAAGGCTGCATTTTGACCAAAATCGATGAAGCCCAGAGTCTGGGGGCTGCGCTCGATGTGATCATCCGCCACAAGCTTGAGTTACATTACGTGACCAACGGCCAGCGTGTGCCTGAAGACTTGCATCTGGCCAATGCGCTGTACCTGGTTGATCGAGCCCTGAAATCGCCCGAGGAAAGCGCACCGTTCACTCTTAAGGAAAGCGATTACCCCGTGTTTATGGCCGGTGCTTTGAATCAGGGTGCAGGCGACGCCGTGGGATCGTCGGGCAAAGGGGCATACGGTGTCTGAAGTTCTTCGGGATCAAGCGGAAGGTTTACGGCGACTGCTCGGGGGCGAACGTTCGCGAGTGGTGACGGTGATCAGTGGCAAGGATGGGGTGGGTAAGACCAGCATCCTGGTCAACCTGGCAGTGGCGCTCGCCAAGCGGGGTAAATACGTAATGCTGATCGACGAGCACTCAGGTGCGTCGTGTGCAGGGCATATGCTGGGGTTGGAGCCGCGTTACGATCTGCTGCACGTGATGCGCGGAGAAAAGCAACTGAATGAAGTCATCCTGCAAGGCCCTGAAGGGGTTGAAATCGTTCCGGCAGCAAAAGGAGTGCGTGCACTGGCCGGGTTGAATGCTTCTGCACAACAGACGTTGGTACATGCCTTCAGTGGTTTATCCCATCCGGTGGATGTGGTGCTGGTGGATGCTTTTTCAGGCATCGCGGCGGACACCTTGTCACTCAGTTTGGCTGCGCAGGAAGTGGTCATCGTGGTCTCCAGTCAGCCGGCCTCGATCACCGACGCATATGCATTGATCAAGGTGCTGAGCCAGAATTATGCAAAGCAGCGCTTTCGCATTCTGGTGAATAAAGTAGCTTCCGCCGCCGAGGCGCAATCGATATACAATAACATCGAACAGGTGGCTGGTCGTTTCCTGGATGTGGCGCTGGATTTTATGGGATATGTCCCGCTTGATGGCAAGTTGCGCCAAGCTGCTCGCCTCTACCGGCCGGTAGTTTCCGCTTTCCCTGCGGCGGCTTCAGCTCAGGCGTTGCGGCAATTGGCGGAGGTCATGGAACAATGGCCCTATCCCCAGGAGGAAGAAGGCCGCCTGGACGTGTTCATGCAACGCTTGATCCATAATAGCCGTATCCCGGCGCAAAGTTTAGAGTCATATTCAAGCCATGTCTAAGCAACCGGATGCTACTGATAATGCAAAGAATGTAGCGGATTACGCGCCGTTGGTTAAGCGTATCGCTTACCACCTTATGGCACGTTTGCCCTCCAGCGTACAAGTGGATGACCTGATTCAGGCCGGGTTAATTGGATTGCTGGACGCGCTTGGCAATTATGACGGCTCGCAGGGCGGGCATTTTGAGTCATATGCCAGCCAGCGCATACGCGGCGCGATGTTGGATGAGTTGCGAGAGGTCGATTGGCTACCGCGTAATGTGCGCAGAAATTTCCGCCAAATCGAAGCCGCCATCAGCGGTCTGCAACAGAAACTTGGGCACCAGCCCACAGAGCAGGACATCGCTGATTCTTTGGCTATTCCATTGGACCAGTATCAGAAAATGCTGCAAGACGCTCGTGGTTGCCAGTTGCTGTACTACGAGGATTTCCAGGAAGAGGGAGAGGATGGTTTTTTTGACCATTACATGGTCGACAATCAGACCGGACCGCTGGATATCCTGCAGAACGAGCGGTTCAAGGCCGTATTGGCTACTTCCATCGATGGATTGCCGGAGCGGGAAAGGACAGTCATGGGTCTGTATTATGAGCAAGAACTCAACCTGAAAGAAATCGGAAAAATTCTTGGAGTGAGCGAGTCTCGGGTGTGCCAATTGCACAGCCAGGCGGTTGCGCGACTTCGTAGCCGACTCAAGGAATGGACCGGGTAGGTTCGTTTTCCGGAAATGCTGAATGTGGGTTTCTTCCCGTAAATTATTTTCTCTGTAAGGCCGTTCTGTGGATAAAATAAGCATCGCCGGCCTGTTCATCTCTTTATTAGCTATTGTCGGCGGGCAACTGCTGGAAGGGGGGAATGTCAGTTCCCTGCTTCAGACCACCGCATTTATCATTGTGATCGGCGGCACCATGGGCGCGATCATGCTGCAAAGCACCCAGAACGTGTTTCTGTTGGGAATGCGCATGTTGCGCTGGGTATTCCAACCGCCCCCGCGGATGCAACCACGGGCACTCATCCTGCAGATCATGGGGTGGAGCAACATCGCACGCCGGAGCGGATTACTCGCCCTGGAACCCATTATCCCTGACCTGGCTGACCCGTTCATGCAAAAGGGCCTGCAGATGCTGGTGGACGGAGCTGAGCCGGAAACGCTGAGAAACGTGCTGGCAGTGGATATCAACGCTTACGAGGATCATTATCGTCAGGGTGCCAAGGTATGGGAGGCTGGCGGTGGTTACGCGCCAACCATCGGCATTCTGGGTGCGGTGATGGGGTTGATTCATGTCATGGAGAATCTTTCTGATCCCTCCAGGCTGGGTAGCGGCATCGCCGTGGCTTTTGTTGCCACCATTTACGGCGTTGGATCGGCTAACCTGATTTTTCTCCCTATAGCCAACAAATTGAAGGCGTTGATTGCCCAGGAAGTAACTATTCAGGAAATGCTGATCGAAGGTCTGGTTTCGATTGCTAATGGTGAGAATCCGCGGGTGATTGAAACCAAGTTGCAAGGGTTCATCGTTTAAACCTCAGCGATCAGGATCCGGGACTTAATTCATGGCGCGCAGAGCCAAACACGAAGAGCATGAGAACCACGACCGGTGGCTGGTTTCTTATGCTGACTTCATCACCTTGTTGTTCGCATTTTTCGTGGTCATGTACGCGGTATCCCAAGTGAACGAAGGTAAATACCGGGTTCTCAGCGATTCTCTGGGGTCAGCTTTTAAAAGTACACCCAGGCCCGTTACACCTCTTCCCGTGACCAAGCAGCAGAATTTTCCTTCTGGTTCAAGTGATGTAAACCGGCAGTCATTACCGCTCAGGAAGGGGGATGGTCACAGGCAACAGGAAGCGAAGCTGAAGAGTATTGCCAAGGATGTCATGGAAGCGCTGGGGCCTCTGGTACAGAATGGTCAGGTGCGGGTTACGCAAAGTAGCCGCGGCGTGGCCGTCGAAATAAACGCCAGCGTACTGTTTGCTACCGCGCAAGCCGAATTGCGGCGGGATTCTGTTAAAGCGCTGCAGGCAGTAGCACAGGTGCTGGCTACGGTGGAGAATCCGATTCAGGTGGAGGGGCACAGCGATAATAGCCCCATTAGAACGCCGATCTATCCCTCCAATTGGGAACTTTCCGGTGCCCGCGCCAGCAGCGTGGTACGCTTGTTTGTGGATAGTGGGGTTGCCCCACAGCGCTTGGTCGCCATGGGTTACGGAGAAAACAAGCCGGTGGCGAGCAACGATAATATTGAGGGGCGGTCAAGGAATCGGCGCGTGACCATCATGATACTGTCTGAAATTCCTGAGAATGTCAGAGAGATTCCGGTGAAAGGGGTCTCTATGGGTGCCGCGCTGTAAGGAGAAGCCAGGAATGGGGTTAAACTTTTCCCAGGGGTCGGCCTTGGGTGGATGTCAGAGTTTGTCCGTTCGGCCCGTACAGGCTTGATTGTTTGCTGGCCGCTTGCAGTATTGCCAGTGCTTGCTGGTTATGCCGAAGTTTTTGCTCAATGATGGCACCATTGGATTGGTTGAGCTGTTGCGCTTGTCTTGCAAGATTCAGAAGCTCGTGCCAGATACTCTTGGCATCAAGCAGGTTTCCACCCTGAGCCTGGAGCCACGCTTCCATGCCGGATTGGTTGGGGCTATAGGAAAGTCCATTCAGAAACTTGTTGCGGCTATCTTCCAGCTGGCTTAGTACCAGGATCTTGTCTGATTTCAATTGGGCGAGGCTTGCCAAACGGTCGATATCGCCGCGCAAGAGCGTTTCCTGCTCGGTTTGCAGCAGATCTTTGAACTCTTGAAAGAGTTGGCGTTCCGCTTTGAGATTGGCAACAAAGTCGGACAGGATGCCGCTATTCACGGAGAGGTTTCAATCCTTGCGGTTGATTAACATTTCTTTGACGGTGCTGAGAAGGCGGTCAGCAACTACGCTGGTGTCGATTATGAAACGACCTTCAGTGATCGCCTGCTTGATTGCATCAACGCGCGCCGTATCCACCACGCTCGAACTGGCAAGACTGCTCTCAAGCGCTTGCAGTTGCGACGACAGGGAAGTGATTTTGACTTCGTCTTGGCCAGAAGGCTGTTGACTCAGATTTTGTGCCGCCTTGCCGGATGCTTTTCTTTGGCGCGTCTCTTTCGTGCCGGAGCCTGGTGTGGATTTAATCGAATTATCGATTTTCAAGTTCGTGCCTCATAAGCATGTTTCTAAATGGCCACGGAATGATGAGGTTGTTAATGGCCGTTGCAGTGTTGAAGGTGATATCGGCAGCAGCTGACCAAACTTTAGGGAGCGTAAGCAGGGTTCAATCTGGGAGTCTGCCTTTCGAAACATCATCGCAATTGTTGGCAATTCTCCAAGGTGAAATCTTGTAATTGCAACTGTGCCACGCATTCAAACCAAGTATAGCAGCGTTCACCAAACCCTGCTTGATGGGCGGTGCTTGATGCAAATGTTTGGTTGACCGCATGGTTGTTGTTTTCAATTAGGGACTTCCACTGTCCCGTCAGATTTTGCGATACCACTTACAATTTTTCCGGATGCGGTGCGCACGTTGACGGTCTGTCCCGCTGCCGCTGAGGACATTACTGTGCCTTCAGTATTTACCTTGAAACCCGGCCCTTGGACCAGCAGCTTGACCTTTTGGCCGGGTATCAGCACAAGAGTTGCTTGCAGCATGTCTGAGCGGAGAGGGTAATCTGCCGGCAGGCTGCTGGTAAGCCGAGTTCCGAGGGCCAGCTTTGGATCGGTCAGAATGCCGCCCGGTAATTGAGTGAGATCGCTGCTGCGCATGACCACATCGTTCGGTCCAATCAATTGCCCTTTCGGTAAAGGGCGAGCGGTTACAGCGATGGGCGCTATCACCTTTACCGCGACCGGCACGTAAACTGTCCAGGCAGGGCTGACACAGCGCAATCCAAGGGTGGTGTTGCCCCAGAGGCGGCTACCCGTAGGTATGAATGCGGTGGGCTGTGGGCATCGGGGTAGGCGCAGACGGGGGTCGAGCTTGCCATATCCGATCTCAACTTTCCCCGGCAAGTCAGCCGTATGCGAGCGGACGAATGATTCCATGACTTGTTCAAGGGTTGTCTTATCCTGCCATTCCGCATTTGCTTCGGTGGCCAGAATAAATAAATAAATAAACAATAGATTAAGCAAGGTTCAGGTTCGAAATGTTAAGGTGAACGGCGCGGTGAGTGGGGTGGTTCTTACGCCAAACAAGAATTGTAACGGAAATTGGGTGAATGGCAGAAACTCGGTTCCTAAAACTGCTGAATGATTTTCCCATTCTTGATAATGCTGGTTTTTGTAGCGCTGGGGGCGGAGTTAAAAATACCCTTATTTGTCAGTTGATTAACTTGATTGGATGGGGCGTTGTAAATATTATTGATGGTGGCATGGTTGATGCTTACCATAAAGATGGGGTTTGCAAAGATACCGGTTTTAGGATGTTGAGCAGGTGAAACCGGCCCGTAACCGAAGGCACAGTATTTTAAAGGCGACATTTGAAACGAGCCTTTCCCTTTGCATCGCGTATTTCCTTGACTGGAGATGTGATAGAGCACCCATTTGGCAGGGCGTCTGGCCCTGCTTCACCCATGCGTGCCGCATTGTGCAGTGGATTGGTGATGGCGTGGCTCGGCCTTGCTTCGCCTGCAGTTTATGCTCAAACCATGGAAAGCGTGGAATTGAATGCGGTGAATGGAAACGCCGTCATCTGGATTCACTTTGCGGCTCCAATTGCCTACCAAAAACACTTCCCGACTGATTCTGGCCACACGCTCCTGGTTTACTTCAAAATTGCGCCGGTTGGCGCCTCGGTCAGCCTGGCGCCGCGTGAAATCAAGTCCTTTCTGCGCTCCTCTCAGATCAAAGGGCTGCCGTTAATTGACGTAACCTATGAAGGCGGCGGCAGCGAAGGGCCTCATGTCGTGTTGCGTTTCCGCAAGTCGGTCAAATTTACTGTTCAGCCGGGCGTTGATGGGCGCAGCATTACTGTAAGCGTGCCACTCAGTCGTAAAGCGAATGGTGTGAACAAGGCCTCTGGCAAGGCGGATGACGGCAAGGTGGCGGAGCCGTACGTATTGACCCTGTTTTCCTCCTTTGATCAGGTGGGCAACTTGGCGAGTCTTGAAAATCGAATCAAACAGATTGTTCCCAACGTTTCTCTCTACGTGGTTCGAGCCTTGGTTTTGGGGAAACAGGTCAGTTTCGTTCGGTTAGGATTTTTTCCTTCGAAGGATGACGCTCTTTCCGCCAAGGAGCAGCTGCAGGCCCTTTACCCTCAGGCGTGGGCGACACCGGTAGGGAGCGTGGACCGTTCCAGTGCCTCTGGTCGTGGTGGGGATCAAGACAGTTCTGACGAAGATGACGC
>Ga0315281_10010195_pt1 | contig 12961 bp, 9 predicted proteins | sample YL17G07_0_MG_FD_204540 | JGI IMG/M metagenome (GOLD analysis project Ga0315281, IMG submission 204540) | Sediment microbial communities from Yellowstone Lake, YNP, Wyoming, USA - YL17G07_0 | ecosystem: Environmental > Aquatic > Freshwater > Lake > Sediment | place: USA: Wyoming | collected... | reverse complement strand
GTTAACTCCTCTACTACAGACGAACCAGCCTAATCCTCGGTTGGCTTCTCCGCTCTGTCGATCACGAGCACGTCCACGGGACCTCTCGTCGATTCGAGTTTCAACCCGAGTTGTTCCTGCAGGGCCGTAAACAACGACGGACCATTCGGATCGATCGACACGCCGTTGAACTGGATCGGGCCATCGCCCGCTCCAGGCGCGCGTTGCGGCACCTGATCCGGCGTCCACGTGAGATCGACATCGAACGCGCCCGTGAGGCCGGTATGATCCACGACGATCCGCTGCACGTTGGCGGACAGATTGGTGGCAACCTGCGCGATCGACAGGCCTCCGGCGGACAGGCCCCCGGGGCGAACCATCATTCCGCATTGTGGCCGAACGCCTGGCACTGGAAGCGCCGGTGGCGGGCCGCTCCGTCCGCGCGCCGCGGCGACCGCCGCGCAGTCGGTCGTGGACGGCTTCAATTGCGGGCCGAGCTTGCCATCGGACCGCGCCAGCACGAGCGCGTAGATCGCCTGCTCCTTCGTTTCATGATGGACCACAAGCTTGAACCGGTCCGTCAGGAGCGTTCGCGTCATCAACTGAACGGGCCCAGGCACGCCGGGCCCAGGCGGCGCGGGCACGTCGCCTCCAACCTTCGCGACAATGTCGAAGCGATCGGCGCCGATCCAGCCGGGACCGCCTTCAAGCTGAAACGGCTGTATCTGGTATGCCATCTGAATCAGCATCCGCAGCGGTACGTTCGTCGCGTTGAACCGGCCGGGCGGGCCTCCGACTCTCACGAACCCATCGCCTGATGTGTTCGGCTTGACCGACGCGACTTCAAACGACGGCGCATCAGTCGCGGGCGTCTGCGCGACAAGCCCTGTTCCGACGAAGACGACAGCAGCAGCGACGAGCATCGATCGTTTCATGGCAACTTGGACGCTATGTCACGTCAGAAGGTCGGGAAGCGGGACGAACGGCAGGATGCGCGGGATGGGCGCCGCGATCGACAGGCGCTCTCCAGTCTCCGGATGCCTCACCGCCACACGCCAGGCGTGCAGCGCGTGACGCGGGAACCCTTCGAGCGCCTCGCCGTAGACGGCGTCGCCGACGATCGGCCAGCCCCGCGACGCGAGATGCACGCGGATTTGATGACGGCGCCCAGTGACGAGGCGGCACCGCACGAGGGACCGATTCGATGACGGGTCGTACTTGATCCGCTCGAACAGCGTCGTGCTGGGCGCGCCGTCACCCCGGACGATCCGGCGCCGGCGATCCGCCGGATCAGTGCCGAGCGGCACGGCAATCTCGCCGCGGGCCGGCTCCACGCAGCCGCGGACCACGGCGAGATAGTCCTTTTCTGCCTCCGGCCAGCTTCTCTGCAGCGCCGCGTGCGCGGCTGCGCTCTTCGCGACCACGACGATGCCCGACGTCAGCTTGTCAAGACGCCCGACGACGGAGAGTCGCGCGGCAGGGTCGCGCGCGCGCAGTTCATCGAGAAGCGTTCCGTCCGCGTTCTTATATGTCGGATGGACGACGAGCCCGGCGGGCTTGTCGATCGCGAGGAGCCACTCGTCTTCGAACAGGATTTCGAGCATGATTTCAGATGCGATGAACGACAAAGGACGGCTCGTCTACTCCACCGGCGTCGGCGCGATGTGTCCGGACTGCGGCTGGCCGAAAGACAACTGCCAGTGCAGCAGGCAATTCGATCAGCCCGTCCCGCTGCGCATCGTCGCAAAACTGCGGATGGAAAAGAAAGGCCGCGGCGGCAAGACCGTCACCGTCGTCGACGGCCTGCCGCGCAATTCGGCGTTTCTGAAAGAACTGTCGCAGGAGCTCAAACGCGCGTGCGGCACGGGCGGCGCCGTGCTCGACGGCGCCGTGGAGCTGCAGGGCGACCTTCGCGACCGCGTGCGCGCCGTCCTCGAAAAGAAAGGCTACGTCGTCAAGGGTTAGTTCTTCGTCGTGGTCGCGTCGCGCTCAGCCTTCCGTCCGCCCGCGAGGATGTTCGGCGTCGCGTAATTCCCTTCCTGGCATGCGTACTCGAAGATCTGGTATTTCGAATCGCGCGTCAGCGGAATCTCCACCGTCCACGGCTTCGTGTAGACGTTTTTGTCCTCGACCGTCGCGCGATAGATGATCGTGTTCGCATCGACGGGCGTGAACTTCTCGACGACATGCAACGCCTCGGTCTGCGGAATGCCGCGGATGCGCTGCGTTGCGGCGCTTGTCGCGATCATGCCCTTGTCGTTGTAGTTGGACGACTCCACGACGAGCGTCGTGCCTTCCCAGTGGCCACGCGGTTCGCCGTCCCACTGCCGGATCTTCTCACTGAGACGCGGCCGTCCGTCGAGCGGGATGATGCGCGCGTTGTGGATCATCTCGTAGCGGATGACGACGAAGCCCGGCGTCTGGATGAATTCGTACCCGTTGTTGTAGCCGGCGGGGAACATGCCCGCCGGCATGCCGCGCGTGATGCAGCGTTCCCACGACGTCAGATGCACCTCGTGGTCCTGCACGTGATCGAGATCGTAGGCGCGCTTGTCTTCGGCCCACTTCATCACCGGCACGCGGCCGTCGGGCGGGTCGACGACCATCGACATGCGCGCCGCCTTCATCGGGCTGTCGTGATCGGCCCAGTGCGACGGCGGGTTGATGCCTGGCGCCGCGGGGATCGGCGCGGCCGCCGGCACACCGGCGCCTGCCGCCGCCTCGAACGGCGTGCTGTCGAAGTTCACCCACATGCCGCGGAGATCGGGCTGGCCGTCGGGCGTCTTTGCCGGGACGAATCCCTTCGTCTGGCCGATCACGGCCGGCGTGGCGGTGACGACCAGGGCAGCCAGCAGAGCGAGAGTGGTCAACAGTGGCTTCGTCATCGGGATATTGTGCATCGACTCGCCACGGCCCCGTGATAAATTAGGCCCCTTCGAAGGGCATCACAAACACTCCTATTAAAAGAGGTTCGTCAGCATCATGGGCTTGGAAGATCTCCTGCGCACGGCCGGCAATCCGGTGAATCTGCTTCGCAATTCTCAAATCGGCGCGTACGTGTATCCGGTCGTCCCCTCGGAATACTCGAACTGGCGGGACGAGCAGCGCGCGTGGCGCGACACCTGCGTGCTCTACGACCAGTCGCACCACATGGCCGAGCAGCTTGTCGAAGGGCCCGACGCGCTGAAGCTGTTCTCGCATCTGGCCACCAACAGCTTCGCGAAGTTCCCGGTCGACCGGGCCAAGCAGTTCGCGCCGTGCACGCCGTACGGGCACGTCATCGGCGACGGCATCCTCTTCCACCTCGAGCAGAACAAGCTGCTCTACGTCGGCCGCGCGCCGGCGGCCAACTGGATTCAGTTCCACGCCGAAACCGGCGGCTTCAACGTCAAGACGTCGCGCGACGACCGATCGCCGTCGATCACGGGCGGCAAAGCGGTCACCCGCAATCACTACCGCTATCAGATTCAGGGACCGAACGCGAAGCACGTCATCGAAAAGCTGAACGGCGGCCCGGTGCCCGACATCAAGTTCTTCAACATGGACACGATCACGATCGCCGGCCGCAAAGTGCGTGCCCTGCGCCACGGCATGGCGGGTGCGCCGGGACTCGAAGTGTGGGGGCCGTACGCCGAGCGCGAAGAGATCCGCGCCGCGATCGTCGAGGCGGGAAAAGACTTCGGCCTGCGCCAGGTCGGGAGCCGAGCGTATCCGTCGAACACGCTCGAGTCCGGGTGGATTCCTTCGCCGCTGCCCGCGATCTATACGGGCGACAAGCTCAAGGCCTATCGCGAATGGCTGCCGCTCACGAGCTACGAAGCCACGGGGTCGCTCGGCGGCAGCTTCGTGTCGAGCAACATCGAGGACTACTACCTCACGCCGTACGAACTGGGCTACGGCCCGTTCGTGAAATTCGACCACGACTTCATCGGCCGCGAGGCACTCGAGAAGATCGCGAACACGCCGCAGCGCCGCAAGGTCACGTTCGCGTGGAATGCCGACGACGTGACGAAGGTGTTCCGGTCGATGCTGGACAGCGGCGATGCGTACAAGTTCCTCGACATGCCGCTCACGAACTACGCGTCGGCGTCGTACGACAACGTCACGAAGGGCGGCAGGACCATTGGCTTCTCGATGTTCGCCGGCTACAGCTACAACGAGCGGTCGTTCCTCTCGCTCGGCGTCGCCGACCCGGACGTCACGATCGGCGACGAAGTGACGCTGGTGTGGGGCGAGGAAGGCGGCGGCACGAAGAAGGCCACGGTCGAGCGCCACAAGCAGCTCGAGATTCGCGTCGTCGTCAGCCCGGTGCCGTACTCGAAAGCCGTTCGCGACACCTACGAGGCAGGCGCGGCAGGCTGGCGCGCCGGGCAAAAGTGATCGCGTCCAGAGGTGAAACTCACAGTTCCGGCGTCACTCGTCGTCTGCGTCCTCCTGTCTCTTCCCGCGGCGGCATTCGCCGCGGGACCGTCGTTTACTGAAGACGTCCCCGTGCGCGGCGGCATCGCCGCGCTTTCGGACGCCATCCCGCTCTCCCCGGCGCCCGATCGCGCGCGCTTCATCGCCGAAGCGATTCGCGTGGTCTACTCGTGGCCTCAGATCGGGCCGTACTCGAACGAGCCGACACGCCGCCGCATCGCCGGGTTTTTCGCCGATGCCGGCGCCCCGGGCGGCCCTGGCCGTAACGACACGCGCGATGAGATCCCCGTGCCGCTCACGGCGGCCGTCTGGAGCCAGGCCATCTTTCACAGGACGGTCAGCCGCGAGGAGCTGACCGGAGCCATCCTGACCGATCGATCGGCGGCGCTCCTCTGCTATGGCCTCGCGGCCATGGACGACGACACGCTGCAGTTCTTTGTCGAGCATCCGTCGCTGCTCTCGCGGCTCGCCGAGCGCTCGCCGGCGGTGTTCGCCGCGTTCGGCGAGAGCGTGCACGTGCGCGGCGGGCGGCTCGCCGTTCCCGGCGGCGACGCGGCGGCGGCGGCCTGGGAATCGATCGTCGGCGAGAAACTCGACCGGTCCGATCGATTTCTTCAGCAGCTCTTCGAGGCGGATCGCGGACGGCTCGCCTACCTCTTCGACGTCCTCTCCCATCTCGATCCGGCGATGCTGACACTTGCCCTGGGCGCGAAGAGCAATCCCGCCGATGCCCTGAAACGGCTCGCGTCGCTGGTGCGGCGCGCGTTTCCGGAATGGGAAGTCGCGAGCGCGCCGTTCGTCCGCGCGCCGAGCGATCTGTCCGCGTTCTTCGCGCGGCTGCGATCGACGGCCGACATCGAAGGCGACGAGGCCGCGCTTGGCACGACGGCGTTCTGGCAGAAGGTCTTCGGCGAATCCGCGGGGTCCGGCGACGCGCGCGCGGACGTCGCGTGGCTCGCGGACACCATCGCCGGCCATCCCGCGCGCGAGCGCGAGCGGCGGCTCGAGCTGTTCAGTTTCGTCGAGCGCGTGTTCGGCGCATCATCCGCCGCGGACGACACGGTCGCGGCGGCGCAGGGCTTCGGCTCGTACGGCGTGCTGATGCTGACGCTCGAGCGCATGGGCATCAGGGCGCCGGCCGTGTATGTCGCCGCCGCGCAGCAGGCCGAAAAGCTGACGGCGCTCGACACGGCCCGCGGCACGATCGCCCTCGCGCAGTTTCAGGGATCGGTCGCGCTGCTCGCGCGTCTCGCCGGCGCACGCACCATCGCCACGCCGGCCGCGGAAGCCCTGGTGCGCGCACTGTTCGCGCTCCATCTCGACGAGAACGGGTACTACAACGGCGCCATCGCCGCCTGGCTCAGCGAACGCGTCGTCGCCGCGCTGCCGCCACCGTCGGCCGGCCAGACCATCGACGATGTGATTCTCGGGGGCGCGGCCGGTCCGCGGATGACGGCGTCGGCTGCCCGCGTCGAGTGGGAAGGCCAGCGCTACCGAGTCGATCCGGGCGGAGCCGAGCTCGCGCGCCTGCGCCGCGTGCGCGATCGTCAGGAAGGCGTGACGTTCGCCGCGGCGCTGGGCGTGACGGCAGTCGTGCGACGGCTCACCGCGCCCGCGCTGACGCCGGACGTCATCGTCGACGCGGCCGCGTCACTCGACGCCGCCGCCGCCGAGCTGGCCGTCGCCGAACGGCCGGCCGACGAATCAGCGGTGCGCGCCCTGCGCGAGGCCTCGCGGTCGCTTGGGGCGATCAAGCGTCCCGCCGACGTGTCCGACGCCCGCCGCGTGGCCGCGCCGCTCGCCCCGATCGCGGACGCGATGCTGGGCCACGCCCTCGTCTCGCTGGCCTACGCGTGCGGCCTCGGCGATCCGGACGGCACGATTCTGATTGCGGGCGATCCGTCGCGCCGCCACGACTTCGGGCACGACGTGCCGGGCCGTGACGCGCGCCTGAGGGCGATGTGGGGCGTCGCGGCGATCGACACACGGCACGGGCCGTGGCATCTGGTCGGGTCGGCGCTGGCGCTCGACATGGCCATGGCGCCGCTGGCGCTGCGCCGCATCAGCGTCGACCGCGTGCCGGCGTCGCCGATGCTCAATCTGATGCAGCGGGACGGCTTTGCCGCGACCGTCGCCGTGATGGACGGACCCGCGCTGTCGGATGCGGACCGCGACCGCATCGTCGATCGCATCAGCGACGGGCGCCGGCGCGTGGCGCAGCTGGCCGCCGGCGGCGAAACCGTGGACGCCATCGCGCGCGCCATCGATCTGGACGGCTGGCGGGCGCGCGCGCTCGGCTGGACCGTCGCGCACGATCCGCAGCAGGTGGCGTCGCTGCTCACGCTGACGGAGCTCCTGGTGCTTGGCGGCGGATCTCCCGCCGCCTTCAACCCGTGGGGCACGTACGCGTTGCGGACGACGGGCTGTCTCTGCTCTCGTCTTGCGGCGCCGGGCGAATGGCGCCGCTGGTGGGGACTGTCTCAAGCCGGATTGCCGGCGACGCTCGTCGCCGATTTGCCGCTGAACGTCGCGGTGGTACTCCATAATCTGCACTTGCCGGCCGCGCTCGCAAAGCCCGTCCTGGCCGCAGCCATGCAGGATTTCGTGGACGGCACGAACCCGACCGACGGGAACGACTGGCTGACGCTCTCGCGCGCCGCGCAGGCCGTCGAACGCGCGCGCTTCGAAGACTACGTCGCCTCCGCGACCGCCGACGGCCCGCTCGTCGCCGAATCCGACGGCCCCGAGAAATAGATGGCACGAAGCGTCCTGCTGATGCTCATCGGCGTTCTCGCGGCGCAGACCGCGCCGGCGCCCGAGCTCGACATCGTGTCGCCGGTGGCCGACGCCTACATCAGCGGCACGACCGTGCTGCGCGCGACGTTGACGGCTCCCGACGCCGCCACGCGCGTGCTGTTTTCCGTCGACGGCAAGCAGGTCTGCAGCGCCGGCATGCCGCCTTTCGAATGCAGCTGGGAGGCCGGCGCCAACATCGTCGCTCACCAGATCCGCGTCGTCGCGGACCTGAAGAGCGGAGGGCGCGTCATCAAGACGCTGCGGACGCGATCGCTCGGCTACGCGGAAAAGGTCGACGTCGACGTCGTGCAGATCATCGCGACGGTCATGGACGGATCCGGACACTTCGTCACGGGAATCCCGCGGTCGGCGTTTCACATCGACGAAGACGGCAAGCCGCAGAAGGTGTCGCACTTCGGCGCCGAAGACGTGCCCCTCGAGCTGATCGTCGCCTGCGACGTCAGCGGCAGCATGACGCCGGCGATGCCGCGGCTGAAGATCGCCGTGAAGGAATTCCTCGCGGCCGTGCCGAGCCGCGATCAGGTGTCGCTGCTCGGCTTCAACGACAGCATTTTCGCGCTCACCCGCCGCGCGATCGATCCTGCCGAGCGCATCAAGGCGGTCGATCGCCTGGCGCCGTGGGGAGCGACCGCGTTGTACGACGTCATCCTGCGCGGCGTGGACATGCTGGGCAAACAGCCCGGGCGGCGCGCGATGGTCGTCTTCAGCGACGGCGAAGACCAGGGCAGCCACGCGTCCATCACCGACGTCGAACGGCGCCTGCAGGCGAGCGACGTGACGCTGTACATGATCGGCCAGGGCCGCGGCGTCGAGGTCCAGGCGCTCAAGGGCGTCATGCAGCGCCTCGTCGAGCCGACCGGGGGACGCGCGCTCTTCACCGACGACATCGATCAGCTGCACCTCGCCTTCTCGGATCTGCTCGAGGAGCTGTCGAATCAATATCTGCTCGGGTACGAGTCGACCAACACGAAGCGCGACGAGACGTTCCGGAAGATTTCGGTGCGCGTCGACGGACAGAGCCACGTCCGCGCGCGCCAGGGCTATCGCGCGATCGCACCAAAGTAACATGCGCATTGCATCAGCGGCCGCCGTGTCCGGTGTCGTCGTGGCACTCGTCAGCGTCCTGCACGCCCAGGATGCACAGACGCCCAGCTTCCGCGCCGGCGTCGAAGCCCTGCCCGTCGACGTCAGCGTCGTCGACGATCGCGGGCAGCCCATCCGCGATCTGCTGGCCGCCGATTTCACCGTGCGCGTCGACGGCCGTCCGCGGCGGGTCGCGAGCGCGCAGTGGATTGCCGCGGGCAGCGCTTCCAGAGCCGGCGCCGCGCCGATCGTGCCCGAAGGTTTCGTGTCCAACGAATCCTCAGGGGGCGGCCGGCTGATTGCGCTCGTGGTCGATCAGCCGAACATCCCCTTCGGCGAGATGCGGCCGATTCGCGATGCGATCAACGGCTTCATCGATCGTCTGACGCCTGCCGATCGCGTCGCCGTCATCGGCCTCGGCCAGCCGTCGGTCACGACGCCCTTTCTCGCCGACAAGCATCAGCTGAAGGCGGCCATCGAGAGAATTCCCGGCCAGCGCCAGCAGCCTGGCGGCGCCAGCTCGCACGAGCTGGGCATTGCCGTGTCGCTGGCGATCGATCGGGGCGAGGAGGCCACGCTCATGCTGGTGGCGTCGCGCGACTGCCCCGGCGCCAACCAGCGTCAGCGGCAGCCCTGCATCGAGGAGATCAGAGCCGAGGCGTCAGCCATCGCCGCCGACGCGCGACAGTCGGGGAACGCGGCGCTCACCGGGCTGCGCGAAATCCTGGCCACGCTCAAGGGGATTGACGGACCGAAGACGCTGCTGTACGTCTCGCAAGGCTTCTTCACCGATCGCGAGCGAGGCGACGACACCGGACGCATCAACGAACTGGGCGGCCTTGCGTCGGCGGCGCGCACGAGCATCTATTCGCTGCGGATGGAAGACTCGAGCGAGATCACCCGGGCGAAGGCGTCGATGCCAGGTCTGAATGTCGAAGACGAGATGCTCCGGCGGTACGGCCTCGAGACGCTGACCGGCGCCGGCGGCGGCGCGCTCTTCAACCTCACGGGCACCGGCGGCGCGGCGTTCGAACGCCTCAGCTCCGAATTGTCGGGCTACTACCTGCTCGGCCTCGACGCGGACGCGCGCGATCGCGACGGCAAGGCGCACCCGATTCGCGTCGACGTCGGACGCAACAACGTCATCGTGCGCGCGCATCGCACGATGGTCGCCGGCGGCGGAAGCGACGCCGGGACGGCGGCCGCCGTTCGATCGCCGCAGCAGATCGTCACCGCGGCGCTCAGTTCCCCGCTGCCGGCATCGAGCCTGCCGATTCGCGCGATTGCGTTTACATTTCGCGGGCTGGACGAGGGGAAGGTGCGCCTGCTGATTCACGCGGAAATCGGATCGGCCTACACGTCACCGCAGCGCCTGCCGGTGGCGTATTTCGTGTTCGACAAGAACGGCAAAGCCGTCGACGGCCAGATGACCGACGTGCGTCTGGCCCCCGCGGCCACCGGCGTCCCGTCGGCCGTCGTGTTCACGGGCGGCGCGAGCGTCGACCCGGGAGACTATACCGTCAAGATCGTCGTCGCTGACGGCGAACGCGTCGGCAGCGTCGAGCTCCCCGTCCACGCGGCGCTGCTCGATCTCGGCCGGCTGCAACTCACGGAGCTCATCGCCGGTGGTCCGCTGCCGCCGGCGAATCTGCTGCGACCGAGCGTCGGCGCCCGCGTGAGTTTCGGCAGCGTTCATGGCTACCTCGAAGCGTACGGGCCGGACGCGGCGACGCTTCGCGTCACGTTCGAGGTCGCGGGCGAAGACCGCGGCCCGGCGATTCTGAACGCGGACGTCCAGGGACTTCTCGTCGCCCAAGAGCGCGTCGTCTTCAGCCAGATGATGCTCGTCCAGGCGCTGCCACCGGGATCGTACCGGCTGCGCGCGCTCGTCTCGCAAGGCAATACGCTCGTGACGACGCTCGGCCGGGCGTTCGAGATTGCGCCGCCGGCCGGCGCGATCATCGCGAACAATGGCGGTGCGGCGACCATTCCGGCGGCCGCGCCGGGAGCGCCGCTGTACCTGCCGGTCGAGCCGCGCGATCTCCAGCGTCCGTTCGATCGCGACGCGGCGCTGAAAGGGGAACCGCTCGAGAGCTTTCAGGGGCACGTGCCGCCGCCAGGGCGCGCGGCATTCGACGAGGGCGTTGCGCACCTGCAGAAGCGCGAGTACCGCGACGCCGAAGCCAGCTTCAAGAAGGCCATCCAGCCGGATGCCGACAGCACCGGAGCGCTGGCGTACCTCGGCGTCACATACGCCGCGGCCGGGCGCGACACGCAAGCCGCCAGCGTCTGGCGGACGGCCATGGCCGGCGGGGACGACATGCCGCAGCTGTACGAATGGCTGGGAGACGCGTTGATGCGGCTGCGGTCCTCGGGCGAGGCCCGCCCGGTCTACGAGGAAGCGATAACGCGCTTCCCTTCCGATGCGCGCTTCGCGCGCCCCCTTGCGATGCTGTACGCGACGTTCGGCAAGGGGCTCGACGCCGTACGTCTTCTCGAGCAGTCGATCGAGAAGCGTCAGAGCGATCAGACGTCGCTCTTCCTGGCGGTTGAATGGATCTTCAACGCGCATCGCGGCGGCGCGGTAGTGCACGACCGCGCGGAAGACACGCGCCTCGCGCATCAGTACGCCGCGCAGTATTTCAAGGCCGGCGGACTCAACGAGCCGCTGGTGAAGCAGTGGCTCAACTACCTGGATAAAGAGCCGCAGTAGGAACTATCCGTGCCACTCGGTCCACGCCCGACTGAGCGGCTCGCGGAACACCCAGCCGGCGCCCGCGGCGCCGGCGAGCATCAGCGCAATCATCAGCACCGCAATCAGGACGCGATCGCGCCACGACTCGCCCGCCTCCGCCGGCGAGAGGCCGGCCTGCTGCGCCGCCTCCTCGACGAAGTCGGCGCCGATGCGGCTGGCCGACGACTGATACCCAAGCGTCAGGGCCCGATCGCAGATCTGATTGACGACGCCGGGCACGCCGCGTGAGAGCGCAAAGACCCTGCGCAGCGCCCCATCGCTGAACTCGACGCGCTCGCCGCGCCCCGCCACCGCGAGCCGGTGTGCGACGTAGCCGGCCACTTCGTCCTCTTCGAGCGGCCCGAGTTCCACGCGAACGGTCACGTGTTCGTCGATCGCGCGCAGATCGTTCGTGCTCAGCAGGCGCGTCAGCCCCGGCTCGCCGACCAACACGACCTGCAGAAGGTGTCCGGCGGCCGCGACATCGCACAGCCCGCTCAGCTCACGCAGCACCGCGCTCGACAGCGTGTGCGCATTGTCGACGATGAGGAGCGCGGAGGCCTGAAGCACGGCGAGCGATCCGAGAAAGTCGCGCAGCGCGCCGGCAAGATCGTCGTGCGATGCCGAGGCGAGCCGGCCGGCGGTGGCCTCATCAGGCGAGATGACGCCGAAATCGACCAGGAGGGTCTTGAGCAGATCGTCCGGCGACGGTACGGCGCCGGAGACGAACGAGACGAGCGTGCGGCGATCGAGCTGGTCGACGAGCGTACGGCACAGCATCGTCTTGCCGATGCCGGGTTCGCCGGTGAAGACCGCGACCGCATCGCGCCGGCCGACCGAGGACACCAGCTCCTGGAGCACGCCGTCGTGGGCGGCGCCGTGATAGAGGAACCGCAGATCCGGCGTGACCGCGAACGGCTTCTCGTCGAGCCCATAGAAGGTTTCGTAGGTGGCGGCGCGCGGCTCCGGTGCCGGCGCTGGATACGCGCGCCGCCTGATGGTGACGCGCGGTGGCTCGACGGCGGCAATCGGCGGCGGCACGGCGCTCTCGCGAAGCGGCAGATCCGGCGCCGTCGACTCGCGCGACCCGGCCGGAGGAAACAGATCGAGCAGCGTGCGGGGCCCGGGAGCCGCCGCCAGCGCTGGAGCCGCCGGCGCTGGAACTGTGGCGGCCGTCGCCGGCTCGGCCGGCGGCGACTCGAATGCCGCCGACAGCGCCGCCGACGCGGCAGCAATCGCGGTGAATGCCGACTGGGGCAACCACGGCGGCGGTTCTGGAAGCCCGACCGCGGACGGGGTCGGCGCCGACTGCGCGGCTAGAGGCGGCGGCGGTGCGGCAATCGTGATCGGCTTCGCGACAGGGCGAGGCGTTATCGGCGCGGGAGGAACGCGCGGGAGCGGCCGCGGCGCGATGGACTGCAGGGGCTGCGGCGCCTGTGCCTGCGGAAACGGCTGGACGCTGGATTCCGGCTCGAGCCCGCCGTCGGAAAGGCCGAGGTCAAGCTCCGACAAACTGTCGAGGAAGTTGGGGTCGTCGATCAGCGATCGCTTCGGTTGCCCCTCGTCCAAACCATGGTAATAGTCGCATTTTCAGGTACCTCCGGGCTAGTGGGCGCCCTCAGCCGTGTCTTGCCGCGAGACACGTTGTGCCGTAACGAAACAGGCCAGCGGCAACCTGTTGCATCTCAATGAGCTATATAGGACAATCAACTGCAATTAATGACTCTATTGTCGTATAAACGAACACATTCTAAGGGACACTTGGAGCTGAATCATGCCTCTAAGAAGCTGTGCATCAGTCATTTAGGGATGTGTGACGATCTTGGCTCCGGAGTTGCTCCCGTTCGCGCTTGGACGGGAGTTGTGTCGCTCGTTGGCGGTCCAAGACATTAGAAGAAGATGAGCCAGGAATCGACGGTCCTCGCGTCT
>Ga0315281_10010194_pt1 | contig 12962 bp, 23 predicted proteins | sample YL17G07_0_MG_FD_204540 | JGI IMG/M metagenome (GOLD analysis project Ga0315281, IMG submission 204540) | Sediment microbial communities from Yellowstone Lake, YNP, Wyoming, USA - YL17G07_0 | ecosystem: Environmental > Aquatic > Freshwater > Lake > Sediment | place: USA: Wyoming | collected... | reverse complement strand
GCCAGCGGAGGCACGCCATGAGTGACACGAGCGTTGGATTGGACTTCCCGAAACAACAAGCGCGAGTGCGTGAACTAATGACGGCCTATCGTGACATCGGCCCCGCTGGAGCGTTTGGCCTTCTCATGCTAGAGCAAACGCTGCGGCGTGCCGACGCTGCGATGGCGTCAGGAGATGTTGTCGCGATCCTCCGCGCCTATCAAGAACTCAAGGAGTGCGAATGAGTGACACACCACGCCCCGACTTGGATGCGCTGAGGAAGGCCGACAAGGCACTGCTCGCCCAAGCCGACCGCCACGCGGAAGTCACGGGTGCGCTCATGGACAAGCTCGCCGAATTGGAGGCCTCGCTGGCGACCGCACAACGGGAACGGGACGCGCTACAGGCAGACACAGAACGGCTGCTCGATGCGTGGGGCGAAAGCTGGGATTGTAGCAGCGACCCCGGACACTCAATCATGGAGAAAGCCATCGACGCCGCCCGAGGCGCGCCGGAGACGCCGCGATGACACGCTCCGGAGGCACGCCATGAGTGACACGCCCGTACCGTTCGCTACGCTGGAAGAACTGGAGGCTGCGGGAAAGCGGATGCACAACATGCTGCGTCTCTACGAGACACCAACTCCGTTTGAGGTAGAAACGTTGGACCGCCTCCTGCTCACAGCCCGCGAATCCTTCCGTCGCGAGCCGCACGTCACGGAAGCAGAAGTCAACGCGCTTCTCGACATGGTGGACATTCCGAAGCCGCGCACCCAGAAGGCAATTCGCAACGCCACCCTCGCACTCGCAGACTTCCTCGCCTCGCGCCGCCCCGCCCGAGGCGCAGTGGAGCTGTTCGCCACCGACGACGACGCCGACCTGCCGACGGCCGAGGACGTGCGCGGCATCATGCGTGCCGACGAAGCACCCAGTCCGGACACATTCTGGTCAAGGACCGAGTTGAAGCGGCGCGCGGTCATGGACCCCAACGGGTCATGCCCCGACTGCAATACCAACTGGCGATTTCATGAGGACGGATTATGCCCGTCGCCTCATGCGCCCGAACATCTGCGCCGTCCCCGCCCCGAGCCAGTTACGACGCCTACCGAAGTGGCGCGAGAGGCACCCCGTGACGCGTAAAACGGCGAACGCGGAAAGGCGCGTGGGCGTTTGTTCTCGTGGTGAAGCCGTGACGCGCCAGAACTGGAAGTGGTTTGGTAACGCGGGGCACTTCATTTGCGCTGACTCGTGCCGGTTCCACATGACCACGCTCGTGGGCAAGTACCTCGTATCCACCGTGGGTCAGATGTGGCCGTCGCGTTCGTCGCGAGAAATCCACGCGAGCGTCTACGATCAGAAGTGGCTGGACGCCAACCGGGATCGCAAGGGCGACGATTTCGACTTCGTGTACATGCAGCGATTTGGCTACGAAACTGTCGGCAGCGACCGCACGTTCGAGACAATAGTGTTCAAGGCCGGGAAGCCGTGTGCCTCGAAGTCGTGTGGCTGCGGCCTCCCTTCGATCATTGGTGGGTGCGAGTTGGACTTCCTCGGTTACAACAATGCGAAGGCAGCGACCGTTGGGCATCGGAAACTCTGTGCGAAGTGGGCACGCAAACGATCCAGAGGACAGCGGTGACGAGGCCGACTGTCTCAAGGCGACAAGGGCCACTGGATCCCAGACTAATCCCGTCACCGACGCGGAGGCCACTGTGATGATTCTCTGGTGCATAGGCCAAACGGAGGTCGTGCGGTACATCCGCCGTCTCGCGACAAAAGACGACCGCTCGCCAAGCGAGTCCGTCGCACTCCGCGCAGCGTGGGCTCGCCGAGGCGCACCGGAGACGCCGCGATGACGTACACCTATCGCGGTGACCGACTGACCGACCCGGTACTCGTGGGAGCGTCCTGTTCGGCGGTCCGACGCGTCGACGGGAAGTGCGTCACCGGACGCTCGGCGATGCTCGTTCTTTTCGAGGGGGAGTCCTCGCCCCGTGTCGTGCTGCGTCGCCAACTCCGCAAGGCAAGGACACCGCGATGACACGCCCCACGATGGACACGCCGACCTACATCATCCGCAACGTGTGGGATTTCCTGAAGGTGCCCGCCGAGCGCCGTGCGGAATGTCTCCGTGAGTTTGCCATTGCGCTCGACATGGCCGAAGCGACCCGCCTGCTGCTCGATTCGCTGTTGGTCAATGCTGGTGCCGCGCCGTCGCAGTTGACAGATGCCTTTACGTGGTTTGATGACGACAAACACGAGGCGACCGTTCATGTCGAGTTCACCTCCCCGCCGACCGACCCGGAGGCACCGAAGCCATGACACGCCCCACGATGGAGGAGCTGCGCGCTCAGGTGGGAGCGCAGGGCGACAAGGCCCGACGCTACGCGGCCGAGCCGGGGACCGGACCCGCGGGCGCGACCTGCCACTCGTGCGCGTTCCTCCGCTACACGGGCCACGCGAAGTACCCGAAATGCGGGCGCACCAAGTACACGCGCGGGGACGCGACCACGATCCGGACACGGACGCCCGCCTGTCGCCTCTATGAGCAAGAGAAAGCCGATGACTGACCCTCGCCTTGAGGCACGCATAGAACGCCTCGAATCTATCCTGCGAGACGTCCTGCCGAACATATGGGCACAGATCGGGACAACTGAGGTCAAGCGGTTGATGGAAGAATTGGACGACGATCTGTCGTACTTGAATGCGCCACCGGCGCCGCCATCGCCGCCCGCCTCCGCTCCCCGAACCGAGAGAGCCAGCCATGAGCACTTGGATCGGCGGATTGGCTGAGTGGGAGACGGCGGATACGACCTATCTCTCGGTGGCGTTTACGTGGAAGCTGGACGAGGCGCACGCGAGGGCGCAGTTCGCTCGCGCGCTTGGTCGTCGCGTCGTGGTCGGTGGGCCAGCGCTCTTTCAGGTGAAGATGCAGCACCGAATCACGGACGTGGCCGAGTACGAAGCGATCTACCCAGACGCGATCGCGCGCCACAATCCTGACGCAACGATGGCGAGCCGTGGCTGTCCGGGTCGAGGGACAGAGGAGAAACCACTGCCATGCACGTTTTGCATCGTGCCCGCGATGGAAGGTCGGCGCTTCACGTACTTCCCAGACTTTCCCGTGCGTCCGGTGCTCTGCGACAACAACCTCTCGGCGCTACCGCCCGACTACCAGGACCACATCATCCGCCGCTACACTGAGACGGGCACACTGTTGCGTGACGCCAATAGCGGTTTCGAGCCGGTCACATTCAGCGAGGAAGTGTATCGGCGCTGGAAGCCGCTCCTGAACGGTGGCGGCGGCCCGTGGCGTTTCGGGTACGATCAACTTGAGGAACGCGACGACGTGCTCCGCGTGATGCGGATGCTCAAGGACGAGCCGCCGAGGCGGAAGCGTGTCTACGTCCTCATCGGGAACGAGACGTATGCCGACTGCATGTTGCGAATCGAAGAGGTCATCGCCAACGGGTGCGAGCCGCACGTCCAGCCGTACATGAAGCTCAACGCCCTTGAGCGCCGCCCCCACGCGATGAACGGATGGAACGAGCAGTGGTTGAGAGACGTGGCGCGATGGGCCAATGGATTTGTCTGGCGATCCGCACCGTTCGCTGACTACGACCGTCATAGGCGTAACGCTGGCGCTGAGCAGTACGACGCCCAACAAGGACTTTTCGTATGACACACCCACACCCCGCCCCCGCCGTCTCAGGCACCGGCACGGACCTGCCGACGCCACGAGCGACACTGACGCTAGGCGATGCGGTGAGCATCCTCAACACGGGAGTATGCACCATGACGGAGCTGTCGAAGGTCGTTCGTCGGAAGGTCGCCACCCTGGACGGCCGGCCGCTAGTTGTCGCCCTCACACCGGAAGGGATCACACTTCGCGCGCCGCGCGGACGCGATGCGTACCTCCTGCCCTACGGTACCGCGATGCAGTGGGCCGCAGAACTCAAGGTCAACGGTGGCCGGATCGCCAAGCCGAGGAGGGTGCGCTGATGTACTGCGGACCCCCTTGACAAACTGATGCGAGCGCACGCATATTGGCGCTCACATTTTTTCCTCGAGGAGCTCCCTAAGTGGATACAACCTCTGAATTGCCTGCGCCTGCTGTTGAGACGACCGTTCGTGCGCAACTCCATGCTGCTGTAACCGTCCTGGCTGCGCGCTGTGATGGCGCCAACACCAGCGATGGCACCGGCTTCAACAAGTTCGACGCGGACGCCGGCCACGCGCTGGCCGCTGACGTCGCCGCAGGTAAAGAACCCAACCTGCTCTACCTCTACCGCGTGGTATCCAAGTACCGGCACCAGCTGGCCACGCTCGGGCTCGAGCTGCCGACGGTCGAGGCCGCGGAAGGTGCGTGCGCCAGTCAGCGGATTGCTCAGCCGACGGCGCCGGCAGCGATCGTCGGACTCCACGTCACGACGGATCCCATGAGGCCGCATCTGTATGTCGTGAAATTCGCATACGACCCGCAACTGGTCGGGGTCGTCAAGATGCTGCCTGGCCGGCGGTGGGAACCGATCGCGAAGTGCTGGACTATCCCACGGTCGACGTTGCCGGCGCTGTTGCAGAAAGTGCCGACGGCGGTGCTCGCCCCTGAGATCGTGGCTGCGCAGGATACTGCCGCCGCATCGCGACTGGTGCAGGAGACGACACGGGCGGACATGACTGCACGCGCGTTATCGCGGCTCGAGGACATCATCCCGACGTTGTCGCGTACCCTCTTCGAGCATCAACTGGTTGGCGCGCGGTGGCTCATTGAGGCGCGGCAGTGCATCCTCGCTGACGACATGGGGCTGGGCAAAACCATGCTGGCGCTTGTCGCGGCGCGCGCGTTGGCGCTCCGAACCGTCGTGATCGGTCCGGCGGGGCTCCGGTCCGTGTGGACGCGTGAGGCCAGCGTCGTGTGTCAACCGCTTGAATATCACAGCTGGGCCGCGATCCCCGAGCCTTGGGACCCGGCCGTCATGCGCCGCGGTTACGTGCTGATTGTCGACGAGGCGCACTACGGCCAAACATGGACCTCGAAGCGCACGCAGAAAATGATACGGCTCGCACAGGGCGCGGAGGCCGTGTTCCTGCTCTCGGGTACGCCAGTCAAGAACGGTCGACCGGCGAACCTCTACCCGCTACTCTTCGCGATCGGGCACGAGCTGGCGCGCGACAAGCGCGGATACGAGCGCCGGTACTGCGCGGCCACGGCGACCCGCTGGACGAAATGGGACATCACGGGCGCCGCACATCTAGAAGAACTGCACGTGAAGATTGCGGATCGATTGCTGCGACGGACAAAGGGCGACTGCCTGGACTTGCCGGCGAAAGTACGGGTGGTGCGAACCGTTGAACTCTCGAGCGAGGCGCAAGCGCGTTACCACGAGACGTTTCAGGCGCTCCGGCAGGAGTATCATCGACGGGTGGCCGCTGGCGAGATCGGCGAGGCGGAAGCGCTGACCATGCTGACCGCTGCGCGGCACGCGACGAGTGTCGCCAAGGTCGAGGGCTCAATCGAGATCGCGGAAGAGGTCGTCGAGTCAGGTGGTCAAGTCGGAATTCATGTGCTGTTCAAGGACGCGGCCGCGATGCTGGCGCGCGCACTGGGCGCGGTGACGGTGACGGGCGATGACAGCCAGGCCGAGCGTGACAACGCGGTGCGCGCGTTCCAAGCGGGGGAATGCAAGATCATTGTCTTCACGAGCGCTGGCGGGCTGGGCATCACGCTGACCGCAGGCAAAACCGTCATCATGCACGATCGGCCATGGACGCCGGGCGACGCGCTGCAAGCCGAGGACCGGTTCCACCGAATCGGACAGACGGGGTCGGTGCTCGCCATCTGGCCGCGCGCCAATGGCACGGATCGATGGCTGGATTCGATCCTGTGCGACAAGCACACGCGCGCCGGCGTCATCGTCGACGGCGAGGCAACGCTGCTGCCCTTCGAGGACGTCGAGCAGCTCACGGACGGATCGATGCGCGAGGTCGCGCGGAGGATATTCGGATGAGTCACGATACGGCCCGGTGCCCGGGTGGCTGTTCCACAGAGGACGGCCACGGGGCGCGCTCGTGGGCGATCCGTAGCCCTCGACTACTTCCGACTGGCGGCCCAGCTCGACGACTACGCCAGTACGGCGCGCGCGCTCGCCCTCATCTACCTACCGCACCCGCGGTCTCTCGCGAAGGAGGTCACGCCATGAGCACGACTACACAGAGCGACTTGACAGCACTCAGCTTCCGGCAACTGGATACGCGCTACCTCATCGCACACACAACCGGAACGGCGCAGGCCGATATCGATCTCCGGGCAATCGTGGCCGAGATGGAGAGGCGGTACGCGGAGAGTTCGGCCGAAAGGAACGTCACGCTATTGTCCGTCTTGCGCGTCGTGGAGGATGCCACGATCTCGCACGGAGAAGCGCGGGTACACGTGGACGGCAAGGTCGTCGCCACAATCATCAATCTTGCCGACTCCCCCACGGAGCGCGCCGTATGACGACACGACGCCACCGCCGTCGTATCCTCGACACTCCTAGCCCGCATTTTGTCAGGCTGCGGCGCCGACCATGAGCCGGCGCGCGCCCTGGGCGCATATCGCGGTCCTGCTCGTGGTCATGCTGGTCACGGTGTGGGCGGTGCTCCGGTGACCGCCGCACGCCGCGAGGCGGCGTTCGCATGAGCACCGAGGGCACGAAGGGCGGCGACAACCGCCCGGGCTCCCGGCCCGAGATTCGCAAGCTGCCGACAAGTCGCTGCGCAACATGCGGACTCGTGGCGGTCGATGCGATCGTCATGCACGGCGCCTGTCGCAATCAAGCGGCCTGCCAGCGCCGCACCCAGCGCCGCGTGCAGAAAGCACAGGGCACAGTAAAAACACCGGTGGCGTGATTCGGGTACGGTGCGCGCTGGAACCCCCTTGCCCGAATGCGTGCGCTCGCATAGATTCGGGCGTGCAGGACCACATCCAACACGGGGGGTTTCTCACAAATGGGTGAATCATCGCGCAGTTACAGCCCCGGGCATACGCCATGGGGCCTGGCAGACTCCGTGACGCACTATGTCGTTGCGCCCGGACAGAAGGTCAGTTTGTACAGCACGCCGTCCCACGGGGGCTATTACGTGCCACTGGCGTTACGGTCCGCGATCCCCGCGCGGTGGCGGGAGTTCGCGGCGCTCTGGTCCCATGGCAACGGCGACGGGTGGTATGAGGAGGACGTAGCCGCTATCGCGGTCCTGCTCACCTTCCCCACGGTGTCCCCTGAGGTCGTGCGCCGGGAGTCACTCCGGGCGATGCTCGAGGCGGCTGTGGCACGACGGACAGCCGTGCATGAGCAGGTGCCGGCGCCGTATCTGGGGTCGCCGCAAGGTTGCGCAGTCGATGTGGAGCTCGCCACAGGGCGTGCGCGATCGGGACCGGTGTGGGTGACGGTCCGGTGTGGTGACTACCATGACGGCGAACTCATCATGTGCGCCACATGCGTCGCGCGCGTCGTCGGCAGTTTCGCCGGGCATGGCGACGAAGTGACGGACCGGGATAACGACGGCCGCGACGATGGGGTAGGAGCATGAAAGTCATGCGCAGGACGTTCGAGGCGCTCGCCAAGCCCAAGGGCAGTGCCGCACGCGACACGCTCAACTTGGATCCGCTCACGAGCGAGTACATGGCCGGCGATCGGTACATGCTCCGCGAGGACGACGGCACCCGGCTCCCGGTCAACACAGTGGGCCACGCGGATACGTACCGATCCAAGAACAAGGCAGAGGGGGCACTCGCGCTGGCATGGCGCGATCAGCTCACCCAACCGCCGCCGAACGAGATCGAGGTCGCCGCGATTGATCTGGGCGTGGTGTCGTCGGTCGCGGGCGCTGTGCTCCTCGGCCGCGATTGGACGCGGTGTCCACGCTGCCGACAGTCCATGTCCGGCGCGTACTGCCGGCGGCTGTATTGCCGGCGCTGCGTCGCGGTGCGTGGCCCGCTCGTGCTGAGCTAGGACACCCCACCAATGCAGACAACAACAGTGGCCCTACTGGTCGAGGCGCTCGAATACGCCCCGACCAGCGGCCCCACCGCCCGCGACCTCGTCGGCGTCACTATGGGCGACGTGTTCCTCTGCGCGCCCTGCGTGGGTCGGATCGTTGCCCGAGGCTGCGGTCACTTGCTCCGCGCAGGCGTGCAGGTCTGGCGTCCTGCCATCGGTGGCCCCTGTGCCACCGGACACACTCACATTCGAGGAACCCTGAGAACATGACAACAACATGGATACCAACCGGCGTCTCATTCGAGACGCTACAGACGTGCGCCGCGGCACTCGTCGCCGTGTGGGGCACGGAATGGCACGTAGTGCCGCCGCGCGAAAATGACGCAGGCGAACGCTATCCCGATCACTACGCGACCGTCGAGCGCACCGCGGATGGCGCCGCGATCACGCTGTCCGCGTGTGAGGGCCGTCACGGTCATGAGAGCCGTATCGAGGTGCGCGGCCGCTGGCCCAAGGATGGCGAGACGTACATGAGTGCGCGGAACTGGGGCGTTATCGACTGGCGCGAGTCGGAGCCGGGCATCACGGTTGCCGGCGATCGGCCCCTGCACGCGATCGTACAAGACATCGGGCGCCGGTTCCGGCCCGAATACGAGCGGCTGTACGCGGCAGTGCTGGTCACGGCCGCCAAGCACGCCAACGTCCGCGCGGCGCACCGCGCGACCGTGGAAGCGGTGTCGATCGCGCTGGCCGGTGCTGGCGAATTCCGGGATCAGCAGCGCGACGGCGAGCCGATGGCGTACATCAACGCCGACGCGATCGGCTATGGCCAGTTTACGCCGACGTCACTCGCATTGGCCAGTGTGCCGAGTGATCTGCTCCTGGCCATCGCGCGCACCATCGGGCAGTACGCCGAGGCCCGCCCAAAATAAAACTTAAACACGGCGGCAGCTCCCAACGCCGCGCTTCGAAGGAGGTTATGAGGGGCTCCCACGGCGGGAGCCCTTTTCTTCTGCTCCCTACTGCTTGTGAAGTGCGAGCGAGTGCCGTATTGTGATGCGGTCATGCCACAACGCCGAAAAAATCCGAAGATGGTCGCCCTCGGGCGCCTGCGCGCCCTCTCCCTCTCTCCAGAACGCCGCTCGGAAATCGCACGCGCCGCGGCGTACGGCCGGTGGAATTCTGCCCGGGCCGCCCGGCGCCTGCCCGAAGCTATCCGCGCCCTCAAAGCGGTCCACCGGATCACCGCCCCAGACGTACGCCTGGCTGCGCTCGAAGCATGGATGCGAGATTGGTACATGGTGTGGGCATCGGCCCAGATCATATCGGGACGTACCATCAGTCTCTCGCGCTGGGAACTGCTGGAGGATCACCATGGCACGTGAACGCGGACTCACTCGGGCAATCTCCAAAGCCCTCATCAATGGCCCCGATTACGCTGAGCTCCCGATCCCAGCAAAGGCCGCCCTGATCCACCTAAAAGTCTGCTTGCCACCCTCCGGCATTGACTCCCTCGGGCTCGCAGAGGCCGCCCACATGCTGGCACGCCAAGGCCTTGTAAGGGCCTTGGTAGGCCCTTCGGAGGCCCTTCCCTCCCCCTCGGCTCGGTTCAACCCCGACCTGGGACGCCTCATAATGGCCACACTCATCGACCGGGGATGGGTACAGGCCGATGACAAGATGACCTGGATCGTCCGCGCCCTCGAGTTCGAAGCTACACACGTCGTCAGTGACCGAAAACACCGCGCCGGCATCCAAAATCACGTCGCCGGCTTACCTCATGTCCCTATGGTTGTTAGCTTCGTCAAACGCTACGCCGAATGGTTCCCAACGTCCGATAAACTGCCGAAGGGTCTGCTATGGGCCTTGGAAGGGGCTGGTATGGCCCTACCTAGACCCTCCGAAGGGTCTGATATGGCCCACCGAAGTAAGGAAACAGAAACAGAAACCGAAAGAAAAGCGGGTAGTACCGCGCGCGCGGACAGCATAGCGCCAGTACTGTCGCTATACTGGCAGACTCCCCCAACTGCAACTGCCCGCCTTTCTGACCAGACCGCTGACCCCAACGACAACGGCCAACCGCCGCCCGGCGAACGTACTGTGTCGGACGACCGATACACCGACCTGCTCGGTTCCGCGCGGTCGTTCTTGGCCCGGTACTACGCCACCGCCACGCCGGACCGCCGGCTGGACGTCCACCGGCAGCTCGACGCGTTGTTGGGCCCGGGGACGCCGGACCCACGCGACCCGGCGCGCCTGATTACGGCCACTGCCGGCGAGCTGGCCACAGCCTGCGGCGAGGTCATGGCCGGACCGGCGCTTCGCGACCCGGACCGGGCGGTCGTGGTGCTGCTCGCCAAGCTCGGGGATCGCAGCCGGCGGATCGAGCGCAGCGCCGCGGCCGACGCCGCCACTGCCGCGGGCGAGACGCGCAGTACAGCCGCCGACGTCGCCGCGGCCGAGCGCTGGCTGAGCGACAGCCCGGCCACTGCCGCAGTACTTGATCGGGACCTCGACCTGGAATTCCCGGCGAGCGAGGGCAATCCGGTGCTGACACTGGCGCGCGGGATCGCGCGGACCTCAATGCTGCTCACGCGCTGGCGCCAGACCACTGCCACGAGCGGGCCGACGACTCGGCCGTCGGGCCACAGCGGCCCGGAACCGGCGAGTATCGCGACGGCGCTCACCGCCACTGCCGCCAGCGACGTCACGGCATGGGCGGCGGTCATCGCGGCATGGGCCACACACGCCGTCTCGACCCGATGGGGCACCGGCGCCCGGGTGTACGCGGTCGACGACCAGGCCATGCACGTGGCCCGGGCGCTGCTCGCGGCCGGCGTCACCCGCGAGTACGCGCAGGCGTCGATGCACGCGCAGTGCCGCGAGTCGGACAAGGCCGAGCCGCCGAAGACGCTGCGCGGGTTCCTGCCCGGGATACTGCGCTCGGCGCCGGCGCCGTGACCGCCGACCGAGATCATGGCGCTGGATCGCCACTGCCTGCGCCATCGACCTCTCCCAAACGCACGACCTGGTCGTCGTCCGGTGCTCGGACCGTCCACCGCCACGGCCCGGACACGGCTAACCGCTCGGCGCCGGTTAGCATGCGTGCGCTCGTGGTGCGTATAAGAGGGGTTATGTAAACGTTTCCTAATCATTTCACTGGAGAAATCACATGGCAGACGACCTCGACTGGAGATGCAACGACACCAGTGCTCGCCAAAGCCTGCCCGCGGCGTCGGGCAGTCGTGCTCGCCCGCGCTGTGCTCCGACCAAGCACCAGGCGCCGGCAATTCCCGGATCGTGAGGGGAGAGGGGGCACCGAGAGGGTTTGGGGAGGGCCCTTGACAAGCGACTGGTCACGGCGCTACACGTTCCGGTAGCCCGGATCGGCGTCGTCGCACACCACGCGAGGGGGAGTTCGGCGGCGTCGTGACGGGTAGCCAACTCACCTCGAGTTCCCAACCGCCAATGCCGCCAATCGCCACTGCCACTGCCACTGCCGCACCCCCGGATATCGGGCGGCGCATTCTCGATCTGCCGCCGATCACCGCGGCGCTACTGGCTCCGGCCGGCCCGGCGCTGTGGAGCGACGACGACGTGTACCGGCTGGCGGAGCAGCCGCAAGCGATCGGCGACGCGCTGTGCCTGGAAACCCACCGCCATCTGCGCGCTGAGCGCATCGGGTTTGTGTTCCGGCGAACGCTGAGCGACAAGGGCGGCAGGGTGACGTTGGCGACGACCAGCGTGGTGGGTGCGAAGCTCGGGTTCTTCGCGGCACTGGATTTTCTCGTCGAGGTGAACTGGGCGCGGTGGATGTTCCTGACGCCCCTGCAGCGCGTGGCGCTGGTGGATCACGAGCTGAGCCACTGCGGCATCGAGACCACCGCCAAGGGCGAGATACGGCGCGTGCTCATCGCGCACGACCTCGAGGAGTTCAGGGCGATCGTCGCGCGGTGGGGGCTCTGGAAGTCGGACGTCGCGCACTTCGCGGCGCAGCTCGATCTGCTGGCGGGTGCGGGGCCCGCGGCGCAGTGACCGCGAACGCGGCGAACGCTACTGCGGCCGCGACGCCGTACTCGGATCCGCCGGCGCAGGTGGGCACGGTGCGCAGTTACAACGCCGAGAAGGGCTACGGGTTCCTGACGCCGGACGCTGAGGGCGCGCAGGACGTGTTCGTGCACGTGACCGCGATCGCGGGCCGGCAGCCGTTGGCGATCGGCGCCAAGGTGACTTTTCGGGTCGGCGAGGACCGCGACCACCGGCCGTGCGCGGTCGACGTCGCACTGCTGCCAGGAGGCTGACGCCCCGAATGGGGACATGCTCTCGGAGCGTCGGAGCGAGGCGAAGCAGGGGGGGGGCGTACCGCGACAAGATCGCCGGTGCGATGCGGGGCAAGAAGCATGCACGCCAGACACGGGGGAAGTGAAATGACGGACACGGGAGGGATGACTCATGGCGAAACCGAAGCGGCCACACCCGCACCTGCGGTCGAGGCCGGGGGCGAAGTCGACGCCGCGGCCACGTCCAGCGCCGGGGAGCGCGAAGATCCGCGGGGCGATGCGGTACTAGGGCGACGCGTTCCGGTCCGGAAGCGGAAGGGGAAGGGGAAGAAGGGGAAGAAGGGGAAGCGGAGCGGAGTGAAGCGGAAGCGTTCGCCGCGCGTCGCCGGGCGCTCCCGCGCTGCCACGAAGAATCGGCGGGCGGAATGAACGTTGAGGAAACCCTTATGCATCGACCTCTATGCCGGCCTGGGGGGTTGGACCGAAGGCTTTCTCGCTGAGGGATACACCGTCGTGGGCTTCGACAACGAGCGGCACATCTACGGGGCGCATCGTTATCCGGGCCATCTGGTGATTCAGGATGTGCGAACGCTGCACGGCGCGCAGTTCAAGGCCGCAGCGGTGATTGTCGCCAGCCCGCCCTGCCAGGAGTACAGCTACATGGCGATGCCGTGGTCGCGGGCGAAAGAGAAAGCCCGCCAATACCGCGAGCATCCCGAGACACA
>Ga0315281_10010193_pt1 | contig 12963 bp, 12 predicted proteins | sample YL17G07_0_MG_FD_204540 | JGI IMG/M metagenome (GOLD analysis project Ga0315281, IMG submission 204540) | Sediment microbial communities from Yellowstone Lake, YNP, Wyoming, USA - YL17G07_0 | ecosystem: Environmental > Aquatic > Freshwater > Lake > Sediment | place: USA: Wyoming | collected... | reverse complement strand
CTTGCCCCCGGCTTCAGCCGGTGGGATCAGGGACAACATATTCTTTTGAGCGCGCTTCAGCGCGGCTTCTCGACTCATTTATGCTGCATTATTTATGACGCTACGTATAGTTCGGCCGGCGAGAAGGCAACAGAAACCCTTGTCCGGGCAATCTGGGAAGGACGAGACAGGCCCCCGTCACGTTTCATCCTGACAAAGGACGGTGCCGCCCCACGGCAGTTCGATGCGGGGCCGTCTCGCCGCTTCGCCCGTCTCGATAACATCAATTCCGGATCCTACTCCCTGAGTCTGGACACGGGACGTGTTCTCTGGGAAGGCGAATTGACCGAGTCCCACCTTCTGTGGGCCGTCGCCTTTCCCGGCGAGCCCCTGCCAATGGCGGCGGACACGGGAGAAGCTGGAAACCAGCCGACCCTCGAGGAAGATCTGCTCGATGGGGAAGTGGTTCTCCGGGTCTTTCCAGGTCTCGAGGGCGGTTCCATGGAGATTGAGATGAGGACCTTCGTGAACGACGAGGAAAAGGCATGAACACGGAGACCGTCGGACAGGCCAAGACCGTCATCGTCTTTCTCAGCGGAAGCAAGGCGCAGGCGGTAGTCACATCCGTCGTGGCCACGGCTCGTCCAACCGGGTCAGCCGAGCGCATCCGCTTTGCCGGTGTGGTTGCCGTGGATGGGAAGACTCAGCGTCACATTCTGGATGATGTTCTTCCTCGTGTTGACCAGATGCTCACGGCCCTTGGTCAGCCCATTCAAGATTATGATCTCGCTTTCGTGAACTTGGGCTGCGCTTCCGTCACTGGGATACCCCTCCTCATCCAGGGGTTTTCGGCGGATCTCTCCGTGTTTCTTGCCCTCTTCTCAGCCGGCTCGGGGGTTCCCGTTGCCCAGGATCGGGTCTTCAGCGGGCACATTGCCTCGCCACACTTGGAAGTACGCATGGTTGGCCATCTCTGGGAAAAGATGGAGGCGGCTGCGGCCGACCCTTCGATCACCACCTTCGTTTGCCCCTCGCTCGAAGGGGACAAGTCGCTGAATACCCTGTCTCCCCGCGAGAAGGAGCATGCAGAGGAAGCGGTAATCCGATGGAACGAACACGGCAAGGTCTGCCATGTTCTCGATGTCGGCGAACTCTTCACAGTTGCTTTCAGCGAGGGGAGTATTGTCCTATCCGGTCTGGAGCGAGGATTCTTCGAAGTTAGGATCCCCTCCGGTTCGATCGAAAGCCCAGCCGATAGAGCCGTTGAGTATTTTGTGAGGGACAACGAGGGCCGCTTTTGGGTAGCCGTGGAAGGGTCATTCTTCCCTGGAGACGTCAGCAGGGTCCGGGAACTCCTGCACGCGCGACTGCACTTCCACATCCAGAGGGAGTCTTACCCAAAGGATTTCGGGCTCCGACTCCTCCAGCTCGTTGCCACCCTGCCGCCGTATCTTCGCACGCGCAGAGGTCTTTTCCCCTTGCTACCCATTCGGGAGTGTATTCTACTCACTCAGTTCGCTCTGGACTCCGATCTGGAGGACTTCCAGAGGCTTCTTGACGCCATCCGCGGAAAGGGGATGTCCCGCTCCAAACCGCAGGTTCCCCTCCAGGTCCAAAGCCAAGGCGACCCCGCCGACGCCCTGCTGAACGACATCCTCTCCCGTATCGAGGCCAGAGCCCTGAGCGATGAGGTTGGGCAGCGGATAGATGCCGCACGCGCCACCTTTCTGCTGGAAAATGTGACTGTGAACTCGGACGAAGAGTTCCACGAGATCGTCACGTCCTTCTACATCCATCTCCTCAGGACCTGCGGCGTTGTCATGGATGTTAACCCGGAGGCGGTGGCTGATGATGCCTACGCTTTACTCTCGAGAGCGTTTTCCCGTCAAGGAGGGCCGCAGGCGGCGCTGGCAGCAGGGCGCTGCGGCATTCACGGTGGAATGAGACAGGTTTTGGACGTTCTGACAGAAACTCTTCGACGAGAGGAGGAAGCAAAGCGTACAGACCGCATTCTGCAGGAATCCCTGCTGGGTTCGGACAAATGGGGAGAGAGGGTCGGTGTTGCGGCGGCGCTTCTCAGGCGGTTTGGGCCGGACTTGCCTCCGGAGATCGCTTCGAAGACCCCGGAACAATGTGCGCACCACATCCAGGACCTTATTCGTGTGTCGGTCGCCTCAATGGAACAAGTGAAATGTCTATTACGAAGCCTTTGAACTAAATAATAAGGAAAGGTGGATGCCTTCATGACAATCACGAGCCTTCTGCACGATCTCCATCCGCGGACTGTGGCCCACAACATTGCCATCCCGCACGATGAAGCCCGTATGCAATACATTGCATCCAGTACGGTCGGAGCCATAGACGATTTCTTCGACGGGATCGGCCGCTATTACCAGTATCATCACTCCAGATGCATTGCCAAGAGGGGAACAATCGCTCTGTCCGAAGCAAAAGGCTATGCGAAGAGTATCCTTGAAAGCGAATACCGCCGGCGCAAGGGAAGCCTTGTCAGTGCCTACAATGACGCCCATGACGGCACGAACGGCGGATTTCGTGTCATTCTAGACCTTATTGCGGAAGCGCTCAAAGCGCAAGCTGTCGAGAACTATATCCGGGACTGTTTCGACCGCCACGTGGCACCGAACTCTTGGGATGAGAAAGTTAACCTCATTCGCGAGTTCATAGCGACATGCGGTCCCCATCTGAGCACAGAGATCCAGACGAGCCAGCCCGAACGGTATGCCCGAGACTATGAGGAACTGATTCGCGCCTATGTAGAGGCCCTCAAGTCGACCGCTTCGGCGTTTCGGCGGCTGTAGAAGAGAGGAATGAAGTGACACAGCTCGATCGTTTCCTCAAGGATATAGACCCGGCCCGAACGCTGGATGTGATTGCAGAACGCGCGGATCATGCCCTGAACACTTTTCATGTCCCTTCCGCCTTGATCGAGCGCTGGGGAAAGTTTTGCGCGCTCCTGACCAGTTTCTATTTGCACGTCCAGAAAGCAATCTTGCGATTGCCGCCCCACTACGAAGGCAATGCGGAGTTCGAGTGGGCTGGCTGCCGGGAGATTCTAAATAAAGCCTATGGGCACAGCGGGTATAAGGCCGCATTCGAGATGGCTCGCACAGGAAACGAAGGCGGGCTCTACCAAGTGCTCAAGACCATCGCTCATGGCTTGGCGGACCAGTACGCCAAACAAGAGATCGCCGCCCGCACCTGGAGCTATATCAACAGCATGACGGTGGACGAGCAGTTTTCGTCGGCAAGGGAATACTTGGCGAAATATGGCCACTTGCTTCCTTCCGAACTCACGGAGGGAAGCGCGGCGCGCATCATAGACAACTTCGCGGAGGTTCTCCAGGAATATACAAGGCTTGCTGAAAAACTGAGAAATATAGGGAGGTGATGAAGCGGAAAAACAAAGTGTTGTCGCTGTTCAAGCACTCCACGATTTCGTATCGGGAGAAACATTCAAAGATTTCGGAGGGTTACATCATGAATACAATCAAGTTCAATGACATTGATCCGGGAAATCCCACCAAGCGGGTGCCAACCACACTTATTCTTGACTGTTCATCTTCCATGTTTGGGAATTCAATTGGCGCACTGAACGCCGGCGTTCTTACCCTGAAGGAAGAAGTCGAAAAAGATGAACAAGCATGTTTAAGCGTTGATCTTTCGGTCATCTCTTTTGGAGGAACAGTCTCGATCCGCCACGACTTTTCCTCTATCGAGCATTTCAATCCGCAACCGATTCAGGCTTGCGGCGATACCCCCATGGGACAGGCCATCATGATGTCTCTGGACAACTGTGAGAAACGCAAGAGTTTCTATCGCGAAAATGGGATCCCCATTTACAGGCCATGGCTGTTTCTGATCACCGATGGCGCCCCAACGGACGAATGGCAAACTGCGGCTAAACGCGTGCGGCAAGGCGAGGTGGAGAAGAAGTTTCTATTCTTCGCGGTTGGCGTCGCAGGAGCAAATATGGATATTCTCACCCAGATTGCACCGCCTGAACGTCCGCCTGTCCTCCTAAACGGGCTCTCTTTTAAGGAAATGTTCTTGTGGCTTAGAGCCTATCCGAAAACCCCTGCGGCTCGGAATGTGATAACAGAGCAGGCTAGGTAGATCATGTTCAGAAAATTTTCCTTCTTCTTCTCCCATCGTACCAGCAAACGACGAAAGCGATTCATCCATGAATGAGTCCGCTCTACCACCCACCGCCGAGCGCGATAGCCGGGAATGCGTTCGGAAATCTCCTCCTCCCCTCGGCTCCGAACGTGGGGCGTGTAACCGTAATCGCGCACCAGTTCGGAAACCTCCGGGTAATCGAAACCCTTGTCCAGAGAAAGATTCTGTTCTTCATTCCGGCGACGGGGAAATGCTTGGACGTTGTTCAAGGTCGCTTCCACCATTTTCATGTCGTGGCGATTGGCGCCATCCACTTCCACAGCCAAGGGAACACCTCCACCATCGGTCAACATCTGCCGTTTCGTCCCCGTCTTGGCTCGGTCCGTCGGATTCGGCCCAGTCGCCTCGCCGCCAAAGGGGCTTTCGTCATGATGCCGTCCATGGCCTGCCACCGCCACTGGATACCTTTGAGCGCGTCGTATTCCTTCAAGCCCAAACGCCAGAGTCTCTCAAAAACACCAGCCTCGTTCCATTTCTGGAAATAGTCGTGGGCGGTGCTCCCCGACCCCAGACAGCGGGGAATCGCTTTCCACTGGCATCCGGTGCGCAGGACGTAAAAAATGGCATTCATGGTGCGTCTCAGATCGGCGTTGGGACGACCGCCTCGGGTTGTTTTGCCTTTCTCAAGCATTGGAGGAATCAGAGGTTGGACTTTTTCCCACAATTCATCAGGCGTGAGCCACTTGGGATCGGGGAGTGTGTCGTGAGGAGGGATGGATCGGGGCATGAGCGGGGTCTCCTTTTCAGAGAGGACAGCAGGAAATGGAACAGCATCACGTAAACACCTCACGGAGGGCTATACACAAAACCGAGGTTTTCGGATAGGCTCTAAGGCGCGGCAACGAGTACATCCGAGTAGCCGTCGCCATTCACGTCTCCTGCCGTGGAGTTGCAGACTCCAAACCAAGCGTTACTCTGATTGCCTTCGGCGCTCCAAGCCGGAGTTGCGACAAGTCCTGAGGAGGAACCGAGGTAGAGGTATATTATTCCTTCATTTGTCTGGCCGTTGTCATACTCTCGCGCTCCCACAACAATGTCCGCGTAGCCGTCCCCATTCACGTCCCCCGCAGTGGAAACATATCCGTAAGCCGCGCTGGTTTGGTTGCCTTGGCCAAACATTGTCCCCGCACCAGGGCCTGAAGCGGAACCATAGTAGATAAAAGCTACGCCTTCGTCGGTTTCTCCATTGTCATAAGAGGGACATCCAATAACAATGTCCGAATAACCATCCCCATTCACGTCTCCTGCGGTTGGAAAGCCGAATACGGCGTTGGCTTGGTTGCTCTCGGCGCTCCAGTCCGGCGACGTGCTTAACCCTGAAGAGGAGCCATAATACAAGAGTACGATGCCTTCCGATGTCTGCCCATTGCTGTAACCGCCCCCTCTGGTAAGAACATCCGAATAGCCATCTGTATTTACATCCCCTGCGGTGCAAACGCGCCCACCGAGACCCTCACCTGCCTGTTCTCCATCCACTATCCAATTCGCTGTCGCGGATAGTCCCGACGCGGAGCCGTAATATGCATACGCGCGGCCTTGATCCACCTTATCATTGTCGTACCACATAGCACCCACGATCACATCGGAGTAGCCGTCCCCGTTCACATCTCCCGCAGTTCCAATGTCGTAGGCGAATTGCGCCCCTGCTTGATTGCCTTCCGCCGTCCAGGCGGGAGTGGAGGACAATCCCGATGCGGAACCGAGATATACGAACGCCATTCCTTCGTCCGTTTCCCCATTGTCCATGTCAGCTGCCGAGACGATGACATCGGAATAGCCGTCTCCATTCACGTCTCCCGCCGTCGCGACTCCTCCGCCCAAATGAGCATTGGCTTGGTTACTTTCCACTGTCCAGTTGGGCGTGCCCGAGAGACCGGAGGCTGAGCCGTGGTAAACGAATACCCGTCCCTCATCTGTCTGGCCGTTGTCATAATAAGGCGCGCCGATGAGGATATCGGAGTAACCGTCACCATTTACGTCTCCCGCTGTCGCAACAGTGCCGCCAGATAGCGCGCCCGCCTGGTTGCTTTCGGCAGTCCAAGCGGCGCTAGTGGCGAGCGGGTCTATGGTGACGGGATACTGCGCGCCCGCGGTGTCCACCACCAATCGGATTGTGGATTGGAGATTGTGGACTGCGGATTGCGGACTACCCGTCTCGACGAGTGCGGTGAGTTCCATCCGGGCGGGAAGCTCCTTGCCCCCGGCGTCCAAGACCTTCAGTCCGCCATAGTGGATCAGGCCGACGCCGCTCTGGTTCAGGAACTCGATGGTTTTGCCGTCGGGCATCATTCCCGCGCTCAAATCGCCCCGAACGGCCAAGTCCAGCACGATTGCGGATGGCGGATCGGAGATTGCGGGTTCCGATATCGTGAAGCCTTGTTCAAGGCCTTTCGGGTCGTTCACGTACCACTCCACCACTCCACCCTGGCGGTGGAATTCGATGCGGTTCCCGTTTGTCTCCACGTTGCTCACCGGCGGAACCGAATCGGCGCCGTCCATCCGCAATCCCACGAATTCCAACCCCCACACCCAAGAGGGTTCCTTTTCCGTTTTCCGGACGACGCGTGGCCCGCGGTCGGTGAAGTAGGTTCGCAGGTCGTGAGCACGATTGGGCGCCTGATAACAGCGAGCTGGGGACTGCGACGAGGAGTCTTGGATAACGGGCAATTCGCAATCCGTAATCGAGACTATGTATTCCTCCTTGGCAATGCTCTTCTGGGCGGCAGTCAGCCAATCCGCTCCGACGCCCTTTGGCAATGAGACGGGGGCTTTTTGCTCTTTCAGAGGGCCGGCGTTGATCGGCTCCGCCCCCGACCGTTGTGGGATGAGGGTCATCATCAGCCCTAGCATGAGTGCGATGCCAAAACGTTGAGGCGCTGCGAATATACGTTTCATAGGAAAGACTCCTTTAGTTAGTATCCCGCGATTCCTCGCCAATCCGGCGAAAGAAGACCTCGTGCATCTACCGGGGATGTTGGTGATTATGCCTTGCCCCTGTCAACAACAATCCGCGTTTCTTGACAAGAAAACATCTTGACAAGGTGGGGCGATATGGGCGACGGCTGAACAGGAGAAGTCCTTAGCTGCCCGGTAAGTCGGTATGAAATCGGCGAACTCGATGACGCAACGCGAATGCTCACGAATGATGGGTGGATCAGGCTTCCCTCCCAAGAACCAACTGCGGCGCCAGCGGGATTCCCCCCGAATTCACGGATTTGCCTCTTCGCGGACATCAGCAATTGGCCCGGAGGCATTTTCGGAACCAGGAAAAGGCGAACTTGCGGTCGAGCACGTCTACGTGGTTGGGGTCCAATTCGAGCTCGCTCGGACAGGGGAGGTATATTTCCGAGGCTCCGAGTTCCGCGGCGATACATGCGCACTGTTCGAGCAAGACACTGAGATCGGCGCTGGAAGTGAGAAGAGTGGGTTCGGCGTACAGCTCGCTCCTGTTGGGAACGTTTTCAGGCACAGGGGGATTCTCGTTTGTTTCAGGATCAAAGCGCCAGAGTTCGAGGATCGCGCGGTTTTTGCCGCTCGTGATCTCGGTCATCCAGCCGTTCGCCGACCAGCCGTCTTCCGATTTCAGGAATCCCGCGCGAAAGGTGAAATCCGTCGGCGCCCAATGGCTCACTCGGACCAGGCCGGAGAGGGCGACGTCCTTAGGCGTCCGCTCGCGGTGCGTGAATCGGCGGCTCGGTTTGGTTGAGCGGCTGCGGCAGAGAACGTCGTCGTACTCATAGAAAACCTTCATGCCGAAACGCCGCAACGATGGATAATCTCCGCTGACGGTGTTGCTGCCGATATCGAGAGCCTTCAGGCCGGTCGCTCGCGCCACTTTTTCCGCCTCGCTCAGAAGAACGTTCTCGAGTCCCAGGTAGTAGTAGTCGCGGAAGTAATCAATGCATTCGACGTCGAGGCTGTTGCCGAACGGCGCGGGTTCCCGCGCGGCCCAGAGATCGGCGAACCCGACAATTTTGCCCGACGGGTCTTCGGCCAGGAGAGTGATGTTTCCCGCCTTTGCGTATCTGTCGAAGTGGGCAACGAGTTCCGCGTCGTTTGCCCAAGGGCCGCCCGGAGAGCTTTCCGTCCCCGGCGCCCGTTGCGTATTGGCCGTTTCCAGCAGGGCGTCGGCCTCATCGTTGTACCGGCGGAGAGCCGGAATGTCCTCGCGGCTCATGGCGCGAATGACAACCTCGACCCCGCCTCGCAAAAGGCTGCGTTTGGTTTGCTCATGTTGAAGAGTCATATCTGTTCCCTTTCCCCAGAATTTGGATGGAAGCCAGCGGCGGATCTCCTTCGAGCGGCTGGATGCTTCGATGGAGTAGAACGGACCGAGCCGTTCCCGCAGGCCTTGGCGCGAGGAATAGAGGCGTTTTTTCACCGTGGTCACGGGCACGTCGAGCAGACGGGCGACCCTCTTCTCCGAGTGTCCGTCGAGATAAAAGAGCGTCGCGGCGTGGCGTTGAGTCTCCGGCAGGGCGCGGATTGCATCCAGAACCTTCTCGCGCATCTCCAGGTGCTGCGCCACGGCCGCCGGGTCGGGATCTCTGTTTGAGATTTTCTCGGCATCGTCGAGAGGAACGGTGGGAATGCGCTTGCGCCGCATGATCCGGTCGCAGTGCTTGGCGATGATGCGGCGCAACCAAGACGGGAACGCTCTGCCTTCGCGAAGGGTCGCCAGATCCCGATAGACTTGGATAAACGCTTCCTGGGCGGCGTCCTCGGCCAGATCGTGGTCGCGCAGAATCGAACGCGCCATGGCCACGGCCATGTTCTCGAACCGCCGGATGATGGCGTCAAAAGCGTCGGTGTCGCCGGTCTGAGCCTTCGATATGAGGTTTTCGAGTTCTTCCATGTCCAGCCCTCACTCCTCGCCATTGGGCCTTCCAATAGAATAGCCCCACTTTTATCCCAGAAGGTTCCTCAAAAATGCAATGCCGCTATGTGTTCCCCGTTATGGCTTCGATCCGGACTGAAGGCGATATATCAACACCGCCTGGGCCGGCGGGTTCTCGATGGTGTGGACGAGGTGGTAGGATTTCTGGAATTCCGGCGTGCTTTCGATCTCCACGAGATGCAGGAAGCGTTTCAGCGAGACGATCCATTCGGGGCGGTCCCGCAGTATCTGCCAGACCCAGGCCGCGGAACCGTCCGGCGGGATCGAAACCGAAGACCCAGCCGCTTCCTTTTCGAGCCGGAGGTGGTCCGCCAACCGCGCCTGGTAAGCTGCCCGCGAGTTGATCCCGCTGCTGTCAATCACCCGGAACTCGGGCAGCGCCCAGGCCAGCGCCCCCACCTCTCCCGCAACAACCCTTTGCCCCGGCGCGCCGCGCTCGCGGACCCAGCCAGCGCCCCGGAGATAGGAGGTCTCCTGGCTCGAGAGTTTTCTCGGCCATTCCTCGCGTCCGGTCAGCAGCAGCTCCAGACCGCCCGCGGCCACCCAGAGAACCACCAGGCACGGCAGCCCCCACAGAACGGCGCCGCGGACAATAGTGCCTTGGCCCGGACGGACGGCTCCCCACTGCGTGGCCAGATAGCCGCAGGCCGCCCAGAGTCCCCATGCGGCGGTCCAGGTGTAGGCGGTCAGAGCCGGCATGAAGTACCATTTGAACGGCACAATGCCCGCCATCGAGAAGCCGATGACGGATGCGACGCCCCACAGGGGCAGGAGCACCGCCCACCCGCGCCGGATCAGGAGAAAGCACAAACCCGCCAGAAAGAAGGCGACGAGGCGGCTGTGCAACCAGATCCCGGACAGCCACGGAAGGTTCTTCTCTATCCCCAGGAAATAATTCCAATGCGTTTGCAGCCCCTGCCAGAATGTCTGGGAATGAATCACGCGTTTTGTGAGGATCGAATGCGGCACGTAAGCTCCGAAAGTCCGAAACGCATAGACCACCCAAAGCAGTTGCAGCGCGAGGAACAGCGCCGCCGCCAGGCATAAGTGAGTGCCGAGTGCTGAGGACTGAGTGCTGAGTGATGAGTGCTGAGGACTGAGGACTGAGGACTGAAGACTGAGGGCTGAGGACTGAGTGCTGAGTGATGAGTGCTGAGGACTGAGGACTGAGGACTGAAGACTGAGGGCTGAGGACTGAGGAATGAGTGCCGAGGACTGAGTGCTGGGTGCTGAGTGCTGGGTGCTGAGTGCTGAGGACTGAGGACTGAGTGCTGAGGACTGGGGAGTGAGTGCTGAGGACTGGGGAGTGAGTGGGGGCTTCATTCGCCGTTTATCATTCCTCATTCCGCCGATCCAATCCCACGCCAAAGCGGCGAAAACCAGGATCGCCAAGGCCCAACCGTCATAGCGCGCGAGGACCGTCAGGCCCGCCGCCCCCGCCGCGAGAAAAGGCCGCCGGGCCGTCACGGCCCAGAGAGATGCCACCGCCAGCCCAACGAAAAGCATGGTCTCCATCCCGGAGATCTGCACGATCACCCACTGCGGCAGCGTGGCCAGCAGCACTGCCCAGGATATTCCGGCCGCGATGCCAACCGCCGGACTCGCGGCGCTGTATGGTCCTTTGTGCAGTAGCCCGCCCGTCAGGAAGGGCCGAGACCCCTCAAAATGGGGTTGGCGCTCTACTAGTTTCTCCAGCGCCTTCTTCAGAAGAAGAGTCCCGAAGGTGTAGGTGAGCGCGGCGCCGAGAACGCTCAGAAGCAGGGTGGCCGCCCCGCACGGCAGGCCCGCGAGCCGCCCCGCCGCCAGGAGGAGCGTGAAGAGCGGGGTGCTGGTTCCCTGGACCGGCCCGTCCTGCGGGTTGAAGACGAATCCTTTTCCGGCGGCGATGTTCTCGGCGTAGCGGAACGTGATGTAGGCATCGTCCACGATGGCCGGGCCGAACAGCAGGTGCGGCGCTGTGGCAAGGACAAGGGAAAAGAGGAGAATCAGGAGGTTGCGGGGACTCACGTCTCTTCGCTTTCGTATTGCGGTGTGTTCCCGCATCCTTCTCTTCTTGTACCTCTCATAGGAAACTCGCTGAATAGACCCCAGTAACGACCTTGCAAGGGTCATTTCAACGCGCGGCCAATCAGGAGCGCCGTTACCGCCAGAATGGCCACGATCGGGAACAAGACTCGGCACCGTTCCGATCGTGAAAACCGTCCCCAGCCACGCAACGAGAACCCCCAGGCCACGGAAAGCGCGACAAACAGCGCAATCTCAAGGAATGAGATGGTTAGCTGATCCAGAATTGCCATTAACAGTATGTAGAGAGCGTAAAACGTGAGCGCAGCATCCGCATAGGGTTCCATGCTCGACCAAGCACGGCTGATATGTTGTCTTAGAGTCATGCTTCGTTTCCCTCCGCGCCGCAACACATCCACCGGCATTCATCCTTCATCCTTCATCCTTCATCCTTCAAAGAGGTCCGGCGCGGCGGGCTGGGCCGGAAAAGTCCTCCCCAGGTGCTCCCAGGCGCGGCGCGTGGCCACGCGGCCCTGAGACGTGCGGTTGAGGAAGCCGATCTGGATCAGGAAAGGCTCGAACACCTCTTCCACCGTCTCGGGGTCTTCGTTGATGGCCACGGCCAGCGACTTGAGTCCCACCGGCCCGCCGTCGAATTTCTCGATCAGGGTCAGGAGCAGGAGCCGGTCCGTCTCGTCCAGCCCGAGCTCGTCCACCTGCAAGAGGTCCATGGCGGCGCGGGCGACCGTGGCGTTGATGGCGCCGTCGGCCCGCACCTGGGCGAAGTCGCGGGCGCGCGCCAGCAGCCGGTTGCCCACGCGCGGAGTCTGGCGGGAGCGCGTGGCGATCTCCCGCGCGCCGGCATCGTCCAGCGCCACGCCCAGAATCTGGGACGACCTGCGCAGGATTTTCGCCATCTCCTCCTGGTTGTAGAACTGCAGGCGGTGGGTGATGGGAAACCGGTCCCGCAGCGGCGAGGTCAACATCCCCGTGCGCGTCGTGGCGCCCACCAGCGTGAAGTGCTGAAGCGGGATCTGGATGGACCGCCCGTGCGGACCCTGGTCCACGATGATGTCAATGACCTTGTCCTCCATTGCGGGATACAGGCATTCCTCGACAATGCGGCTCATCCGGTGGATCTCGTCAATGAAAAGCACGTCGCCCCGCTCCAGGTTGGTCAGGATGCCCGCCAGGTCGCCGCGCCGCTCGAGAACCGGGCCGGAAGTGGTGTGGATGTGCACGCCCATTTCGTGAGCGATGATGTAGGCCAGCGTGGTCTTGCCCAAACCGGGAGGGCCGTAGAGCAGCACGTGGTCCAGGGCTTCGCCGCGCCGCCGCGCCGCCTCGATCGCCAGCAGGAGCTGCTCCACGATGCGCTCCTGCCCCGTGAAATCCTGGATCTGATGGGGGCGCAGGGTGCGTTCGAGGCGCTGGTCCTCCGGCTCGGGCGCGGGATTCACCACGCGGGAATCGTCCGCCTCGCGCGGGTTCACCACGCGGGAATCGTCCGCCTCGCGCGCCGCGGGCGCCATGTGCGATTCGTGCGGCCGGTTCTTCGCCTTATCGAAGTTCTGTTCGCCGGGTTGGGGTGGCGTTCTAGATCTGGATGGCATTCTGGAGAACTCCCGCCGCTCTTGCCGCGGAATGTGCAACGGCTCGAAAATAGCGCCCGGAAAGTGCGGCGGCAATGGTTTTCTTCGCAGCATTCCGTAGGATGGGCCTTGGCCCATCACCGGTGGAACAGGCTGTTATGAATGGGGCTGATGGGCCAAGGCCCATCCTACGAAGATTTCCCGTTCGTCATCGCACACTATGAAAGACGGCCCATCTTCCTAGATGGAGGCGGTCTCATCGTCCCCCTTGTGCGGGAAGAGGTCGTCCAGCGG
>Ga0315281_10010192_pt1 | contig 12964 bp, 9 predicted proteins | sample YL17G07_0_MG_FD_204540 | JGI IMG/M metagenome (GOLD analysis project Ga0315281, IMG submission 204540) | Sediment microbial communities from Yellowstone Lake, YNP, Wyoming, USA - YL17G07_0 | ecosystem: Environmental > Aquatic > Freshwater > Lake > Sediment | place: USA: Wyoming | collected... | reverse complement strand
CATTCTCGTAACCGGGGGCACCGGTTCCATCGGGTCCGAGATCGTCCGGCAACTCTTGTCCTACGATCCCAAGATGGTCCGTGTCATTTCTCGCAGCGAGCACATGCAATATCAGTTGATCCAGGAACTGGGGCGTCTGCCGAACCTCGTCTGCTTCATCGGGGACGTGCGAGACCCCGAGCGTCTGAACCGGGCTTCGGTCGAGGCCGATGTCATCTTCCACGTGGCCGCGATGAAACATGTGCCGTTGTGTGAGTTCAACGCCTTCGAGGCCATCGAGTCGAATGTGATCGGCGCGCAGAACGTCATCAACGCTGCCATCACGAACAAAGTGAAACAGGTTGTCGCGATCAGCACGGATAAGGCCGTCAATCCGATGAATGTCATGGGCGCCACCAAACTGCTGGCGGAAAAGCTGTTTACGAGTGCGCACCATTATGCCGGAGTCAGTGGGACCAAATTCGCCTGTGTCCGGTTCGGCAATGTGCTGGGGTCACGAGGCTCAGTCGTGCCGGCCTGGATCGATCAGATCGTCAAAGGTCAGCCGGTGACGATCACCGATCCGGATATGACCCGTTTCTTCTTGTCGATCCCGCAAGCTGTGAGTCTGGTCTTCAAGGCCATGAATCGCATGGTGGGAGGGGAGATCTTCATCTTGAAGATGCCGGTGTTGCGTATGGGGGACTTGGCGGAGGCGGTCATTCAGCATTTTTCGCCGGATCAGGGCATCGATCCCACGGCCGTCGAACGGAAAGTCGTTGGAATCAGGCCGGGCGAGAAGATGTACGAACTTCTCATGTCGGAAGACGAAGCCTCCATCGCCTTGGAAGTCGACGAGATGTTCATCATTCCGCCGCACATCGAGATCCCGCATCGTGGCTTGAAGCGCCGCACCTATGAAGGGGCCCAGCCGGCGCCGGCGGCGGGGTACGACTCCCGGCGCGATCTGCCCCTGGGGCGCCGGTCGATTCTCCAAATGTTGCAAGCGGTGTTTCCGGAACGTGTTCGCCGTCCGACCCTCCATGGTGCCGCCCTCACGGCTTAGCTTTGTCGAAAGGACCCCCATGAGCTTTTTTGAACAGAACCTTGCGATCCTGCTGATGCGCAATCCGGAAGTGGCCGCCTTGATGACCGATCAGCTTGATTGCAGCCACATCGAGGTCGTTCCATCGCAGCAACCTGGAATCTTGACCGCCTGGGTTACGTCCCCGTCAGGGGAACGCGTGCTGTTGCACAATATGGAAGATCCGATCAGCAGCGCGAAGCGCTCGGCCGAGAGACAAGAATTGAAGGGAGAGAACGCCTCCCTCTTGCTGGGATTCGGGATGGGATACCTGGCGGTGGAGCTGACTAAGAAGTTGGAGGAAAAACATCCCCTGATCATCTGCGAGGCTGACCCTGCTATTCTGAAGACGGCGCTCACGCATGTGGATCTCACCGAGGTCCTGAGTTCCGACTACGTACGGATCGTCGCCGGTCAGGAAATCGATCTGGAGAGGTGGATTCACCTGCTCGCGGTCAAGTTCATGACCGCGAAGGTGGATATCATTTGCTACGGACCTGCGATGCGACTCTACCCAGAGGCGTATGAACGCCTCAAGGACATTGCGCAGAAAGAGTCCCGCGCCATCATTCTGAACCGCAACACGACATTGAAGGCCGGCCAGCGGCTCATGGAGAACTTTTTGATGAATTTCCCGGAGGTCATCCGATCGGCCGGGGTCAAACGTCTGGAAAACCTGTTTCAGGGCCGCCCAGCGATCTTGGTCGCGGCGGGCCCCTCGCTGGAGAAAAACGTCCATCTGCTTCGTGAACTGGACGGGCGAGCCGTCATCATTGCTGTCGATACCGCCATGCGCTTGCTCTTGCCGCTCGGGATCAAGCCGGATATCGTGACCACGATTGACTTCAATCAGGTCAACTTCGAGAAGTTCAGAAATGTCCCGATCGATCCTGAAATTGCGCTGGTGTACCACTGCGGAGGTTATTACGAAAGCATCCGGGCCTTCCACGGTTCCCGGTTTACGCAGTCCCATGTACCGAACCGTATCCCCGCCTGGCTCATGCAGTTCATCGAAGACAAGGGCGATATTCCTCCGGGGACGACGGTCGCCCACCTCTCTTTCCACCTCGCCCGGCATATGGGCTGCGACCCCATCGTCTTCATCGGACAGGATTTGGCGTTTCCTAAGAATCAGATCCATGCGGCTGATCTGTCCTTGTGGAAGGTCAGGGCCGAGGACTGGGATACCATCGAGGACATCTTCGGGGAGCCGGTGGGCAGTATGGGTTCGTTCAAACATGCCATTTATCATTTTGAAAAGGCATTCAAAGACACGAGGGCGATGATCATCGACGCGACGGAGGCAGGCGCGAAGAAGGCCGGTACGCGAGTGATGCGCCTTCGCGACGTCATCGACGAGCATTGCGCCGTGTCGAGAATCGACATCAAAGGCATGCTGCGCCGTCAGAGCGAGCAGGAAGACCCGGTCAGGATGGATGAGCTATTGCGCGAGATGGATTACGTGAGCGGGGAATTGGGCTTGATGCAGAAGGAGTGCAAGGAAATCCTGGGTGTGGTTCGGAAGCTCCGGAAGAGAATCGACAGGAAGCAAATGAATGATGAGGAATTCGGCACGTTGTCGATGGTCGCTGAAAAGCTCACACAAGAGATGGATCGCCACGGCCGCGTGTTGTACCTTTTGGGTGAACAAAACTATGCATTGGAACTCTACATGGTTCAGCACGCTATTGCGGAAATCGACGAGATCGATGACGTTGACGAAAAAATCACACAACAGATTTCACGGGCTGAAGTCTACTATCCCAGCGTGGCCAGAGCCGCAGGAATTCTGAAAGCACCGTTGGATCGGTTGATCCACAGGCTGAAGCGAGCACGTGAACTGGAGAGCCAGCCGCTGGGGGCTGACGCGACAGCGGAAAGTTGGTATCAGCGAGGGGTGGCCTACTCTAAAATTGAATATGGGCAGGAGGCGCTCCAGTCCGTGCAGGAGGGTTTGGCGCGTGCCCCCGAGCATGTGCCGGCGTTGAAGTTCGCAGCCCGCCTGTTTCTGGACGGCAATCGTACGGGCGAGGCATTAGCAGTATTGGAGCGGTTGAGAGGGCTCACGCGATCCGATCGGAAGCTGGAGGTGTTGATGCAGGAGGCGCAAGCTAAACACCTGGCCTGGGAGACACGCACGACACGCCTGAAGGAAGAGTTCAAAGGGAAGGTTCGAACAGAGTCCCTCGAAGAAGCAGGGTGGTTTTATTATCGGACGAAGGATTACACCAGGGCGGTTTCCATCTTGACGCAAGCGGTTGTGCAACATCCAACTGCCGAAGGCTACGCGAAGCTGGGTCATGCCAGGCTGAAACTGGAACAGGCAGAAGGCGTTGTCGAAGCCTGGGAACAGGCTCTGGCACTCGATCCGACACGCGCTGATCTGTACAAGGCGATGGGAGACCTAGCACTGGAACGAGGGTCTGAGGAACAAGCCGAAGCATTTCTCCAAGAGGCCTGTCGATTGGAAGAGGACGACCTTGACGCCTATGAGAAATTGGCGCGTCTCTATCTCAAACGTGGGGCCTACCTGGAAGCGGGACTCTGTTATGAGAACATGCTTCGCTTGGTTCCCAATCGGACAGATCTGATGGTGCAGATAGCGGCCCTCTATCAACGCCAAGTTGCGATGGCGACGACACAATAGGCGTGAAACGTAAGACGTGAAACGTGAAACGTCGAAAATAACAGGAGGATTGAAGCAGCGTGATCGTGGACGATTTACGATTCTCGACAGGTTCGTCGTCCACAAGGGCCGTCAGGATGAGGCGTTATTCCCTGGCCTCGCGAGGGCTGCGAACGGGGATTTTCTGGTCAGTTTCTGCACACAATTCGATTGTCAGCCTGGAGGCGAGGCGTTTCTTCTTCGTTCCTCGGATGAAGGCTGGACGTGGAATACGCCCGTTCCACTCGTGCGCTCCAAGAAGCCCGATGGCTGTATCAATCTCTCCGTGGGGCTGGCTACGCTCAAGGATGGCACCGTTCTCTATCCCTGCTGCGACACCAGGATCACCAGAAAATGGGACCAGCACGAAGCGGACTTGGTCATTCTACGTTCTCAGGATCATGGGGCCAACTGGTCCGATCCGGCACCGATCCGTACCGGCGTGATGGAGCCCTTCGCCTATGGCAAGATTATCGAGCTGAGAAACGGCGATCTGCTCTGTCCAATTTGGGGGAAGCGGCTAGCCGATGAACCCTGGCGGACTGGGCTGGTTCGCTCGCGAGACGGCGGCCACACCTGGGGAGAACATGTCACCATCGGGTACGATTCCAACACCAGGCTCTCATCCCTGCACGCTTCATCCGTTACCCCTGACGCCTTACCCCTTACCCCTCACGAGCCCGTGCATTGTGCCGGCTTCAACGAAGCCTCGCTCGTCGAACTTCCTGATGGGCTGGTGCTGGCGGTTTTGCGCCAGCAAGGAGTGGGACCGGATGTAAGACAAATGTTCCAGAGCCGGTCTTCTGATTGTGGCCATACCTGGTCCGCGCCTCAGCCGATGGCGCTGTGGGGGACCTCTCCCTCACTCCATCTTACGAAGTCTGGGCGGCTCCTACTCGGATACCGAAACCATAGAGGAAATCCTCAAGAGCTTGCGACACCCGGCGTCGGCATTAGCCTGAGCGAGGATTTCGGTTCGACCTGGACCGAGCATCGGTTGCTCGAAGATCCCCAAGGCTATCAATATCAACACGAGTTCGAAGCTGGTTATCCGGCATTTCTCGACCTCGATCGCCATCGGACCCTGGTCCTGTTCTACAGTTTCGATCCGGCCCTCAACTTCCCACGCTATCTGGCAGCCAATCTGCTCAGCCTGGCAGGATGCTAAACGTAAAACGTGAGACGTGAGAGGTGAAACGTGCTTCGAGAAGACCGTCGTTAGTGAATTGTGAGCGAGGCAAACAAGACGTGCGCGATACGAAGCTCGAAGTTCTGGGTTCGAAGTTCCGAAAACCTCGAACTTCGGACCTCGAACCATCTTCCGTCTCACCCGTCCCGCTTTTCTCGCAAGTCCCGCGCAAATAACGAGATACGCTTCACGTGTTACGTTTCACGGGGGTTCGGATCGTGCAGACCCCCGCGTTGGACGGCGTGGTCATGAATCTTCTAGTTCGGCGCGCTGTGGTCCTCGACCCATTTATAGATCCCCATATCGGACCGGCCGTGAAAATGCGCTCCCGCTTCAATGGAAATCGCCGGAGTGCGGATATTTCCGATCAAGACCCCTGATTTCAGGATGTTGATCTTTTCCGATGCAATGACATTGCCCGTAATGTTACCGCTCGTGATCAAGGTTCCGGCCGTGATGTTACCCCTGATCACCCCGTCTTCCCCAACAGTCAGCGTCCCGGTTGAGTGGATTTCGCCCTCAACCTGACCATCAATCCGCACGTGTCCCTCCAAGGTCAGGATGCCTTTGAAGACCACGTCCTTTCCCATGAACGTCAGATCTTCTTGCCCCGCCGCGGTCTCGGGCTGACTTTTTCCAGACGCCCACATGACATCCTCCTAATCGACGCGCGTCCGTTGATGCGGCCGTGCGATTTCTCGGAGAAGTCGATCGTTGTTCCTGTGCATCTGAATCGAGCCTCCACATCGGGGTGCGTCCAGAGGACAGGCCGTCAGGTTCCGCGTCATGGGGTCTCAGGCCGTGGCTCGTCTGAGGGGTGAGGCGTCTGGATCCTCGACGGCGTGGAGTGCTATTTCGCGGGCCACGTTCCGAACCGCTTGGGTCATCTCGAGCGTCCCGTTGAAGAGCACGCCATCCTCGATCGAGAGCAACGGCGTCTTCACCCCGCCATTGAGCACGGCGGGGGCCATCAGCTTGATTTTTTCCTTGGCCGTGACATCGCCGGTAATCTTTCCCATGCACACGATGGTGCCAGCGCTCACCTTGGCGGTGATGACGGCTTCTTCACCGACCAACAAGGTTCCGTCGGTGTGGATCTCTCCATCCAGGAAGCCATCGACCCGCACGGTTCCGCTGTAGGAGATCGTGCCCTTGAATTCGACGCCTTTCCCGATGAAGGCCACGATGGCATCGGTCGATTCCGGTCGGGTGTTTGGAGAAGAAGGGATGCTGTCCCCCATGCCCGAGAATGATGGCGTCGAACGTTTGGTGTCCTGCTTCTCCGGCTGCCACATGATCGATCCTCCTCTGTGTGTTGGTACAGGTTACGGCGGACTCAGTTTCTGTTAGGAGCTGTATCGGTCGGCAGGGGAGAAATATTGAGCATTCAAAGCAGATCGAAGCAAATAGGGCCCAAAAAAGTATCTCAAGCGCAGTAGCGCCCGGTTCACACGCGGATAGATTCAGTTGGCTGCAGTTGTTGCCCTGTTCGGAAGTGTAGTCGCTGCCAGGAAACGCGCACTGCAAGGACACCGTCTCGTGCAGGGTGACCGAGAAAAATCGGTGGCAACGTGTATGCGAAGCTTCCTGGTTGAGGCGGATCTTGACGATGGCGGCGACGCAATAGGCATGAAGTGTATCTCGTTCGTAACTACTCAGGTGTTCAGGCTGAAGGCTGCGGGCACAGGCTGAAGGGGTTCAGGCTGAAGTGTTTGGAATTTCGAGCTCCGGCCTTCAGCCTGTGCCCCTTCAGCCTATCTACCTGAGTAGTTACAATCATTCAATAGCAGGTTGAAGACTAAAAGCCTTCAGTCTATCTACTTGAGCAGTTATCTCGCTTGCACGTTTCAAGTTTCGAGTTGCTCGTTTCTAGTTCGTCAACAACTAGAAACCCAAAACTAGAAACTTGCAACCTGAAGCGCTTCACGAGATACGCTTCACGTTTCACGCTCCCTTGATCGACCAATCTGTACGAACCGTCACGAACCGGCACGACAGAACCCTTTGTCCTCACGCCGCTCAAGTCTGCCGAACCATCATCCGATACACAGTCCAGTGCAAGCTCACGACCACAGGGAAAGGAGGGATTTCCCGAAAAGGGCCAGCGGTTTCGAGATGAGCCAATTCAGGCCGGCGACATGGATGTTGCGGCGAGGTAGTGTTTCAATGGTGTCTGTGTCACGGAGGAATTTCCAATGGCATTAACAGTCAATACCAACATCCCCAGCTTAACCGCGCAACGGAATTTGGGCGTCAACAACGATGCTCTGGCCAAGTCGCTGGAACGGTTGTCATCCGGTCTTCGGGTCAACCGGTCTGCGGACGACGCAGCCGGATTGTCGATTGCCACGAAACTGAGCTTTCAAGCCCGAGGCCTTCGCGTGGCCGTGCGGAATGCCGGCGATGCCGGATCCTTGGTCAACACGGCGGAAGGCGCCTTCAACGTCGCGACCAACATCATCGGACGGTTGCGCGAACTGGCGGTTCAAGCAGCCAGCGATACCAATACCGCCTCGGATCGGGCGACTTTAGGCGGTGAATCCAACTTGCTTGTTGCGGAGCTGAATCGCTTGGCCAGCACGGCGGAGTTCAATGGAGCGTCCTTGCTGGACGGTTCGTTCTCGTCCGGGAAAATTCAGGTCGGTGCCAATGCCGACCAGACCATCTCCTTCTCGCTGGGCGATGTTCGGGCAGCCCAGCTTGGGAAGTTCGCGGCCTTCTCCGTGAACATCGACGATGGGATCGGCTCGGTCGGCGCGAGCCAACAGAGCGGGTTCGGCAACATCACGGCGGGCGAGTTCAATATCAACGGCCAGTTGACTGGTGGGACCACAGCCACGGACGATCAAGTCTCGGTTGAGGAGCTCTTCTATAATCAGACCGGTGGGTTGCTGCAATTAGGCGATGGGACGGTGGGCGCATCCGGCGTGACCGCGTCGGCCAGCGTGGCGGCAGGCGGCGGGACCTCAGCGACCAGCAGTAACCTCGGCGTCCAGCTCGCAACAGGCGTCGGCAGTCTGTACATTAACGGAACGGCGATCACCAGTCTGGCCAACGTGGGCGGCACTTCCATCCATTCCGGAAGCAGCGCGGCGTACACGACGAACAGCCAGTTTGCGTCAGCGCTCGTCGCCAAGATCAACGCGGCCGGGATCACGAATATCACGGCTCGGCAGAACACCGACGGGTCTACCTACACGCTGGTCGCCGCCAAAGGCACCGATATCAAGCTGGCATACCTCAACGCCACGTCGGCTGGGTCGCAGTTCAGTTCAATCGGGTTGGCGAGCCAGGCTGTGGGATCAGGCAACGCCACGAGCGAGGTCAGTAATTATAACGGCCAGTCTGGCGCGATTGCCAAGGCTGCGGCCATCAACAATGTCAGGGGCAAAACCGGAGTGGCGGCGGTGGCCGTTACGAACGTGTTCTCCCAAGCGACCGGTGTGGTTGCCGGTACACTCGCGGCCAATGAGCTCTTCGTCAACGGTTTCGCGATCGATGCGACGGCAAACGTTCTTGCCGGCGACAGCACCGGCGTCTTGCGGGCGGCGATCAACGCCAAGACCGCGTCCACGGGCGTCACGGCAGCTGTGAACAGCTCGGGGGGATTGGTCCTGTCAGCTACGGACGGGCGGAATATCTCCGTCTTTTCGGCGTCTGCCAATGCGACCACGATTACCGCGGCCAGCTTAGGAGCCAACGTATACCGGGGCGCCGTCAGGCTGACATCGCAGGCCGACGTCAGTTTCTCAGGGAGGACCACGGACCTCGGTGCAGCCACTACGGGTGTGCCCTACACGACGAATCTCAACAATTCGTTGGCCACGTTGGACATCACCACGCAAGAAGGCGCCAATACGGCGATTCTGTCTCTCGACGCGGCCCTTGCGCAGGTCAGCAAGGTGCGGTCGGATGTCGGCGCATTGACGAGCCGGCTGGAGCTGACGACGCAGGCCCTGACTGTGTCAGCTGAGAATCAGGAAGCGGCGGCGGCCCGGATCAAGGACGCGGACTTCGCCTACGAAACGGCGCAATTCACGCGGAACCAGATCCTGGTGCAGGCCGGTACGGCCATCCTGTCTCAGGCGAACAGTACCTCACAGATCGCGCTACAGCTTCTGAAGTAGCACACCACACAGGGGGGAGGCGCGGACCATATGGTCTGCGCCTCCTCTCTGCAGCGCCATGAGGTGCAAGCATGGTTGAAAAAATTGATGGAAATATCCCGGTAGCGATTCTGGCTCGTCCGACAGATCGAGCTAGTGCTAGAGCCACGGAACCGAAGACCGCGCCGGTGTCAGCGAAGGCGGCGGTGGCTGAGTCGCCGAGGTACGACTTCGAGTTCCGCGTGAACACAGAGACGCAAGAAATTACGGCCTTCATCGTCGATCCGGTAACCAGAGCGGTGATCAGAGAAATTCCAGCCAAAGAGATGCATGCCGCGTCGGATGTGATCAGAAACCTGATCGGGCCGCGGATCGATACGGTCGTTTAATCCCTCAAGTTCTTACGCTCCCTGCCGATAAAGATTCAGAGGGGGAGCAGCTAATGGGTATTACCTCGTCGGGACTAGCTTCCGGGATCAATTTCGACCAACTCATCCAGCAGGTGCAAGACTCCCAGCGACGTCCCGTCGTACTCTTGCAGGCCAGACAGGCGACCTACCAGAAAGAAATCACTGCCGTGCTGAGTGTCAGCACGAAACTCTCCACGCTGTTGGCCGTGGCCAGCTCCGTCAACAATCCAGCGAATTTCAATACCAACACCGTGGCTGTCGGAAAGACCACGTTGGGCGCCTCGCTCCTTTCGGCGACAGCCACCAGCACGGCTGCGAAGGGGACCTATGCCATCTCGGTCAAGCAGTTAGCCCAGGCTGCCAAGCTGGCAGCCAATGGATTTGTCGATCAGAACGCCACATCCGTCGCGAGTGGCGACGGGACCGTCAAGTTCAAGGTCGGCAATGCGGGGACGGAATACAGCGTCACCGTGTCTGCTGGCACGACGCTGCAGGCACTGCGAGACGCGATCAACGCGAAGGCCGGCAGTGTCACCGCCACAATCATCAACGACGGAACGGGGTCCAATCCCTATCGGCTGGTCCTTGCCCCCAATGAGAGCGGCGCATCGAGCAGCATCACCATCACGAACAACGACACCACATTAGATTTTACGAACAAGAAGGTCGAGGCGGCCTATGCTTTTACCGGAAATAGTTTTGCCGGCACGATTACGTCGAATGCGGGCAACAATTATACAGGCTCGACGAACAAGACCTTTCTCATCCAGGCCGTGACTGGCGGGGCGCCGGGCGCCGCCACCTACAAGTATTCCATCGACGGCGGTCTGACCTATTTAGGTTACGGGGGGGCTGCCTACAACGGAGCAGCCGGACCCGCGACTTCGGGCGCCGGCATTACGGCTGCCGTTGCTGCCACTGCGATCGACGGTACCGGAACCACCAACGAAGGGGTTCAGATCGGCTTCGGGGCGACCGGCACACTGGTCGCCGGCGACAAGTTCTCCGTGGATGTGTTCGCCCCCACCTTTCAAACGGGCCAAGATGCCGTGGTGGTCGTGGACGGCACGACGTATACCAAATCCTCCAATACCGTCACGGACCTTATTCAAGGCGTGACCTTGAATCTGCTGCAAGCGGATACCGCGAACGGTCTGATCCTGTCGGTCTCGTCGAATGCCTCCGGCGCCACGGAGAAGATCAAGAATTTTGTGTCGGCCTATAACGAGTTCAATACGTTTCTCAATGATCAACTCAATTTCAATGCCAACAGCAGCCAGGCCAGCGCCTTGCTCGGAGATGCAACCCTGCGTGCCATTCAAAAGAAATTGAAGGATATCGTCAGTGGCCAGATTCCAGGCCTCACCACGGGTAAGGCCAATCTGTCTCAGATCGGCATTACGTCTAATAGCAAGACCGGTGTGCTCACGGTCAATGAAGGAACGCTGTCCTCCGCCATCAGCTCCGACCCGGAGGGCGTACAGAGGCTATTCCTCGGGATTGGAACGCCCAGCAACAGTGCCATTACCTTCGTCGGCCTGAGTGCCACGACGTCAGCCGGCCGTTACGGGCTCAACATCACCACGGCGCCTCAGAAGGCTCTCCTTGGGGGCGCAACGGATGCGACGTTTCAGGATCTATCCACGACGGGATTGACGCTCGCCGAAACGCTGAGTTTTTCCTATAGCGGCGATTACACTGCCACGACTCCGGCGACCACGTCTTTCAGCGCCACCCTCAGCGCCGGTCTGAAAATCAACGATATCGTCAGCACGTTGAACAGCACGTTCGCGACGCAAAAGGTCAGCTTGTCTGCCTCCAACGACAGCGGTAAGCTCAAAATCACCTCGAAGGACTACGGCAAAGACATTCGCTTTACGGTCGTCTCCGATCAGGCCCCATTGGCCGTCACGCAAACCGGTATCGGCTCGGTTGGACTTACGGCGCAAGGGGCCGATATTGCGGGCACGATCAACGACCATTCGGCAATCGGCCGTGGAAATGTGCTGAAAAGTAATTCAGGATTTAGGGAAGACGGTCTGGTTATCAGCACCGAAAGCGCATCGTCCGGGCTGTTCGGCACCATTGCCGTGACGCGGGGTGTCGGGGACCAGCTCGTGTCATCTCTGGCCGCTTACACCGATCCTACCGTCGGTATCCTGACGTCTAAATCGAAGGGGCTGCAAGGCACCGTGGATCGGCTCAAGAAAGACATCGAGAAGTTCAATGCCCGTATTGAACAAGATGGAGAGCGGTTCCGTTCCCAACTTATCCGATTGGAGTCGCTCCTCGGTAAGTTTCAAGCGACGAGCAATTACTTGACGAACCAACTCGCGAACCTGCCAAAACTTGGGAAGTGACACGAACCGTTCGAAGTCCTGAGGGAGGATCACTTGTGACCGTATCGAACAACCCCAACGCAGTCGCGACGTACCTGGCCGGCAATGTGACACAGGCCGATCCGTCCCAGATCATCGTGCTGCTGTATGAGGGCGCGATTTATCGGATCGGTCAAGCCGCACAGGAAATGGAGAAACAGAATACCCTCGCATCCGGCATCGCTGTCTATCGAGCCTTAGCGATCATTGCCGAACTGCGCAATTCGCTGAATCTTCAAGCGGGTGGTGAAATTGCACGCAACCTGGACCGGCTCTATCTCTATATGCATGAGGAACTGGTGAAGGGGCACCTGGCAAAACAGCCCCAATCGCTGGAGCGGGTGCGCACGTTATTGACCGATCTGAACAGCTCGTGGAGGCAGGTGGCGCACCAAGTAAAGACGCTCATCGATGCCGGGACCGGCGCACCGCCACCTCCCGTGAAGCCGGCGGGTCTTTCGGCGTACCAGCAGACCGACACGACTCCCAGGCTTGCCCTCAAGGCCTGACAGGCGTGAGACGTTAAACTTTAGACGTGAAACGTATCTCGCCTGAAGAAAAGAGTGTAGGGTTTATGGTTCTGACGTGATCCGGCGATCTTCTTCTTGCCTCTCACGTTTCACCTTTCACGTTGCACGAAATGAGGAACGAGATGGTCTCTTTGCAGGTGCTCGAAGCACAATACCGGGCGTTTATGGTGCAGTTGGAACAGAGCGAAGTGTCGATAGCCAGTCAAGACCTGGACAGCGTGGAAGCTTGTGCGCAGGGCACCGACCGAGCCTTGGCAGCGCTGGCGCTGGCTTCGGCTCAACTCGAAGATCGTGCCGTCATGCCTGAGGAAGAGAGGGTACGGGAGAGTCTTGCCGATGCGATGCGGCAGGCCTTGGTCCGCGCCGAGCGGAATCGCGAGCAGATTCAGGGGTGGATCGGTCAGACACAAGACACCTTGGCGCATATGAGCACGGGTGGGCGAGCCGTGAATGGATATGCGGCATCCGGGAAGACGGACGCCGTAGAGTTTCTCAGCGCGCGAGGCTGAGGCACACGGACCGTGAAGCGTGAAGCGCTGGAAGTAGGCGTGAAACGTTCCTCGACTTGGCTCGTGACGGTGAGCCTGCCTCACCGTGAGGCATCCGAATCCTGAACGAGATAC
>Ga0315281_10010191_pt1 | contig 12965 bp, 15 predicted proteins | sample YL17G07_0_MG_FD_204540 | JGI IMG/M metagenome (GOLD analysis project Ga0315281, IMG submission 204540) | Sediment microbial communities from Yellowstone Lake, YNP, Wyoming, USA - YL17G07_0 | ecosystem: Environmental > Aquatic > Freshwater > Lake > Sediment | place: USA: Wyoming | collected... | reverse complement strand
AAAGAGAATGAAAAGCGTTTGTGAAGAAGGCGCGAGGCCCTCTTCAACATAGAGGTTTGAGGGGCTCGTAGCTATCGGGAAAAAGCATTATCTCCTGACGAGGGGATGACCGTGTGGGGAAAATGGAAAAATCATTATCTGATAAGAATATGAAGATCTCTCTCATTGGGACTATACTCGCATTGATTGTATCCGTTGGCACAATAGTTGTAAATCTGGTTGGTTGGGCCGGATTTGATTCGAATATTCGGTTTTTACTGGTATCTGTGTATTTGCTAATCCTGCTATTGATATTACTCTATGTTAGTTCTGCATTTGATAAAATCAGAACTTTTCGAGCCAAACGTATAGAAAGGAAATTCTGGCTCGATAAGAGCGGGCAAATCTTGTCTGGTAGGTTCGAAGCAACAACAGATAGCCTAAAGCCACTAATTAGCGGAGAAAAATCGATAGAAAGGGTAGTAACCAAATTCTTTGAAAGGTCTGTGACTTTCGACGTTAATGTGCCCCAAGATTTTCCTGTTTTGGATACCATTCTTCCTGATTTCACTCAGGTGAGGGATATACTGGTGGGGCATGACAATATGCTCAAGAACTATCTGAGATTGATAAAAGATGCAGGAGAATCCGAATCAGAGATTTCAATCGCTATCTCTGATTTGACTGAGCATATAAACAAATTCATTGCATGGGCAGATAAGATTATTGAATTGATGACTAAATGGAAGAAAGGTTGTCCAACGATGAATATTCAAAAAGCGAAATCGGAATACAGTGCTTTTAAGGATGGATTCTCTAATCTTGTCAAGAATTGGGATTCACTCACCAATAGTTATGCCACCATTCAGAATTCTAGAGGAAAGAAAGTCTATGAATACAACCTTCTTAAAAGGCAATTCGAGGATTTTCTCTAGATTGCTTAAAGAAGTATAGCCACTGCTGATTCTTTTAGGATCAATAGTTGCGATAGGAGTGATCGAGGCGATAGGCATAGCCGTCTTCATGATCAAGAGAAAGAAAAATGCGCAGAAAAAAGGCGGAGAATGAACAAAAAGCCTTGAAAGGGGTTCGCCCTCAATCCCGATTGATTGAACTTTCTCGGGGAGATACTGGCTCGGAAAGCACGAGGTCCCTTTTGACATCGTACTTTTAAATCAAAAGACGAGTAGATCAAAGTCCGCATGTCTTCAATCGTGTGAAGGAGAGTTAATGACACAATCGCTCGCCTTAAGGTCGAGGCTGTACTCTCCTTCGAAGGGGGAATGCTCCCGGCGCTCATAGAGTTTGTTTAGGCTTGCTAATAATGCCCGAAAAGCGTACTAAATCTCAACGAAAAGAAGGATCCGAACCGGGCGGCCGAGGCCGGGAAAGGCGGACGAAACGAGAGGGAGAAAAAGACAACATCCCTTCTTTTTTCGGGGCGGTAGACGGCGGCCGGTCTACCCTTTTTCATACTTAAAGGCATAGCCCAAAAAGTCGTTGCGGTTCAACTTCTATAGCCAGTCGATTGAACCGCAAGTCGGGGAGACCCAAAAATCCCTATCTAAGAGAAGAGAGAAGACTGAATCTTCTCCGCGCGAGCGCGACCGTTGCGGTTCATCCTCTCCGGCCGGCGCCGCCCCGGGCCCCCGGTCCCCGCTTCGCTCCCACCAAGATGGTTGCGCTCTCGTAGCGAAGAGAATCCTCTTTCTTTGTCATCATTCCGGGGGGTCTTTCGGCGAGATCTCCCGGGTCTCAAGCCCAAGTCGGGACCGGGACGCTCGCTGATGTATAGGGTCCGCTGAAGTCCTGATAGTTCAGAATATTCGGGACGAACCCGACATCTACCCAGAAGATCAGCCTGACCCCATCGGTGCTCCCAGCAGCCAAAGTCGCAGGAGCTTTAATCTTCCAGATAACTTGGTGCTCAGCGCCGCTGCCTATAATGTTGAAGTTCAAGAGATCCAGGCTGATCGACTTCGACCAACAGTTCGTCATGTTGAAGGTCAGCCAGAGGAATTGTTGGTTTGGTGGAATTACGAGACCGTCCGGATCGGTGAGATGCCAACGAGCTTCTATGCTTCCGATCACGACATCGGGCTGCAGCGCGGCCGGTGCCGGGACTGACTCGGAGATCGCGGTCAAGAAGTAAGAATCGAAAACAATCTTTGAAGGAGTGCAGCTTGAGGGAATCTCGAATATGAGGGTCGTGTCCAGATGACCGCCCCAGGCGACATCGCCTCCTGAAAATATGCTGGTTGAATTATAGAGATTTCCGCCAATGTCCTGGAGCTTGAAGTCCCAGGAGAAGACGGTTAGATTCTCTGTTCCTGTGTTCGTGAGAGTCACCGAGACCCAGAGATAGAGATCTCCGTTGTATGTCCGATAGCCGTGGGACTCCAGATATTCCCAGCTCGCGGAGTTCACGGAGAGAGTCAAGATCGGTCCGGTCTTGGGAGGATTCTGTTGTTCGGGGGTCCTATAGGAAAGAGCGAGAGCGATCACACCTATGATGATGATCGCCGAAATGATCACTGCGACAATAGCCAGTTCGGTATTCTTGTTCGGCAACGGTTCTTGAGGCATCGGCGTCCATTCATTCGATGGATCATATTCAGGCATCTTAGGAAGCTTCTCTGCCATTCCCACCCTCCCACCGGCGGCATTTCCTCAGCTGCTCAAGATACTTTCGTTCTGCCCGATTGGATTAAAAGAGGGCAATCAGAAAAAGCCTCACTATCCAGCCGATCGGCCTTCTTCCTCATGTGAGAATGCATTCATGATCCTGACTGGCAGTTTCTCAAGTGAGAGAAATCATCCGTTTCTGGGATCATTTCTTCGATTTGAAAGCCAGCTGTCCGGCTTCCACGTAGATTCTATTTCCCTCCTTGAGGAAAATGATATAGTCGCCCTCAATGGCTCCCAGAATCTCTTTCACTTTCTTAGGGACCGTAATCTGACCCTTCCTGCTCATGCGAGTGGCAGCTATCTTAGCGGATGCCATGAAAACCAAATGCAAAGACTTCCATTTTATATAAGACCAAAGAATCTCAGAAGTAGGAAAGTTCATATTCCGGCAGACTAGTCTGCTCCGGGGTGATGTCATGGCGACTGAATGCAAACTATGTGGAAAAGATTTTGGATTTATGATTTCTCCAAAAGACATCGAGAAGTGCAATTTGTGTGGGAAACCATATCATAAGGGATGTTTCAACAAGAAACAGAATTCAATGAAGATACCGGCCAAAGTGGCAATATTGATTTTCCCAACACGGCGGCAAAAGATTCTCGACCATACGAAGGAATGGAAAGCTGAGCAATTGAATCGTAAAGTCTCGGATCTCGAATTGTGGTCCGAAGAACAGATTCTAGAAAATGCTAGCACTAAAGTATGCAAGTTCTGCGCCGATGAAGCGAAAGGAAAGGCACTAGAGGTAGCGAAGCAACTAGAGGTCGCCATGAGATTTGAAGATGCCTTGCTGATTTATGATCAATTCAATATGTTTGAAGATGCAGGAAGAGTCAGAGGAGTTATGGGAAAAGCTCAACCAACGAATGTAGTGATGATTGAAAGAGCGAGGAACATAGAAAGACCAGAACCGAGAGAAAACGCAGGAATGAAGAGAAAGAAGACTGGCGGCAATAAGACCGCGAAAGGGTTCGTCATAGTCGGGTTATTACTAACCATTGTAGGTTCGCTTCTTCTTCTCATTAAGATGCAGGATTTGATTAGAGGTTTAGAGGCCGTAAGTAAATTGATACAAGGTGTCGGTGGTCATGATATATCTGACACTGGGCTCTATTTGCTCATGATAGCTATTGGAATTATACTGGCTCAGCTAGGAGCAGTCTTCCATGTGTTGACGCGGCACGAATGAATAGGAATCGGAGGAAGTCATATGCTTAGAGAACGAAGAAGACTGAATATTGTAATTGCCAGTTTGATTTGCCTGATGATGACTTTGTCCTTTGTGCCGGTCGCAAAGGCTACCACCATGAACGTGACGATGCACACGCCCACTATCTATGGCGTGCATGCCGATTTCGGATTCATTATGTATTACTCGCCATCAGATGTGACAGTAAGCCCTGGTGATAGTGTCATCATTGGATATTCCCCAGGACCAGCTCCGATGTATCTTTACGTCAACGTCCTTGGGCTGCTATCGTCTATCGGGGTGACTCTGAATCAGCCTTTGATTGATGTGACTGGTTGGATCAATTCAACTGCTTCAACTCTTGGAATCAGCGATCCCTGGACACTTCCTTTAAACCTGACGGGAACCCCATTGGGCTCTTTCGTATTGGAAGAGATTCCTGTTTGGGAAGGCATTCCGATGTACCTCGATATCGCATTGAACGCTCAGCTAAAATGCGAAATTACCACTACTGGAGGCTCGCTTAATCATGAACAATATTCTTGGACGAACTGGGGAGGTAGGGAAGTCAATTTGACCACCCCTCAGAATCCTGGCGGTATCACGGTTTCAGCCCAATTCTCCTATGTCGTCTCGAATTCCTACAACCTCAGGATCGATATTCCCGGAATCTACATTCATTCGTGGCAGATCCTCTCATTTCCCTTGGGAACAATCGAATTCCAAGATCCGGTGCAGACTCACGTCTCCGTTGTGAGCAGCGGTGGGGGATCCGGCAGTAGTAGTGAGTCTCTTGGAACTGCCGCAATTGGATTATCGATTGGTGCTCTGGTCGGCGGTCTGATAATCGGAGTCGTCATCGACAGGTTTGTCCTGCCGAGGTTTGGAAGGAATAAAGGAAAGGAATAGATGAGAAACCCCATTGACTAGGGAGATGCCCCCTCATCCATCTTGAAACCAGAGGAAAAAGTCTAAATTCCATTCCTGCGTCAACCTGATTGAGAGGGGGGTCTCGCCATTTCCTCCAGAATTCGAACCACCCACAAGTTTTTCGAAAGGAGGCTACCCTTCTCACATCATGATCAGAAAAAGCCTATCTCCCAATAGGCATATGAAGGGACGCGGAAGATGGAAGAATGAACGCGAAGGAGAGGGCATATCATTCAATACAAGGAATCGAACTTGCCAAGGGATTTACAATTGGAGATTATCGAAGGTTGGAATTAGATCTTGGTTCGGAGGAAAATAGAAGGAAGGTTGCAGAATTTATCGAGAAAAGATTCAGAGAGAGATATATCTCCCCATTGAGATCAATTCCAAAAGAGAATAGAAATGGTTTTAGCATTGTCGCATTGAGCTGTCTTATGATTGAGAGTCTGGGTTGCTATCAATTGGGCTGGGAAGGGACACATCATAAATCGGAACCAAGAAGGGATCCGAGAAACAATGACAAATCTGAGCGTGCATTTGAGGAAATCCTGAAGAAAGAGAGTTTCGAAGGAATCGATTATAAGGAGTTCTATCACAATATTCGATGTGGGATATTGCACCAAGGTGAAACCTATGGTGGATGGAGAATTACGCGAAGGGGCAATCTATTGATTGATTCTGAGAATCGAATTCTTAACGCCAATCTTCTTCTTGGAGCTGTCGAAAAAGCACTAGTCGACTACACTAGTAGATTGAAAGAATTAGATCAGGATGATTTACTCTGGATGAATCTAAGGAAGAAGATGGAGTTCATCATTAATCATTGCGAAAAAGAATAGCAGTGAAAGAAATCTGGCATTCTGTTACTCAGCATCATGCATAAGTCAGAATCCCCCCCCTCCTCTCGCCCGCATTTTCAAAATGAAAGCATTTATCTCGGCTGAGGGGGATTCGCACATTAAGAGGGGGAGTCTCGCCATTTCCTCCAGAATTCGAACCACCCACATGGTTTTTCGAAAGGGGACTGCCCTTCTCACCCATCAGAAAAGGCAACGGAGGCTGCTGTACGCAACTTCACAGGATCGAGACATACGACGTTCCCGGAGAGGAAAGTGCGCTAAAACGCGTCCTTTCTACTTGATTACACGCCTACGTGTCCCTCGCCGTCCGCGGCACAATTGCGTCATCTGCTCGCTCATCATTAAACCTTCGGAGAGTGAGGAATCCTATGTGGCGGCGGGCACGCTATGAATCGTGTTTTCATTGAGGAGAAACTAATTAGACAAATGACCTATTCATGCCAAGAGGTCAGAGCACGCCGTTTCCACCGAAGCAAGTCAGTAATCTATTGGTCAAATGCCATCGTCGGTGTTGTGTCTGTCACAGGTTTTGTGGCGTGAAGATGGAAATAGACCATATCGTGCCTAGATCTGAAGGCGGTGGCAACGATATTGACAATGCAATACCGGTGTGCTTTGAATGTCACGCTGAGATCCATCTATACAATGATAAACATCCACGAGGAAGGAAGTTCAGCTCTGATGAACTTAGAAAACATAAGAAGGAATGGCTCTCAGTCTGCAGTAGGCATCCAGAGATTCTTGCGGAGAGCCTCAGGACAGGAGACGTTGGTCCTCTTCAGGCTCTGACAAACGAGTTGGAATTCAATTCACAAGTTGCTCAAATCAAATACGGAATGGGCATCGGATGCCAGTTTGAGCTCTCGCAGTTCAACAGAACAATATCTGAAGGGTTACTTTCGCTGCTTACCGATGAACTCCGAGATTTGCTCATCGAAGCGTATGCAAAGATGAAGAAAGCGAATCTCTATCTTGTCGCACTTTCCCAGACACCTCCAGAAGGCAATGCATATGCTGTCGCAAGCAACAACGCACAAACGACCGTGCTTGATACCAAGGAATCGGTCAAGAACGCAAGAGTCGCTTTAGAAAGGTTCTTGGTGGCTGAAAAAGGCATGCGCGACTGACCGCCTAGAGGGTGGGAAAAGGGGTTTAGCTCGGTGCAATAATCCTCTGATTCTTTTCCGTACTCGACTTACTGGCTAGGTGAAGGTTCAAATCCCTCTGCTCCCACTCCATTAAGTGGTCGATTTCTATTCCCGATAAAAAAACGGGTTAAGGGGTTTAGGTGCGTTCTCCCAAAATCTCAATTCGTGCTGATTGACAGATAGCTAGTAATCTGAATTCGGAGTCGGGTGGGCCCAGACCGTTTTTCAGGAGAGGAATCGGAAAAAGCATGACAATCGATCTAAGGATCTCCCTTCGCGCTCGCATGTTCCCTCATTGACGCCAGCCATTTCTCCAACCATTCCTTCCCATTAGGCGTGAGAATGATGCCGATGTCCTTGCGGAAGATCGGATGGTCCTTGTACCTGCCAAGTATCTCGAACGCCTCTTCGGGCCGGATCTTCGTCAGGATGGAGACCAAGTCAGGGAACATATCTCTCAGCACATTGATCTTGTCCTCGGAAGGCGGAGTGCCGTCCTTGATCCTGCTCGATGCGAGATACGCATGCCTGAGCAAGAGCGATTCCTCTTCTTGATTGAGCTGCACCAACTCCCCCTCATCCGTGTATATCGATTTTGTGGCGTATATACCTTGTCTGCAAAAGCGAGATGGGGGCGACCTGCTAATCCGATAATCGTAATTAGCAGCATTTTCCGATAATATTGGCAAGTCTCATTCTGTTCGGAGAGGAATCGGAAAAAGCCTTGAAGGGGGTTCGAATCCCACCGAATCGACTATTTGTGCCCTCAGCATCTTAAAAGCCCCAGCGAACATATTAGAAAAGTCTTATCTTCTGATGAGAGGATTACCGTACGAGGAAATGGTGATGAAATGCCGTTCTACACAGATTTGAAAAAAGAGGATGAAGATCAGAAGCGCACTATTGAGCGCCTCCTTCTTTTAAGGGCGCAACTTAAGAGGGACATTCCGAAGAGAACGCAAAAGGAAACCCTTTTGCTCGCGACATGGAACATACGGGAATTTGATTCGAAGAAATATGGCCCTAGACTTAACGAAGCCATCTATTACATCGCAGAGATCATAGATTGTTTCGATTTGGTGGCGGTCCAAGAGGTGAACAAGGATCTTACTGCCATCAATAAGCTCAAGGAGATCCTTGGAGGAAACTGGGATTACATCTTAACTGATACGACGCTTGGAGACAGGGGGAACGAGGAGCGCATGGCGTTCCTCTTTGACAAGCGAAAGGTCAGATTCGCAGGGTTGGCCGGAGAATTGGTGCTGCCCGACGAAAAGAAAAAGGGAAAGAGAATTCTTGTCCAACAGCTAGCACGGACACCCTTCATCTGCGGTTTCCAGGCTGGATGGGTGAGGTTCGTACTTGTAACTGTCCATATCCTATATGGATCTGGAAAGGCTGAGCCACCGGAGCGGATCGAGGAGATCAGACAGATTGCCCAAAATCTGAAAATGATTACCGAAGACGAGAATGCTTGGGCGAAAAACCTGATACTCCTTGGAGATTTCAACATTTTCAAGCCGGAGAATAAGACCTTCAAGGAGATAATCAACGCAGGCTTCGAGATTCCAGAGAAATTGCAGGAGCTTCCGAGCAACGCCGAAAAGAACAAACACTACGATCAGATAGCATTCCTGAACAGGAAGTACAAAGTGGAATTGACAGGGAAGGCTGGGATTTTCGACTTCTATGAGACGGTATTCCGCAACACGACAGAGGATAAGGAGATTTACAAGAAACATATGCTGAACCCAGTGGTCACAGCAGGGGGAACGTCTTCCACAGGGCAGAGCAAGACGGGTAACTACAAGATGTGGCGCACTTTTCAGATGTCGGATCACTATCCGATGTGGGTGGAGCTAAGAATCGACTACTCAGATGAGTACTTGAAGAGAAAGCTTACCTAAACTTTGCACATAAACCCTGGAATTATGTGCAAGAGGCAATTCTGCACATAATTCGGAAAAGTCTTCCGAAAAACTCATTTCCGGCAAACCAGATGCTGACTTGAAGCTGAGTATGCGATAGTCTCGAATTCTGCTTGTATCGATGATTCTTATTTGTCGTCTTCGTTCACTTTCTTCACGGTACGGGCTCGAGCTTTCGCCGCTTCTTCATCCGTCTTCTTCTTCTTAATCCGCTCATCCATCTTTTCAATCCGCCTCACGGCCTTATCGTACATGCGCTGCGGAATCACGGGGCTCTCAGCAGTCACTTTCTTTTTATCCTCCAGAAACGCGTCAAGCTTTTTGATCATTTCCTCATGAGTCGGCATGCAATGGATATCCAATTGACCGATCTTTTTGGCCTTGTCCGTCAAAATCGACCATCCATCTCCTGCCCGCTTATGCGCTTCCATGCGGTCCGAGGGTTTCAGGAACGAATTAGCGGCCGCCAACAGGCCTGCCGTGGTAGAGAGGACCGCGGCGATCGGAATAGACCATGAAGTCCCCAAGGCTACGGTGCCTGCGGCAGTGCCGCCTCCGACCACTCCGAAGAGCACCGCAGACAAGCCGAGCCACCGATTAACATTATCCCAATACCCAGCGGCCAGAAATTGCGAGTCCCTGGCCTTTCTACACCTCTGCTCAAGGCCCCACAAGAAGATCTCGAACTCCTTCTCGAACGTGTTGGAATCTTTATTAAATGTTGCCATTCTCCTTTTAGAAGCTACGGAACGATCCTCTAAATCCTCCCACAAACAATATCTCACACCTTCTTGGGATATAAATCTTTCATGACTTGTGCTCTGTAGAAACCCTATGAAAATCGACATTCTGGGAAGCTGAAAATTGCGACACGATATACCTCTCTCCCGGCGATAAGCTGTAATCTTCGCAAATGCCTTGTCGTCTGGGACGGGGTGGCTTCGTGTCGCAAAATGGGGAAAACGATAGGCAGAATAACTGGTTCGCATCGTCCGAAGGCAGAAGAGGGTTCTCGAGAGGGCGAGATACCCTCGCAGGGCATCGAAATACGCAAATCGCCTCTACAGCAATCATCAGCACATAATATTGCTGGCGCTCCGCCAGCACTTCAGGAAGTCGTATCGCGACTTCTGCGACCTGATGGATGCCTGCACCGTCATTCTGGATGAACTGGGGCTCAAGAAGGTGCCTCACTGGACGACCCTGCAGAAGTTCTCGAAGAGGGCGGACATGAGGAGGTTGGAACGGCTTCTCCTCGCGTGCCTCGACGAAGCGCGCCTGCGGGTGCTGCAGCTCGCGGTCGATTCGACCGGCTTCAGCCCCACATCGGCCAGCACTTATTATGTCCGGGCGTTCGAGGTTCGGAAAGACAGACCAGGACGCCCCCGCCGCGGCTTCCTCATGAGGAGGTATGTGAAGCAGACAATGGCGGCGGAAATGAAAAGGCAGCTCATAGTGGCCGTGAGCTTCTGTATGGGACCGGCGAACGATTCGCCGGAGTTCGCGAAGGTCTTGGAGAAGGTCCGTCTGGCCAGACAGAAAGTGAAGATCGTCATGGCCGACAAAGGATATGATGCAGAGAAGAATCACCAGTATGTCCGGGAGGTCCTGGGGGCCAGGACCATGATTCCGTTGAGAGCGGCGGGAAGACCTGGAGTGAAGGTCTGGGGGAGGTACCGCCGGAAGCAGAAGAGGGAGTTCGATGAGAGGGAGTATCATCAGCGGGCGAAGATCGAGACGATACACTCGGTGGAGAAACGGAGGATGGGGGATCATCTGCTTGCGAAGGGCGTCTCTCAGCAGCGCAAGGAGCTGGTCCTCAGGGCGTTCGCGTACAACATCGGGAGGTTGGAGACGTTCTTTTTACTTTTGTTGAGGGTTTCTACACAGCCGCCTGACAGAATTCTTTATGTACGTCCAGGCCAACGTATACCTTGGTCTCTTGCCGCATCGTTGTTCACCAACTGGATAACGGCGAGGGACCTCTTCAACACACCAATCCTTATCTCCTGATGAGGGGATTCTGGGCCAGGAATGATGAGATCGATGAAGGATAAATGGGATCTGATGTCTGTTGAGAAAACCTTATCTCCTGCTGAGAGCATAATAGAACGAGGAAAATGGCGCAGATATTTGGCAACCGATATTTCATGATTTATAAGCTGTTCCAGATTTGAGAATGCAATCATGAAAGATATGAGGAAGTTGCGACTAACCTAAGGTTAAAGGTGTTCAAAAGTCCATGATACGGATCAAGATTGAACGAGATGTAGCTATTCTTTTGATACTCATCACGTGCGCTTCTGTTTTCTCCATTGTCACAGTTGTGCAGACAAACACCGGGTTGACAGTTCTTTCGCCCCAGGTTTTCAATATTGCCCATATGATATTGGAGATATTCGCGATCTCGGTATGTCTCAGCATATTTGGCATCAGATTGTCTTCTGGAAGCATTACGAAGGAGATGCAGAGCCTTTTACTTGGAGTGACATTCTTCGCTGTGGGTCTGCTCGAACTCTTTCATGTTTTGTCATACCCCGGCATGGCCACTTCATCGCACCAATCCACTTTCGACACCACAACCTATTTCTGGATTTTCTCAAGATTCACGATGATCATTCCCTTGCTGGTAGTCGCCTTTTTCCCGGTCAAGTCGGTAGTCAGGACTTTCGACGTTGTGGCATCGATCTCAGCGGCTATCCTATATTCGATTTCATTGCTGCTTATTATTCTGCTATCTGGTGCTTCGCTCCCTCACCTCTATCTCGAAGGAGGGGGTGTCAGTTGGGTTGAAAGGGGCTTGGAGTATGCGATAATTTCCCTTTTCACAATAGGAATCATCGGATATTGGCGCCTGGGAACGAGCCATAAAGATTTGACCAGCATCTATCTTGCAGTCGCATTGCTCATAGGGACGTTCGGAGAGCTTTCTTTCACATTGTTTGGAAACGAGTTTGGTATGATAAATCTGATGGGGCACGTGTTCATCTTCTTCAGCTTCCTATTCGTATTCCTGGCGCTTCTCCGAGAATCGATAATAATGCCTTCTCGGAGACTGCGTTTAACTGGGAGGAAACTTGAGGAAGAGCACAAAGCTCTTTTGGAATCCTTCAGGAAATTGGAACTTAAGTCTAAGGAATTCGAGGAAGAAAAGACAAGGGCCAAGGCATATTTTGATTTTCTGGCGCATGACATTGCAAATATCATATCCCCGATAATGGCGTATTCGGAAATGATGTTCTCCGATCAACGAAGCCCCAAGGAGATAAGAGACAAAGCAGGCAATATTCAAAAACAGTGCAGACGAGCGGATTCTCTGATTAGGAATCTTAGGAAACTGGAAGAGATGGGAATGACGCATCCGGACGAGATAGAATCCATGGATCTCAGGACAATCCTCTCAGCAACTGAAGATACAATCCGCAATGAGCAGATGGAGAAACGCTTCACAATCGAATATGACATCCCTTCGGTCGATCGAATAATTGTCAAGGGAGGGAAATGGATTGAGGGTGTGTTTCATGACGTCCTTGACAATGCCGTCAGATATTCGCCAACTGATGGCTCCAGAATCGAGGTGAAGGTCATTTCGCTCGAGGGGCAGCCCAATAAAGCGTTCTGGCAAATAGAAATTTCCGATAATGGGCCCGGCATGCGCAATCACCAGAGGGATCGTCTTACTGATCTCCTATCGATATCGAAAAGGGAATTCAAAGGCGTCGCCTCCAACCTTCCTTTCTGCGCATCCATCGTTAAATACCTAGGCGGAGAATTCAGGATAGAAGACAGGATGCTAGGAAATCCAACGAAGGGGACCAAAGTCATCATTATCCTGCCAAAAGGTGATTGAACGACTTCGCTGATATTCGTCATAGAAGACGAGGACGCATTTATCGACGTCTACCAGAGGCTATTCGAAATTATCGACGCAAAGACCGTAGACTGGGCGTTCACCGGCGAGGAAGCGATAGCGAAAATCAAAAATGCAAAGGAAAGACCGGATCTCATCATTATGGATCACCGTCTGCCAAAGATGAACGGTGTCGAATGCATGATCGAAATCCATCGGATGGATCCAAATGCGAAGGTGCTTTTCGTGAGCGCGGACGGGAGGGCAAGAAAAATGGCAATAGAAAACGGTGCAGTAGACTTCATCCAGAAACCGTTTTCAATCGCCGAGTTCGTTCGGATTGTCAAGGAACACTTATAGTATATCATTCGCCGTCCTATTTGGCACCATTC
>Ga0315281_10010190_pt1 | contig 12965 bp, 12 predicted proteins | sample YL17G07_0_MG_FD_204540 | JGI IMG/M metagenome (GOLD analysis project Ga0315281, IMG submission 204540) | Sediment microbial communities from Yellowstone Lake, YNP, Wyoming, USA - YL17G07_0 | ecosystem: Environmental > Aquatic > Freshwater > Lake > Sediment | place: USA: Wyoming | collected... | reverse complement strand
CTTTTATGCACCGGAAGTCTCATCGAGTATTTTCGGAACTTTGAAAAAGTCGCCATCCCGCTGCGGAGCATTAGCCAACGTCGCCTCGGTTCCGAGCGACGGTTTGATACGGTCTTCACGAAAGACATTAGCTATCGGCAGACAATGTGCAAGAGGGGCGACGTCGGCAGTGTCCAATTCATTCATTTTTTCCACGTAGTCGAGAATCGCACTTAACTGTCCCGTAAACTCCTCAACCTCAGCCTCGGTCAACTCCAGACGAGCCAACCTGGCAACCTTTTTTACGAGCGCCTGGTCAATTTTTTTCTGCATATTTCGATACCAGTGTAAATGAAAAGCGAGGCGGAACCCGCCTCGCTGGAAGAAAACCTCTACGCACAATTATTTTTAGCTGTTTGCTTTTTCGGCGGGCTGGTCCGCCCCGCCAGCGGCGGGTGCGGGGGGCGAGTAATTTCGCTTCGGCCTTTTTTGAACAAGCCCTATTCGTATAGCCTTCGCTGAGACGCGGATTCTACAGGCCTTGCCATTAACAACAGCCCGAACCTTCTGGAGATTCGGCTTAAACTTTCTGTTGGTAACGCCGGTAATTTTTCTGCCGACACCACCAAGATATTTGGCCTTACCACGCCGGGCGATGCTCCTGCCGCTTATTGTTCGCTTTCCGGTAAAGAAACATACTCTGGGCATTTTGTTCACTCCTTCATAAAAGAGCACAAGTCATAAGAGCACAAGTGCCATAAATATATCCTTATTGCTTCAAGATTGCAAGGACAAATCAGATTTAATGGAAAAAGGTTTATATCTAAAAATTGCTTCTCCTCGGGGGGGGTGCCGTTTATATTCCATTGTTTTTTTCGCTTCGGTCGATATACTTTATAACAAATTTTAATTTTGCTTAACAGGTTCTGGACGAAGGCAACTTCGCAGAGCAGCCTTAACGGAAAAACTGTATGAACATTTTAGGCATATCGGCTTTCTACCACGATAGTGCAGCGGCACTTGTCCGCGATGGTGAAATTATCGCCGCCGCTCAAGAAGAACGTTTCACGCGCAAAAAGCACGATAACCGATTTCCCTCAAATGCGGTTGATTATTGCCTGGGAGCAGGCGGGCTAACCTCCGATAAACTCGATTACGTCGTTTTCTATGAGAAGCCACTTTTGAAATTTGAACGGCTGCTGGAAACCTATATTGGCTATGCTCCGCGTGGCTTTGGCCAATTCCTGCTGAGTATGCCATCCTGGCTGCGTCAAAAGCTGTATCTGCCGCGTGAGATGGATAAGGCGCTGCACAACAAATACAAAAGCCGCTATATCTTCACCGAGCACCACGAATCTCACGCTGCAAGTGCCTTTTTTCCCTCGCCCTTTGAGCAGGCAGCCATCCTGACGCTGGACGGGGTGGGTGAATGGGCGACAGGCAGCTTCGGGGTCGGCAGAGGCAACAAGATTGAATTGGCGCAAGTAATGCAGTTCCCGCACTCATTGGGCCTGCTATATTCGGCTTTTACATATTTTACCGGCTTTCGCGTCAACTCAGGTGAATACAAAATGATGGGCCTGGCACCTTACGGCGAGCCGAAATATCACGACCTTATAATGGAAAAGCTAATCGACCTGAAAGAGGACGGCTCTTTCCGTCTGGATTTGTCGTATTTTCCATACTGCCATAAAACGGTGATGATTAGCTCCAGATTTGAAAAACTTTTCGGGGGTCCCGCTCGCAGACCTGAAGTGCCGCTTAGCCAGCGAGAAATGGACATTGCTGCATCCATCCAGACGGTTACCGAGGAGATTATGCTCCGCGTTTCCAGATATGTGCATCGCCAGACAGGGATGAAAAACCTGGCTCTGGCAGGCGGCGTGGCCCTGAACTGCGTCGGGAACGGGCGAATCCTGCGCGAAGGTCCTTTCGATAATATCTGGATTCAGCCCGCAGCCGGAGACGCCGGCGGAGCACTTGGAGCAGCACTATTTGTATGGTATCAACTGCTGGATAATGAGCGTAAAGCTGACAGACACGACAAGCAGCGGGCTTCCCTTCTGGGACCGGAGTATAGCAATGAGCAAATCCGCCGATTTCTCGATTCCGTTAGCGCCAAATATCAGGTCTTCAGTGACGAGCAGGCACTATTTGCCAGGGTAGCGGATTTGATAGACCAGGGCAAGGTAATCGGCTGGTTCCAGGGAAGGATGGAATTCGGGCCTCGCGCACTGGGGAACCGCAGCATTATCGGCGACGCCCGCAGTGAAAAAATGCAATCAATAATGAACCGCAAAATCAAATTTCGGGAGTCCTTCCGTCCATTTGCCCCCTGCGTGCTGCGAGAATATGCGGGAGACTATTTCAATATGCGGGACGGGCAGGACAGCCCCTATATGCTGCTGGTTGCTCCCGTTCGAGAGGACAAGCGTCTGCCGTTAAAAACCCCCATTGAGCCGCTAAAAGGACTGGACAAATTAAAGGTTAAACGCAGTATCGTGCCGGCTATTACTCATGTGGATTATTCAGCGCGCATCCAGACTATCGATGCCCAGCGTCATCCTAAAATGCACCGATTGATGATCTTGTTTAAGGAAAAGACGGGCTGTCCTGTAATTATCAATACAAGTTTCAATATTCGCGGCGAGCCAATCGTCTGCTCCCCGGACCACGCATATCGATGTTTTATGGCTACAAATATGGATGTGCTGGTTATGGAAAACCAACTGCTCTACAAAGAGGAACAACCACAGGCCAAGCAGTATGAAATCGACGAATATAAAGCCCAATTCGAGCTGGATTAAACTGCCGGGTGAAAAAGGAATAATTTAAGATGTCACTGGTCGAGATAAACCGGAGTCCAAATCGCAAGGAGCTTCGCAATTTTGCGATTATCGCTCTCGCTGCATCAGTATTCATCTCTGTGCTACTTTACGCGCTCAGAGGGCCTGAGATTCAATGGATTGCAATTATCTGCGCTGCCGGCTTTATTATTTTTCTAAGCAGCATAGTCTGGCTCAAACTAACCCGAATAATTTACCTCGGCTTAATACTGGTAACATTGCCGATTGGGTGGGCAGTCAATTTCATATTATTAGCGGCCTTCTACTTTCTGCTGCTGACTCCTCTTGGTCTTTTATTTCGCTTAATAGGCCGGGACCCGCTGCACCGCAAGTTCGACCCAAGCGCCAAAACATATTGGCTGCCACACCGCCAGCCGGACGGTCTCGACCGCTATTTCCATCAGTATTGACAAAACTGGAGAGTTCGAATGGCTAAAAATTCTCAGGAGAAAAAATCCAGCGAATTCAGCAAGCTTGCTCAAGAAAAACGTCCCAGTTTACCTGTGGAGTTCTGGTTTTTTCTCAAGCACAATAAAAAATGGTGGCTGCTGCCCATAATAATTGTGCTTTTATTTTTGGGTTTGGTGATACTTTTGGGCGGCACAGCAATAGCGCCATTTATTTACCCGCTTTTCTAACGCTATTCTCAAAAACGATGTTTTTTTGTACGCTGCAGCGCAGCAGCAAAAACACAAATACCTGCACAGTGCTCTCCGCTATCTGTTAGTTTCCTGCCCGCCATAGGTGGGTTACTTCGGCGTGAGTTAATGCTCTGAATCTGCCGATGCCCAGGCCACGGTCTGTGATTGAGCCGATTCGCGTTCTTTTTAGAGATTTGACCGGCAGACTAAGTTTTGCCAACATTCTGCGAACCTGGCGGTTAAGGCCCTGCCGAATAGTAACCTCAATCAGAGACTCCTGATGGCCGCCTCTTAAAACCTTCACCGATGCCTCGGCGGTTTTGCCTTCGGCAAGCCAGATTCCCTTTTTGAGTTTTTCGGCTGCCTGGTCATCAATGCGGCTCTTGACCCTGACAACATAAGTTTTAGGTAATCTGTATCTTGGATGCGTTAATCTGTTTGCCAGCTCGCTATCATTAGTGAGGATGAGCAGGCCGGTTGTGTCGGCATCGAGCCGGCCAACACAGAAGATACGCTGTTGAACGGGGATGAGGTCTATTGCTCTTTTTCTGCCTTGCGGGTCGTAATTAGTGCAAATTACGCCCTTTGGCTTATTCAAAAGAAAATATACCTTCTGCTCGGCGTGAATTCTTTTGCCGTGGACAGTTATGATATCAGTTTGCGGGTCAACAAAGGCAGGCAGCGTATCTATCACCTGCGAGTTCACGGAAACTGCGCCGCTAAGGATTAGCTCTTCGCACTTTCTGCGGGAATCGATACCGGCGGCAGCCAGAACCTTTTGTAACCTTTGTCGGCCCATTTCAAATACCAAAAATCAAATTGCTTCATAGAAAACATTTAAAGGCGTTATTTCCGCCGATAGGTGTCCTGTGGAGAGCAAGCCAAATTTGAATAGATTTCTCCACTCCCCGTCCCTTGGGGACGCTTCGGTCGAAATGACTTATACTCTTTTCCACAGAGCAAACTCAAAATTGTGGAGGCGGGTCAATAGGCCCAGATACGGCCAATACCAATGCCGAGCTTATCGGCGTAAATAATGGCTATACAGGACAAAACCCAGAGCACAAGGCCAACCTGAAACGGAACATCACTTAGAATAACTTGCAGAGGGTCTGAAAATTTACCTTTTTGTATCAGGGCACTAAAACGAAAGATACAATACAAAACCAGCGGCGTAGTATAAACCAGATTGTTAGTGCCAAAAATCCGAAGGGTCCTGGCATCCATCGCGTAAAGCAGAAAACATACCACCGCCAGGCCGCTGGTAACATCCAACATATGGGCCAATAGTTCAGGTGTATAGCCAGCTAACGTCTTGCGAAATAGCTCGCTATCTTCGCCAAGATGGACTATCTCGCCACGGCGTTTACTAAAAGCCAGAAACAGACACAAAGCGAAGGTGCAGATAATCAGCCAGGGCGAGATAAACACGCCCACCACAATAGCTCCTGCAATGGCCCGAAGGCAAAAACCGATTGATATTATCACGCAATCCAGAATCATTATCCTTTTCAGTAAAAGCGAATAAAGGAGCATCAGGACAATATATCCAAGGATTACAATTGCAAAGGTTCCGACAAGGATAAAACTGCCTATGAGGGCTACTGCCGCACACAGAGCCGACATTACAGCGGCAGAACCAACGCTCACAGTGCCTGCAGCGATGGGTCTTTTGCGTTTGTCAGGGTGAAGAGTATCTGCACCGCGGTCGATTATGTCGTTAAAGATATAGATAGCAGAGGCGGCTAAAGAAAAACAGAAGAAGCCGCCAAGTGCGCTGCCAACGGCTAAAAGCACCTCATCCATTGGACCAAAAAGTTTTTTCCCGAATATGAGGGCTGCAAACACAAACGCATTTTTGGTCCAGTGCGAAGGACGCATTATTTGCAAAAATTTCATCGCTTCGCCTTTCTATATCCTGTATCTACTCGCCTGCATCAAATTACTAATCGACAATTGAACTGATAAGGCGTATTATAGTGTAATAAGCACACAATGTATAGAGCATCGGATATATCTTAATGAGCACGAACAGCAAAATACAAGCCATAAAAATATGATAACGACCGTTGCTTTTGATTTAGATGACACGCTTTATGATGAGATTGAGTATTGCAAAAGTGGATTTGCAGCCGTTGCTAAGTTCCTTGTAAATTTACCCGATATGCCGTCTGCCGAGCGAATTTTTGACGCCTTCTGGAAGCAGTTTGCCGCCGGCAACCGCACAAGAACATTTAACGCCGGTCTCGACCAGCTTGGCATAAGATATGATGACAAACTCATTGAGAAGCTCGTAAAGGTTTATCGCAACCATAGGCCGAAAATAACATTACCTCAGGACAGCCGGGATGCTCTCTGCCAGTTAAGCGGCAAATGGACGTTAGCTTTGCTAACAGATGGTTTCCTGCCGGCCCAGCAACTAAAGGTGCGAGCTTTAGGACTTGAGAGGTATTTTAAGTGTATAATTTATACTGAGGAGTTAGGCAGGCAATTCTGGAAACCATCGCCGGTCGGCTTTGAAAAACTGATGGAGACCTTAAAAGCAAAGCCGGAAAATATAGCTTATGTAGCCGACAACCCGATAAAGGATTTTATCGCACCGAACAAGCTGGGCTTTTCGACCATCCAGATAATCCGCCCTGCTCGTATTCACACGGAATCGTGCGACCAAGCCGGCGCTGCGGCACAATACGTAATACGGGAAATCAGCCAATTGCCGGCTTTAATTGCCAGTATTTAGCGGATAGCGTTAAGGCAGGATTCAGGGCTAAACGGTTTTAAGATTGCCGCGTCGGCCTACGGCCTCCTCGCAATGACAAAGCCCATATCTACAAAGATTAAGTGCACGCAAAAACATCGGGGTTTTTTTGTTGACTTTGAGGGATTTTAGGACGATAATAATATGGTTCAGGAAATGGGTTTGCTGGCTAATTTTTGAGTATTTCACGAAGGAGGTTTTTTATGCCGCCGGCCAAAAAACCGCAAAGCAGTGCTGTGCTCTACACGCTAATAGTCTTTGTGGGGCTTTTTATCGCTGCAACGACCATTGCAGTTATCTACTACGTCAAAGCCGAAGAATATAGGACCACAGCAGCCACTTTAGAGGGCCAAATCAACGACTTAGCCAACAGCAGGGAACAGCAAGCACTTGGAAACATAGTCGGAACGAAGCAGAGCGGCAAGAGCTGGCTGGCTACAATGGCTGATTATCTCGACCAAATGGTATCCATAGTCGGCGGAGGCGTGGCTGAGCCGACCTCGGCTGAAGTCAAAGTCAAAAACGCTTCCGCACAGGCAATCAACGCACTTAAACTGGTTCAAGAATACGTTAGTATCAGCAGCGCAGACCCGAATGCAACAGGACTTGTGCGAATAATTGGGGGGTTGAAAATGGCACTGGATGACGCCACGAATGCAGGAACCAGCTTGAAAAACCAGCTCAAAGAGCTGCAGAACCGATTTGATGATGCAATGGCAGAGGGTTTTGCAAAAGAACAGGTACTGCTGGGGGAGAAAGATAAGTTACAGCGACAGGCCAACGAAATTATGCAGGACTACAATGAGCTTAAAGTCCTGATGCAACAAACCGCGGATGAGCAGGTTAAGACGCTTTATGCTCAATTAGAGGAAGAAAGAGCCAATCTGAAGACACAAAACCAGGAGTTACTTAAAACAAAGGCGGAACTGGAAACGGCTGAAAACATGCTGAAGCGTTCCCAGGAAGAGCTTGCGAAGGTAAAGCCGCCGCCGGACCGTGAGGTGGCGGCATTCAAAAGCGACGGCGAAATACTATTGGTTGACGACCAGGCCAAAGTGGTGCATCTGAATATCGGAAGCGACAAGCACGTTTACCAGGGGTTGACTTTCTCGGTTTACGACAGGAACGCACCTATCCCTAAAGACGGCAAGGGAAAAGCTGAAATTGAAGTATTTGACATTGCAAAGAATTTTTCGGCGGCGAGGGTTCTACGTTCAGAGATAAAAAGGCCTATCTTACAGGGCGATATTGTTGCGAATCTAATATGGGACAGCGACAAAACGAACGTATTTGTCATTGCCGGAGACTTCGACATCAATAAAGACGGGGTCATTGAGCCGGACGGCGCCGACAAAATAAAGGGGCTTATTGAAAAGTGGGGCGGGAAGGTTGCTGATACCATTTCCATCGACACCAACTACCTGGTTTTAGGAAACCAACCACAGGTCCTCAAAAAGCCAACCCCGGAGGAATCAGAAATAGACCCAAAGGCGATGGAAAAATACGAGGCCTCTTTACAACGGCTCAACCGCTACAAAGGGGTCCAGAGCCAGGCACAAACGCTGTGGATTCCTATATTCAACTACGAAAGATTCCTGTACTTTATCGGCTATAAAGGACAAGTAGGTCGGCCTGGGGCGCTTTAAGAAATATCAGCGTATGCCGTCGCCGTGCCGGCGACGGCTAAACTCAAAATCACAATTTGTCCTTCAACAATACAAACATCAATAAGTGCTTGTCTGCGGTTGGACTCCAATCGAGGCGACGAAAACCTCGCCTGTATATTGAGCGGCGCTGTTTGTGGTGAAACCTTTTTTCACCGCCACAAAAGTTACTGTGTAACTTGCCTTGACAGCCGCTCCAAGCGGCTGGCCAGTGTCGCAATCAAGCCCTGATGGAATATCCACCGCCAGAATCGGGCAATTTTGGGCGTTTATACTTTCTATCAGAACTTTGTGCTCATTACCCAATTGTCCCGTAAGACCCGTGCCAAAAACGGCATCAACAAGCATATCAGCATCAGCAGCAAAATTTTTAACTTGCTCGGGGATGTTACTATCCGTCAAATCTAATCGTTCAATTGGCTGACCTAAGCGTTCCAAAACATCAAGGTTTATCTTCGCATCACCTTTAACCTTGTCGCGGTCGCCGCATAGCACTACGACAACATTGAAGCCGCTATTTATAAGGTGTCTGGCAATTACGGAGCCATCGCCGCCATTGTTTCCGGTTCCGCAGAATATGCAGACCTTCGGTGTGGAAATATGTTTTAACTTATCTTTAATCAGCTCGGCACAACTGCGCCCGGCATTTTCCATAAGGACAACACCGGGAAGCCCAAGCGTTTCTATCGCCCATTTGTCAAACGCGCGAACCTCGTCTCTGGTCATCACAACACAGTTTTTGTCTGTTGAATATTTCTCCATAACCAACCATTCTACATTCAAAAATTAGCCATTCAACTATTGCTCACTTGTGCTCGCCGTGCTGGCGCCTGCCGAGACGTGCCGTCCCTGGCACGGCTTGCACTGTCGCAGCAGGATACCTCATTTTTGAAAAGTCACGGTTTTGTTTGGGTTTGACACTTCGACGTTGCTCAGTGCAGGTGGGTTCGACTTTGCTCACCACAGGTCGCCTCGAACTACACCGCAAAAAAGGGTCGTTAACAATCTTCCCATCATTCTTAAGGAGTATCGTGTCCCTCGAACTACACCGCAAAAAAGGGTCGTTAACAATCATGCCCCCGCAAACAAACCGATACAGGACCCTCGAACTACACCGCAAAAAAGGGTCGTTAACAATAATACCTCCAACCGGATTCAAGATATATTCCTCGAACTACACCGCAAAAAAGGGTCGTTAACAATGCTTCGATCTCCACATAAGCGACCGTTCGCCCTCGAACTACACCGCAAAAAAGGGTCGTTAACAATGAATTTCAACTCTGTCATTGGCGCCCTGCCCCTCGAACTACACCGCAAAAAAGGGTCGTTAACAATTTCCTACAGAATCAGGGGAAAGTGTTCCGGCCTCGAACTACACCGCAAAAAAGGGTCGTTAACAATATAAGAGGATTTAGGGTGGGAATGGTCCTCCCTCGAACTACACCGCAAAAAAGGGTCGTTAACAATTTGAAAGGTTAAAGTTGTATGGGCTGTCAACCTCGAACTACACCGCAAAAAAGGGTCGTTAACAATTCCATTCCGGAAAGTCCTTGAGGATATTACCCTCGAACTACACCGCAAAAAAGGGTCGTTAACAATATAAAGAGCGGGCGGATTATATCAGAAGGGCCTCGAACTACACCGCAAAAAAGGGTCGTTAACAATAGTATAACTGATGTCTGTAATATGTCTCTTCCTCGAACTACACCGCAAAAAAGGGTCGTTAACAATTAAGAATTTTTTATAAAGACTTGAGGATTCCTCGAACTACACCGCAAAAAAGGGTCGTTAACAATAGTTTTGTTAATAGGTCCAGATAATCCTGGCCTCGAACTACACCGCAAAAAAGGGTCGTTAACAATGCTTGCGGGGCAGGCACAAGAAGATGTTGCCCTCGAACTACACCGCAAAAAAGGGTCGTTAACAATAACGTCGGCGGTGGTCTTGCGGCATATCGTCCTCGAACTACACCGCAAAAAAGGGTCGTTAACAATAATCCGGTTGGGGTGACATTTTCACATTCACCTCGAACTACACCGCAAAAAAGGGTCGTTAACAATAAATCATCGGCCCGGTCGGCTGCTTCCTGACCTCGAACTACACCGCAAAAAAGGGTCGTTAACAATTACTATTAAGGCAATGGGTTGGACCCCTGACCTCGAACTACACCGCAAAAAAGGGTCGTTAACAATACCTTTTTTATAAGTCTTTATACACAAATTCGTTAAACGAATTCTACCTGAAAAAATTTGCGTGTATTGGTGAGCGAACACAATGGGAAACATAGTTTTTCCACTTATATGTGACTTTGACTCATCGTTCAGGCCGTTCGAGTCGGCCTACGACTGACGCATACGCAATTGCCCTTGGGCTATCGTAAGTTTTATCGTCAGCCGAATATTTTTATGTCAAAGAACGACCTTCTTAATCTTTCGGCAACTCTTTATATTCTATACCTTGTTCTTTGCATTGCAAGCGAATTTTTTCTTCAATATCAGCGAGTGCAAGATTTTTCGCAGCATTGTAATCGGCATTTAAGGGCTTGTAATCCTTTATCTTTTTCTTGCATTCAGGGCACTCAAACATAGCTGACATACCATTCTTTTTGTTGGACTTACGGTACTCAAAGGTGAAATCCTTATAAATAAAACCGCATTGGCTGCATCTTTGAGAAGTTCTACAGGGATTAACTTTTTGAAACTGTATTCCTGCCTCTTCGGCCTTGTATCTGATGAATTCTTGCAATTGATTATATCGCCAGTTTTGTCCAATAAAAGTTCCGGCCAATGTATCTTTGAGACCCTCTAAATTTTCAACCTGAATTACTCCTGCCCCATTATTCTTCGCAAACTCGATTACGCAGTGTGAAAGTTGATGATTCAATGTCTTATAGGCATTATCAATTTTGCTCTCTAATTTCTCTATGGGCTGCAAAATTCGTTCTGTTCCGTGTCCCATACGCGCCGTTGTTTTGGCTATATCCCTTTGTCCACCTTTTTGAAGAGATAACCTTCTCGCTTTAACCTGTTTTTGAAGGTGTCTTATCCTCTTAGCCAACGGTTCTAACTTTCTCCATCCGATACGTGCATATCCCTTATTTACCGCAGCATACAATGGGACAGACCATCCCAAATCAACGCCTACGATTATATCAGGATGAAGTTTGGTCTCCTCTGACTTTGGAAAATCGTAACTAACAAAGAGAAACCATTTGCCTCTTTTTTCCTTTATCTCAAAAAAACGATGACGATAACCAGGCAAGGAATTTGTCTTGTTTGAAACAAGACGTTCCAATACTGCTCTTTGTCCATCACTGATTTTTGCGGTTGATAATAAGACACGTGGGTAACCATTAGGAAGAAATTGTTTGTCTTGCTGGCAAATTCTCAAATCAACTTCATATTCCCCTGTTCCAGTTTTCTCAATCATTCGTGGACTGTGGTCACTGCAATTTATCGGTATTGCCGTATCTTTTTTGAAAAGCGGCAAAGCAGCTTTCCCTTTTATTATATTACCCCACTTTGATTTACTTTTTATTGCACTTAATTTAGTTGTTTCAAATGCACCGCATATATAACCTGAAACCGCTCCATCTCTTGAATATCTCGACAAGTCTTTTTCGCCGTATAGCTTTTCATCTATAATCATTTTGCGAAGAGTTCTGTTCAGATTTTTGACCTTGTAATTATCATCTAAAATAGGTTGTTTAGTTCGCCACTGATAGAATCTCATATAGTTCTCACAGACCGACATATTGGCCAAACGCCAATACATATAACGAACATCTCTCAGCATTTTGCCAAGTTCATTCCAGGACATATTTACTGGCTTGACAATTTGAAATTGTGCTACCTTTTGCAGACGTTTTGTTTTTTCTTCCATATCTCTCCACTTTCCCTTCAATTCACGACAAACAAATTAGCATACACCTTATATGAATACAAGACATAAATTCACAAGGTTTGAAACGATTTCAGTGAATCGAACATCCAGTATCGAGCATCGAGAATCCAGTATCGAGTATCCAGAATTGCTTGTCCGCCGTCCACCTTCGGCTACCAATTATCACTTATCAATTATCATTTATCATTGGTACTAATTTGTTGACTTTTGTCTGAAAATATGTTAAAATACCCGCCAGTTTGCAAGTAAGCAAACGACAAACCGCCCAGTAGGGCAAGGTCTTCGGGTCAGCCGGCCCAGTCAATAATCAATTAACTAATTAACCGTTTAACCAATTAACCTGCTATGAACAACGAACTACAAACAACAAACTACGAACAATGCCTGTCCGCCGACTTGTCCGGCGTAGCGCACCTGTCCATCGTAGCGAAAGCGAAGACGGAAGCGAAGTCGGAAGCATCAGTGAAGGCGGAAACTCCACTTGCCGCGGCGAAGACTTTTGTCGAAGACGGGTCAATCAAAAGCGAACGATTATGCAAAACAAAGCCAATTTTTGGAAGACCGAAAATGCTTGTAACGCCAGTATACACAATGACTAACAACAAAAAACGACGAACTTTGAACTGTCAAAAACAAAGCCAAACAAAGCCAATTTTATTTGAAAAGGTAAATAAGAAAGTAGCCCGTCAGTTTTACTTTTTGCTTTTTTGGTTTTTTCCCTTATGCTATGTCTCTATGCAAATACTGCTGACAAATGATGATGGGATTTTTGCGCCGGGACTGGCTGCAATTTATAAAGAATTAGTCAAGCTTGGGGATGTAACGGTCGTCGCGCCGGCTGAAAGCCGTTCGGGCGCCAGCCACAGCGTTACCTTCCACCATCCCCTGGTGTGCAATAAAGTCGATATTAACGGCCAATTCACGGGTTTTAGCGTCGAGGGCTCCCCTGCCGACTGCGTAAAGCTTGCCCGCATGCAACTGCACGAAGGCCCGATAGACTTGTTAGTTGCCGGGATAAATAAGGGCGCCAATGCAGGAATAAACGTGTATTACTCCGGCACCGTTGCCGCTGCGATGGAAGGAGCGTTCTTAAAAATCCCTGCAGTCGCGATGAGCGTGGCTGCCGAAGAGCAAATGGATTTCGAAAAAGCTGCATCGTATTGTGCGAAAATCC
>Ga0315281_10010189_pt1 | contig 12966 bp, 4 predicted proteins | sample YL17G07_0_MG_FD_204540 | JGI IMG/M metagenome (GOLD analysis project Ga0315281, IMG submission 204540) | Sediment microbial communities from Yellowstone Lake, YNP, Wyoming, USA - YL17G07_0 | ecosystem: Environmental > Aquatic > Freshwater > Lake > Sediment | place: USA: Wyoming | collected... | reverse complement strand
CTCCTCGATCGCCTTCCAGAACTCCTTGGGGACCGATCCACCCACCACCTTCGACTCGAACAGGTAGCCGGTGCCGCGGTCCTGCGGCGCCATGGTGATGACGGCGTGGCCGTACTGGCCCTTGCCGCCGGTCTGGCGCACGAAGCGTCCCTCGCCCTTGACGGCCTTGCGGATCGTCTCGCGGTAGCTCACCTGGGGCCGGCCGACGTTGGCCTGCACCTTGAACTCGCGCAGCATGCGGTCGACGATCACCTCGAGGTGCAGCTCGCCCATCCCCGCAATGCGGGTCTGGCCCGACTCCTGGTCGGTACTGACCCGGAAGGTCGGATCCTCTTCTGCCAGGCGCTGCAGGGCGATCGCCATCTTGTCCTGGTCGGCCTTGGTCTTGGGCTCGACCGCCAGCTCGATGACCGGCTCGGGGAAGGTGATCGCCTCGAGCACGATCGGCTTTGCCTCGTCGCACAGCGTGTCGCCGGTGAAGGTGTTCTTCAGCCCCACCGCTGCGGCGATGTCGCCGGCGCTGACCGACTCGATCTCCTCGCGGTGATTGGCGTGCAGCTGGAGCAGGCGGCCGACGCGCTCCCGGGTGTCCTTGGTCGAGTTGTAGACGTACGAGCCGGTCTTCAGCGTCCCGGAGTAGACGCGGAAGAAGGCAAGCCGGCCGACGTACGGGTCGGCAGCGATCTTGAAGGCGAGCGCGGCGAACGGCTCGCCGGTGTCGGTGTGGCGGGTCACCGCCTCGTGGGTGCGCGGATCGGTGCCGATCACCGCCGCCACGTCGAGCGGCGAGGGCAGGTAGGCGATCACCGCGTCGAGCATCGGCTGGACGCCCTTGTTCTTGAGCGCCGATCCGCAGAGCACCGGCACGATCCGGTAGTCGAGCGTGCCGGCGCGCAGCGCGCGGCGCAGCGACGCGGCGTCGATCGTCTCGCCTTCCAGGTAGCGGTGCGCGATGTCGTCGTCGAGATCGGCCATCGCCTCGACCAGCTTGAGGTGGGCGGCGGCGGCGTCAGCGGCCAGCTCGGCCGGGATCTCCCCGATCTCGCCCTGGTCCTCCACGTCGTTGGTGTAGGTGATCGCCTGCATCTCGACCAGGTCGATCACGCCCTTGAAGCTGCCCTCGTTGCCGATCGGCAGCTGCACCACCACGGCGGTGGCGCCCAGGCGATCGCGGATCATGTCCACCACCCGCCAGAAGTCGGCGCCGGTCCGGTCGAGCTTGTTCACGAAGCAGAAGCGCGGCACGCGGTAGCGGTCGGCCTGGCGCCAGACCGTCTCGGACTGGGGCTCGACACCGGCCACGCCGTCGAAAACGACGACCGCTCCGTCGAGCACGCGCAGGCTGCGTTCGACCTCGACCGTGAAATCCACGTGGCCGGGCGTGTCTATCAGATTGATTCGATGGTCGTGCCAGAAACAGGTCGTGGCGGCGGCGGTGATGGTGATCCCCCGCTCCTGCTCCTGCTCCATCCAGTCCATGGTGGCCGCGCCCTCATGGACCTCGCCGATCTTGTAGATCTTCTTGGTGTAGAACAGGATCCGCTCCGACACGGTGGTCTTGCCGGCGTCGATGTGGGCGATGATCCCGATGTTCCGGGTCCGCTCCAGGGGGTAGGTCTCGGCCATCGCGGCGCCTACCACTTGAAGTGGCTGAAGGCCTTGTTCGCCTCAGCCATGCGGTGGGTATCCTCGCGACGCTTGACGGCGGCGCCGATGCCGTTGGAGGCATCCACGAACTCCGAGGCGAGCTTCTCGCCCATGCTGCGGCCGTTGCGCTTGCGGGCCGACTCGATCAGCCAGCGCATGCCCAGGCTCACGCGGCGGTCTGCCCGGACCTCGACGGGGATCTGGTAGGTGGAGCCGCCGACGCGCTTGGGCTTGACCTCGATCAGCGGCATCGCGTTGCGCAGGGCCAGCTCCATCACCTCGACCCCGGCGCGGCCGGCGGTCTTCTCGCAGCGAGCGAGGGCGTCCTCGAGGATGCGGCGAGCCAGCTGACGCTTGCCGCCGTGCATCAGCTTGTTGGTGAACTGGTCGAGCGTCAGCGCGGAGCCGACGAGAACCTCGTCGTACTTGCTCTTGCGCGCGATGGTGGGACGGCGGGGCATCGGTCGGCTAGCCCTTGCCCGGCGCCTTGGCGCCGTACTTGCTGCGGCTCTGCTTGCGGTCGCGCACGCCGGCGGCGTCGAGCGTCCCGCGAACGATGTGGTACTTGACCGCGGGGAGGTCCTTGACGCGTCCGCCGCGAACCAGGACCACCGAGTGCTCCTGGAGGTTGTGGCCGACGCCGGGGATATAGGCGGTGACCTCCATGCCGTTGGTCAGGCGCACGCGCGCAACCTTGCGCAGCGCCGAGTTCGGCTTCTTGGGGGTGCGGGTCATCACCTGCAGGCAGACCCCGCGTCGCTGCGGAGCGCCGCGTCCCTCGGAGACGGTCTGCTTGAGCGTATTAAAGGTGCGACGCAGCGCCGGCGCCTTCACCTTCTTGCTTGCCGGCTTGCGGCCCTTGCGGACCAGCTGGCTGATCGTCGGCAACGAGAACCTCGCGTTCATTCGCTTGATGCGGTCTTTCCGGAGCAGAATCGTGCGCCGTCGGCAGGCCAATGCGACCCTTGGTCAGAGTCGCGCAGGGGCGCACACACGAAGGCGTCCCGCGAGCGGGACACCGAAGCCGGAGTATAGGTTCCCGGGCTCCGAGGTGTCAATCGCGGCACCTTCCGCTGGTATCGTGTCGGCATGGCTCGCAAGCGCCGGCCAACCCAGCGCCCGGTCGCTTCGCGGCCTGGTTCGCGGCGCGCGCTGGCCGCCCGGGGTGGGCAGTCGCCGCGGACCGTCCTGTTCTTCGCCTCGATCGCCGGCTCGGCCTTCCTGCTCTTCACCCTGGAGCTGCTCGCCGGCCGGCTGGTGCTGCCGTCCTTCGGCGGCACCCCGGCGGTCTGGACCACGGCCCTTGCCTTCTTCACCGCGGTGCTGTTCATCGGCTACCTGTACGCCCACCTGGCCGTCGCCCGGCTCGGTCCGCGCCGCAGCCGGATCGTCCACCTCGGGGTGGCCGCCGTTGCGCTGCTCGCCACCGTCCTCGCGCCGCGGGACGTCGGGGCCCTGCGGGTCGAGGGGATGCCGGAGGCGCTCAACGTGCTGCTCGCCTTATCGGTGATCGCCGGGGCGCCGGCCTTCCTGCTGGCGACCACCACCCCGGTGCTGTCAACCTGGTTCGCGGAGTCGGGGGAGGACCCGTGGTGGCTGTACGCCGCCTCCAACGGGGCCAGCCTGGCGGGGCTGCTGGCCTATCCGTTCCTGATCGAGCCCACCATCGGGCTGTCGCTGCAGCGCACCCTGTTCGCGGTGGGGCTGGGGCTCTTCGTCGGGTCGCTGCTCGGCATCGTCGCCCGTGGCCGACGAGCCGCCATCAACCAGGCGCCGATCCAGCAGACCGAGACGACCGTCGAGCCGAGGCTTGGCTTCTGGAGGCCGACGCGCTGGCTGATCGCCGCCTTCGTGCCGGCCGGCCTGCTGGCCGCCACCACCGCCTTCCTTGCCACCGACCTGGTCTCGGCGCCACTGATCTGGGTGGGACCGCTGGGCATCTACCTCGCCAGCCTGGTGGTGGCCTTCTCCGAGCGAGGGCGGCGGATCCTGCCGGTGGTCGAGTGGTTCATCCCCGCCGCGGCCACGCTGCTGTGGATCCCGTGGATGATTCCGTTTGGCTGGCCGATCATCGGCCTGCTGGTCCTGATCTTCGCCTGCTATGGCGTCCTGGCGGTGACCATCCACGGCCGCCTGGCTCTCGACCGCCCGAGCGAACGGCACCTCACCTTCTTCTACCTGGTCCTCTCCGCCGGCGGGCTGCTGGCGACCGCTTTCGTGGCGCTGGTGGCGCCGCTCATCTTCAACGCCATCTACGAGTACCCGCTCCTGCTGGTGGCCGGCCTGGGAGTGCTCGCCGTCCTGCCCGGGCCGGCGACCGAACCGATAGGAGGTCGCGCGCGCGTGCGAGGCCGCTTGCTCGGTTTGGGAATCGCTGCGGGGCTGCGGGTAGCGCCCCTTGCCGTCAGCGGGCTGGTCGTCCTGTGGCTGCTGACCGGCCAGGACTCCGACACGCCAAAGCTGGTGCCCGCCTACCTGGCCCTGGGCGCCGCGCTGGTGGCCCTCTCCTTCCGCCCGGCAATCCTGGCCGCCGGCACCGCAGGCCTGATCGTGGTGCTGGCCGCGGTAAGTGCCCCGGCGAACGTCTCCATCCAGGTGCGCACCTTCTTCGGCGTGATCGAGGTGGACTACGACCTGGAGGCGCTGGCCAGCATCGAGTATTCGGGGACCACGCTGCACGGTGTCGAGTTCCTGGACGACCGGCGCTTCGAACCGACCTCGTATTACGTGCGCGCCGGGCCGCTCGGTGACGTCTTCGACGACCTGCGCGCCCGAGCCCACGACCCGTCGATCGCGGTGGTCGGGCTGGGCACCGGGACGACGGCCACCTACAGCCAGCCCGGCGACGAGTTCACCTTCTACGAGATCGACCCCGCGGTGGTGCGGATCGCGCAGAACCCGGCCTACTTCACCTACTTGACCCAGGCGACCGCGCCGATGAAGGTGGTGCTGGGCGACGCTCGCCTGTCGCTGGCCACGGTGCCGGGCAGCTCCATCGACCTCATGCTGCTCGATGCCTTCGCCTCCGACGCGGTGCCCGCCCACCTGCTTACCCGCGAGGCGATGGCCGAGTACCGGCGCGTCCTGCGACCCGGCGGGATCGCCATCTTCCACCTCTCCAACCGCTATTACGAGCTGTCGGGCGCGGTGGCCGCCACGGCCCGGTCGCTGGGCCTCGCCGCCAGCGGCCTCAGCTATGACCCGGGGCCGGAGAACGTGGCGCGACTGGACGCCAAGGGGTCGGAGTGGGTCATCATCGGCGCAGCGGTGGACGTGGCGCGCTTCGACTCGCGCGGCTGGAAGCTCCCGCCGCTGGGGCCGGTGCTGACCGACGATTTCTTCGACACCCTGCGGCTTTTGCGCTCCGACGCGCTGTAAGGGAGCCGGGCGGGTCGGGCTGCCAAGCGCCGGACGGGGCAGTCGTGAGACGGGCACTACGGCCAACTTGAGGCCGCTGACTGGCCATCCCAGCCGCCAGACGGCCAATCGGCCAGCCTTAGAGGGTGTCCTGGCGTTCAGCTTGGCCGTAGCAGCCGCCCGGCGGCTGCGGCAGAGGGTTCGGGCGCCACCAACCGTGCTGAGCTGAGCTGCCCGTCAGCGCCTCGCCGCCCCGCACTGCCTCGCGGTTAGGCCCCTTCGGTCAGCTCGCTGAAGACCTCGTCGGCGACCTCGGCCTCGATCGACGGATCGTCTGGGGCGCCCATCAGCGCGGCAACTGCCGCCGCGGCTTCCGCCGCAGCCAGCTCGGCCTCGTCGGGGTCGATCACTCCGTCGTGGTCGAGATCGGCGTCCCCGGTCAGGAAGGTCATTGCCGCCTCGCGCTCGCGGAGCGTCTCGGCCTCTTCTGGCGACAGCTCGCGGGCCGTGGCAGCCGCTGCCGCACGTGCCGCGGCTCCGGTGCCGGCCGGGATCAGCTTGCCGATGATCACGTTCTCCTTGAGCCCCAGCAGGTGGTCCTTGGCGCCGTTGATCGCCGCCTCGGTGAGCACCCGGGTCGTCTCCTGGAAGGAGGCGGCCGCCAGGAATGAGCTGGTGTTCAGCGACGCCTTGGTGACCCCCAGCAGCACGGTCTGTGCGGTGGCCGGCTCGCCGCCCTCCGCCAGGATCCGGTTGTTGACCTCTTCGAACTCGAACCGGTCGATCAGCTCGGAGGGCAACAGTTCCGTGTCACCTGCGGTCTCGACGGTCACCTTGCGCAACATCTGCCGCACGATGATCTCGACGTGCTTGTCGGCAATCGAGACTCCCTGGCTGCGGTACACCTTCTGCACCTCAGCCACGAGGAAGCGCTGCACCGTGTCCACGCCCTTGATCTGGAGCAGATCCTTGGGATTGAGGGGTCCCATGGTCAGGGCGTGCCCCGCCAGCACCTCGTCCCCGGTCTCGACCAGCAGCCGGGCCGAGTGCGGAACCGGGTACTCGCGGGTGTCCACGTCCTCCGAGTGCAACGTCAGGGTGCTGCCCTTCTTGGCGATGCGCCCCGCCGCCGGGGCCTTGACCTCGACCAGCTCGTCGCCCTCGCCCAGGCGGGCCAGCAGCTGGCCCTCGGTCACCTCGTCGCCGTTGGCCACCAGCAGCTCGTGCTGTGGCGTCAGCTTCATCGGCGTGTCATAGGTCTCGCGGTGCGTCACGCGCACCACGATCGGCTGGTCGGTGCCGGCCCGCACGACCTCGATCGTTCCGTCGATCTCGGTCATGGTCGCCTGCCCCTTGGGGATGCGCGCCTCGAACAGCTCCTCGACGCGCGGCAGGCCCTGGGTGATGTCCTCGCCGGCCACGCCGCCGGTGTGGAAGGTCCGCATCGTCAGCTGGGTTCCCGGCTCGCCGATCGACTGCGCGGCGATGATGCCCACCGCCTGCCCCAGGTCCACCAGTCGCCCTGTGGCCAGGTTGCGGCCGTAGCACATGCGGCAGACGCCGTGCCGTGCGGCACAGGTGAGCGGAGAGCGAGCGCTGATGCGGTCGATCCCCAGCTCCTCGATGCGCGCAATGGCGACCTCGCCGATCTCGTCATTGCGGACCGTCACCAGCTCGCCGGTGGCCTCGTCCACGATGTCCAGGGCCGCCATCCGACCGATCAGGCGATCCACGAACGGCTCGGGGATGCGGGTTGACTCCTCGCGAGTGATGATCGTCCCGATCTCGGTGCCGCAGTCGTCCTCACGGGTGATGACGTCCTGCGCCACGTCCACCAGCCGCCGGGTGAGGTACCCGGAGTCGGCGGTGCGCAGCGCGGTGTCGGCCAGTCCCTTGCGGGCTCCGTGGCTCGAGATGAAGTACTCGAGCACGGTCATCCCCTCCCGCAGGTTGCTGCGGATCGGCAGGTCGATGATCCGGCCCGACGGGTCGGCCATCAGGCCGCGCATGCCGGCCAGCTGGTGCACCTGGGTCACGTTGCCCCGGGCGCCGGAGTGGGTGATCATCCAGACCGATCCACGCTTGTCGAGGCCGTCGAGCATCTTCGAGGTGACCTCGTCGGTCGTGCCGCGCCAGACCTCGACGGTCTGCGTGTAGCGCTCGTCCTCGGTGATGAACCCGCGACGGAACTGGCGATCGATATCGGTCACCTTGGCATCGGCGGCTGCCAGCAGGGCAACCTTCTCCTTCGGCACACGGATGTCGTCGATGCCGATGGTGATGCCGGCCACCGTCGCGTAGTGGAAGCCCAGGGTCTTGATCCCGTCCACAAGCTGCGTGGTGGCAGGCGGCCCCAGCTCCCGGTAGCACCGCGCGATCAGCGCCTTGAGCCCCTTGCGGTCCATCACATGGTTGAGGTAGCCCAGCTCCTTGGGGATCACCGTGTTGAAGATGACCCGTCCCGGAGTCGTGTCGATCAGCTCGGTGCGCATCGCCCCGGTGCCGTCCTCGCCACCTGCCGGATCCCAGGTCTCCAGCTCGACCTTGACTGGCGCCTGGACATGGGCATGCCCGAGCCCGGTCACCATGATCGCCTCATCGGCGCTGGCGAAGGCCTTGCCGGCCCCCTTGGCGTCGTCGTCCTGCACGGTGAGGTAGTAGCAGCCGAGCACCATGTCATGGGTCGGCGAGACCACAGGCGAGCCGTCCGCGGCGCTCAGCAGGTTCTGCGTCGACAGCATCAGCTCCTTCGCCTCGCGCTGGGCGGCGGTCGAGAGCGGCACGTGGACCGCCATCTGGTCGCCGTCGAAGTCCGCGTTGAACGCGAAGCAGACGAGTGGATGGATCTGGATGGCCGAGCCCTCGACGAGCACCGGCATGAAGGCCTGGATGCCCAGTCGGTGCAGGGTCGGCGCGCGGTTCAGGAGCACGGGGTGGTCCTTGATGACCTCTTCCAGCACGTCCCAGACCTCTGGCCGCACCCGCTCCACGATGCGCTTGGCGCTCTTGATGTTGTGGGCAAAGCCCTTCTCGACCAGCTGCCGCATGACGAATGGCTTGAACAGCTCCAGCGCCATCTTCTTGGGGAGACCGCACTGGTGCAGCTTCAGCTCGGGACCGACCACGATCACCGAGCGGCCGGAGTAGTCCACGCGCTTGCCGAGCAGGTTCTGGCGGAAGCGGCCCTGCTTGCCCTTGAGCATGTCCGACAGGCTCTTGAGCCGATGGTTGCCGGTCCCCGCAATGGCGCGGCCACGGCGCCCGTTGTCGATCAGCGCGTCGCAGGCCTCCTGCAGCATCCGTTTCTCGTTGCGAATGATGATCTCCGGCGCCTCGAGGTCGAGCAGACGGCTGAGCCGGTTGTTGCGGTTGATGACGCGCCGATACAGGTCGTTCAGGTCGCTGGTGGCGAACCGCCCGCCGTCGAGCTGCACCATCGGGCGCAGGTCCGGCGGAATCACCGGCAGGGTGGACAGGATCATCCATTCGGGGCGCGCGCCGCTCTTGCGGAAGGCCTCGATCAGGCGCAGCCGCTTGATCGCCTTCTTGCGCCGCTGGCCGGAGGTCTGCCGCATCTCGATGTGCAGCTTCTGGGCCATCTCGTCGAGGTTGAGCTGCTCGATGATCTTCTTGATCGCCTCGGCACCCATGCCGGCCTCGAAGAGTCGCCCGTAGGTCTCGCCCAGCGATCGGTACTCCGACTCGGACAGGATCTGCATCACCTTGATGTCGGCGATCTGCGCCCGCGCGTTGCGTGCCGCCAGGCGTGCGTCGGCGATCTCGCGGTCAACCTGGGAGCGCTCGGTGACGAGCGCGTCGTCGATGCCGGCGCTCAGGTCGGTGATCGCAGCGTCACGCTGCTCGGTGGCAGTCGCCCTGGCGGCCTTGACCTCCACCTCGAGTGCCTTCTTCTCCGCGGTGACCGCCTTACGCAGTGCGGAAACGGCGGCCCTGGCAGGCTCGCCGGCCCTGGCCACCACCTCACCGGTGGGGGTGAAGACCAGATCCTCGACGACGCTCTTGCCCCCTGCCTTGAGATCCGCCTCGATCTGCTCGGCGGCGGCAATCAGCTCGGCGCTGCGGGTCGCGAGCCGCTCGTCGTGGCGCACCAGCTCGGACTCCAACTCCGCGTCGAGCTGCAAGCGCTTTTCGGCGATCGCTTCCTCGAGCTCAGCGCGCTTGCTCTCGACCAGGTCACCGGCCCGCGCGATGCGGTCGCCCATCTCCTCGTCGATGCGGGCCAGCGCCTTCTCGCGCTCGTGCTCGTCAACGCGGGTGACGACGTACAGCGCGAAATACAGGATCCGCTCCAGGTTGCGCGGGCTGACGTCGAGCAGGATGCCCAGGCGCGACGGGGTGCCTTTGAAGTACCAGATGTGGCTGACCGGGGAGGCGAGCTTGATGTGGCCCATCCGCTCGCGCCGCACCTTGCTGCGGGTCACCTCGACGCCGCACTTGTCGCAGATGATCCCCTTGTAGCGAATCCGCTTGTACTTGCCGCAGTAGCACTCCCAGTCCTTGGTGGGACCGAAGATGCGCTCGTCGAAGAGGCCGTCCTTCTCCGGCTTGAGGGTGCGGTAGTTGATCGTCTCCGGCTTGGTCACCTCTCCCGAGGACCAGCTCTTGATCTGGTCGGGCGAAGCGAGACTGATGCGGATCGCGTCGAAGTTGTTGACTTCAAGCATGTGCGGCTACGACTCCTGCGGCGCTTGGCCGCGTCTGTCAGGGCAGGTCAAAGACCGATGCGCGGGTCGCGACGCCCCCAGGGCGCCGCTTCCGGGGCTATTCCTCAAATCCCTGGAGGTTGATCCCACCGAGGTCCGGCAGCGGATAGTTGCCGGTGTCCTCGATGAAGCGGATCTCTTCCTCGTTCTCGTTCAGGATCTCCACCGACAGGCCCAGAGCCTGCAGTTCCTTGATCAACACCTTGAATGACTCAGGCACACCTGGCGGCTGAATCTCCTCCCCCTTGACGATGGCTTCATAGGCCTGCACGCGCCCCATCACGTCGTCACTCTTGACGGTCAGCAGCTCCTGCAGGATGTTCGCGGCGCCGTACGCTTCAAGCGCCCAGACCTCCATCTCGCCGAAGCGCTGGCCACCGAACTGCGCTTTGCCTCCCAGCGGCTGCTGAGTGATCAGCGAGTAGGGGCCCGTGCTGCGAGCGTGGATCTTGTCCTCCACCAGGTGGTGGAGCTTGAGCATGTAGATGTACCCGACCGTGACCCGATGGTCGAAGGCCTCGCCGGTGCGCCCGTCGTAGAGGACCGTCTTGCCGTCCTCGTTGACCACCGAGCCCTCCACCGCGGCGGCTCGCCGCAGCGCCTCGGAGATCTGCGCCTCGGTCGCCCCGTCGAAGACCGGGGTGGCCGCCTTCAGGCCGAGCACCTTCATGGCCCAGCCCAGGTGCGTCTCCAGGATCTGACCGATATTCATGCGGCTCGGCACGCCGAGCGGGTTGAGCACGATGTCGACCGGCGTCCCGTCGGGCATGAACGGCATGTCCTCGACCGGCAGGATCTTGGCGATGACGCCCTTGTTGCCGTGGCGGCCGGCCATCTTGTCGCCGACGCTGATCTTGCGCTTCTGGGCCACGCTGACCCGCACCAGGCGGTTGACGCCGGGCATCAGCTCGTCGCCTGTCTCCCGGTCGAACTGCCGGACATCGACCACGGTGCCGCGCTCGCCGTGCGGCAGGCGCAGCGAGCTGTCCTTCACCTCGCGGGCCTTCTCCCCGAAGATGGCGCGCAGCAGGCGCTCCTCGGCGGTCAGCTCGGTCTCGCCCTTGGGCGTGATCTTGCCGACCAGGATGTCTCCGGGGGCAACCTCGGCGCCCTCGTAGATGATCCCGTCCTCGTCGAGGTTGTTGAGGCTCTCGTCGCCCACGTTCGGAATGTCGCGGGTGATCTCCTCGGGGCCGAGCTTGGTGTCGCGGGCCTCGATCTCGTGCTTCTCGATGTGGATGCTGGTGAACAGGTCCTCCCGCACCAGCCGCTCGCTGATGACGATGGCGTCCTCGTAGTTGCCGCCCTCCCAGGGCAGGAAGGCGACCAGGATGTTCTGTCCCAGCGCCATCTCGCCTCGGTCGGTGCTCGAGGAGTCGGCCAGCACCTGGCCGGCGGCCACCCGGTCGCCGACGTCCACGATCGGACGCTGGTTGATGCAGGTTCCCTGGTTGCTGCGACGGAACTTGCGCAGCCGATAGGTGTCGCGCACGTCCCCCTCGTCACGCTCGACCTGGATCAGCCCGGCGGTCACCGAGACGACGGTCCCGGCATCGGTCGCCACCACCACCTGCTGGCTGTCGAAGGCGGCCCGGTACTCGACCCCGGTCCCGACCACGGGAGCCTCCGGCTGGAGCAGCGGCACCGACTGGCGCATCATGTTCGAGCCCATCAGCGCCCGGTTGGCATCGTCGTGCTCGAGGAACGGGATCATCGCGGTCGCCACGCTGACGATCTGCTTGGGACTGACGTCCATGTAGTCAACGTCGGGTGCCGACTGCGCGTGGAACTGGTCGCGGTAGCGCACCATCACCCGCTCCTCGACGAAATGGGCACCGTCGTCGAGCGGCGCGTTCGCCTGCGCGATGTAGTACTTCTCCTCTTCGTCGGCGGCCAGGTACTCGATCTCGGTGCTGACCACCGACTGGATGCGCACCGTCGCGAGCTTGTGCTCCTTGATTGACGCCCAGATCTTCTCGGTGATCACGGCGCCGTCCTTGGCGATCGGCTTGCCGCCCTCGGCCACCACCAGGTCCTCGCCGAGCTTCTCACCGAGCACATCGGCCTGCTTGTCGCGGTACGACACGAACTTGCGCACCTTGCGGTACGGGGTCTCGATGAAGCCGTACTGGTTGATCTTGCCGTAGGTCGCCAGCGAGCCGATCAGGCCGATGTTCGGCCCCTCCGGCGTCTCGATCGGGCACATCCGGCCGTAATGCGACGGGTGCACGTCTCGAACGTCGAAGCCGGCGCGCTCCCGCGACAGCCCGCCCGGGCCGAGCGCAGAGAGGCGTCGCTTGTTGGTCAGCTCGGCGAGCGGGTTGGTCTGGTCCATGAATTGCGACAGCTGGCTGCCCCCGAAGAACTCCTTCATGGCGGCTACCACCGGGCGGATGTTGATCAGCGAGTTCGGCGTCGCCTGCTCCGCGTCGGTGATCGTCATACGCTCCTTGACCACGCGCTCCATGCGCAGCAGGCCGATCCGGAACTGGTTCTGGATCAGCTCGCCGTTGGCGCGGATGCGGCGGTTGCCGAGGTGGTCGATGTCATCTGGCGTGCCGCGGCCGTTGTTCAGCTCGATCAGCTTGCCGATGATCGCCACGATGTCGTTGCGGCTGATGATCCTCGCGTCGCGCGGAGTGTCGCTGTCCTCTTTGGACAGCTCGATCTTCAGCTTGGTGGCCACCTCGCCCAGGGCCTTGTTGAGCTTGTACCGGCCCACCCGGCCCAGGTCATAGCGGCGGAAGTTGAAGAAGAGGCTGTTCACCAGGGTGCGGGCGTTGTCGACCGTGGGCGGATCGCCGGGACGCAGCTTCTTGTAGACCTCGATCAGCGCCTCGTCCTGCGTTGCGGCGGTGTCCTTGTCGAGGGTCAGCGCCACGAACGGATGGTCGGGATGGTCGTCGGACGGCGAGAAGAGGCGCAGGATCTCGGCGCTGTCCTCGAAGCCCACGGCGCGCAGCAGCGTGGTGACCGGGATCTTGCGCTTGCGGTCAACCTTGACGCTGAGCAGGTCCTTGCTGCTAGTCTCGAACTCGAGCCAGGCACCACGATTCGGAATCACCTTGGCGGCGAACAGCATGCGGCCGGTCGCCGGATCCTCGCTGCCGGTGTAGTAGACGCCCGGCGAGCGGACGAGCTGCGACACCACGACGCGCTCCGCGCCGTTGATGATGAAGGTCCCCTGGTCCGTCATCCACGGGAAGTCGCCCATGAAGACGGTCTGGTGCTTGACCTC
>Ga0315281_10010188_pt1 | contig 12967 bp, 12 predicted proteins | sample YL17G07_0_MG_FD_204540 | JGI IMG/M metagenome (GOLD analysis project Ga0315281, IMG submission 204540) | Sediment microbial communities from Yellowstone Lake, YNP, Wyoming, USA - YL17G07_0 | ecosystem: Environmental > Aquatic > Freshwater > Lake > Sediment | place: USA: Wyoming | collected... | reverse complement strand
ACCGCAGGTCCCCCGCCCTCCCCTCAAATTACCTTTCCAAATACTCCTTCACCAGAATCTCGGCGATCTGGACGGCGTTGGTGGCGGCGCCTTTACGGATATTGTCGGCCACCACCCAAAGGTTGAGGCCGTTGTCAATGCTGAAGTCCTCCCGGATGCGGCCCACCAGGGTGAGATCCTGGCCGGCGGCGTCCAGGGGCATGGGATATTTCTTCTGTTCCGGGTCGTCCAGCACTTTCACCCCGGGGGCGGCGCTGAGGATTTCCCTGGCTTCCCAGGGGGTGAGTTTGCGGGCGGTTTCAATATTGATGGACTCGGAGTGGCCGTAAAAGACCGGCACCCGCACTGTGGTGGCTGTGACCTGAACGGTGTCATCACCCAGGATTTTTTGGGTTTCGTTGACCATCTTCATTTCTTCTTTGGTGTAGCCGTTTTCCAGGAAGACGTCAATGTGGGGGAGGACGTTGAAAGCGATGCGGTACGGATAGACCTTGGTCTTCACCTCCTGGCAGGAGAACATGGCCCTGACCTGCTCGGCCAGTTCGTCCACCGCCTTCTGGCCGGTGCCGGAGACCGCCTGGTAGGTGGACACCACCACCCGCCTGATCCCGGCCGCGTCGTGGAGCGGTTTCAGGACCACCACCATCTGGATGGTGGAGCAGTTGGGGTTGGCGATGATTCCCTTGTTCCGGTACTGGGCGATGTCCCTGGGGTTGACCTCCGGGACCACCAGGGGGACCGCCGGGTCCATGCGCCAGGCGCTGGAGTTGTCCACCACCACGGCCCCGGCCCGGGCGGCGATGGGGGCGAATTTCTCGCTGATGGAGCCGCCGGCGGAAAACAGGGCGATGTCGATGCCGGCAAAGGAGTCCTCGCCCAAAACCGCCACCGGGATTTCCTTGCCTTGAAAAGACACGGTTTTGCCGATGGACCGCTCTGAGGCCAGGGGCTGGAGCAGGCTCACCGGGAAATGGCGTTCTTCCAGGCAGGCCACCATCTGCTGGCCCACCGCGCCGGTGGTGCCGACTACCGCAACATTATAACCGCGAGCCATGTTGTCTGAATTCTCCTCGGATAGCAATTAAAGTTGTCAGTTGCCAGTTGTCAGTTGCCAGTTTTTTTATCAAAACTTCAACGGTAATCTGCTCACTGATAACTGACTACTGACAACTGACTACTGATTATACCAATTCCGCCGCGTACTTGGCTACCAGGTCCCCCACCTGGCTGGTGGTGTGGCCCATCCGGCCGGCAGCCATACTCTTCATCTGCTTGATGGCCTTTTTGATGCCGCCTTCCACGGCCGCGGCCGCCCTGGTTTCCTCCAAGTTCTCCAACATCATCTGGGCCGCGGCGATGGCGGCAATGGGGTTGACCTTCTGCTGGCCCGTGTATTTGGGGGCGGAGCCGCCGATGGGCTCGAACATGGACACCCCTTCGGGATTGATGTTGCCCCCGGCCGCCACTCCCATACCCCCCTGGATCATAGCCCCCAGGTCGGTGATGATGTCCCCGAAGAGGTTGTCGGTGACCACGACGTCAAACCATTCCGGGTTTTTGACGAACCACATGCAGGTGGCGTCCACATGGGCGTAGTCGGTGGTCACTTCCGGGTACTGGGGCGCCATGGCCTCAAAGGCCCGGAACCAGAGGCCGGAGGCGAAGGTGAGGACGTTGGTCTTGCCCACCAGGGTGAGTTTCTTGGCCTGGTTGCGTTTCAGGGCCAGTTCGAAGGCGAACTTCAGGCAGCGGTCCACCCCTTTGCGGGTGTTGATGGACTCCTGGGTGGCCACTTCGTCCGGGGTGCCGTAACGCAAGATGCCGCCGGCCCCGGCATACAGGCCTTCGGTATTCTCCCGGACCACCATAAAATTGATATCTTCCGGGCCCTTATTTTTGAGGGGGGTCTCCACCCCGGGGTAAAGCACCACGGGCCGCAGGTTGACGTATTGATCCAGCTCGAAGCGGGCCCTCAGCAGAATGCCTTTCTCCAGAATGCCGGGGGCCACGTCCGGGTGGCCGATGGCCCCCAGGTAGATGGCGTGAAACTGCCTGAGCTCATCCAGGACCGAGTCGGGCAGGGTTTCCCCGGTGCGCTGATAGCGTTCGCCGCCCAGGTCGTAATAGGTGTAATCGAACTTCAGACCGGCCGGGCCGGTCACGGCGTTCAGCACCTTGAGGCCTTCGGCCACCACTTCGGGGCCGGTGCCGTCGCCGGGAATTACGGCGATGCGATAGGTCATGCCGATTTCTCCTTCAAACACTTTTGCAGATGGGCCATCAGGCCGCCGTCGGCCAGGAGTTCCTGCATGAAGGGGGCAATGGGCTGGCTGGCGTAATGCTTGGCGGTGCCCAGATCGATGATTTCTCCGGTATCCAGGTTAACGCTGATCTCGGCCCCATCCTGAAGCGCGGCGGCCGCCTCCGGGCACTCCAAAATGGGCAGTCCCATGTTAAAGGCGTTGCGGTAAAAGATGCGGGCAAAACTGTCGGCGATCACCGCCGCCACCCCCGCCGCCTTGAGGGCGATGGGGGCATGCTCCCGGGAGGACCCGCAGCCGAAGTTTTTGCCGGCCGCGATAAAATCCCCCGGCCGCACCTTGCCCACGAATTCCGGGTCGGCGTCTTCCATGGCGTGCCGGGCCAGCTCCGTCACGTCAGTGGTGTGCAGATACCGGGCCGGAAAGATTTCGTCGGTATTAACGTCGTCGCCGAATTTATGCACCTTGCCTTTGAGCTCCATGGATCCACCCTGCCGGCCTTTAGCCGACTGCAAGAGAAATTTTATAATGATATCAAGAGAAGCTGCAAAATTTCAAGAGGACAGGGGGCCGGGAAACAGAATCCATGAAAAAATATGGGGGGGCGGGTCAGGGGTCAGGGGCCAAGGGTCAGTTGCCAGTTGTCAGTTGTCAGTGCTCAGCGGTCAGTGGTCAATGTCCAGTGGCCGAAAATTTCAATTCATGATGGAGAGATGATGCACCCCAGCCTTTCCTGAAGGCAGCAGGTAGCCGCAGGCTTCAGCCTGCGCACGCTCAAGCTTGCGGCTACCTTTAGGAGGCAATCAGAGATTAATTAGGCAACTGATCACTGATCACTGACAACTGATCACTGACAACTGCCTTTAAAGCAGCTTCTGGTTCAGCAGGTACTCCATGGCTCGCTGGGCATAGGTGGTCATGGTGGTGAGCACCCAGGTGAGGTGGGACTGGATCTCATGGAGCGGGCCCCCTTCCACCATACCCACCAACCCGGTGAGCACGGTGCGGACCCGCACCATCTCCTGATCGCCGATCAGGCTCTGGCCCAAGGCCGCTTCCCCTTCCAGGCCCCGGAGATATTCCATAAAGATTTTTTGCCCGCCGGCCAGTTCCTGGTCCCTGAGACCGCCCAACGCGCCCAGCAAGCGGGAGGCGATGAGAAGTTCCGACTTCATGCGGTCGGCGAAATGAAACACCATGACGGCTTCTCTGGCCGTGGTGGGAGTAAAGTCCGGCATAAGGGGTCCCCCAGGTAAGCTTTAGGGCCAGCTTACCACAATCGCCCCGTAACAACAATGCCGCAGTGCGCCTGCCAATACCGGCGGGTCAGGGTCACCTTGAGGCTTGACCTTCCCGGAGCATAACTCTTCCCCCCTGCTTCTTTACGAAGTCCCGGAATTATCCTATGATAGCAAGGTGCGCTCAAAGAGGTATTTCCCTGTAGGGGCGGACCCATGGAAACTGTCTCAGAACCGGTCTTGCGAGGCATTGTCATTCTGAGCGAAGCGAAGAATCTAATCATTTCAACGAGTCTTAGATCCTTCACTTCGTTCAGGATGACAAAAGAACCGTTTTGAGACATTTTGCGTGTGTCCGCCCTGAATTCCGGGCGCACACGCGGGTGCGCCCCTACAGGGCAAAGGCTTACCTTACTTCTATGAGCGCATCCTGTTATAATTTGCCAGTTCAGAGGATGGATTTATCCCGAGTGTGTATAGGAAACGCCGATAAACTTCCAGGGTCCGATTGATTTTATACCGCTGTGGGGGCTGTTTGCCGCCACGGTAGTGCTCGTCCTGCTGGCGGTGGAAGCAGGCTTCGCCTGGGAAGGCATAGAAGCCGGCTCCCGGAACATGATCAGGAGAATACGGTTATCTCCATCGCCGGGACTACGTTAGCCTTACTGGCGTTCATGCTGGCTTTCACCTTTAGCCTGGCGGCATCCCGCTACGAAACCAGGAGGCAACTGGTCCTCGACGAAGCAAATGCCGTCGGCACTACTTATTTGCGTACCGGGTTGCTCCCCGAACCCCAGCGTGCCAAGATCCGCAACCTTCTAAAGGAATATGTGACCTTTCGAGTCAAAGGGATTCAGGCGGGGGGCAAATATGCTATTTCCAGGTCGGAGGAGTTGCAGGACCGGCTTTGGGGTGAGGCGGCCGCGCTCGGCGAACAGCATCCCGCCTCCATCATTGTCGGACTCTTCATTCAATCGCTGAATGAAGTCATCGACCTCCACACGAAACGAGTGACGGCGATTCTCCGGAGCCGCATTCCCGGGAGCATTTGGGCAGCCCTTTATTTTGTGGCGGTGCTGGCAATGACGGCGATGGGGTACCAGACCGGACTTACGGGCAAGCGCAGTTCCTTCGCGGTTATTACCCTCGTCCTGTCGTTTTCCGCGGTAATGCTGCTGATTGCGGATCTTGACCGCCCCCATGAGGGGCTGCTCAGAGTAAGCCAGCAGGTCTTGATCGACCTGCAGGAAAAAATTGGTGCGCCAACGCACTGAGAGGCCTTCCGGTTAGCCGGGCGACACGGTGAGCCCAGTTATCTGGGCCTCTGTGGCCGCTCATCATGCTATTTGTAGGGCGCGTCTCACGCGCCATTCCTTAATTAGAGGTCAGATTTTCTGAAGGTTGATAGAGCGGGAATCCCAGGAATATTCTGCCTCTTCATCTTCTCCAGCAGGGTGGTGCGGTTGAGATGGAGCAGTTGGGCTGCCTGGCTTTTCACCCAGTTGCTCTTCTGCAAGGCCTGCAAAATCAGATCCCGCTCGAACTGTTGCACCACGGCGGTGAAGTTGACGCCCCCGGCCGGCCACTCCCCCGCCGCCGGCCGAGGCGCGGTGGCGGCCGGCCTGAACCGCTCCGGCAGTTGGTCCGCGTCCAGGACTTCGGTTTCCGTCAAGATTATTAGGCGCTCCATCAGGTTTTCCAACTCCCGGACGTTGCCGGGCCAGGAATAGCGGCTCAGGCAGTCCAGGGCGGCGGGACTGAGGCGTTTGGGGCGGGAATGGGGCTGGCGCCGGCTGAACTCCTCCAAGAAATGTCGGGTCAATAACGGGATGTCGCTCACCCGCTCCCTCAGGGGCGGGACGCGGATGGGAATCACATTGAGGCGGTAGTAAAGGTCCTCCCGAAACCGGCCCTGGCGCACCAGTTCTTCCAGGTCCTGGTTGGTGGCGGCGATGACCCGGATATCGGCCCTGATGGTCTTGACCCCGCCGATGCGCTCAAAGCTCCGGTCCTGGAGGACTCTCAGGATCTTCACCTGGAGGCCGGGGCTCATGTCGGCAATTTCATCCAGGAAGATGGTGCCGCCGCTGGCCTGCTCGAAGCGGCCCAGCCGGGTCCGCACCGCGTTGGTAAAAGCCCCCCGTTCGTGCCCGAAGAGCTCGCTTTCCAGCAGTTCCTCCGGAATGGCCGCACAGTTCACCGGAATCAAGGGGCCCTGGCGCCGCCGGCTGTTGTAATGGATGGCCCGGGCGATGAGTTCCTTGCCGGTCCCGGACTCTCCCAGGATCAGCACGGTGCTGTCGGTGTCGGCCACTTTCCGGATGAGCTCAAAGACCCCCAGGATGGCATCGCTGGCGCCGATGATGTTATCGAAGCCGAAGCGTCTTTCCAGCTCCTGTTTGAGTCTCAGGTTCTCCAGACGCAGGCGGTGATGGTCCAGGGCCCGGGCCACCACCAGGCGCAACTCCTGGGAGTCCACCGGTTTGGTCAGATAATCATAGGCCCCCAACCGCATGGCCTCCACCGAGTTCTTGATGGTGGCAAAGCCGGTGATGATGATGCAGGGACATTCAGGCCGGTGGCGCCCCAGGAATTCCAGGATCTCCATCCCCCCCACGCCGGGGAGGGCCAGATCGGTGAGCACCAGGTCATAGGCCTGGGTTTCCAGGCGTTTGAGACCGGTTTCCCCGTCGGCCGCGGTTTCCGCTTCGTAGCCCTGGGCCTGCAAAATCTCCTGCAGAGACCGGCGCACCGCCTCCACGTCATCAATTACCAGGATGCTGGCAGGTTTCGGCTCCGCCTCCATATCCCAATATCCCATCTCGCCATGACAATCGCAGGGTCTCGGCACCACCCTACCCCTGTTGGGGGTGGCGAGGTGCAGAGGTATCCTACAATAAGATTAGTCAAGGCGTCAAGAAAATGACATCAGAAAATTTCTCATTAAAATTTGACATCAAAAATCATCCTTGCTATCCTGAGGACCAACTCAGGCAAAGGAGCGTTATTGCTACCCACCCTCGTTTTCATCCTCATCGCCTACGGGTTGTACGCCCTGCACATCGCCTGGTCCCGGCGCCAGGGGGACTGGCTTGCCAGCCGGGAGCGGGACAGAAAATCCAGGCGACTGCTGATGGCCGGCAGCGGCCTGTGTTTGGTGGGCCTCATCTTCGCCTCCTTGTGGCTGCCTTTTGATTCCCCGGAAGAAAATCAGCGGCTGGCAGAGCTCATGGTGGGGCAAACCGACGGCTGGCTTATGGCCAGGGCCGATCCCCACGTGGAATATCTGCCCATCAAAACGCCGGCGACCGTGGAGAAACCGGTCTATCCCTTCCTCCATCCGGAAGCGACTTACGTCCAGTCGGCTCCTGGAAAAAAACCGCTGCCGGCCAGAACGCTGCGCAAACCCCACCTGAAGAAGGCCGCCGTCGCCAAGGGCAAAAAATCCCAACTCAGTTCCCGGACTGCCCAAAAGGATAAGTCGGCGGGCAAAGGGACTCTTAAGAAAAAAAAGGGGGAGGCTCGCCCCAACCAGGCGGCCGCCCCCGCCCGGGAAGCCAGTCTGCGTTTTGGCATCTGGCCGACCTGGGACCTCCATCACCACTCCCCCCAGGATGACCGTGGGGGAGCCCGGTAAATGGGGAGCCGGCTGCCGGCTGTCCTACTCCTTGCCTCTTTCAGGTCCGGCGTTTAATGCCATCATCCCCCGCCCATACCGGTAAAATCGCCCGAGCCGCCGGCACCGTCAGCGTGGCAGTCTTCGCCAGCCGCATCCTGGGCCTGGTCCGGGAACAGATCTTCGCCGGCCTGTTCGGGGCGGGCTATGCCATCGACGCCTTCGTGGTGGCTTTCCGCATCCCCAACTTGCTCCGGGACCTTTTTGCGGAAGGGGCGTTGAGCAGCGCCTTCGTCACCGTCTTCACCCATTACGATCAGCGCCTGGGGGCCGAGCGGACCTGGCGTCTGGCCAACAACGTGCTGTCTTTCTTCACCCTGCTGGTGGGGATTCTCACCCTGGTGGGCATCGGGTTTTCCGGCAGCCTGGTTCATTTGATGGCTCCTGACTTCGACCTGGTTCCGGGAAAACTGGCCCTCACTGCCTTGATGACCCAGATCATGTTCCCTTTCCTGCTGCTCATCTCCCTGGGAGCGGTGGTCATGGGTATTCTCAACACCAAGGGGAAGTTCTTCATCCCGGCCCTGGCCTCCAGTTTTTTCAACCTGGGGTCCATTGTCACCGGGGTGGGCCTGAGCCTGGCCGCCCCTTACTTTGGGTACGAACCCATTGTCGGCATGGCCGTGGGCACCCTGATCGGCGGTTTTCTCCAGGTCGCGGTCCAGTTCCCCTTGCTTTTCAAGGTGGGATTCCGCCCCGGTCTGGTCCTGGACTTCAAGGATGAGGGGCTCCACCGGGTTTTGATGCTGATGGTGCCGGCCGTGGTGGGCCTGTCCGCCAACCAGATCAACATCTTCATCAATACCTTTTACGCCTCTTCCTGCCCCCAGGGGAGCGTGTCCTGGCTGAACTACGCCTACCGCCTGTTCCACCTGCCCATGGGGCTGTTCGGAGTGGCCCTGTCCATTGCCACCTTGCCGTTGGTGTCGAGGCTCGCCGCCTCCCAGGATCTGGACGCCCTGAAGGGGGCGTTGCGCTCGTCGCTTTCCCTATCCCTGCTGGTGACCATCCCGGCGGCCGCCGGGTTAATCGCCCTGGCCCGGCCCATCATCGCCCTGATCTTTCAGCACGGCCGTTTCACGGCCCTGGACAGCCAGCAGACCGCGGCCGCCCTGGTTTTTTACAGCCTCGGCCTGTTTGCTTTTGCCGCGGTGAAGATCATGGTGCCGGTGTTCTATGCCTTGAACGATACCCGCATCCCGGTGGTGGGCAGTTTTCTCACCGTGGCCGCGAACCTGGCATTTATCAACCTGACCCTGGGCCCCTTGCAGCACCGGGCCATCGCCCTGTCCACGTCCCTTAGCATGATCTTCAACTTCCTTTTTCTGGGGGCGATGCTTTACCGAAAATTACAGGGCTTCGAGGTCCGGGACCTCCTCAGCGGCTTCGCCAAGATAACCGGCGCCTCCCTGGTCATGGCCTGGAGCGCCGCTTATTTGTACAGCACTCTGACGGCCTTCCTGGGAACCGGCCTGGGCGCCCGGCTCACCGCCCTGGGAGGCGCCATTGCCGTCGGCCTGGGACTCTACGTCTTGATCATCGCCAACCTCCGGATCCCGGAATTCCAATACCTCACCCGGCAGTTGCGGGAGAAGTGGAAGAGGTAGAGCAAGTTGAGGGGAGGGCCGGGGGAGTTTTTCGTAAGTGCTCCCCCGCCCAGGGCACGGCAAGCCGTGCCCCTACAACTCCCCTCCCAACCCCCTTTAAGGGGTTGGGGGTGGGGGCTTGCGGGAGGATTGTAAGTGGGTCTGCGACCCCTGACCCCCTCCCCCAATACTCATCACCGATTGCCTTAGGAGGTCACATGAAGCCGGCGGCGAAAATCGGGCCGATTTTGCAGCTCCTGGAGCAGCACTATCCCGAAGCGCACGTCACCCTGGATTTTGCCGATCCCTTACAACTCCTGGTGGCCACGGTGTTGTCGGCCCAATGCACGGATGTGCGGGTCAACCAGGTGACCCCGGCGCTTTTCAAGAAGTATCCCACCGCGGCGCATTTTGCCCGGGCGCCCCTGGAAGAGTTGGAAAAAGACATCTACGCCACGGGCTTTTATCACCAGAAGGCCAAGAGCATCAAAGCCATCTGTGCGGTCCTGGTGGAAAAGTACGACAGCCGGGTGCCGGGCGCCCTGGAGGAACTGGTAAAGCTGCCGGGAGTGGGGCGCAAGACCGCCAACGTGATCCTGGGAAATGCCTTCAACATTCCGGGGATCGTGGTGGACACTCACTGCGGCCGGGTGGCCCAGCGTCTCGGCCTCACCAGCCAGAAGGATCCGGTGAAGATTGAATTTGACCTGATGCCCCTGGTCCCCAAGGAGCGTTGGGTGAAGTTTTCCCACGAGATGATCTGGCACGGCCGCGCCATCTGCACCGCCAAAAACCCTCAATGCCCCAAGTGTCCTCTCCTGCCCTACTGCGATTACGGGCAGAAGGCCGTGGGAAAAGCCGGTTGACATAGACCGGAAATAATGAAATGATTCCCGAAACGAAGGAAATGAGCCAGGAAAGGGGGAGCGGAATGATGCCGAAAAACTGGAAAGTGAAATTAGGCGGGGTTCTCCTCAGTCTGTTCCTGTTCGCCGGTTGCGTGGAGACTTTCCTCGTGGGATTGGGAGCCACCGCGGCCCTGGGGACCTATAAATGGATCGAGGGGACCATGGAAAAGGATTATCCCCGGCCCATGCAGGAAACCTGGAACGCCACCCTGGCCGCCTGTAAGGATCTGAATCTCAAGATCCAAAGCCAGCAATACAGTCCCGTGGAATCCAAGATCGAGGCGGTCCAACCTCCGGACACCAACGTGAAGATCCAACTGTTGGCCAGGCCGAACCAGATTACCACCGTCAAGGTGCGCTTCGGCCTGATGGGCAACGTGGATGCGTCGGCCTACTTCCACCGGCGCATCATGTTCCACCTGGGCCTGCCGTCGCAGTAGCCTGGAAAATGCAAGGTTTATGAGGCAGGGGGCCAGGGGCCAATGGCCCATTTACAATCCTTCCCCATGCCCCATGCCCCTTCCCCCAACCCCGAAACAGTTGAGGCCGGGAGCTTTTGCTTCCGGCCTTTGTTTTGAGTGCAGCTCCTAAATCACAGTAATAGCCGATAATCAATCTTCAGAACCTGGGCCAGCCGCCTGGCCATTTCTTTGCCAATCGGTCTTTTCCCTCCCTCCATCTCAGAGATGTGAGTCTGATTGATTCCTAATAGCTCGGCCAACCCCTTTTGGGTGAGGGCTGCTTTTTTCCTGGCGGCCCTCAGGGCCAGGCCGGCGTTGAAGTTTGGATAAACTTCCCTCCACGGCACGGATTCAGAGGTCTCCAGGGCTCCATAGGAAGCCAGGAGTTTTTTAGCCTCCGCCACCTTGGTTACGGGGATACGGAACCGTACCTCAACAAAGTCGCCCGTACTGGGATTTTTCATGGGTGCCGACATAGGTCACCTCCACGATTCTTTCCTTCTTGTTGGCAACTCTCCAAACCGCGACATAAGTCGGCTTTCCTTTTTTTAAGTGGCAATGATAACAGTCCTTATGGGGCTCCTGCCTGGACCGACAAGTTCGATCTCGGCCAGCAGCAATTGAAAGATTTCGGTAATGCCCTGGGGAAGTTTTCGCAGATTCTCACAGACTTTGGCTGTTAATCTGACGTCCCAGGGCATGATTAAATATACCAATAGTTGATATATTTAGCAAGTTAAGCCTTTCAGCATCAGATAATGGATTGATCTGCCAACAAAGAGGCCGGAAGCAAAAGCTTCCGGCCTCATTATTTTTACCTTAAGGGATTGGGGAAGAGGGCTTGGGGGAGGGGGGCTTAGTCTTTTCTTGTCGGTGGCTGAAAGTCAGCCGACCAAAGGGCCTCTGGCCCTTAGCCCCCTCCCCCAAAATCTCCTCCTACAGCCCCTTGCCGTTGCGGATGGCTTCGGCCAGGGCGGGGGGCAGGTGTTTGCCGGCCAGTTGGCCCCGCTTGCCTTCGTGGGCCGGATGATCGGGGTTGCAGGGGAATTCTTTGCATTGCTCGCAGACCAGCATGCTGCCCTTGCCGTAGATGGTCCAGATGAGGGCCACGATATTTCTGGTGCGCTCCAGGTTGCCCCGGACCAACTCCGGCATGCCTTCCACGGTTTTATATTCCGAGGCGAACTGGGCGGCGCATTCCAGGAACCGGTAAATCTTGGCCAGGAGCGACACCGCCCAGGAGAAGACGTCCGCGATCTCTTCGGCAAAGTCCGCCGCCTTCGCCTCACGCTCCTTCAGGAACGCATCGAAGTCGGCCTCCGGAATCTCTTGCATGAACAGGGCGGACAGGGACTTGGAGACCTCCCCCACTTCCTCCAGCAGATGAAAGGCGATTTCCTCCACGGATAAGACCTCGATATTGTTGGCAAAGATGTCGTTCAGCATCTCCGCCATTTCCTTGAGAGAATCGGGCCGGCGGCGCTTACGCGTCTTTTTGGCATATTCCTTCAGGCAGAGCTTGGTAAATCTCTTGAATTGCTCGTCCCGCTCCTCCACGTCGTGTTTGGCCGCCAGGCAAGTGCACTGGGGGCTTTCTTTGAAGAAGTGATTAATTTCCCTGAGTTTCCCCGAGATAAGCCGGGGAATGTCCTCGGTGGGCTGGCAATGGCTGTGGACCCAGCGCCCGAAGCAGACCGGGCAGAGCCGGGGATACTTGAACCAGACGATATCCGAAGGGGTGGAACCGACGTAAGGCAAGATCTTCACCGCATCCGAGACATTCTTCGGGGGCGGCTGGGTGACCCTCCGAATAAAGGTGAGCCACCAGACCAGCACTTCCGCCAATTCCTTGGCCACCTTGTGCCAGCGGTTTTTCCGCACTTCTTCGCAGACCACGGTGGCATGGGACATCACATGGATCCAGATGAGCCAGATGGGCCGCTCCTTGTCCTGGGGCCAGATGTTGCCGATGACCTCGGCGTATTCCTCAATGGAAGCCTCATCCGGATTCAGGATAATATTCGTGGGCAGGGGATCATTTTTCACAGCCCTGAGTAAATTACGCATTTTCTTCTCCCGGCCGGGCTCGGAAAGTGATTCGGTCTTTCTGACCCGGTCTGTAATACCGCATCAATTTGAACCCAAAAATGTCGCCGCAGGCTTCAGCCTGCGCCACCAAAGATCTTCTCCTGGAAGAATATGTTGTCTGGTCCCAAGCTCCTGTTTAGAAAGGTTCTTATAGGGCGGCCTGTGGCCGCCATGATTGGCGCGTAAGACGCACCCTGCGGATGGACAGCCGAGGGCGGCTATCCTATATCATGACTTTTCATAATTTACGGGCGGGCCTTTGGCGCACTTGTAAATCATCAAAAGTCTGGTAGGGCGGGCGTCCTCGCCCGCCACCAGCCAAATTCTTGTAGGGGCGCACCCATGTGTGCGCCCCTGGCGGGCGGACATGCGGGTCCGCCCCTACCCCAAACCAGGAGCCTGGGAACGACTAGGTAAATCACCCCTTACAAAAATGTTCAAATTGCCGGTCGCTATAAAAAACATTGGGAAAGAAAAAAGGGGCGACCAGCCCCTGTCTTCTTTCCCGAATCTTTTGGCGAAAAGTTTTTTCAGGTTTTTCCGGGAGGGCGGGTCCCACCCTCCCGGGAAACCCTATCTAGTGGTATGTTTCACAATTAACTACCATTAACGACATTTGTATAAAGTGGTTCGAGTTTCTCAAGGATTTGCTCAGCCGTTTTCGTCCAGATATAAGGTTTGGGTTGCTGGTTTTGTTCATCCAGGTAAGCATTAATGGACGAAATTAACTCCAAAACACTGCGAAAAAC
>Ga0315281_10010187_pt1 | contig 12967 bp, 10 predicted proteins | sample YL17G07_0_MG_FD_204540 | JGI IMG/M metagenome (GOLD analysis project Ga0315281, IMG submission 204540) | Sediment microbial communities from Yellowstone Lake, YNP, Wyoming, USA - YL17G07_0 | ecosystem: Environmental > Aquatic > Freshwater > Lake > Sediment | place: USA: Wyoming | collected... | reverse complement strand
ATAATGTATTACTACATTACAGATATGTCAAGAAAAAAATGAGGAGTTCAAACCACGGACTCCTCTCCTCTATCTCCTACCCCGTCTCTTCTATCCACATACTACCACCCGAGACTGAAGGGTTACGAGGCAATGATAAAAATATTTGACTTTATAATATAAAATAATATAATTATTTGCTTAAAATAAGTCATGGAAGGAGGGGAAAAATGGATGCCAGAGATTAAAATTAAGGAGAACGAATCTTTTGAAAATGCACTCAGGCGGTTTAAAAAACAGGTAGAAAAAACGGGGATATTGTCAGAGGTTCGAAAAAGGGAGCATTTTGAGAAGCCCAGCATAAAAAGAAAGAAGAAAGCATTGGCCGCCAAGAAAAGGGCAATGAAAAGAATGAGGAAAATAATGGAGAGGGGATAAGGGATGAGCCTGGAAGAGAGACTGGTCGAAGAAATGAAACAAGCCCTGAAATCCAACGATAAATTGCGACTTTCGACCATCCGGATGATCCGTTCGGCATTGAAAAATAAGGAGATTGAGCTGAGAAAGAAGTTGGAGGACGAAGAGGTGGTGAAGGTGATCCAGGCCATGGTGAGGAAAGGTGAGGAGTCCGTTGAACAATTTCAAATAGGTGGACGGATGGATCTGGTCGAAAAGGAGAAAAAAGAGATAGAAATATTAAAATCCTTTTTACCCCAACCCCTTAGCCAGGAAGAGATATTAAAAATCATTGATCAAAGCATTCAAGAGACCCAAGCTTCATCCTTAAAGGACATAGGAAAAGTGATGAAATCAGTCATGCCAAAAATTGGGGGGAAAGCCGACGGAAAACTGATCAATCAATTGGTGAAAGAAAGGCTTTCCCCATAAATTCCTCCTCTTGATAGGTAATCCAATTCCCTTTTTCACGTTTTATGGATAATCGCTCCCTCAAGCTTTTAGAGTTCTACCATTTATTAGATATCTTGAAAGAATATTCCATCTCCCCCTTGGGTCGAAAACGCTGTGAAGCCTTGAGACCTTCCAAAGACCTTCCTTTAATCCAATTTAGATTAGTTGAAGTGATGGAACTTAAAAAAATTTTTGAAATGGAGGGAGACATCCCCCTGGGAGGATTGAAAGATATTGAAGAGATTTTAAATAAATTAGAAATCGAAGGATCTATTCTGGAGGTTGAAGAATTATTAGATCTCTATCATCAAATGGTGTTGTGCAAAGGGCTCAAGCGATTCTTCCAGAAGTTGGAGAATGTCAAAGTGCCTCATCTTCAGGAGAAGAACTCCAGGCTTTCTTACCAAAAGGTATTGGAGAAAGAGATCCTTCAAGCGATCAATACAAAAGGCGAGATTCTCGACCGAGCCAGCCCAGCCCTTTTAGATATCCGCCATTGGCTGGGAGTGGTCAGAGAAAAAGCGAAGGGAGTGCTCGAAACCCTTCTCCATCAAGAAGACCTTCAACCCATCTTTCAAGAACACTTTATTACTTTAAGAAATGGGCGATACGTGCTTCTCATCAAATCCGATTTCAAAAATCGACTGGAAGGGATCATTCACGATCAGTCCCAAAGCCGGATGACCTTCTTCTTCGAACCCCTTCAAGTCGTCGCCCTCAACAATGAGATCAATATCCTCATGGGAGAGGAGAAGGAGGAGGAATATCGAATCCTGGCAGATCTTTCGGAGAAGGTCCGAGAGGAAAGACAGAACCTATGGAGTGACTTCGAGATATTAGGAGAACTGGACCTCCTCTATGCCATGGCAAAGCTCTCCTTCCATTTGAAGGGGGTTTCCCCTCTCTTGAATGAGGAGGGGAGGATTGAGATGAGAGAGGCCCGAAATCCCCTTCTCATGCTTCAACGTGAAGATCGGGTGGTTCCCATCCACCTTCGAATGGGAGATGGGATTAAGGTTCTCATCGTGAGCGGAGCGAACGCAGGGGGGAAGACGGTTGCTTTGAAGACATTGGGACTTCTCTCCTTGATGGTTCAATCTGGTCTTCCCATTCCTGTGGCAGAGGGAAGCCAGGTCGGAATCTTCCAAGACATCTTTGCGGTGATCGGCGATGAACAGAATATCGAAGAAAATCTGAGCACCTTCTCCAGTCATCTCCTCCACGTGAACCAAATCTTAGAAAAAGCAGGGCCCCATTCCCTCGTCCTTTTGGATGAACTGGGAGTGGGAACCCATGCCCAGGAGGGATGTGCACTGGCCATGGGTTTTCTGGACCGATTCCGGGAGAGCGGAGCCTCCATCGTGGTCACCACTCACTTCGATCGGCTCAAGGCCTATGGATACCTTCATCCAGATGTAGAGAATGTGGCCGTTGAGTTTGATGAAGAAACTTTGGAGCCTAAATATACCCTCGACTATGGATCATCGGGGTTGAGCAATGCCTTTTTAGTTGCTGAGAAGCTGGGTATTTCAGAAAAGGTCCTTGAAGCGGCCCGTACTCATCAGGATGGGAGTGGTGAGGAAGTGACACGCGCTTTAGAGAACCTGGAGAGGTTGAAGAGGGATGCGGAAAGAGAAAAATTGCAAGCTTCCAAGATGAAGGAGGAGGTTGGGCTTGAACGCCAGAGATTGAAAAAAATACTGGAGACGATCAAGGAGAAGAAACTGGAAATTTATTCCAAGGCTGAGGAGAAGGCAAGAAAGTCAGTCCAAAAGGTTGAAGAGGACCTAAAGGAATGGGTTCGTAGCAGGAAAGAGGAAAAGACCCCTCTCAGCCTTCAGCGTAAAGAACTTCAGGAGATCAGGGAGAAATTTCTCCCTTTCATCAGAAGAAAAGGACGTTCTTCAATGCCGGGTGGCTTGAAGGTGGGGGACCGTGTTAGAATTGAAAGCCTTCGAAGCACGGGGATACTGGCAAACATAAAAGAGCCGTTGAATCGAGCAGAGGTATTGACCGATAAGGGCAAAGTAAAAGCCCCCCTCTCTGAGATCGTTCGGGTGACTGATGGAGAAGAAAAAAAGGAGATGGGGATTCAAAAAGGCCAGCCTTTTTTAAAGGGGGATGTCGAGGAACCTTCCTCTCAATTAAATGTCATCGGTATGACCGTGGAAGATGCCCTCCCAAAGATCGATAAATTTATCGATCAAGCCCTCCTCCATGGATTGGAGAAAGTCACTATTATCCATGGGGTGGGTTCTGGAAGGTTGCGAAATGCGGTCGGTCAATACCTGAGCGGAAACCGGACTGTTAAAAGTTTTTCTCCTGGGGAGACGATGAAGGGTGGTCGTGGGATCACGATCGTGGAATTGAGGTAAACCCCGTTAGAAAGGGCAGGGTTTCGACCTCTTCCTCAATAAGAAGCTGAAGTAATTTATTATATCATCCCCGCCATTTACCCCGTTAGAAAATACGTGGCTTTCTAACGAGGTAAGGAATTGAATCTTCATTAATGTCATCCCCCCATAAACGGAGGGGCTTTCTAACGGGGTAAATGGCAGGGTTTTCTTACGGGGTAAATCGTTTGGCCATTGGATTTTTATCCGAAGAGAAGGTTTCCGAAATTCGGGACCGGTCCAGCATTCAGGAAGTCGTCTCGGATTATGTGACCCTTAAAAAGACTGGAAAGAACTATAAAGGGCTCTGCCCCTTTCATTCTGAAAAGACTCCCTCTTTCATGGTCAATGAGGAAAAACAAATTTTTCACTGTTTCGGCTGCGGAGAAGGGGGAGATGTCTTCACCTTTTTAATGAAAGCGGGACAGTTCTCTTTTCCACAGGCCGTGGAGGAACTGGCAAAACGCTATGGAGTGCAACTCCCTTCCCGCGAACTTTCTGCAACCCAAAATAAGGAGATGGCCAAAAGAGAGGCCCTCTTCCATATCAACCAGATTGCCTCGGAATATTTTCATGATCTCCTGACCAAAAGGCGAGAAGGTGAGGAGGGTAGAAAGTATTTATCTCAAAGGGGGATCAGCCAGGAGGTCATTGTGGAACACCGACTGGGAACTTCCACCGACCGCTGGGATGGATTGGTGCAGTATCTCCAGGAGAGGAAGGTTTCTCTCGAACTGGCGTGGGAACTGGGTTTGATCTTTCCCAAGAAGAGAGAGGGCTGGTACGATGCTTTTCGAGGAAGGATCCTCTTTCCCATCTTTGACCTCCATCAACGGATCGTCGGATTCGGGGGGAGGGTGATTCGAGAAGGACAACCTAAATATCTGAACTCTCCAGAATCGAGTATTTATCATAAAGGAGAGGTCCTCTATGGCCTCCAGGTGGCCAAGCGTTATGCCACGGAGAAGGATTGTGTTATCATTGTTGAAGGTTATTTTGATCTGTTAACCCTCCACCAATATGGATTGAACCATAGTGTTGCCACGTTAGGAACGGCACTGACCACACAACATATTCGAACCCTAAAACGATATACAAAAAATTTGGTCACCCTATTTGATGCGGACCAGGCGGGGGTCCAGGCTACCCTTCGCTCCCTTCCTCTCTTTTTGGAAGAGGAAGTGGCAGGAAAGACGATCGTCCTGCCAAAAGGGGAAGACCCGGATGGGTTTCTCAGAAAAGGAAATTTGGAAGACTTTGGGAAAAGGGCAGAGCGGGCTGTTCCCCTCATCGATTTCTTTTTTGAACGGTTGATGAAGACCACTGATGTGAAATCCATCGATGGCAAGGTGAGCGTAGCGAAAGAAGGTGTGGCCCTTCTCGGTAAAATCCCAGATAAGATTCGAAGAGATTTCTATACGAAGTCTTTAGCGGAGCGGTTGGATGTTAAAGAGTCCTTTCTCTATGAGATGCTCCGATCCTCTCCCAAGGAGCCCTCCAAGGTCGGAGAGGATTTTAGAAAGTCATCCATGGAGAGGAGTTTTCCAAAGTCAGAGGAAATCGTGGTCCGTCTCATGGTTCACCATCCTGAAGTCATCCCAACCATTTCAAAGGAGGGTGTCGTCAAGGAATTTGAGAGCCCGATCTTGCAGAAAATAGCTGAGGCCCTAGAAGATCTTTATCAGAGAAAAGGAAGGCTTGACCTGCCAGAGGCCTTAGCCAATTTTGAGGAGGATCTCAAAGGGAGGTTGTGTGAGTTTGCCTTTCAGGAGAGTGAGCTGGAGGGGGGAGATCAAGAGAAAATCTTGCAGGACTGTATCCAAAAGATTCGGGAAAAGAGATTGAAAAAGGAAAAAGGCGAGTTGCTCAAAAGGATTAAGGAGGCGGAGAAACAGCAGGAGGAAAAAAGTCTGGTCCCTCTTTTAAAGGAACGCCAGGAACTGGCGAAGAGGGAGAGAGGCCTTCCAAAAGATAGCTTTCGAAAAGGTTAGGGGGAAAGGTTAATGGCAAAGGGAGGAAAGATCAAAGAGGTTAAGCAGTTGATTAACATGGAAGGGGAAAAGGGATTTCTGACCTTCGATGAGGCGAGTGATATTCCTCCCAATGATATCGTCTCTTCTGATCAAATTGATGATGTCCTCATGATGTTCGACGAAATGGACATCGATGTGGTGGATGATCTCCAGGGATTGAAGGTGGAGGAAGAGAAGGCCGTAGAGAAGGGAGAGGAGGAAGGCGATGGATTGGAGATGGAGACCTTTGGCAGGGCCACAGACCCCGTCCGGATGTATCTCCGCGAGATGGGATCGGTTTCTCTTCTCACCCGAGAAGGAGAGGTGGAGATTGCTAAAAGAATTGAAAGTGGTAAAAGAGAAGTGCTGAGCGTCGTGTTGAACTGTCCCATGGCAGTCAAAGAGGTGATCAACCTGGGTAATGCGATTAAGACGGGCAAGGTGGAGATCCGGGGGGTGACCAACGAAATCGACGAGGAAGAGACGAGCTTCGAAGAAGAACAGGTTCAGAAGAAGAAGATTTTGGAACTGATCGATCGGATGAAGCGAAGGGATGAGGAGGTTCGGCGGCTTCTGAAAAAAAGGTTGGTCCCGAGAAGTAAGAGTCAGAAGCAAGTTAAAAAAAAACAGGAAGAAATTTTAGAATGTTTCAATCAGATGAATTTGAGAGACGTTCAGATTAATAAGATCGTTCAGAAGATGAAGCAGATGCTGAACCGGGTGGAAAAAGGCGAAAACGAAATCAAGAAGATCGAGGAGAGGTGGGGAGTTTCTACTCAGGAGGCACGGACCTATTTGAAGAAGTTGAAGGTAAGGAGTGTGAGTGAGAAGAAACTTCTTCGAACCCGAAAATTGAGTAAAGCTAATTTCCGAGAGATTTCTCGGGCGGCCATGAATGTCCAAAGGAAGATCCACAAAGTGGAAACGGAATGTGGCCTAACCGCTGACAAGTTGACCATAGCGGTGAAGGCCATTGTGGAAGGGGAGACCAAAGCCAAGGAGGCCAAGAGTGAACTGGTGAAGGCGAACCTGAGGCTGGTTGTCTCCATCGCCAAAAAATATACCAATCGCGGACTTCAATTCTTAGACCTCATTCAGGAAGGGAATATTGGGTTGATGAAAGCAGTGGATAAATTTGAATACCAACGAGGTTATAAATTTAGTACCTATGCGACCTGGTGGATCCGACAGGCCATCACACGAGCCATTGCTGATCAGGCACGGACCATCCGGATCCCCGTTCACATGATCGAGACGATCAATAAATTGATCCGAACCTCCAGATACCTTGTCCAGGAGATGGGGAGAGAGCCCACTTCCGAAGAGATCGCCGGGGAGATGGATATGGCTTTGGATAAGGTGAGAAAAGTGTTGAAGATTGCCAAAGAGCCCATCTCCCTTGAAACACCCATCGGTGAGGAGGAAGATAGCCACTTGGGGGATTTCATCGAAGACAAAGCCGTCATCTCGCCCCAGGAGGCTGTGATCAGCGCCAATTTATCAGAACAGACTCGAAAGGTCCTGGCCAGTCTCACCCCCAGAGAGGAGAAGGTTTTGAGAATGCGGTTTGGGATTGGAGAAAAATATGACCATACGTTGGAAGAGGTGGGACAGGATTTTGATGTCACCCGGGAAAGAATCCGACAGATTGAGGCAAAGGCATTAAGGAAATTAAGACATCCCAGCCGGGCTAAGAAGTTGAAAAGTTTCCTTGAAACATAACCCTGAACCATGTGAGGTTCAGGGCTTTGGCCTGAATCTATAGCGGTTCAGGGCGAAGCCATGCACCCGATGTGGTGCATGGGGTTGACACCCTTGGGGGATAACATATAATAAGGATAGGGCCCATAGCTCAGCTGGAAGAGCCACCGGCTCATAACCGGTAGGTCCCTGGTTCGAACCCAGGTGGGCCCACCAGGAAAGAGGAAAATTTCTTATGCACTCCTTTGTGGATAAAAGAAAGGATGCTCCGTGAGTCTGGACGGGACAAGAAGAGTGCACCTTTTTGGTGCACTCTTCTTATTTGGGGACAAACCATTTAAGATTTATTCCTGCAAAATTTGTCAGATAGGAGGGGACTGTTGAGGGAACAATTAGAGCTGCTTTGGGAACTTCAAAAAATTGATCTTGAGCTGAAGAGTATTAAGGAAGGGCGAGATCGGTATCCCAAAGAGATGAAAAAGTTGGAGGAAAAACAGAAGATCGAGAGGGAGAGGATTCAGAAGGAGAAAGAAAAGGTCGAATCCTTAGAGAAGACGCGGAGGCAGAGAGAAGGACAACTCAATTTGGAGCAAGAAAAAATCAAGCGGGCAGAAGGAAGGATGTCCGAAGTGAAGACCAACAAAGAGTATCAGGCCCTTCTCAGCGAAATCGATGCCGTCAAGGAAGCGAACAGCCGGATGGAAGAAGAGATCCTCCAGGTCTTGGACGAAATCGACGAGCTCAAGAAGGATCTCTTGAAAAGGGAGAAGGAAGTGGGGGTCATCTTGGAAAAAATTGAAGTGGAGCGAAAAAAGCTTCAGGAAAAGATTGCCCATGACGAGAAGGCTTGGAACGAGCAGATGGAACGAAGGGAGGTCCTTTCTAAACAGATCGAATCCAAACTGTTCAAACTCTATAATACCTTGAAGGAAAAAAGACAGGGGGTGGGTGTAGTCAGCGCCAAGAGCGAGACCTGCCAGGGCTGTTTTGTAAACGTTCCCCCTCAAATGTTCATCGAGGTCCAAAAAAACAATATTCTCATTCGGTGTCCCAACTGTAACCGGATTCTCTATTGGGAGGGAGATCGAAATAAAAAATGAAATCCTTGGGGCCAGAAGATCGATTGATCATCTATATTGATGGGGCCTCTAAGGGAAATCCAGGAAGAGCAGGAGCAGGGATTTGGATTACGAACGGAGAGGGGAAAAAAATATCGGAGGTAAGCCGATATCTCGGCCACAAGACAAATAATGAGGCAGAATACTGGGCCCTTCTTTTAGGGCTGAGGGAGGCAAAGCGATTGGGGGGTGAAGCCCTCCAAATCTTCACGGATTCGGAATTGGTCGAAAGACAAATTAAAGGGGTCTATCGCGTGAAGGATTTGGATTTGAAGGCCCTCCACAAAACAGTCATCGAGAATTTAAAAACATTTTCATCCTTTGAGATTGAATCCATCCCCAGGGAGGAAAATAAAGAAGCAGACCGTTTGGCGAATCAGGCGATCCAGAGGAGGATTGCAAAGGAAAAAGGAAAGGGGGAGAATCGAAGGGAAACAGATGGCCGCTCCTTCTGATATCACGCAGAGCGGGGCATTAGGAGGGGAGGAAAGTCCGAGCTCCACAGGGCAGGGTGGTCCGTAACACGGACTGTCCCCTGTGAAAGAGGCGTAGCCGCTATTTCACAGGGGGTAAGGAAAGTGCCACAGAAAACATACCGCCTCCGAGGCGTAAGCCTCGACGGGTAAGGGTGAAAAGGTGAGGTAAGAGCTCACCAGTATTTTGAGTGATCGGAATAGCTAGGTAAACCCCACCCGGAGCAAGACCAAATAGGTTCCGCTTCCCCCCCCCCGTGGAATGGCGGCTTCGCCTATTCCACAGGGGAGGATGAGAAAAGCCCATTCAAATTTGTTCTGTTTTACGGAGCAAAGGCGGGACGGGTGAGGCCGCTTGAGACCCTGAGCAATCAGGGCCCTAGATAAATGGCCATCCTCCCGATTCCCGCTGAAAAGCGGGAACGGGATGACAGAACTCGGCTTATGGCTCCCTTCGAAGATCCCCCTTTATTTAACTATTTTCTTAGAATTGTGCGGGAGTATTTTTTATCAGACGCAAATTAGAGAAACGTAAGCGTTATAAATTCTAAATTCGAAGCACGAAATCCTAAACAAGCACAAATTTTTAAAATTCTAAACATAAACTTGGAGTTTATTTTGATAATTGGAACATTTGGATTTAGGATTTGCCCGCCCTGTTAAGTAGGGTTTGTATAACTTCGGGTGCGATGTATCACGATCCGTCTGGGAAAAGTAAAATCATCAGCTTTGGGGGAAATTACTTAACAGGGTAAAGATTTCGATATTCGGATTTCGAGTTTAGAGGTCTTGGACAACCTTTATGAAATATGGGATTAAAAACCGGTGGTTGGTGGGAGGGATTGCCTTCCTTTTGATCTGGATTTTTCCCCTTTCCGCCTTCTGTCAAAAAGCCTCCATCAAAGATGTCAATGTGAAGGGGGCGAACGGGGTCTGGAAAGTCAGTTTCGATGTGGAGAACTGTTTTACAGAGAAGATGGAGGAGGCCATCCAGTCGGGGATACGGACGACCTTCACCTTTTATATTCAGCTTTATCAGAAAAGAAGTTGGTGGAAGGATCGAAAAATAGCTTCTGTCGAGTTTCGTCACACTGTCCAATATCATCCCATTCAAAAAGTCTATCAAGTAAAATTAGGAGAAAACCATTCCTCTCTGGTCGCTTCGAGCTTGGAGGAAGCCAAAAAGTTGATGTCAAAAGTAAAAGAATTTGAAATCCGATCTTCCTCGCAACTCGATCCAGGGGTTCCTACTTATTTCCGAATCAAGGCTGAATTGGATCCGGTCAGGCTTCCTCTTCATTTAGAGTATCTCTTCTTTTTCGTTTCCTTATGGGATTTTGAAACCGATTGGCATCTCGAAACTCTCCTGCCTTAAAAATCCACCCTCACCCCTCTTTACCCTCCGGGTCAGAGACCGCTCTGGGTCGGAGACTAAAGGGGGGTTGCCTGCCTGCCGGTAGGCAGGGGGGGGGTTAAAAAAGGTTAATAGATGAAGAAAACACTTTCCCCTGAGGCAAGAAGACGACGCAATGAGCTGATCATCATTGGGATCATCTCCATCCTTATTTTCATCTTAACAACCATTGAAATGAAATTTCCCCAAATAGGGGGGAAGATCCCTGTCGCCAATAATATTATCATCTTCAGCCTGATCAATATCAATATCGTCCTGATTCTCCTCCTGATCTTTTTGGTGATTCGAAATCTGGTCAAACTGATCTTTGAACGAAAACGGAAAGTTCTGGGAGCCAAACTCAGAACTAAATTGGTGGCGGCTTTTGTCAGCCTTTCCCTCGTCCCAACCATTCTCCTCTTTCTGGTAGCCGTGGGATTCATCACCAATAGTGTGGAGCATTGGTTTAGCGCTCAGGTAGAGCAGTCCCTTCAAGGATCCTTAGAAGTGGCTCAGACCTATTATCGAGATTTTGCCAACAACACGGTTTCTACTGCCCAACAGATCAGTAAATCCCTCTCCAAACAAAGTCTGAACAAGGGGCCAAAAGAAATAAACCTGTTGAGAGAGCAGCTGGAAGCCAGACGACAGGAATACCATCTCAGCACCCTTGGGATATTTTTGAAAGGAGAGTGGGATACGATTGGAGTAGAGGATCCCATGCTCAAACCCGTTTCTCTCCAACTTCCGAAGGATTTGTTGGAAGCAGGATTTTCAGGAAAAGAGGTATCCAGAATCTTGTCGGTGGGAGAGGGAGAGATGATCACTGGCATCGCCCCCATTTTCAATCCTTTGGAAGGAGGGGAGGTGGTGGGAATCGTCGTGGCCTCGCATTTTATTCCTAAAAGCCTAACGGTCAAGATGCGTGAGATCTCACAGGCCTTTGTGGAATATAAACAATTGAAGATTTTGAAAAAGCCGATCAAGTTTAGCTACATGATGGCTCTGCTGATGGTCACCCTTCTCATCGTCTTCTCGGCCACCTGGTTTGGTTTCCATTTAGCCAAGGATATTACCATTCCTATTAAAGATTTGGCAGAGGCCACCCATCGGATTGCCTCCGGAGACCTCAATTTCCGAATTCAGATGAAAGCGTCAGATGAGATTGGGATGCTTGTCCAATCCTTCAATCAAATGACCGGGGATCTCCAGGTGAGCCGTTCTGAGTTGGAACAGCGGAAGAAGTACATGGAGATCGTCCTGAAAAATGTGGCCGCTGGAGTGATCTCCATCGATGAGAAAGGAAATGTGACGACCATCAACACTTCCGCAGAGCAGATGTTACAGATCAGAGGAGAAACAGTCCTGGAGAAAAATTTCTCAGAGGTATTGCCCAAGGAGTATGTGGGACAAATTGAGCACTTATTGAACGAACTCAAATCTTCTGGGAAAGATTCCATTGAGAGACAGGTCACTGTGAACATGGAAGGGAAATCCCTATCCCTGTTGATCAATCTGACTAATCTAAAGGATGAGGAGGGAAAATCCATCGGTGTCGTGGCTGTTTTTGATGACCTCACTCAGTTGATCAAAGCCCAGAGAATGTCGGCCTGGAGGGAGGTGGCTCGTCGGATTGCTCATGAGATCAAGAACCCTTTAACCCCTATTCAACTTTCTGCTCAACGATTGAGGAAACGGTATTTGGAAAAACTTCAACCAGATGGGGCAATCTTTGATGAGTGTACCCGTACGATTGTGAAACAGGTTAAAGAACTAAAAGGGATGGTTAATGAATTTTCGAACTTTGCTCGAATGCCGGCCTCTCAACCTACTCCCAATCGTCTCAATGAGATCATCCAGGAAACGCTCGTTCTCTTTCAGGGGATCCAAAAACAAGTCCATTTTGAATTTATTTCCAGCGAGCTTCCTGTCCTCAACGTCGACCGGGATCAGATGAAGCGGGTGATGATCAATTTGATCAAGAATAGTCTTGCCGCCATCGAAAACGAAGGAAAAATCAGAATCCAGACGAGTTACGATTCCAAGTTGCAGATGGTTCGCCTTGAGGTGAGTGACGATGGTCGTGGGATCTCCGACGAAGATAAAGGGAGACTTTTCGAACCTTATTTTTCGACCAGGAAAAGTGGGACGGGATTAGGGCTGACCATTGTCAACGCCATCATCTCCGATCACAATGGGTATATCCGGGTACGGGACAACAAACCCAAAGGTACGACCTTCCTCATCGAACTCCCCGCCCGCGTTTAAGTTTAAAGCTCAAAGCAAAAAGCAAATGGAGGGCAGAGGTGACTCCAGTTGCCTTGAAGAGAACCTATTACCTTCTCCCTTGGGAGACTGTGTCACAATGTCATTCTGAGGCGTTAGCCGAAGCATGTCCTGAGCAAAGCGAAGGAACTCATGAGATTCTTTACTTCGTTCAGGATGACACTTCGTGTCAGATTCTTCACGGAGTTTACCCTGAGCCAAAAAGCGAGACCCTTCACTTCGCTCAGGGTGACACATGGCGAAGGGTTCAGAATGACAAACATGCCATTTCCCTCATTGTGACACAGCCTCTGGTGGGAGAGGAGGAGGGTGAAGGGAGATAGAGCCATTGATTTAAATTCTGTTTTTTGGTAAAATGAGAAAAGATGGGTGAAAAGTTGATTTGTCAGAACAAGAAGGCATTTCATAACTACTTTATCGAAGAGACGTACCAGGCCGGGGTCTCCCTGCTTGGGTCTGAGGTCAAATCCCTGCGGGAAGGAAAGGTCAACCTGGGGGATAGTTACGGCGATATCAAAAGGAGCGAGGTCTTCCTTGTCGATGCTCATATCAGCCCTTATCCCCAGGCTAACAGATTGAATCACGGTCCATTGAGGACGAGGAAACTCCTCCTTCACAAAAAGGAGATCAAACGCCTCATTGGCAAAGTGGAGCAGAAGGGATATACGCTGATTCCGGTCAAGCTCTACTTTGTCAATGGAAA
>Ga0315281_10010186_pt1 | contig 12967 bp, 12 predicted proteins | sample YL17G07_0_MG_FD_204540 | JGI IMG/M metagenome (GOLD analysis project Ga0315281, IMG submission 204540) | Sediment microbial communities from Yellowstone Lake, YNP, Wyoming, USA - YL17G07_0 | ecosystem: Environmental > Aquatic > Freshwater > Lake > Sediment | place: USA: Wyoming | collected... | reverse complement strand
GCTGACACCCAACGTGGACGGGACGGTGGTCCGCCTCAATATCCCTCTCCTCACCGAGGAGCGCCGGCGCGATATCGTCAAGGTGGTCCACAAGCGGATGGAGGAGGCGCGGGTCGAGATCCGCAATCTCCGCCGCGACGCCGCCGATCACCTCAAGAAGGTCGAGCGCGACGGAGAGATCGGGACGGACGAGGCGCATCGCCTGCTCGAGGTCATCCAGAAGACCACCGATCGTCACATCCTGGACGTGGACCGCGTCGGTGGGGCGAAGGAACAGGAGATCCTGGAGGTCTAGTGGCCCGAGCACCGCTCGTCCGGCCGACTGACGCGCCCCCGACGGCCCACGAGACGGACCTCGCGATCCCGGGCGGCGCCGATGCCGGGTTGACCGGGAGCGCCCCGGATCGAACCGACCTGCCACGCCACGTGGCGATCATCATGGACGGCAACCGGCGCTGGGCGCGCGGTCGCGGGCTGGCCGAGCTGGAGGGCCATGCGGCCGGCGTCGAAGCCATCCGGGGGGTTCTCCGCCACGCTCGACGACGGGGGATCCGGGTGCTCACGCTCTACGCGTTCAGTCGCGAGAACTGGGCCCGCACGGACGAAGAGGTGATCGGCCTGTTCGGCCTTCTCGAGGCCGCGATCCGGAGCGAGACCGAGGAGCTTCGCGCCCAGGGCGTCCGGGTCAGGATGATCGGCCGGATGGGCGAGCTCCCGCCCGAGACCCGCGCCTCCATCGAGGACGCTCTCGCCGCCACGGCCCGCGGGACGGAGATGCTCCTCAACATCGCCTTCAACTATGCCGGCCGAACCGAGCTGGTGGATGCGGTGCGGGCGATCGTGGACGCGGGGATTCCGGCCTCATCCATCGACGAGGCGACCATCGCCAACGCCCTCTACACCGCCGGGGTTCCCGATCCCGACCTCGTGATCCGGACCGGCGGCGAGCAGCGCCTCTCGAACTTCCTGATCTGGCAGTCCGCCTACGCGGAGCTCGTGACGACCGAGACGCTCTGGCCGGACTTCGCGGCCGACTCCCTCGACGCGGCCCTCGCCGAGTACACGTCCCGACAGCGTCGATACGGGCGCTGACGGATGCTCCGCGACCGCGCCCGGAGCGCAGCGATCCTCGTTCCCGGCCTCCTCGTTGTCCTCTGGCTCGGCGGGGCGTGGATCACCGCCCTCATCGGTCTCGCCGTCGTCCTGGGCGCGCGCGAGGTCTTCCGACTCTTGGAGGCCGCCGGGCATCCCACCCTGCCGATGCTGGGAACCGCCGTCGCGCTGGTCGTCGCGATCGCCGATGCCATCCCGTCCCTCCCGGCGGGGAGCGAGCTCGCGCTGGCGGGGGTGGGCATCGCCCTGATCGGGACCGGCGCCCTCGCACGGCAGGACCCCCGCGAGGGACTCGCGACGTTCGCGACGACGACCTTCGGCGCGCTGTATGTCGGGCTGCTCGGGTTCGTGCCGCGATTGGCGGTGGTCGCACCGGCCATCCCCGCCGGCGCCCCGCTCGGGTTCCTTGGGTCGGAGCGAGCCTGGATCCTGCTTCTCCTCCTCGCCGTCTGGTCCTTCGACACCGGCGCCTATTTCTCCGGACGTCGTTTCGGGCGCCGCCCCTTCATGGCCCACATCAGTCCCGCGAAGACGGTCGAGGGCGTCATCGGTGGAACCGTCGCGGTGACCGTCGTCACGACGCTCGCTGTCGGCGGCCTCGGGTGGTCACCCATCCTCGGCGCGCTCCTGGGGCCGGTAATCGCGGCCTCGGCGCAGGCTGGCGACCTCGCCGAGTCCATGCTCAAGCGCGCAGCCGGCGCCAAGGATTCCGGGACGCTCATCCCCGGCCATGGCGGCATGCTCGACCGTCTCGACTCGTTCCTGTTCGCGGCCCCTGCCGCGCTCCTCTTCGTCGTCCTTGCGCTCCGCTGAGATGGCTGACCGACACCGGGAATCCCCGTTGACGGGCTCCGCCCGCGGCGATCGTCGCATCCGGATCGCCCTGCTCGGTGCGACGGGCTCGATCGGGCGGCAGGCGGTCGACGTGATCGAGCGCGACCCGCAGTTCGAGGTGGTGGGTCTGGCCGGGGGGCGGAATACCCGGCTCCTCGGCGATCAGGTCCGTCGCCTTCGACCGGAGACTGCCATCGTCGCGGCGGATGCCGACCGCGCCGGGCTGGGCGACCTCCCGGACGGGACGCGCGTCGAGGTCGGCGACGCGGCGCTGGTCGCCCTCGCTGGACGTGGCGACCTGGATCTCCTCGTGGTCGGGACCGGGGGAATGGTCAGCCTTCGGCCGGTGCTCGCCGCTCTCGAGGCGGGTATACCCGTTGCGACCGCGAACAAGGAGACGCTCGTGGCCGGCGGTCACCTCGTGATGCCGATTGCCCGGGCACTGGCCGCGGAGCGGGCGATGGACCAGCCCGCGGATCCGCTGGCCAGCCCCCTGGGCTGGCTTCGGCCCATCGACTCGGAGCACTCGGCGATCTGGCAGTGCCTCGTCGGCGAGCGCGTCTCCGGCATCGCCGGGCTCATCCTGACCGCCTCGGGCGGCCCCTTCCTCGATCTGCCGGCCGCTGCCCTGGCGACGGCCACGGCAGCGCAGGCTCTCCGCCACCCGACATGGTCCATGGGAGCCAAGATCACCATCGACAGTGCGACCCTCGCCAACAAGGGCCTGGAGGTCGTGGAGGCCCACTGGCTGTACGATGTCGGCTACGACGCGATCGATGTCGTGATCCATCCGCAGTCGATCGTGCACTCCGCCGTCCGCTTCGTCGACGGTTCGATCAAGGCCCAGCTGGGCACCCCGGACATGCGCCTGCCGATCCAGTACGCCCTGACCTTCCCTGAACGCCGCCCATCGCCGGCACCCGCCCCCGATCTCGTGGCGATCGGCCGGCTCGACTTCCGCGCTCCCGACGAGGCGCGCTTTCCGGCCCTGCGAATCGCACGTGACGCCGGTCGGCTCGGCCCGTGGGCGACCGGCGCGTTGATCGCCGCGGACGAGGTCGCCGTCGCCCGCTTTCTGGCTGGAACGCTTGATCTGCCCGGGATCCCGCGCCTTCTCGAGCGCGCTGTGGAGCGGTATGGCGTCCGCTCCGGAGGCGTTCCATCCGTGGATGACCTGATCGCGCTCGACAGCGAGATCCGGGCGGCCTGGAGCAGCGGGGCGGTCGCGTGATCGACCTGCTCCGATCCCTCGTCACCGTCATTCTCTTCTTCGGGATCCTGGGCATCCTCGTCCTGGTCCACGAGCTCGGCCACTTCGTCGTGGCGCGGCTCTTCAAGGTCCGCGTCCTGGAGTTCGGGGTCGGGTTCCCGCCGCGAGCAAGAGTCCTTCGGGATGTCGGCGAGACCGTCTACACGCTCAACTGGCTTCCGATCGGGGGGTTCGTCAAGCTCGAGGGTGAGGACGGCGACAACGCCGTCGACGCGCGCTCCTTCGCCTCGCAAGGGATCGTCCGCCAGTTCGCGATCCTGGTCGCAGGCGTCCTGATGAATGTCGCCCTCGCCGCGGCGATCTTCACGGGGATCGCCCTCGCCGGCGACCCGACGATCGGCATCGTGGTCCCGTACGTGCAGCCGGGGTCGCCCGCCGAGGCCGCCGGCGTCCGGGCCGGTGACGTGATCGAACGCGTCGACGGCGAGGCATTCGGGGCATTCGGACCGAGCTCGGTGCTCGAGGAGATCCGGGCCAGGGCAGGTCAGACCGTCGTCCTGACCGTCCGGCGGAACGACCGGCCGCTCGAGCTGACCGCGACGCTTCGCGGCGCCGCCGACGTTGCCGCCGGGAAGGGCGCCCTGGGCATCGGCGGCGTCGGTTACGCGTTCAGCGCCCGCGTGACGCCTGATCGGATCTCCCGACCCTTCGGAGAGGCGATCGGAATCGGCCTCGACCGGACGGTCGGGGCCATGCGCCTCATCATCGATGGGGTGGGGCAGCTCGCCACGTCGATCGTCAGCCATCCCACCGAGGCGCCGCCCGCGTCAGGCCCGGTCGGCATCGCCACCCAGATCGGCGATGTCTTCTGGAGCCTGGGGCCGGTCCTGACCCTCTACCTGGCCGGCATCCTGTCCGCGAATCTCGCCGTGGTGAACGTCCTGCCCTTCCCGCCGCTGGATGGTGGCCGGGTCCTGATGCTCGTCATCAAGCGGTTGCTCGGGGCAAGGCTGTCATTGCGCGCCGAACGGCTCACCTACATGATCGGCTTCGTGATGCTGCTGACCTTCCTGGTCTGGGTCACGGGCTTCGACATCATCCGACAGCTGGGCGGCGGATGACCCCCCCTGACCTCCTGCGCCCGCGCCGCCGCCCCACCGTCTCCATCGACGTAGGCGGTGTCCTCGTCGGGAGCGCCCATCCGGTGGTGGTGCAGTCCATGACCAACACGGATACGGCGGATGCGGATACGACCGCGATCCAGGTGGCGCGGCTGGCCCACGCCGGGAGCCAGCTCGTCCGCGTGACGGTCAACACGGAGGCCGCGGCGGCGGCCGTCCCGGAGATGATTCGCAAGTTGCGCGATCTCGGCGTGGGCGTGCCCGTAATCGGCGACTTCCACTACAACGGGCACAAGCTGCTCGTGGAGTTCCCGGAGGCCGCGGCGGCGCTCGCCAAGTACCGGATCAACCCCGGCAACGTCGGGAGCCGCCACCACGACGCCAACTTCCAGACGATCGTCCGCGTCGCGATCGAGCACGACAAGCCGGTCCGAATCGGCGTCAACTGGGGCTCGCTTGACCAGGCGCTGCTGACCGGGTTGATGTCCGCGAACGCGGCTGCCGCGACCCCGCGTGACTCGCGCGACGTCATGATCGAGGCGATGATCGAGTCGGCGATGCGATCGGCCGAACTCGCCGAGGAGACCGGTCTTCGCCATGACCGGATCATTCTCTCGGCGAAGGTGTCGCGCGTCCGCGACCTCGTCGATGTCTACCGGCTGCTCGCCGGGCGCTCCGACTATCCGCTCCACCTCGGGTTGACCGAGGCCGGGATGGGGATGAAGGGGATCGTGGCGTCCACCGCCGGGCTCGCCATCCTGCTCGACGAGGGGATCGGGGACACCATTCGCGTCTCCCTCACGCCCGCCCCGGGCGGCGAGCGGGAGGAAGAGGTCCGGGTCGCCCAGCAGGTCCTCCAGTCGATGGGCCTGCGCGCATTCCTCCCCCAGGTCAGCTCGTGCCCGGGTTGCGGCCGCACCACGTCGACCTTCTTCCAGGAGATGGCCGAGCGGATCCAGGGCCACCTCCGCGACCGGATGCCCGAGTGGCGCGAGACCCACCCCGGCGTCGAGGAACTGACGGTGGCCGTGATGGGCTGCGTCGTGAACGGGCCCGGTGAGTCGAGGCATGCCGACATCGGGATCAGCCTCCCAGGCACGTTCGAGGATCCGGTCGCGCCGGTCTTCGTGGACGGGAAGCTCGACCGGACCCTGCGGGGCAACGGCCTGGTCGACGAGTTCATCGACCTCCTCGAGACGTACGTCGAGCGCCGCTACCCCCAGCCGAAGGCCTAGTCGACCAGGACGCGCAGCGCCTTCGGGGAGCGATACTCGTGGCCCCGGTAGACGGTCTCGGAGAGGGATCCGGCCGGAGCGCCAAAAAGCGATCGAGCAGCATCCGGATCGCGGTCCCGAGCTGCGCCTTCGGCAGGGACGGGGATGGATCTCCAAGTCATGGTGAGGGCGCACAATAGCAGCGGAGCCGGGGCGCGCGATCGGCTCGCGATGGCCCTCCGAGCCTGGGAGGACGGTCCTGACCCGGGCCCGAGTTCGTCGATCCACGGGTCCGGGTGTATACTCCGCCCGAACCGAATGGCCGCCTCCGAAGGACGTGGGTGACCCCCACGTATTTTTTTCGGCAACGGCAGTCGACACGACAATGAACGGAGGGCGAGGCGACCATGAGTCGAGATTTCGTGGGTGCCCTCCTCCAGCTCAACGCGGAGAAGCAGGTTCCACGCGAGCAGTTGATCCATACCGTTGAGGAAGCGATCCAGGCTGCGTACCGCCGGATCGCGAACGAGGAGGACATCTACGTCCGAATCGACGGGGAAAGCGGAAAGATCCGCGTCTTTCGCGCCCGGTCCGCTGTCACCGAGGTGGCGGACCCGCTGACCGAGTTCACCCTGGAGGAGGCCCGCGCCCACAAGGCGGACGCCGTCGAGGGCGAGCTGGTCGAGACCGAGCAGCTGGACGGTGACGTCTTCGGCCGGATCGGCGCCCAGACGGCCAAGCAGGTGGTCCTGCAGCGTCTTCGCGAAGCCGAGCGTGACGTCGTCTTCGACCAGTTCGCAAGCCGCGAAGGCGAGCTGATCAACGGCACCGTGAACCGGGTGGAGCCGCGGGCGATCATCCTCGACGTCGGGAAGGGCGTCGAAGCGGTGCTCGCCACGACGGAGCAGTCGCCCCTCGAGCACTACCGAATCGGCCAGAACGTCAAGGCGTTCGTGCTCGAGGTCCGGCGCCTGCCCAAGGGTCCGACCCTCTTCGTCAGCCGCACCCACAAGGGCTTCCTCAAGCGCCTCTTCGAACTCGAGGTTCCGGAGATCCACGCCGGCACCGTCGAGATCCGGGCGATCGCTCGCGAGGCGGGCAGCAGGAGCAAGGTCGCCGTCTCGTCGCGCCAGGAGGGTCTTGATCCCGTCGGTGCCACCGTTGGCCAGCGTGGCGCACGTGTGCAGGCGGTCGTTGCCGAACTCGGCGGAGAGAAGATCGACGTCATCCCATGGAGCGACGACCCTTCCGGGCTGGTCGCCAATGCCCTCTCACCGGCCCAGGTGCTCTCCGTCGACATCGACACGGAGCACCGGATCGCCAACGTCACCGTCCCCGAGCGGATGCTTTCGCTGGCCATCGGTCGCGAGGGCCAGAACGCGCGGCTCGCTGCTCGGCTGACCGGGTGGCGGATCGATATCCGCAGCGACGTCTCCGTCGCGGAAGCCAAGGCTGCCGAGGGTGCCAGGGCCACCGCCGCCGAAGCCGGACCCGAGGTCGCGACGCCCGCGCCCCCGCCGACCGAGGATGTGGTCCCCACTGAAGCAGTCGTCGAGAAGAAGCCCCGATCCAGGGCCAAGAAAGTCGCGTCCGAAGAGGTGCTGTCGTAGGCCGGGCCGCGGCCGTGGGCGCCGTACGCCGACCGCCCACGCGCTCGTGTGTCGCGTGCCGGACTGCACGGCAGAAGCGGGAGCTCCTCCGGATCGTCCGGACGCCGTCCGGCACGATCGCCGCCGATCAATCGGGCCGGCTGGCGGGTCGCGGTGCCTATGTCTGTCGCCAGGAATCTTGCATCACCATCGCCATCCAGCGAGGAGCCCTCACCCGGGCCCTCGAGATCCCGGTCCCGGCAGCGCTTCTCGAGACGCTTGCCGTGACCCTCACCGAATCCAACATCCAGGAGGAAGCCCGTGGCCAGGAGTAGGAGCGGCACCCGCGGCCGTCGCGGGCCCCGCAAGCCGATGCGGAGGGACGGAGCATTTCCGTCCTCGAATGTCGGGACCATCGATCCGCGCGAGCGAGGTGCCGTAGGGCTGCCCGCCACGATCACCGTCAAGGAGCTCGCCGAACTCTTCGGCGTCAACCCCGCGGACGTGATCCGGGAGCTCATCAAGAGCGGGATCTTCGCGACCATCAACCAGCTCATCGACCGGGACACGGCCGCCCTCGTGGCCGGTGAGCTCGGGTTCGAGGTGGCCGAACCGGTGGTGTCGAGCGCCGCCGAGGGCGGAGAGGGCGTCGAGGAAGGCGCGCCGACCGAGGCCTCCAAGGAGGAGCTTTTCGTCGAGGAAGACGACGAGGATCTCGTCACCCGCGCCCCGATCGTGACCGTCATGGGCCACGTGGACCACGGCAAGACGAGCCTGCTCGACGCGATCCGCTCCACGACCGTGGCGGCGGGCGAGCGCGGTGGCATCACCCAGCACATCGGGGCGAGCGAGGTCACGAAGGACGGGCGGCGCGTCGTCTTCCTCGACACCCCCGGCCACGAGGCCTTCACGGCCATGCGCGCCCGTGGCGCGAAGGTGACCGACATCGCGATCGTGGTGGTGGCCGCCGACGACGGCGTCATGCCCCAGACGCTCGAGGCGATCAGCCACGCCAAGGCGGCCAAGGTCCCGATCATCATCGCCCTGAACAAGATGGACAAGCCGGACGCGAACCCGGATCGGGTCAAGACCGAGCTGACCGAGGCCGGTGTGGTCGTGGAGGAGTACGGCGGCGACACCCCGCTCGTGCCGGTCTCCGCGAAGACCCGACTCGGCCTGGACGACCTCGTGGACATGGTTCTGCTCGTCGCGGACCTCCAGGATCTGAAGGCCAATCCGAAGCGGCCCGCCATCGGCACCATCGTCGAGGCGAGGATGGATCGCGGCCGCGGTCCGGTGGCCACCGCGCTCGTCCAGACCGGCACGCTCCGGGTCGGCGACGTCATCGTGGTCGGCGAGACCTTCGGCCGTGTCCGCGCCCTCGAGAACGACAAGGGCAAGCGCGTCCAGAAGGCTGGCCCCGCGACCGCCGCGGTGGTCCTGGGCCTCTCCGAGGTGCCGGAGGCGGGTGACATCCTGCGTGTCGTCGCCGACGAGAAGGAAGCCCGCACCATGGTGGAATCCCGCCGCGCCGCCGTTGCGGCCAAGGGCGGGGAGGGGAGCGGACGAGCGACGCTCGAGGATCTCTACCGGCAGATCCAGGCCGGCCAGGCCAAGGAGCTCCGGATCATCCTCAAGGCCGACGTCTCGGGCTCGCTCGGGGCGATCACACACGCCCTCGACCAGCTGGCGACCGACGAGGTCAAGCTCAACATCCTCCACGAGGGCGCGGGCGAGATCTCGGACAACGACATTCTCCTTGCCTCGGCGTCCAATGCGATCGTCGTCGGGTTCAACACCCGGATCAGCGACACCGCGCGACGGGCTGCCGAGACCGAGAAGGTCGACGTCCGGATGTACGACATCATCTACCAGCTCACCGACGACATCGAGAAGGCCCTCTCGGGACTGCTCGAGCCGGAGCTGGTAGAGGTCATCGAGGGTCGCGCCGAGGTCCGCAAGCTGATCAAGGTCGGCAAGACCCAGGTCATCGGTGGCTCGTATGTCACCGACGGCCGGATGGTCAAGGGCGGCGCGCGCGTCTGGCGCGGCGGCAAGATCATCGTCACCGACAAGATCGAGTCGCTGCGGCGCTTCCGAGACGATGTCCGCGAGGTGGCCCAGGGTTTCGAGTGCGGCATCGGCCTCGCCGGCTTCTCCGACCTGCAGGAGGGCGACGTGATCGAGTGCTTCACGACGCAGTCCGTCAGTCGGTCGCTCGCATCCTGACCACCCGACCCGACGTTCGACCGCCGAGGGCCCCATGACCCAGCGAACGGACCGCGTCGACGAGCTCCTGCGCCAGGAGATCGGGGCGATCATCGCCAAGGAGATCGACGACCCCCGGGTGGGGTTCGTCACGATCACCGACGTCGAGACGACGGCTGATCTCAGCCACGCGCAGGTCTGGGTCAGCGTGATCGGCAGCGCCGACGAACGGACGGAGACGCTCCGGGCACTCGGGAGAGCGATGCCCTTCATCCGGCGCCAGCTCGGCGCTCGAATTCGCATCCGTCGGATCCCGGAGCTCCACCTCCGGGCCGACGAGACGCTCGAGCGCGGGACACGGGTCCTTCGACTCCTCTCCGAGCTGGAGGCCGGGGCCGATCCGGGCACTCTCACGGGACCGCTCGATACGTTGCCCACGCCGGTGCCGCGGCTGCCGCACGAGGGCGACGCGCCGGAACCGGCCACCGACGGCCCCGCCGAACCTCCGGGACGGCAGGTCCGCCCGGGCCGCCGGCGGACGAACGCCACGAACCCCGCCCGACGGCCGACACCGCGACGGCGCGGCAGCCGGCCATGAACGTTCACCTGGACCCCTGGCTGGGAGCCGTTCCCGACGCGGTCGTGGCGAGGCTGCGGGGCGCCCGCGATGCCCTGATCGTGAGCCACGAGAACCCCGATGCCGACACCCTCGGGGCGGCACTCGGCCTGCGCGAGATCCTGGCGGCGCGCGGGGCCACGGCGTCGGTGGTCTGCTCCGACATCCCGCCGCCGCTCTACGGCTTCATGCCGGGCATCGGGGATTTCCGCACCGACCCCGAGCCCGGCCGGGCGTACGACCTGCTGGTGATCGTGGATTGCGGCTCCCTCGAACGGGTCGGCTCCGTCCGCGAGCGTCACGCAGCGCTCTTCGCCGGCCTGCCGACCGTCGTCATCGATCACCACGCGTCCAATGGTGCGGCGGGCGACGTCGACTGGGTGGATCCGGCGGCAGCCGCGACGTGCGAGATGGTCGCGCTCCTGGCGACCTCGCTCGGCGCCCCGATGACCGCAGGAGGAGGCACGCTCGCCGCGGTGCTCATGGCCGGCATCGTCATGGACACCGCCACCTTCGCCCATCCGAACGCCACCCCGAGGACACTCGCGGTCTCTGCCGCCCTCGTGGCCGCCGGGGCGCCCCTCGCGGACATCTCGCGCCAGCTCTACCGGACCAAGCCCGACGTGCAGTTGCGCCTGTTCGGTCGTGTCCTTGATCGGTTGCGGACGGCCGCCGACGGGGGCGTCATCTACTCCATGCTGCTCACCGCCGACGTGACCGATACCGGTGCTCTCTCCGCCCACTCCGAGGGGATCATCGACCTGCTCTCCCAGAGCGAGGTCGCGGAGGTCGCGATCCTCTTCAAGGAGGCCGGCCCGGAGACCACGAGAATCTCCGTCCGCACCAAGCCCGGTGGCGTCGACGCGACGGTCCTGACCGGCCGATTCGGCGGCGGAGGTCACGCCCGGGCCGCTGGCGCCTCCATCTCGGCGAATCTCACGGAGGCCATCGATCGCGTTCTGCCGTGGGCGACCGAGCTCGCAGCCGCCGTCCGCCGCTGACCATGGCCAGGCGTCCCGATCCCGACGGCCTCGAGGGTGTCCTGGTCGCCGCAAAGCCACCCGGACCGACCTCGCACGACGTCGTTGCGCTGGTCCGACGCCTCAGCGGCACGCGCCGGATCGGCCACGGCGGGACCCTCGACCCGTTCGCGAGCGGCGTGCTGCCGCTCTTCCTCGGCGGCGCTACCCGCCTCGTGGAGTACCACCTCGGCGACCGCAAGGCATACCGGGCCACGATCTGCTTCGGCTCTTCCTCCACCACGGACGACCTCGACGGCGAGTTGACACCCATCCTCGGACCGCTCCTCGATGGCGAGTCGGTGCGCACCGCGCTCGAGCAGTTCCGGGGCGAGATCCAGCAGCGCCCGCCGGCCTACTCGGCGATCCAGGTCGGCGGCCGGCGGGCCTACAGCCTTGCGCGAGAGGGGGCGCCACCGGTGCTCGCGGAGCGGACGGTGACGATCGACGAGGTCGATCTCGTGGCGTGGAACACCGATGACCCCGCCAGGCCGATCGCGATTGTCGACATCGCCTGCTCGGCGGGCACATATATCCGTGCGATCGCTCGCGATCTCGGGGAAGCCCTCGGGACGGGTGCCTACCTCGGCGCGTTGATCCGGACCGCGAGCGGGCCGTTCCGGCTCGACCAGGCGGTCTCCCTGGATGCGCTGCGCGCCGCGGCCGTCGCCGGGCCGGCTGCCGTCGCGGCATTCCTGCTGCCGTCCGACGCGGGCCTCGACTCCATCCCCGCCATCCGGCTCACCCCGGTCGAGATCTCCGACGCGGCGATGGGTCGCTTCGTTCGTCCCGGGGGCGGCCTGGTCGACCTGCCTCCCGACGGCCCGATCCGCCTCCAGGATCCCGACGGGCGCATCGTCGGGATCGGTCGGATCGTGGGCCGCCGCATCGCACCCGAGAAGATGCTCAAGGGCGTCAACGCACCGCCCGCGGACCTGCTCCCCGGTGGCTGATCGGCAGGTCGCGCTCCGCCCTGTCCACGGGATTGACGCGTTGGGGCCCGCTGACGGTCGGCTCTTCGTTGTCGTGGGCGTCTTTGACGGCATCCATCGCGGCCATCTCTACCTGCTCGACCATCTCCGTTCCGCCGCCACCGCGCGAGGGGCCCGGCCGACCGTGATCACCTTCGACCATCATCCGGACGAGATCCTGACCGGCTCTGCGCCGCCCCTGCTGTGCGACCCGGATGAGCGCCTGGAGCGCCTGGCGGCGTCCGGCGTCGAGGTGACCGTCGTCCAGCATTTCGACCAGGCCCTGCGGATGACCGGCTACGACGCGTTCATTCGACGAATCGCGGATCGGGTGGACCTGGCGGGCTTCCTGATGACCCCGGATGCGGCGTTCGGCCACGAGCGCCGCGGCACCCCTGAAGCCGTCGGGCTGCTGGGCGCCACGATGGGCTTCGACGTTCAGGTCCTCCCGCCCCTCGACCTCGGCGGTCGGCCGGTCCGCAGCACGGAGATTCGGACGGCCATCGCCGCCGGGCGACTGGACACGGCGGCGCTGCTCCTGGGCCGCCCCTACGCGGTGGTCGGGGAGGGGAGCGAGGGGAACGACGTGATCGGTCGCGACGACATGACCCTGCGCTTCCCGATGCCGGTGGCGTTGCCCCCGGCCGGCGACTACCCGGTTCGTATCTCTAGTGCAGACACCCCGACAGAGGACGGGCGGAGCGGCGGAGAGGGCACGGCCGTGATCGATCGCGGCGGCCGGATGCGCCTCCATGGGTCGCCCGTTTCGGAAGCCCGTCGGCTGCGGGTGACGTTCGGCTGATCGCTCCCGAGCGATTTGTGTGCCGGCCGCATGCGAGCCCGGCCGCGCGTGCGGATCCGCGACGCGGTTTGCCGGATCCGGGGATGGCTGGTAACATCCGCCGGTCACAGTCAAGAAGAGAACACAGACAGACACGTTCGTGTCGGAGGAACGAGTGCCGCTCGCGCGGGATGAGAAGCAGGAGATCATGACCGGGTTTGCCGTCAAGGACGGAGACACCGGCTCCCCCGAAGTCCAGATCGCGCTCCTCACGGAGCGGATCAAGGACCT
>Ga0315281_10010185_pt1 | contig 12968 bp, 14 predicted proteins | sample YL17G07_0_MG_FD_204540 | JGI IMG/M metagenome (GOLD analysis project Ga0315281, IMG submission 204540) | Sediment microbial communities from Yellowstone Lake, YNP, Wyoming, USA - YL17G07_0 | ecosystem: Environmental > Aquatic > Freshwater > Lake > Sediment | place: USA: Wyoming | collected... | reverse complement strand
GTGGTAATAAATCTTTTGTTCCAGCAATATTACTAACAAGATGGGTTATTCTTGCTGTGCGAATTGGATTATTGAGCATTAAATTCTGCAGGACGTAATAATCACTATTATTCAGCTTATTTCTCCATTCAGCCCAATCCAAATGTGATTGAAAATCTATTCCTATATACGGACTTATCAAATAACCTCTACATATATCGGCTATATCTAGTAATTTTTTATCTAAATGGGCAGACTCGATTTTTTTTCTCCAAATTCTATCTGAAGTCAATATATTAGGTAAAAGTTTGAAATGAAGAACGTTAATCCTTCTCCCTTCAAATTCGCTAGGAATAACAACGCTATGTGGTCTTATTATTCTTAGTACAAGATTATCAAATGGGCCTTCTTGCATATTATGTATTTCAACATCCTTAACAATTTATTTTTCTATACCGTTATTCTTTCTTGTCTCCAGTAACTTGTATATCTGACTCGTCAATTATCTGCGGTCCGTGTGAGGTACCGATTCTTTGTACTCCTGCTCTGATAAAGGCTATCGCCTGCTCATAGGTTGTAATGCCGCCTGCGACTTTAATTCGCATTTTATCAGAAACAACGCTTTTCACAAGTTCAACATCCTGCACTGTTGGTCCGCGTGGACCAAAACCGCTTCCGATTTTAACAAAATCGGCGCCTGATTCTTCGATCAACTGGGAGGCTTTTTTTATCTCATCGTCGTTAAACAGTCCGACTTCGTTGATAAACTTTACAATGGTCGAATTTTGCGCATTTTTTGCCTCATAAACGAGGGTTTTCAACTCTTCGCGGACCTTATCATAACTTCCCTGCTTGAATGTTCCAAAATTCATGCAACAGTCAAGCTCCCAAGCTCCATTTCTTACCGCCCAGACAATAGAGGCTTTTTTTACCTCTAAACTTTCCTGTCCTAAAGGAAACGAAACAACCGTACCAACAAGAGCAGATCCTGCAAGAGCTTCTTTGGCTAAAGGAACATAGTAAGGATTGACGAATGCACTGTTAAAACCATAGTCTTTTACCTTTTGACAAAGTTGTTTAATGTCTTCGTCTGTTGCCGCTTGATGATGGTTTGCAAAATCAAGATATTTAGCAAGCTGTTTTTTATCCATTTTTAAATTTTAACAAAAATTTCTTAACGATTTTAATACTAACCGATATCATTCCGGCTAAAACAATACATTCAAAATAAAACATGTTTGAAGCTGGTGAAACTTTAAATAAAACTGCAATGGTCGGATATCTGATAATAATAAATTGGAATATAAATGGAAATAAAAATGCTAAAAGAAAAATTGGCGCGATTAATTGACTTATATGTTTTCTTATCGAATGGTGGCTTAGCCACAGATCAATAAAAATAAACGATTGGATTAAGACTAAAACACAAAACGCCGCAGTTCTACCCAGTCCGCCTTTTTCAAAATAAAAATATGAGAAAAGCACTAGAAATGAACAAATTGTGCCAATTATAAATATATATTTTTTGTCAAATGAATCCAAAATAGTCATCTCTTTTTGCGGCTTCTCTCGCATCAACCCGGGATGCCTTGGTGAAAAAGCTAAGGAAAGGGCAGGAAATCCATCTGTAATCAAATTTATATAAAGAAGCTGGATTGGGAAAAAAATATTTGGAATACCGATAGTCAAACCTAAAACCAAGGAAAGAGCCTCGCCGATATTACAAGATAAAAGATATTTGATTGCGTTTTTAAGATTTTTTATGATATTTCTACCCTCTTCAATCGCACTGACTATCGTCGCAAAATTATCGTCCGTAATAATCATGTCTGCGGTTTCTCTGGCAACATCTGTTCCCACTCGACCCATAGCTATGCCTACGTCGGCTTGTTTTAAAGCGATGGCATCGTTCACCCCATCACCAGTTACGGCGACAATTTCACCTAATTTCTGATAGAGAGAAACGATTCTGTATTTGTGAACTGGAGTTGTGCGGGCAAATACTTTTACTCTAGACAGACTTTCAACAAGTTCTTTATCTGAATAATCATCAACCTGTTTTCCTGTCATTATCTCGTCACCCCTTTTCATCAAGCCGATTGAGGTTGCAATCGCTTCAGCCGTAATTTCATTATCTCCAGTAATCATGACTGTTTTAATGCCTGCTTCTCTGGCTTTTTTAATAGCATCAACAACTTCTATTCTTGGCGGATCATGTAAAGCAACCATTCCTAAAAAAACCATATCCGAAGATGGTGAGACAAAATTTTTACGAGACGTTAAACCATCTTCTTTATACGCAAAAGCCAATACTCGGAGTCCTTTTCTCGCCCATCCCTGCATAATTTTTTCGATTTCTTTAACTTTAGAGGGTGTTAAATTTTCTTCTTTTTCTCCGATACGAATCTTGTTTGATGTTTCAAGAATAGATTCTGGCGCCCCTTTAGAAAGAGTAAGTATTTGTTTATTTTTTTTAGCTTGAACAGTCATCATTTTTGTTTCGCTGTCAAACGGAATTTCATCAACTATCTCCCACTCGTTTCTTACCTTATCTAATGAAAGACCGTTTTGATGGGCTAAATATAGAAGAGCTCCTTCGGTTGGATCACCCAAAACATCGGGTTCGCCATCGTCTAGTTCTGTAACTAAAGAAGCCGTTGAACAAAGAATTCCATTTAATAAAAGTAAATCTAATGATGATGAGACAAAATTTTTCTTTTTTTCCGAACCATCAATAAATATTTCTTTAACCTTCATTTTATTTTCCGTCAACGTTCCGGTTTTATCTGTTGCAATAAGCGTAATGGCGCCTAGAGCTTCAATAGCCGAAAGTTTTCTGACTATCGCTTTTCGCTTAGCCATTTCTTTCATTCCAATCGCCAGTGTAATTGTCATGACAGCCGGTAATCCTTCTGGAACAACAGCAACCGCCAACGAAACAGCCAGCAAGAAAGCAGGAAAATATCCGGACCCTTCAAAAATTGATAGAGCAAAAACCAAAAACGATATCACAATTCCCAAAATGCCGATCAATCTGGTCAATCCTTCGAGTTTCCTTTGAAGCGGTGTTTTAGGATCTTCAATTGCCCTCATATGAAAAGCTATCTCTCCAAACTTCGTATCCATCCCGGTTTTTGTAATCTTTATTAGACCTCTGCCTTTCGATACAACCGTTCCCATGAAAATTTCGTCTTTTATTTCTTTGACAACTGGCATCGACTCCCCTGTAAGTGTGGATTCATTGACCTCTAAATTTCGTTCTTGGATAATTAATCCGTCTGCCGGAATTTTTACACCTTCCTCAACAACTACGATATCGCCCGGAACAATGTTTTGACTATCAATCTCGATTTCCTTACCGTCTCTTATAACTCTTACTTTACTGACGGTCATTTTTTTCAAAAGCTTTAATGCTTCTTCAGCTTTTCCCTCTTGGTAAAGACCAAAAAAAGCATTTAAAATTACGATTCCGATGATTAATTCTCCGTCAATTATTTCTCCGATAATAAATGCAGTAACTGCTGCAAAAATAAGAAGGAGAGTCAAAAAATTGCTTAATTGATCAAAAAATTTAAGAATATATGGCCTTTTCTTTTGCTCTGAAATAATATTTAGGCCATATTGATCTAGAAATTGCCTTGCCTTTGAAGATGTGAGACCTTTCATTAATAATTAAATAAGATTCGTTTTTCTGTACAACAATATTGCAACAAAAAAATAAATCAATAATCCGTAAGGAGATAGAAATGTACTGAAAATTAATCCCAAAATTGAAATAGCCAAATAGTTAAAAAATTTAAGACTTGATACCATTGATCTTGTAGTCAAAAGAAAAAGAAATACGACAATAAGTGATTCAAAACGAAAGGGTAAAATAGAAATCTTCAGTAAATAGACAGCAACTAAAAACAGTCCAAAAAAGGCTACAAATAAATCCTTCTCATCTAAAAAAAATCTGTTTAGCTGGATTTGCATTGTATATTTACACTAACTTTAATTTATAAAAAAGGCAAACCATTCTTATAGATATAATATTGATCAAAAATAAAAGCCACCAAAAATGCAACCAATGACAGTACTATAAATTTTATAATAAGTTTGCTGTTTAATTTTTCCATTAAAATTAATAACAGTATAGAATAAAATCCATGAAAAACAAAGTGATGGCAATAGGGATCATTCTCCTTTCACTTTTATCATTCGTATTGGCTATATGGTTAATTTTCTCAACTAAACAATCGGTCAATACTGTTCTTCAAGCGGAGGGGTCTGATTGTGATCTTTGCACCAATGAGCCACCTTGCTGTGCAGAAATTCGAAACACTCACGATGCGTTTGCCTGCGAATGGCCTACCCGTGGCTGGTGTCAACCTAGTACCTGTTCTCAAATAGAAGGAAAGGGTCAAAAATGTGGATGGTATTGGGTATTTCATGACGCCAACGATAATGATTATAAACTTGGAACAAATGGTATTAATGGTTATGGCTGTATGATCGGTGCAACTGAACAAACCATGAGACCTAGATGTGGTCCACAAGCTTCTATCGTTCCTACACAAATCCCACCAACAACTCCATTGCAACCTACCTCCCAACCACAACCTACTCAAGCTGTTGCACCAACTTTGGCTCCTCAACCAACGTCTGCTCCTTCTCCCAACAATCCCTTTCCTACCCAAATACAGGTATTTCCAACAACCAAAACATTCTTCCCAACCTCCACCCCTAATCAATCAAGCATTCCTCTTTTTTCCTTACCAAAATTTAGCTTTCCGACAATTAAATTAAACTTTAACAAACAAAAGATAAATGACGGCGCAGCAAAACCACTAGACTTTTTTAGGTATTTATTCGAAGGAATTACTTATTACGACAGACTATTGGAACAGACTATAAATGACAACCTCAAGAAGCTTTGATGTTTCAATTTCGCTTTAGCGTCAATGATCAGCGCCCGCTTCAGTATTAATTTATCATCGATTGGCTACATCTTGTTTATTGTATAGAATAAAATCAATGAAAAACAAAGTGATGGCAATAGGGATCATTCTCCTCTCATTCTTATCGTTAATACTGGCAATATGTTTAAATTTTTCAAAAAAACAACCAATGGGTAATACTCTTTATGTGGAAGAAGTCGAGGCTGAAACCGTTGGAGTTTGTAAAGGAGGAATTACTTATCCTGATTGTTCCCGCAGTCCTCTTATTGGATCAGACTGTTCGGATCAATCAACTGGTCCTGATCCTACTTATCTGCATAATTATTGTTACCATGAGGCAGACTGCTGTAAACAGGATGCAATGGCTTGTTGTTGGGCAGAACGAAAATACTGTTTACCAAAAAGCTGCGGATTTAGTCAAAAAAATGGCTGCAGCAATGGCTGGGGTGATGATTTTCCGACAGGTTGTCTAAATGCACCGGTAGGAAGTGACGGCGAACTACCCATGGATAGAAACGGAAATAAAATTGGTGCAACGTCTACGCCGCAACCCACCTCCCAACCACAACCCACCTCGGCTCCTCAACCGACTTCTCCACCACAGCCCACCCAAGTCCCTGCCCCAACTTCAGCTCGTCAACCAACCTCTGTTCCACCTTCAAATAATCCTTTCCCTACCCAAACACAGATATTTCCAACAACTGAAACGTTCTTCCCAACTTCTACCCCAAACCAATCAATAATTCCTTCATTTTCTTTACCGAAATTTAATCTTACTTCAATTAATTTAAACTTTAACAAACAAAAAATAAATGAAGCGGTAGCAAAACCACTAGACTTTTTTAGGTATTTATTCGAAGAAATTACTTATTACGACAGACTATTGGAACAGACTATAAATGACAACCTTAAGAAGCTTTAAGATTTAATTTTTCATACGTTTCTTCCATCGTTTTTAGAATTTGTCCGATTATACTTTCAGCTTCAGTAAATGATATTGCCTTAAGATTGTGGGGAAAATAGTGAAAAATTTGATTTCGACCTATCTTCCAAGTTTCCCAAATTCGCTTAGCAAGATCTTCTGAATCTTTATCCTGAATTTTCTTATAAAGAGACCGCTCTCCCAGGCGTCCGATCAAATTAGGCGACATCAATTTGCCCAAACGCAGATGATCTGAAATATAGTCTAAATGAGAAATGAACTTAATATCTTTAAAAAGCTGCTTTAAAAATCCCTCGTATGCTTTGGCAAAAGGAAAAACTAAAAAAGAATAGTCTTTAAACTGATAGGAATTGTGTTTAATAATATCATCCATTAAGTACTGACCTTCTAAAATTAAATTCTTTTGCTGTGAAGAAAGATATTCCCAAAAATCTTTGTTTACGTCTTTAACCATATAACTATCTTACCAAATTTCGCTTGATTTTTATGATAGTAAGAGTAAGATAAGGTTGGAAAATGAGAAGGATATATCAGCTGATCAACCAAAATCTTATTTCAGATATTCTCTCAAAAAAATCTGTATTATCCTCTTCGGCCAAAAATCCTATTATCACAATATCACGTGAAACTGGTTCGGGTGGAAAACTTATTGCAGTTCTTGTCGCAAAAAAATTAGGTAAGCCCTGGAGAGTTTATAATAAAGAAATAGTTGATGAGATTGCAAAACAAACTCATCTTGAAAAAAAATTAATTGCAGAACTTGATGAGAAACATATTCCGTTCATCGAAGAGTTGATCAGTGACTTTTTTGGCAACCGCTATCTAAATTTAGCTAGCTATCATAAACAGCTTGTTAAAATTCTGTCGGCAATAGGTCATCGTGGCTTCGCAGTAATCGTTGGACGAGGAGCGAACTTTCTTTTTCCCGATGCTTTAAAAATAAGAATTGTCTGTGAAATGCCTCAACGGATCGCCTGGGAAATGCAGTACGAAAAATTTACTTTAAAACAAGCAATCCTACGAATCGAAAAATCTGACCAAAACCGAAATGCTTTTATTAAAACGCTTTTTCATCACGATCAGCGCAAAGCCCATCATTATGATCTTATAATAAGAACTGGTCGTCAGATCTCAATAGAAGACGCCGCCGACATAATAGTTCGATTAGCAAAGAGAATGTTCCGGTTTTAAGCTTTATTCTGCTTGTACTTTGATCGAAGGACTCATCGTGGTTTTGATGAAAACAGACTGGATCTTATTTTTTCCGATCGAACCAATTAACACTTTAGCGTTTTCTATAAGCTCCTTATCAGCAAAAGAAATTTTTCCTATCATCTGGTGAACGAGCGGAAACTTTGGTTCAGATTTCCATCTCAAGCTGCCTTTCATAATTTTTTTGACAACTTCTTCTGGGTTGGGAGAAATAGTTCCGGCCTTGGGATTTGGCATGAGGCCTTTTGGTCCCAATATTTTTGCGAATCGTGCTAATTTAGGCATGTAGGATGGATGTGTAATCAAAATATCAAAATCCATCTTTCCCTTCTCGATCTCTAAAAGAAGCTTGTCGTCGACAATTTTAACTCTGGTCACTTTGCCTGTTGCATGCGGAAGAGTAACTTCCCCTTTTAATCCACCTTCTACCAGATTGATATGAAGTTCTACAGATTCATCAAATTTGCCGAACTTCATTTTCTTAAGGAGAGATATTGCATCGTTTATTGAATATATTTTCTTTCTATCAACTGATTTCTTTGCCCTCAGATAGCTTTTACCTCGGATTCGAGCTTTTGTTTTTTTTAGTTTTTTGGCTTTTTTGTCAATCGCCTTGGGAAGATCTGTTCCGTGAATCAATTTTTCAGCCTTTTCCATCTTGGCTGCAGCTTTTTCGTCAACTTCAACGGCAACCATCCGCTCTCCACCCTTCAAACCCTGAGCTCTAATTTTCTTCTTTTCGTGTTTTTTTTCTTCAGCTCTTTGTTTTTGATCTTGTTTTTGTTCTTTTTCAACCTCTTCCAAGCCTAAAATTCTGGTTCTAATTTTTCCCATATTTTTATAATTTTAAATTTTTAGTTTTTAATTTTTATTCAACGTCAACCCCCATGCTTCTTGCTGTGCCGGCAACAATCTTCATTGCGGCCGGCAAATCTTGGGTATTTAAATCATTCAATTTTTCCTTAGCGATTTCCTGTACTTGTGCTTTTGTCAGTTTTCCTACCTTTTCTGTGTTTGGTTTTCCCGACCCTTTCTGTAAAGCTATTTTTTTCTTGATCATTGCGGCAACCGGTGGAAGTTTGGTGATATAAGTAAATGTTCTATCTTGATAGACAGTGATAACTGCTGGAATTATCTGGCCTTTCATTTTCAAAGTTTTAGCATTGTAATCTTTGATAAATTCCATGATAGGAACGCCATGTTGACCCAAAGCCGGACCAACAGGAGGAGCAGGAGTTGCTTCCCCAGCCGGAAGATTTAGTTTGATTACTGTTTTAACTTTTTTAGCCACGTAAATAATTTAGAATTTATAATTCAAAATTTAGAGTTGAATTTAGAGTGTAGAATTCTAGATTCATAATTCAATTATTAATTCTAGATTCTGAATTCTGAATTTGATCTATAGTTTCGCTACTTGTAAAAAATCTAATTCTACTGGTGTTTCTCGATCGAATATCGAAACCAAAACTTTTACCTTTCCTCTTTCTTCATCTATCGCCTGTATCGTACCAAGAAAATCTGCAAAAGGACCTTCGATAATCTTGACTGCTTCGCCAACAGAGAATTTGGCTTTAAATTTGGGCTGTTCTTGTGCCACAAATCTCATTATCGCCTCAACCTCTTTATCAGAAATAGGAGTTGGTTTAAGTCCTGCTCCCACAAATCCTGTCACGCCTTCTGTGGTACGAACTACCAACCAAGAGTCATCGTCCAGAATCATTCTGACTAATACATATCCAGGGAAAACTTTTTCAGTAACTTTTGTTTTCTTTCCTTTTTTTACAACAACAACTTCTCGGACCGGTACAACAACATCGAAAATCTTATCTTCGACGCCAAGACTCTTGATGCGTTGTTCCAACGCCTGCTTAACCTTATTTTCGTAACTAGTTTGGATATGGATGACATACCATTTTGCTCCAGGTATGGCATTCACAACAGCCACCTTTGCTTCTTCTTTCTTGTCCGAGGAGGATTTTTCTTCCAGTTTTTTATCTGGCGCTGATGGATTCGCTGTATCATTCATATAATAATTATCGTAACTTACTAAGAATATCTAAGGCCTTAGCCAAAAGAACATCAATTATACCCACGTATAAACCAATTATCAAGGATATCGCAATGACAACGGTTGTAAGTCTAATTGTCTCCTTTCGGGTTGGCCAGGTAACTTTCTTTAGTTCTCCAACAATATCTTGGGCAAATCCTTGTTTTGCAACTACATTTTTATCCATGGGACCTATTTTAACATATTTATCTTTCATGTTTTATGCTTCATGTTTCGTGTTTTGTGTTTAATGTTTTGTGTAATATTAATATATGTCCAAAGGAATCATTCACTCTATAATTTTAGTAGTTGCTATCACTTTCTCATTTTTTATGGCAAGAACGGCTCTTGGTGATTATGACCTTCAGATTGCAGCTTTTCTTTTTATCGTTCTTTTTATGGTTAAGAGGTTTATTTTACCTAAAAATCCCGCATCAAGACTTCTTGAGTCTGTAGTTTTTACAATTATTGTGCTGTCAATCATAATATCAACTGGAGGATCTTCGTCGCCGTTCTTTTTTCTTATCTATTTCCTTTTGTTTTCTTTAAGCTTGCTTCTTGAACCTGTAATCTCTATTACCGCTACGGTTACCCTTATCATCTTCTTTCTTATGTCATTGCCACAAAATCAAGACCTTAAAAATCTTCTTCCTATCTTCTCGCTAGCTTTTTTGACACCCTTTGCCTTGTTTATGGGACAGGAATATATTGAAGATCAAAAGTCAAAGATTAAAAGTCAAAAAGTACAACAGGACACGTTTCTTTTCTTGTCACTCATGCTTAAAAATCATCTAAAAACTATCAATCAGGCTTCAGAAAATTTTTTAGGAGACCAGGAGTTGACAGAAATTAAAAAGAGTGCAAGAAAAATGAATAAGCTGATTGAAGAGTTTGAGAAGCAGACATAAGACACAAAGCATAAAACACAAAGCACGTAACATTAAATATGGAACATGAAACATAAAACATGGAATAAAACCCGATTAAAAACGTTCCTAAAATTTTTCTTTACCCTGTTCTTTATTGCTTCATGCTTCATGTTTCATGCTTCATTGACCCACGGCATCAACATGGAATCTCCACGGTTCCGCATTCAGTTCAGTAATCTAAATACCGCATCTGGAACTAAATCTTCCGAAGGTTATAGTTTGTCTGATACAGTTGGCCAGCTTGCCGCTGGCAGATTTGACTCAGAAGGATACGTCGTCAAAGCCGGTTTTCAATATCTTCATTCAATTATTCCTTTCAGGTTTACAATAACTGATACGACAATCGACTTTGGCCCAATTAACCCGAAAACCTTCTCAGCTGCCAAAACCAATCTAATTGTGTCGTTTGGCTCGGCGGGAAATTATCAAGTTACAGCAAACGAAGAAGGAAAACTTCGTTCAGCTTCCGGAAATACAATCCCTGATACAACCTGTAATGGAAAAAGCCATACCTGCTCTGAAAATGTAGCAAAACCTTGGACCTCCTTGACAGCTTACGGATTCGGGTATCATCTTGAGGGCGACGATGCAGCGTCTGATTTTATCGACTCAACTTATTTCCGACCGTTTCCTGATAGTTCAGAGAAAAAACCGCCGGCAGTTGTCATGTCAAACGTAAATGTCGGTAAAAACAGGACGGCAACTGTTACATTTAAAGTTAATGTTTCACCCGATCAAGTAGCCGGAACCTATCAGACGGTTATTAATTTTACAGCAACACCAAGCTTCTAAGCATTTAGCATGAAACACAAAGTACAAAACACAAAACACGAAACATTTTTTATTCCAAAAAAATTGATTTCGATTCTTCTTGTTGCTTTGTGCTTTGTGCTTTGTGCATCTATTACTTACGCCCAACAAATCTCTCTCTCCATCTCGCCCCCCCTACTTGATGTGTTAATAAAACCTGGTAAATCTATTTTAGTTGCATATCGGGTGGAAAATTTTGGCGACCCGATTATCGTTGGGTCAAAGGTTCTTCCTTTTATTCCAAAAGACAATAACGGAAACATTCAAATTAAGGATGAGTTTGAAGGACCGATCCAGTTTAGCCTCGATAATGCCAACCTTAAGTTAGGTGATTCGTTTTTCTTAAAAACCCACGACTCACAACAGCTATTGCTTCGAATAAATGTACCCGAAGATGTTTATGATGGAGACTATTATTACAGTCTACTTGCGCAAACCCAACCGCCGCCCACAATTGAAGGTAGTTCGTCGTCTCGAGCCCAGGCAACAATAGGATCGAATATTCTTGTCACTGTTTCTGGCTCCGGTAAGGTTGATGTCAATGGTAAAGTAGCTTTATTTGACGTTCTTCCTCATTGGAAACTTGATATTTTCGGACGGACGTTAAAATTGTTTGACAGCAACGATAAAATTCCGGTTGTAATGATTGTTGAGAACAAAGGGGCTAATCGTATTCTTCCACAAGGAGAGATTGTAATGAAAGGAAATTTTGGAGAGACTGCTCATTATGATATTCTCTCTCAAAATATACTAGCCCAGTCTCAAAGGCAACTTTTTGCAACTCCTTCTGCAACAATTGACTGTCAAAATGACAGCAAAGAAAAAGCCTGCCTGACACCAACCAGTCTCATTCTTTCCGGTTTCTTTATAGGTCGATATCTTCTTTCAACGACAATCAATTTTGGAGAGGGAACGCCTAATATTTTTGCCTCAACATCATTTATAGCTTTACCATTTAAATTTATTATTAGCCTATTTGTTGTAATTTCTGTCGCCGTCTTGATTATAAGAAAAATCAGAGATAACCAATAAGATAATATACTCGTCTTAGTTAATTTGTCCCGACTTTAGTCGGGATCAAAATAACTTAGAAAGAGTTATACTCGAGCAATTTCAATTGCGAGCGGTATATTGTTGAGTAATTGATTTTTCTGACGTTCTTTCTGTTTATTTTTGTCGTTTATAGTCAATTGAATAGCTTGTACATATCTTTCATTATTCTTATATGCACGGTTTTTTTGAATCATTTCTTCCGCTTCTAGAGACTCTTAAAGAAAAATACAAAATTGAAGTTTTTCTATTAACTATTGCTCTTATCATCGCTTGCTTTTCAGGAATATTTCTTATCGGAAGCTATTCTAAGGTTAAAAACCAGAATGTTACGGTCGTTAAAAGCACAAAACCTGATGAAATAAAATCGGCAAAAATATTCGTAGACCTAGCCGGATCTGTTGAAAATCCAAACGTCTACGAAATTACTTCTGGGGCTCGACTAAAAGACATACTCATACTTTCTGGTGGACTTTCTGCTAATGCCGATAGATATTTTTTTTCCAGAAATTTTAATCTTGCCAGCAAACTTTCTGACCAGGAGAAAATTTATATTCCGTCAATCGAAGAAGTTCAAGCCGGCGTTTTTTCTTCTGAGTTCAAACTTGTTGAAAACAATATTAGTCAGCTTTCTTATTCGCCACAGAACTTATCTCAGTCGGATTCTAAAATTAGTATCAATAAATCAACTATAGAAGAACTTGATGGTTTGGTCGGAGTTGGGAAAATAATAGGGCAAAAAATAATTCAGAACAGGCCCTACGGTTCTCTTGACGAACTCATAAGTAAAAAAGTAATAAACAAAAATTTGTTTGATAAAATCAAAAATTATATTTCTATGTGATACCAAGTACTTCAATCTTTACGAATGTTATAAATGGTTATTTGCCCGAACCTCAGGCTTCTCTTTTAAACGGTATTTTATTTGGTATTAATCTCAAGACTAGCCAAGAATTTTATCAACAACTCAAGATCGTTGGTCTTTTGCATATGGTGGTCTTGTCAGGAATAAACATTACTCTTCTTGGATCAATTGTGGGACTCGTTACGTGCCGGAT
>Ga0315281_10010183_pt1 | contig 12969 bp, 9 predicted proteins | sample YL17G07_0_MG_FD_204540 | JGI IMG/M metagenome (GOLD analysis project Ga0315281, IMG submission 204540) | Sediment microbial communities from Yellowstone Lake, YNP, Wyoming, USA - YL17G07_0 | ecosystem: Environmental > Aquatic > Freshwater > Lake > Sediment | place: USA: Wyoming | collected... | reverse complement strand
CCGCCCACGCGAACCCCACCTGGAGCGGGGCCGAACCGAGCGCGGCGCGACGCAGGTCGGCGAACGCCGGCCCGAACGCCAGGCGTGTGGACGTTCCGGGAGCGAGCGCGGCGATCGTGTCGCCCGGCCAACGCGCTCCCGGCTGCGCGAACCTCACCGCCACGCCGCGCAGCGTGTCAGGGCCCCACGCGGAGACGCTCACAGTGCCCCGCGTTTCGAGCGCCGCGCCGCTCCAGGTGAGCGCGCCGGCGAGACGGACCTGGGAGGCGATGATCGCCGCCGCCGGCCGATTGTGGCCGCGGGCGAGTTCCGGCGGGCGCCGCACGGAGGACTGCAGGCCCTCGAGCGTCCCTTCGCCGGGCGACGGCGCGAGGCGCCCCAGGACGTCAAACCCGCCGCCGCGGTTCCTCACCTTGAGCAGCACGGTGTTCCAGCCCGCGGCGAGACGGACCGTCGTCGTATCGCTCCCGCTGCGCACACCGCGCGGCACAACGTGCACCCAGACCCGCTGGCCGTTGAGGATGGCGACGATGTCGTCGTCGCTGTCCATCACCAGCTGCGCCGTCAGCTCCCGCGGCGAGCGGACGTAGGCCAGTGCGTAGGCCACCGTCCAGTCGTGGCGTTCCGGGAGCGCGCGGTTGAGGTCGATGTGGCCGAGCGAGTCGGCGTCCGCGGCGAAGAACGACCCGCCGGCCGCGGCGTCGCCCGAGTCGGGGAGCAGCGTCGGCTCGCCGCCGAGGTAGTCCTTCACGACTCCGGCCGCCCCGGTGTCCGCGGGGATGGGCCCGCGCAGCAGCCAGCGACGGATGACGAAGTCCTGGGCATTGGCCCGGGCGGGCGCGAGGAGGAACAGTGCGACGAATGCGAAGCGCGACGCGCGCAGGAACGACATGGTCACCTTCCGCGGATGCGGCGGACCTGCTGTCCGCCCTTCTTCACCCACACGTCGAACACCACCGCCAGCAGGATGATGACCCCCTTGGCGATCTCCTGCCAGAACGACTGCACGCCCAGCAGGTCCAGCGAGTTGTTGAGCACGCCGATCAGCAGGGCCCCGACCAGCGCGCCCAGCGCGCTGCCTACGCCGCCGAACAGCGAGGTGCCGCCGATCACGGCCGCCGCAATCGCGTTCAGCTCGTAGAGCATCCCGGCGTCGGGTCCCCCGGAGCGCAGCTGCCCCACCAGCAGCACCGCGGCCAGGCCGGCGCACATCCCCGAGATCACGTAGACGCCGAGCTTCACGCTCTGGACCGGCACGCCGGAGAGCCGGGATGCCTCCTCGTTGCCGCCCACCGCGAACACGTAGCGTCCGAACCGCGCACGGGTGAGGACGAAGCCGCCGGCCGCCACCAGCAGCAGCATCACGACGGCCGGCACGGGGAAGCCCGTGGGGAGCCCGGGCAGCGGCACGCGTCCGCCGCCCAGGTGATGCAGGGCGTCGAGCGCGGCCACCTTCCCGGCGTAGTCGGGGTCGCCCGGGTCGGGGAATCCGATCGGCACGCCGCCGGTGAACAGCCGCGCGAGTCCCCGCCCTACGGTCATCGTCGCGAGGGTCACGATGAACGGCGCGACGCGCAGCCAGGCGATCAGGGCGCCGTTCACGAATCCCAGCGCGGCGCCGACGCCCAGGCCCACGAGCGCGGCGGCTACGGCGGCGGCGGCTGGCCCGAGGGCGTGCACGATTGCGGCGTTGGTGAGGGTCGCGGCGGCCAGGACGCCGGCCAGCCCCACGATCGACCCGACCGAGAGATCGATCCCCGCCGTGATGATCACGAACGTCATGCCGAGGGCGATGACCGAGTTGATAGAGACGTGGAGCAGGATCGTCGTGAGGTTGGCGCGCGTGAAGAAGCCCGGCACGAACAGCGCCGCGACCAGCACGATGAGCGCCAGGACGAGACTGACGCCGTAGCGGGCGCCGATCTGGCGGGCTGTCACGCGGCGCGGCTCCCGCCGGGGGTCAGCGCGAGCGCGAGCACCTGCTCGGCCGTCGCGGTGCGCGCGTCGAGCTCGCCGCGGAGCACGCCCTCGCTCATGACCAGGATGCGGTCGGCCAGTGCGAGGACCTCGGGCAGCTCCGACGAGATGACCAGCAGTGCCTTCCCCGCGTCGGCCAGCGCGCGCAGGCGACGGTGGATCTCGCTCTTCGACCCGACGTCCACGCCGCGCGTCGGTTCGTCCACGATCAGGACCGCGGCGTCGGCCAGCAACCACTTCGCCATCACGACCTTCTGCTGGTTGCCGCCTGAGAGGGTCGCGACCTCGCGCTCGATGTCCGGGGGGCGCAGCTCCAACTCGTCCACCTGCCGCTGCGCACGTGCGCGCTCCAGCCGCGCACGCACCACCCCGAACCGGCTCAGCCTGGGGAGAATCGCGAGCGTGGCGTTCTCGCGCACACGCATGCCGAGGATCAGCCCCTGCGTCTTGCGCTCCTCCGGGAGATAGACCACGCCGCGCCGGGCGGCCTCGCGCGGCGTGCGTGGCCTAAACGGCGCACCGCCCACCGTGGCATCGCCCGCGTCCCACGGGTCCGCGCCCGCCAGACAGCGCGCCACTTCCGTGCGCCCGGCGCCGACCAGACCCGCCAACGCGACGATCTCGCCGGCTCGCAGCGAGAACGAGACGTTCCGGAACGCCGGCTCGCGCCCCAAGCCGCGGACCTCGAGCGCCACCGCGCCCGGCGCGGCGCGGCCCGCAACCCGTTCCATCTCGACGTCGCGGCCGACCATGTGGCGGATGATGCCGGCATCGGTCACGTCGCCGATGCCACCGGTCCAGGTCCTCCGGCCATCGCGCAGCACCGTCACCCGGTCGGCGATTCGCCGGACCTCCTCCAGCCGGTGCGTCACGAACACGATGCCGAGCCCGCGCTCGCGCAACGCGTGGATGCGCTCAAAGAGCCGCTCGGTCTCGCGGGACGACAGCGTGGCCGTCGGCTCGTCGAGCGCGATCACCCGCGCGTCGCGCACCAGCGCGCGCGCCAGCTCGACCAGCTGCTTCTCGGCGCCGGTGAGCAGCCGCACCGGCGTGCCGGCCTCGAAGTCGGCGCCGAGCTGCGCGAGCGCGGCGGCCGCCGCGTCCCGCTCGGCGCGCTCATCCAGCACGCCGTAGCGGCCCGGCTCCATCCCGAGGAAGACATTCGCGGCCGCGCTCAGCTCCGGAACCAGAGCGAATTCCTGGTATATCACGGTGATACCGAGCCGCAGGGCGTCACGCGGGCGCTGGAAGGCGACGGCCTCACCGGCGACGCGGATCCCGCCTTCGTCGGGCTGTTCCGCGCCGGCCAGGATCTTGAGCAGCGTGGACTTCCCCGCGCCGTTCTCGCCGAGCAGCGCGTGGACGCTGCCGCGCTGCACGGCGAGGTCCACGCCGTCCAGGGCCACGACGCCGGGATAGCGCTTGGTGATGGCGTTGAGCGAGAGGAGGACTTCGCGGTCCGTCACGCGGCGAAACTTGGGCCGCGAACCGTGTGGACGCCAGCGTCCCGGGAGGTCTACATTTGGAGACGCATCACGCGCCTCGACGTTCGCAGGCCTGACACCGCTGAGAGGACCGTACCATGACGGAACCCGTACGCTATCGCCTGGTGACCCGCAGCGACTTCGACGGCCTGGCCTGTGCCGTGCTGCTCAAGAGCCGGGACCTGATCGACGACATCCTGTTCGCGCACCCCAAGGACGTGCAGGACGGGAAGGTCGCGATCACCGCTCGTGACATCACGACCAACCTGCCCTACTCGCCCCAGTGCCACCTGACGTTCGACCACCACGCCAGTGAGACCGCGCGGATCGGCGGCACGGCCCCCGCCAACCTGGTGCTCGATCCCACAGCGCCATCGGCGGCGCGGGTGGTCTACAAGCACTTCGGTGGCAAGGACGCCTTCCCGCGCGTGTCGGAGGACATGCTGGCCGCGGTGGACAAGAGTGACTCCGCGCAGTTCACGCAGGCGGAGGTGCTGAACCCGGAGCGCTGGGTGCTGCTCAGCTTCCTGATGGACCCGCGGACCGGGCTGGGGCGGTTCAAGACCTTCGGCAAGTCCAACTACCAGCTCATGATGGAGCTGATCGACGACTGCCGGGAGCACGACGTGGACGAGGTCCTGCTGCTGCCCAACGTGGCGGAGCGGGTGGCGTTGTATCGCGAGCACCAGGAGCCGTTCCGGGCGCAGCTGCAGCGGTGCAGCACGGTCCACGGCAACGTGGTCGTGGTCGACCTGCGGCACGAGGAGACGATCTACGCCGGCAACCGGTTCGTGATCTACGCGCTGTTCCCCCAGTGCAACATCTCGATCCACGTGATGTGGGGGCTGAAGCAGCAGAACACGGTCCTCGCGATGGGGAAGTCCATCTTCAACCGGACGTCGAAGACGCACATCGGCGACCTGGCGCTGCAGTACGGCGGCGGCGGCCACGACGCCGCGGGGACCTGCCAGGTCGCCAACGATCGTGCGGCGTCCGTCCTCGGCGAACTCGTCGGGAAGATCACGGCCGACGGCTGAGGCGACGGAAACACCGCGGACCCCGGGCCATGGATGCCGGCCATCCGGCCCGGCCCCGGGGGCCGGACGCACGGATTCTCCCCCTGACGTTCACATCTTGACAATCAAGATGAGAGTCGCCTAGCTTCGGCCCATCCTCTGCCGGAGCGACCGTGGACGAGCCGAACACCGAGGTCATCCAGGGCACCCTGGACATGCTGATCCTCAAGACGCTCAGCCTGCAGCCCCTGCACGGCTTCGGCATCGCCCGCCGCATCGAGCAGATCACACGCGACGTCTTCAAGGTCAACCCGGGCTCGCTCCTCACCGCGCTCCAGCGGCTCGAGCGCGCCGGATGGCTCGACGCCGAGTGGCGGCAGACCGAGAACGCTCGGCGCGCCCGGTACTACTCGCTCACGCGCGCGGGCCGGAAGCAGCTCGACGTCGAGACCGCGGACTGGACCCGCCGTACCACCGCCGTCGCCCGACTGCTCAGAGCCGAGGGCTGAGCGGGTGTCGCGGTGGCGCCAGCTCACGCGCGGGCTTCGCGCGCTGACAGGCCGGTCCGCCGCCGACCGCGACGTCGCCGACGAGGTGCAGCACTACCTCGAGCAGGCCGCCGCGGCACACGAGGCACGCGGACTCTCGGCGGTCGACGCGCTCCGTGCCGCGCGGCTGGAACTCGGCGGCGTGACGCGGGTCCGCGAGGAGGTCCGCTCGTACGGGTGGGAGAACCTGGTGGACTCGCTGTTCGCCGACCTGCGCTACGCCGCGCGCCGGCTGCGCGCGGCGCCGGGCTTCACGGCCGTCACGGTGCTCACGCTGGCGCTCGGCATCGGCGGCACGACGGCGATCTTCAGCGCCGTGTCCCCGATCCTGTTCGAGCCGCTGCCCTACCCCGACGCCGGGCACGTCGCGATGGTCTGGGAGGCCTTCAACGCCGGCGGGCGCCAGGAAGGCACCTTCGGCATGTACGCCGAACTGAAGGAACGCGCGCACTCCCTCGACGCCATCGCCGTGCTCAGGCCCTGGGAGCCGACGATGACCGGGACGGACCAGCCGGAACGGTTCGCCGGCCAGCGCGTCAGCGCGAGCTACTTCCACGTCCTCGGCGTGCTTCCCGCCCTGGGCCGCGACTTCGAGGCCGCCGAGGACCGGTTCGGCGGTCCGCGCGTCGTCATCCTCGGCGATGCTCTCTGGCGCCGTCGTTTCGGCGCCGACAGCGCGATCATCGGCCGGTCGATCATCCTGGACGGCGACCCGGTCGTCGTCATTGGCGTCATGCCGAGGCGCTTCGAGAACGTGCTGGCCCCCTCGGCCGCGCTGTGGGCGCCGCTGCAGTACGACCTGCGGGAGTATTCGTGGGGCCACCATCTGCGCACCGTGGCCCGCCTCAAGCCGGGGATCGGCATCGATCAGGCGTCGCGAGAAGTGGACGTGCTGGGGCGAGCCCTGGCGAAGCAGCACACCGACTCCTATGGGCCGCGCGCGGCCTTCGCCGTCCACGCGCTCCAGGACGACCTCACGCGTGGCGTCAAGCCGGCCCTCCTCGCCATCCTGGCCGCCGTGACCCTGGTGCTCGTGATCGCCTGCGTGAACGTGACGAACCTGCTGCTGGCCCGCGGCGTCCAGCGGCGCGGCGAGTTCGCGCTCCGCGCCGCACTCGGAGCCGGGCGCGACCGGCTCACCCGTCAGCTGCTCACCGAGAGCCTGGCGCTGGCGCTGCTGGGCGGTGCCCTTGGCATGGTCGTGGCGATGCTCGGCGTGCGCGCGCTCGTCGCCCTCAGCCCGCCGGGCCTGCCGCGGGCCGGCGCGATCGCCGTGAACGGCGCCGTGTTCGCCTTCGGCCTCGCGCTCACCACGCTGATCGGCCTGGCCTTCGGCGTGTTTCCGGCCCTCCAGGCGGCGCGGAGCGATCCCAACCAGGAGCTTCAGCACGGCTCGCAGCGCACCGTCGGCGGACACCGGAAGACCCGCGGGGCGCTGGTCGTCGCGGAGGTAGCGCTTGCCCTCGTGCTGCTCGTCAGCTCGGGACTGCTGCTGCGAAGTCTCCAGCGCCTGTTCGCCATCGAGACGGGATTCGACGGGTCGAACCTGCTCACGATGGAAGTTCAGGTCGCCGGGCACCGGTATGACGCCGACAGCACTATGGTCCGGTTCTTCGAGCAGGCCCTGGAGGCGGTCCGACACGTGCCCGGCGTCAGGGCCGCCGCGCTGACCAGCCAGCTGCCACTTTCCGGCGACCTCGACGAGTACGGTGTGCACATCGAACTCAATCCGACCGACCGGCGTGAAGCCGGCAGCACGTTCCGTTACGGGGTCAGTCCGGGCTACATCGAGACGATGCGCATCCCGCTCAGGCGCGGCCGAGTGTTCGACGAGCACGATCGCGCGGGTGCGCCGCAAGTCGCGCTGGTCAGCGAGTCGTTCGCGCGCACGGTCCTCAAGGGCCTGGAGCCGATCGGCCAGCGCATGCGCATCGGTCCGGCGACCGGCCTGCCCTACACCGTCGTGGGCGTCGTGGGCGACGTGAAGCAGGTCTCGCTCACGCTGGGCGAGGCGAACGCGATCTACATCCCCGAGAGCCAGTGGCACTTCGGGGACAACCCGATGTCGCTGGTGGTGAAGTCGGGTGGCGACGCGGCCTCGCTCGCGCCAGCCATCCGCCGGGCGATCTGGTCGGTGGACAAGGACCAGCCGATCGTGCGGGTCGCCATGATGGAGGACCTGCTGGCCGCCACCGCGGCCGAGCGTCGGTTCGCGCTCATCCTGTTCGAGGCGTTCGCGCTCGCCGCGCTGGTGCTCGCGGCCGCCGGCATTTACGGCGTGCTGTCGGGCAGCGTGGCCGAGCGCACGCGGGAGATCGGGGTGCGCGCGGCGCTCGGCGCCACGCGCGGCAGTCTGGTCGCGATGGTGGTGCGGCAGGGCATGACACTCACGGGACTCGGTGTCGCGATCGGGCTGGCGGGAGCTGTGGCGTCGAGCCGGGTCATCATCTCGCTGTTGTTCGGCGTGTCTCGGCTGGACCCTGTCACGTACCTGAGCGTGATCGCACTGCTGGCGGGCGTGTCGGCGATCGCGTGCGGCGTCCCGGCGTGGCGCGCGGCGCGGGTGGATCCGGCGAGCACGCTGCGCGCGGAGTAGGACATCCGGGGCGGCGCCCGCTACCCGTGCATCATCGGACCCCCAGGGTGTCCCGGGCCGGGATGACGATGCGAGCCCAGACGGGTTTGTGGTCGCTCGCGCCATAGTTGTCGCGGACCAGGCCTGTGGCAAGCCCGCGCGCCAGAGAGAGTCCCTTCAACAGGATGTGATCCATGGACCAGAACGACTCGGTCCGACCCAGGTGGCGCGTCGGCCAGCTGAATCCGCGCCGGAGCGCGATCTCCGGCACCGTGCCACTGTTGAAGTCCCCGCCGAGCACGACGATCGGGAAGCTGTCCGCATCCGCCAGCACCGCCGCCAGTTGCGCCCGCCGGGCCCTGGGCCCGTTGCCGATGAAGGTCGCGATGTGGACGCTGTAGACCCGGATGCGGCGCTCGCCGACGACGATCGTCGCGCCGACTGCGGCCCGCTGGGTCCGCCGGAACCGCGCGAGGAAGGGAAGGATGATCTTGCGCGCGTTCTCGATCGGATAGCGTGACAGGATGGCGTTGCCGAAGTCCCGCTTGGTCACGGGGTGCAGCGTAGCCGGGAAGTAGACGTAGCCGAAGCCGAGCGAATCGGCGAACGCGTGCGCGCCCGACTCGTCCATCTCCTGCACCAGCACGATATCGGCATCACGCAGCGCGCCGTTCTTGCGCAACTCCGCAACGGCCCGGTCCACGTGCAGAGCGTACTCCACGTTGAACGCGACGACCTTCAGCGTGTCGGCTTCGCGCGCCACGGACGCCGCGCCGCCCCCATAGCGCGGGCCCGCCGGATCGGTGTAGTTGAGCGCCGTGGCGCAAGCGGTGAGCAGCACCGCGGTGACGCCGAGGACCCGACGTGCCGCGCCACTCCACGTCCGACCGTCCGGGACGCGGGAACGCGTCAGGCCACGAGTGGGGTCGCCGATCACCGGATGCCGGACGCTATCGAAGGGTGACGGCCACTGAGAATCGGGACACGTAGGCGATGGTGTCGTCCGCCTTGGCCCCGAGCACCAGGAGGTCCCCGAGTGCGGCGACCTGATCGCCGGCCTGTAGCGTCAGCGCGAAATGGCGGTTCAGCGGAATGTCGTAGCCGAGCGACAGGGAGATCCCGAGGCCATTCCCTTTCACCGCTGCCTTCTGCCTCGTCGTGTCGTTGGGCGCCACGATGCCGTCCACGAGTCCCGTCCCGCCGCGCAGGAACAGGCCGTTGTGCAGCCCCCAGGGATACCAGTGCACGACGAGATTGAGGCTGCGCACCTGCTCCGGGACGCTGGCGTCGGATCCGGTCCAGACCTGACCCTCCACGCCCAGCAGGACGTAGCGCGACGGCGTGCCGCCGATCGAAACCGTCACCGCCGTACCACCGATGCTGGTGATGTTCGAGCAGCTGAGGCACGTCACGCGCAGGCGACCGTACCCCACGGCAGCGTCCATCCACAGTCCGCTCCTGGGACGCCGCTGAGCGGCCGCGGGCGCGGCGATACCGGCACCCAGCAACATGCCCAGAAGGGCCACGTGTGCCCACGACGCCATCCGCGTGCCGCCCCTCCGGGCTGCTCCTCCAGCCGGGCGCATCACAGCGCGCTGCCGCCGGTTGCTTCGCGCGACACGGGCCCACGGCCGCCGCGCCAGGTGACGTACGCACGGAACTCGGGAAAACTCAGCAGTGCGCCGTCGCCGTTCGCGTAGACGCTTCGCTGCCGATACCACCCCGCGTAGCCCCCGATGCCGAGCGACCGACCGATCGGCACGGCGGCCTCGAGGCTCAGGAAGTTGGTGCGGTGGTCCGCCGCCGATCCGCTGACGGAATGCACGTAGGCGAACCGGTAGCGCAGGGCAAGCAGGGAGCGGCCCGAGACCTGCAACGAGGCGGCCGCGTTGAACCCTCCCCCCGGGCCGAAGTCGTACGCCCGCTCGCGCGAGCCCGCTCCGGGCGCATCCAGGGCCCCCAGCAGCAGCCACTCGGCGTACAGTTCGGTCTGCACGTGCGCGTGCCTGGCGACCTTGAAGTCCGAGACGAAGCCGGACTCGAGACTCTGGCCACCGAACTTGTAGGCCGGTCCGCTGAGGTACTCGCTCTTCAGCGCGACGGTGAAGACGTGCCGTGCGCTCGCAGCCGTATCCGTGAACTCCCGTCCGAACAGCCGGCCGCGCATGCGGGCCGTGTTGATGCCGCCCCGGGCGGGGCTGACCTGCAGCCGCGCGCGGAACACGTCGAAGGGCTGCCGGAAGCCCCGCGCGAAGGCGTCGCCGTAGGAGATATCTGCGAGCAGTGTCCCCGTGATGGAACGTGGATGGCCGGGTCCGGAATCCACGGCGAGGCGCGCGCCGACCTGGAGGTCGACGCTGAACGGGCTGCGGTCGCGGTCGTCGGGGTCGGCGTGCACCTGCAGGAACTCCCCCCGCACGATGCGATTGACCCCGCCCACCGGATCGAACGGGATGGCCGCCACCTCTCGCAGCACGCGCGGCAGTCCGCGCGCACGATCGTCGCGGACCAGGCCGCCCAGGCGATGGCCCACTTCACCGAAGACGATGCCGCCGAAGGCGGTCATGTAGAGGTCGTTGAGCGACGGACGCTTGTTCTCGCCGAAGTACTCCCACGTGGCGGAGCCGAGGAACGTGAGCGGCGCCGAGCCCCAGAAGCTGAGCCCGTTGTCGCGGCCGGCATTGAAGAAGAAGCCGCCGCCATAGGGGTGGCCAAACATGTTGGTCTGGAATGCGTCGACGTCCCACTCCCAGCCGTCGCGGATGTTGCTCTTCCAGCTGGCCAGCGAGATGTCGGCCCAGTCGGCGTGGCGCAGCCACCAGTTCATGCGCTGGATGAAGACGTTGACGCCCACCCCTTCGGCGACAGCGAGCAGGGGGCGTGGCCGGAAGCGGCGCGCACGCACACTGTCGATGGCGGCGCGGGAGGGCTGGGCGCCGGGCCCTCGGCCTCGGGTCGGGGTAGTGTCGCCGCGCTCGGGGAGCCGAGGGTTCCGGCCTGGATTCGCCTGGCCGATCGCCGTGGCCGTGGCGCAGACCATCATGGCACCGGCGAGGAACAGGGCGCGCCGCATACCGCCTCGGGCCGCGAGAAGTGGCGACATTCGATGAACTCTACCGGTCGCGAGCGCCTTCCACTATGGCAGCCGGGGAAGCCGGGAACGCGCGGCGTACCAGATCGGCCCGAGCGTACCGACCAGCACCGCGACCAGCACGCCGACGAGGCCGATGTCGCGGTTTCGCACTTCGAGCGCGACGGCGGTCACGATGAAGAGGATCGGCAGGAGAGCGAGCGCCACGAGCGCCGGCACGCCGACCCCCACGCGGAAGCTGCCCCGCAACTCGCTCTCGCGCACCCGCAGACGGATCAGCGCCGCGAACTCGAGCGCCAGCGCCGCGCTGTAGAGCAGCACGTCGGCGGCGATCAGGCCGCCGAAGGACATCAACGCGAACCCTGAGTAGATCACCGCCGAGAGCAGGACCGCGCGCCGCGGCGTACCGCGCTCGTCGGTCGCCGCGAACACTCCGGGCAGGAGGCCGTCCTGCGCGAGCACGAGCGGGATGCGCGAGTAGACGAGCAGCAGCGCGTTGAACAGCGCGAACGCGCTCACCATCCCGGCCAGGGCGATCCACGTCGCGAGCCACCGTCCTGCCACGGCCGAAGCGATCGCCGGCCAGGCGCCGTCGCCCCAGGTCGTCCAATCCGTGACCGCGAGCGTCGGGACGATCGCCAGCACGTACACGCCGGCGACCAGCGGCACCGCGCGCAGCAGCGCGCGCGGGTAGGTGCGGCCCGATTCCTCGATCTCGCCGCCGACCGTCGACGCGTTGTCCCAGCCGCTGTAGTTCCAGATGCTCTGCGAGATGCCGATGCCGAGGACCCCGAGAAAGCTGTTGCCGGGCGCGTGGAACGGCGCGGCGCGGAACGCGGCGCTGGGTCCGGCCGCGATCCAGTGCGCGAGCGCGAAGCCGGCGAGCAGCGCGAACGGCAGGAGCACCGCCGCCGCGAACCAGCAGGACGCCACGCCGACCGTGCGCGTGCCGCGCAGGTTCAGCCACGTCGCCCCCCAGATCAGCACGAGTGCGAGCGCCCAAGCGTGCCAGCGGCTCAGGTCGCCGGTCAAGAAGCGCAGGTACTGGAGGAACAGCACCGGGTAGATCGCCATGTCGATCAGCGAGTACATCCAGCTCAGCCAGCCATTGGCGAAGCCCCAGGAGCGGCCGAAGGCGCGCTTCACCCACTGGTAGTAGCCGCCCTCGGCCGGCAGCATGGAGGCGAGCTCTCCGATGATCAGCGCTTCGGGGATGCTGTAGAGGAGCGGCGTCAGGACGAGGAGCAGCACGGCGAGCCCGGGGCCCACGGCGCCGACGACGCCCTCCAGGCCGAACGGCCCGCCGGAGACGGTGAAGAACATCACCGCCACGAGCGGGCCGAGGGTCAGGACGGAGCGTCGTCTTGGCATCGCCGGAGGACAATCGAACGGCGAGGGAGCTAGCGGGTCAAGGCCAGCCCTCCCTCGTCATCCGGTGCAGAACAGAGCAACGGATATCGGGGTCGAGCTCGGCATCGTCTGACACCGACGCCTAACCCCCGCCACCTCGACCCGCGGCAAAGCCGACCGATGCACTCCGAATATGGCGCCGGTGCCTCGTTGCCACACGTGATCGCAGGGAGCGAGATTGGTCCGTTCCCCCGACCTTGAGAAGGCGCCCTCCTCATGATCCGCACGCCACGAGTCCTGCTCACGTCCGTATGCCGTCCCCTGGGTGTCCGCCACGGCGATTCCCCGAGCGTCGGGTACGAGTTGCTCCACGAACAGGTGACCCGCGCCCAGGGGGTGTTCAGCCCCCGTTCCCACCACATCCAGTTCTCGCTGGAGTACATCGCCGAGAACCTCGACGCCCCCACCGGGGTGCTCCACTATCCCTCGCGCAGGGAGCTGATCCGCGAACTCCGGCGCGGGTACGACGTCGTGGGCGTGTCGTTCGTCCTGGCGACCTACCACCGCATGAAGGAGGTCGTGGCGGTAATCCGGGAATACTCGCCGCAATCGAAGATCGTGCTGGGCGGGTACGGGACCGTGGCGCCTGACGCCATGCTTCTCCCCTACGGCGACCATATCTGCCGCGAGGAGGGAGTCGGCTTCATGCGGCGCCTCCTGGGCGAACCCGAGATCAAGATGCCGTACCGCCATCCGCTGATCGTCAACCCCTTGCGGGTGTTCGGGAAGCAGGTCTCGCGAACCGGGATCGTATTCGGTGGCCTGGGATGTCCCAATGGGTGCGACTTCTGCTGCACCTCGCATTTCTTCAAGCGCAAGCATATCCGCCTGCTTCCCACCGGGGCCGACATCTACCGGGTGGTCGAGC
>Ga0315281_10010182_pt1 | contig 12969 bp, 18 predicted proteins | sample YL17G07_0_MG_FD_204540 | JGI IMG/M metagenome (GOLD analysis project Ga0315281, IMG submission 204540) | Sediment microbial communities from Yellowstone Lake, YNP, Wyoming, USA - YL17G07_0 | ecosystem: Environmental > Aquatic > Freshwater > Lake > Sediment | place: USA: Wyoming | collected... | reverse complement strand
CGCGCGGCGCTCGCCACCAGCGCCGCGTCGAAGCTTGCGCGATCGAGCATGTGGCCGGGAAAGTTCGGCATCACGTCGGCGGCATCGTCCTCGACGAAGGTGGCCATTGAATCGATCTTCTGGCGCACCGCGCCGGCCACATCGGCCACGTCGATGCCGATCATCGCCGGCACGAACTCCGCGCATTGCACCGGCACGCCGGGCACGCGCCTGCGATCCACGGCAATCACCTTGCAACCGCGCCGCGCGGCGGCAGCGGCGGCACTTGCGCCCGCTGGCCCCAGGCCGAGTACCAGCACATCCGCGGAGTGCATCACGCCGCCACGGCCGCGCGGGGGAGCGGCTGCGGGTGCAGCTTGATGCTGCGCCCCGCCTTCATCGAGCAGCAGGCGTGCTGCTGCGCCGCCGGCCGGCCGATCGCCTGCGCGACGGCCAGCGCACCTTCGGCGGGGAACGCAATACCGTCGAGCCCGGCCATCACCGCGTAGGCGTCGGTCACGCGCCGATGCATGCCCGGCGGGCGCGCGCAGCCAAGCAGGACCTGTTGGTTTGGAATTCTTATTCTTGCTTCCAGAAAAATCCGCCCCACATCCGCGGTGGCGGGCGTGACAAAAGTACCGGGCTTCGCGTAAAAGGGCATGATCACCACCAGCACCAGCGAGTGCACACGATGGCGGCTGACGATGTCTAGCGCCGCGGCTTCGCCGAAGATGCGTCCGTAATGCAGGCCGATGACGATGTGCGGCACCACTTCCATCGAGGTGGCGCACAGGGCTTCGAGCGTGGCCTCGAAATCCGCCACCGGGCGCTCGAGGTGATACACCTGCTCTATCGTTTCCTGCGCGCCGATGACGTCCATCATCGCCGTGTCCACGCCTGAATCGGCCATGGCGCGCGCGCGCGGTGCATCGAGCAGCGCCGAGTGGATCGCGATCTTGAGTGCGGGATGGTCGCGCTTCAGGCGCTCGATTGCGGGGTAGTAGCGTTCGTAGCGAATCTCGTTCCTGCGCGTGGAGCCGCCAGAAAGCAGGAACCCCTGCAGGTCCTGCGTGGCGATCATGTCGCGCACCTTGCGCTCGAGCATTTCGGGGCTGGCCACCGGGAGCATCGGCTCGAGGATTTTCGCCTGGCAGTGGTCGCACATCAGCGCGCAGCCGCCGGCAGTCACCGAAAACGCGGGGAAGCTGTTCTTGCCGCAGCCCTCAAGCTCGCAGCTCGAATAGGCCTTGAAGGTGGGCGTGGAAAAACGGATGTCGCGGCCAGCCGTATACGGCGCACGGCTCTCGAACTCGGACACCAGCGCGGCATCGAGCGGCGCGTCCTCCAGCGCCTCGAGGGCGGCGAGTTTCTCCAACCAGCTCATGGTGTGGCTGCCGCCGGCCTATTTGCGCTTCAGGAAAAAGGTGAGTTCCTTGTTCGACTCGGCGTGCGACAGAAGCGCGTTGCCGGTCTGCTTGCAGAAAGCCTGGAAGTCCTTCACCGCTCCGGGGTCGGTGGCGATAATCTTGAGCACCTGGCCCGAAGTCATGTCGTTGAGGGCCTTCTTGGCGCGCAGGATGGGCAGGGGACAGTTCAGCCCACGCGCGTCCAGTTCCTTGTCGTGGTTCATGGCGCAATCCTAAGCTGTTCGTTGAACGGCTGTTGAACTTCGATCACGGGCGCAGATACGTCCAGCCCTCTTCCTGCCGCCGGATGATGTGCGCGACCCCGGACGCTGCGTAAGAAATACCGCTGTACATGTCTGCCTTGGTCACATTGGCCGCGCGCATGGTGTTTTCGCAGGCGTACAGGCCGATGTTGCGGTCCATGGCCTGGGCGAGGCGGGAGGTCACCTTTGATTCCCCCTTTAGCATGTTGATCCCCGGCCCGTGCGTTACGATTTCGATGATTACCTTGTCCTTGCCGAGTTCATCTTGAACGTTGCCTGCGTTGTTCAGCACGATGTTCCATTTCGCGGGATCGGCATCGGTGACGTGAAATACGACCCGGTGCTTGTCAACAGACGGGGCGCCGCCGGTACTGGCACAGCCCTGTAGCCCGCTAACGCCCAGCATGGCAAGCAAAGTCGCGATTGCGATGACCTGTTTCATTGAATCTCCCCCTTTGTTTTGGTACCCCGCCATTGCCGGGATCCGAAAAACTAACGCCCCGCGACGCTCATTATTCCACAGCGCGTTCCAAACGCGGATGCCGACACCCCGCCTATCGCCGCTCGGTTAAGATGCGCGCGTGAAAGTCTGCATCGTTTCGGACAGCCACGACCGCGCCGACGCGCTCGCCCAAGCAGTGCACGATGCGAAAGCGCAGGGCGCGGAGACCGTAATCCATTGCGGCGACCTGATCGGCGCGCAGACCGTAAAGCCCGCGCTCGCGCACGGTCTGCCGTTGCACCTTGTCAACGGCAACAACGTCGGCGACCCGCAGGCCTTGCACTTCCAGATGCAGAAAAGCGGCGGACTGCTGCGCTACCACGGCCCCGACGCGCGCCTCGAGCTCGGCGGACGGCGCATTTTCGTCGTGCACTATCCCGAGTACGGCCACGCGATGGCCTGCACTGGCGACTGGGACCTCGTGTGCTGCGGCCATTCGCATGCCGCGGGCGTGGACCAGGTGGCGAACGTCAAGGGCGGCAGGACCTGGCTGGTAAATCCAGGGACGGTGGCGGGGCTCGCGGCGCCTGCGACCTGGGTGCTCGGCGACCTTGCGGCAATGCGCTTTGAAGTTTTTTCTATGGCCATATAGTCTTTTTTTACGGCCGCGGCGCCGCCGACCCGTACAATCACCGAGACGAGGAGAGGGGCTCCAATGTTCACCAGCAATCCGTTTGCCGGGCTTTCGGCGTCCATGCCGCCCGCGGTCATGCAGACCTATGTCGTGATCATGATCGTTCTGGTCGTGGCTGGGACGCTGTTTGACATCCTGCACAAGGGGAGCGCGAAGTACTTTTTTGACAACTGGCGCAAATCGAAGAGCAAAGGCTCGAAGCAGGTCGATGGCGGTGAATTGGTGTCGCTCGCCGTCAAGACCGGCCTCGTCGACGTCCTGACGTCCGGGGAGTTCTGCGACGCGCGCCGCCGGGTCGCCCACCTGCTGACCATGTACGGGTTCGTGATCTACCTCATTGCCACCGCCGTCATGGTGTTCGGCTACCCGACGCCCGCGGCTCCGACGCCCGGCATCCTGCCGCAGCTTTGGTGGATCGGCGGCGTGATGGTTTGCCTTGGCGGCTACTGGTTCTGGTTCTTCATCCGCGTGGACGTGGCCGCCGAAGGCGGCTCTCCGTTCCGCGTCATGCGCGCGGATCTCTTCATTCTGTCGCTGCTGGCGAGCGTCACGCTCGGCCTCGTGTGGGCGTGGATGCAGGCGAGCGGCGCCGCCGGCGCAATGGCGGTGTTCGGCCTCTACATCATCGCCACCACGGTGCTGTTCGGCGGGGTGTACTGGTCCAAGTTCGCGCACATGTTCTTCAAGCCCGCGGCGGCCTTCGAGAAACGAGTTTCCGAGGCCAATGGTACGGTCGAGAATCTGCCGACGCTTAGCCGGGACGATCCTGCGCAGCGGGAACGGCACTCCATGGAGCTGTTGCGCGACGCCCCAATGGACATGGGGCTTGGCATCAAGCGCGAAGCACCGCGCCACTATTAGAAGACAGCCCGCAGTTTCCAGCCGAACAGATCAAGGAGCCAGTCAATGCCTACCTTCGTCTATATGACAAGGTGCGACGGATGCGGACATTGCGTCGACATCTGCCCCTCGGACATCATGCACATCGACAAGACCACTCGGCGCGCCTACAACATCGAGCCGAACATGTGCTGGGAGTGCTACTCCTGCGTCAAGGCCTGCCCGCAAAATGCGATCGATGTGCGCGGCTACGCCGATTTTGCCCCGCTGGGCCACAGCGTTCGCGTCCAGCGCGACGAAGCGAAAGGCACGATCGCCTGGAAGATCAAGTTCCGCAACGGCACGGAAAAGAACTTCCTGTCGCCCATCACCACCAAGCCCTGGGGACAGGCGATCCCCAAGCTCGCGGATGTTCCCGGACCCAGCAAGGAAATGCGCGACGGGCAGCTGCTCTACAGCGAGCCGAAATACATCCGCATGGATGACGGCGGCCTGCGTACGCTTGAGTCCACCGGTCTCAGGATGACGAAAGGCGTCTACTACTAATGGCCTACGAAACGATCATCGAAGACGGCATCGACGTTCTGGTCGTCGGTGCGGGCCTGGGCGGCACCGGTGCCGCCTGGGAGGCGAGATTCTGGGGCCAGAACAAGAAGATCGTCATTGCCGAGAAGGCCAATATCGATCGCTCAGGTGCGGTCGCCCAGGGTTTGTACGCGATCAACTGCTACATGGGCACGCGCTGGGGCGAAAATAACCCGGAGGACCATGTCCGCTACGCTCGCACCGACCTGATGGGTCTGGTGCGGGAAGACCTGCTGTTCGATATGGCCCGTCACGTCGACTCCACGGTGCATCAGTTCGAGGAGTGGGGCCTGCCCATCATGAAGGACCCGAAAACCGGGCGCTATCTGCGTGAAGGGCGATGGCAGATCATGATTCACGGCGAGTCCTACAAGCCCATCGTGGCCGAGGCCGCAAAGAAATCGGCGGACAAGGTCTTCAACCGCATCTGCGTCACCCACCTGCTGATGGACGACGGCAAGGACAACAGGGTGGCCGGCGCCGTCGGCTTCAACGTCCGCACCGGCAACTACCACGTCTTCAAGTCCAGGACCGTGATCTGCGGCGCGGGCGGCGCCTCCAACATCTTCAAACCGCGTTCGGTGGGCGAAGGTTCCGGCCGCACCTGGTATGCGCCCTGGTCGTCCGCGTCTGCCTACGGCCTCATGATCGATGCCGGCGCCAAGATGACGCAGATGGAAAATCGCATCGTGCTGGCGCGTTTCAAGGACGGCTATGGCCCGGTCGGCGCCTACTTCCTGCACCTGAAGACCTATACGCAAAACGGCGTAGGGGAAGAGTACGAGTCGAAATGGTTCCCCGAACTGCAGAAAATGGTCGGCAAGGAATATCTGGATCCGGAAGCGTCGCACCTGACGCATCGGCCGATCCCGACCTGTTTGCGCAACCACGCGATGATCAGCGAAGTGAATGCCGGCCGCGGCCCCATCCACATGGTGACCATGCGCGCCTTCCAGGATCCTCATCTGGAAGAGGTCGGCTGGGAAAACTTCCTCGGCATGACCATCGGCCAGGCGGTTCTGTGGGCCGCCACCGATGTGGATCCCAAGAACGAGAATCCCGAGCTCACCACCTCCGAGCCCTACGTCATGGGTTCCCATGCGACCGGTTCGGGTGCCTGGTGCTCCGGCCCCGAGGACGTTTCCCCTGCCGAGTATTTCTGGGGCTACAACCGCATGACGACCATCGAAGGCCTGTTCGGTGCCGGTGACGCCGTCGGCGGCACGCCGCACGCCTTCTCGTCGGGGTCGTTCACCGAAGGCCGTCTCGCCGCGAAGGCCGCCTGCAAATACATCGACGACGGAAAGGCCGAAGGCATTGTCGTATCCGATGCGCAGATCGACCGCCGCAAGGCGGAGATCTACAAGCCCATGGAGCATTACAAGACCTACCGCAATGCGATCGTGGCGGGCGATGTCAACCCGCACTACATCAATCCCAGGCAGGGCCTGGACCGTCTGCAGAAGCTGATGGACGAGTATTGCGGCGGCGTGACCGTCGGCTACATGACCAACGAGAAGCTCCTGAATATCGGCCTCAAGAAGCTCAAGATCATGGAGGAAGACCTCCAGAGCCTGGCCGCAGAGGACGTTCACGAGTTGCTGCGTGCGTGGGAATTGATGCACCGTCATCGCGCTGCCGAGTGCGTCACGCAGCACACGCTGTTCCGCAAGGAGACCCGCTGGCCGGGTTACTACTACCGGGGCGACGCCATGAAGTTGGACGACAAGAACTGGCACGTGCTGACGGTTTCGCGGCGCGATCCGAAGACCGGCGAATACACCATGGAGAAGGCGCCGTGTTATCACCTGGTTGGGGACGAGAAGTAGCAATTTGAATATCATTGAAAAGACCGACGAGGAGATTCTGGCCATGGCCAAGCCCCTGTGGCGCGACCTCGTCAAGTCTTCGAACGAAGGCAAGTACGGGGATTTCGCGAGGAATTTTTCCAGCTCCCTCGCGCTTGCCATCGATCAGGTTGTTGCGGGCCACCAGTTCGCAAACAGCGAGCTGGCGAGGAATCTGTCCGAAGAAGTTGACTCGCTCGGCATCATCCGCCGCGGCGAGCATGTGACAGTCCTTTACCGGCAGCGCAGCACCAAGAAGCAAGGCGAATGGCTCGGCAGGCTTGTCCTCGGCTACGAGGATGGAAAGGTCAGGATTTTCGGTGCGTCCATCTTCTGAGAGCAAAGTCATGCGCGAAGTTGTCCGCGAGGGCAAGTTCGTCGAGCTTACCTACAAGGTGAGCGACAGGAAGTCGGGGCATGTCCTCACCAGGGTCGAGTTCCCGCTGGGCTATGTTCACGGACACAATGAAATTCTGGCCCCTTCGGTCCATCAGCAGCTCGAGGGCCGGTCCGCTGGCGCCGTCATCGAAGTGGCGATCGATGGCAATCAGATCTTCGGCCCCAGGGACGAGTCGCTCGTTATAGCCGAACGCATCGAGAACGTCCCAGAGGAGTATCGGCAGGTCGGCACCTCCATCCTCATGGAGAACGACAAGGGCAAGACCCGTAGCTTTCTCGTGACGCAGGTGGACGACGAGACACTGACGCTCGATGGCAACAATCCGCTTTGCGGCCGCGAGGTCGTATTTATTCTCGAGATATTGACCGTGCGCGACGCAAACAAAGAAGAGACAATGGCGGGCGGGGCGATCCATGCGGGCGCCGATATCGACCCGTCGCGCTTGAGACCTGTTTGAACTGCAGTCCTCACTTCACGGCAAGAAAGGTGACCTATGAGCGATCAGAAGCAGCCCCCCCCCAAAGTTCCTGACGGCCTTGCGCGTTTTCTGACAACGCGTCAGATGGCGCCAAACGAAAAGGGGTTCGTCGGTTACGAAACCATCTGGGAACCGTTCCAGAAGGAAGCCGAATACAAGACGCCGAAGCAGCCGTAGGCGTAAACGGAACGGATAGGAACGGATAGGAACGGATAAACGGATAGGACAATCCTATCCGTTCTTATCCGTTTCTCGGTAAGATCCTTTCAGGGAGGACTCGACGTGCCGCTGGAACCGGAAGTAGCGGAGCAGGTTGCGCTAGCTACCAAGCATATCAATTACCGCATCTGGAGTTTTCTGGGACTGTTCCTACTCTGGATGGTGGTTGGCGCCGTGGTGTGCGTGAAATTCGACATCGACCTTCGCGTGCTTGGGATGATGGGCATAGTTGTCTGCTTTGCTTTCGTGTTGAGCCCGGTTTTTTCGTTCAAGCCGGCGGCCAAGTGCCCGCGGTGCGGCTACGACTGGGAACCGGGATGGCAGACGCGATCGGAGAAAGACGGCAAGCGATGGACCCGCCAGCGATGTCTCGGCTGCGACATCGCAATGACCGAGAAAGCGTCAGCGCGATAATTCACGTCCACTGCTGGCTGATGCTTGCACCCGCCGCCGATAGCGGACACTCACGAATGACCGTATTCGATCCCAAGCGGCATTCGGCATCCTGAGGCGGAGTTCTGACAATTGGGTCTAGCCTCGCGCGCGTACAGCTTCGTCCGCCGCCCGCGCCCAAGGTTTGATCTTCGCCAAGGTCTTCGCAAGTTCCGTCTTCGCGATTTCGGTATCGTAGTCCGCCTGCAGGCGCAGCCACCAGCCATCCGAAAGTCCGAAGAACCGGCACAGTCGCAGGTCGGTATCGGCGGTGATGGCGCGTTTGCCGGCGAGTATGTCGCCGATGCGCTGCGCGGGCACTCCGATCTCCTTCGCCAGCCGGTAGTTGCTCATGCGAAGCGGCTTCAGGAACTCCTCGGCCAGCATCTCGCCAGGGGAAACGGGTTTCAGTTTTCTGCTCATGCCTGTCTCCGTCAGTGATAGTCAACGATCTCGACGTCTTCAGCGCCGGCGCCCTGCCAGCGAAAACAGATCCGGAACTGGTCGTTCACTCGAACGCTCCACTGCCCCGCGCGGTTGCCCTTCAGAAGCTCAAGCCGGTTCGCCGGGGGCGCGCGCATGTCTTCGATGCGTCGCGCCAGGTCCAGCTGCTTAAGCTTGCGCAGCGCGGGGCGCTCGATGTTCGCGAATCGGGCGACGCGCTGGAGGCGGAACAGGGCCGCAGTGTCGGCGCACTTGAACGTCCTGATCGCCACCGGCCTATAGTAACGTGTCGCGTGATTAACGTCAAGACGACTCGACCGGCCACCCCGTCGTAACCGGGCCCGAGTTGCAGCGATAAGGCATTTTCATGTTTGAATAGGCGATGGCCGACCGTCGCCTGCAAGTCTTCCACGCCGTGGCGAAACATCTTTCGTTCACCAAGGCGGCCGAGGCGCTGTTCATGACGCAGCCGGCGGTGACCTTCCAGATCAAGCAGCTGGAGGAACACTTCAACACGCGCCTTTTCGAGCGCGGCCACGGCCAGATCTCCCTCACCGAGGCCGGCCGCATCGTTTCCGACTACGCCGAGCGGATCCTCGGCCTTTCGACCGAACTCGATGCGCGGCTGAGGGACATGACCGGGCAGATCACCGGACCGCTGCTGATCGGCGCAAGCATGACGATCGCCGAATACCTGCTGCCGCCGGTGCTGGGCGAGTTCAACGGGCGCCATCCGGGCGTCATACCGCGGCTGCTGGTGGCAAATTCGGAAACGGTGCAGAACCAGGTCGCGGAGCACAGCCTCGACATTGGTTTCATCGAAGGCGACTCGCTCCTGCCCTCGCTGGTCACCGAGTTCTTGTGCGAAGACGAGTTGCTGGTGGTGTGCGCCCCGTCACATCCGCTGGCGAAGCTCGACTCGATTGCGCCCGGCCTGCTCGCGCAGCATGCCTACATCAGCCGCGAGCCGGGTTCCGGCACCCGGGAAGTCAGCGACCACTACCTGCAGAAACTTGGCCTCGCCCCCGATTTCCTGCAACCGGTGATGGAACTCGGCAGTCCGGAGGCGCTGAAAGGCCTGGCCGCCACGGGACGGGGCTTCGCCATCATGTCGCGCGCGACCGTCATCAAGGAAACCCACATGGGCCTGCTGGTCGGGATTCCGCTCGCGCCACGCCTGGTCAGGAACCTCGCGCTCGTGTACTCGAAGCAGAAGTTCTATTCGAAGCTGGTCAGCAATTTCGTCGCGTTCGCCAAGGAGCACATTGTTGCAACGCAACCACGCAAGGAAACCCGCAGCGGGGTGATGGCCCCATAACCACTGCTTATTTCCCTGCTGCTGGAGGAGTTTGTTACCTTTGAGCGCAGGAGGACGTGCAAATGGAAAAACCGAAGCAGCCTGAAGAATCACGCCGCCGTTTCCTGACCGGAGTTGCGGGCGCCGGTGCCCTCGCCGCGCTGGGCGAAGCAGCCACGTTGCGCAAGGCTCTCGCACAGGCCAGCCCTGCTCCAGCAGCGCCGCCGGGAACCGTTACTAACGAGGCGATCAAGGCCGCAAAAGTGCCGGCGATGCAGTATCACTCCGAGCGCCCGATCACCGGCAGCGTGCCGGCCCACGAACATGACTTCGAGTTCACGCCCACCGACCGGGTGTTCGTTCGCAATAACCTGCTGACGCCCGATCTGGACATCAACGCGCATCGGCTGACGGTGACCGGCCTGATCGACAAGGAACTCACGTTTTCAATCGCCGAGCTGCAGAAGGCTTTCCCGGCGGTGACCATGGCCGGCATGCTCGAATGCGCGGGCGCGGGACGCACCAACTATCTGCCCAGAGCGAGCGGCACGCCCTGGGGGCCAACCGGCGGGATGAGTTGCCCGGTCTGGACCGGGGTACGCCTGAAGGATGTTCTTGCGGCTGCGGGATTGAGGGGCAACGCCGCACATGTCGCAGGCCAGGGCGGCGATCCCGGCGCGGTCGCGGCCGCGGCGCCGGTGGTTCGCTCTATCCCGATGTCCAAGGCGATGGACGACAACACGCTCATCGCCTGGGCGATGAACGGCGGCCCGCTGCCGAAGGTCCACGGTTACCCCCTGCGGCTCGTGGTTTCCGGCTGGGTCGGCTCTGCCTCTACCAAATGGCTGCAGACCATCAGCGTTCTCGATGCGCCGTTCAAGGGCACCTACATGACCGGCAGCTACGTCGTGCCGAAGTGGCCGGTGAAGCCAGGCGAGAAAATGCCCCCCGACACCGTCTCGGCGCAGGCCTGGCCGATCAAGTCGATGATTACCTTCCCGGCGCCCGATCAGACATTCAAGGGCGCGGAGCGCATAGCGCTGCGCGGCAAGGCCTGGGTCGGCGAAGGCTCGGTGGACCGGGTGGACATCTCGTTCGACGAAGGCGTCACCTGGCATCGTGCGGCGCTTGAGCGCGAACGCGACAAGTATGCGTGGCGCACCTTCAGCTTTGACTACCTGCCGCAGCGCTTCGGCCACCTCACCTTTCTTGCGCGCGCAACCGACGACCGCGGCAACGTGCAACCGATCACGCCATACTGGAATCCGCTCGGGTATTTCTGGAACGGTATCCACCGCGTGGGAGTGATGGTTGTTCCGGCCTGAGGCGATCCGGGCGGTGACGCTAGTCGCCGCGCTGTTCTGCGCCGGCGCATTGGCGCAGGACGAACGGCTCATCTCGGGTCCGGGCAGCACCCTCACCGAGAACAAGTGCAAGATCTGCCACGAGCTGCAGCACATCGGACGCGCGCAGCTCTCGCCCGGCGAATGGGCCGACAATCTGCGCAACATGAAGGAACGCGGCACGCCGATGACGGACGAGGAGATGCGCGCCATCCTCGAATACCTTTCGGTCTATTACAACCGCGACAAGCCGGCACCGGCGCCCTCGCCAGACACGCTCGCCGCAGGCGGTGATGATCCCGTCCAGAAGCTGCTCGATGCAAACGCCTGCAATGGATGCCATTCCGTGGACAAGCGCGTCGTCGGACCTTCGTTCCGCGAGGTCGCGGCCAAGTACGCCGGCGACCGGGACGCGCCGGCGCGTCTCGCGGCCAAGATCCGTGTGGGAGGCCAAGGCGCCTGGGGTCCGGTGCCGATGCCGCCGAATTCCGCCTTGCAGGAAACAGACCTGCGCCGCATCACGGCTTGGGTGCTCGATCGGAAGTAGGCCGGCGGAACGGCTCCCTTGTACCCGTCCCGCATAGCAGCAGATAATGCGTCCGATGGACCATCTCGACCCCAAGCAGGCGCAGGAGTTTCTGCAGAAAAACCCCGATTCGCTGTTCATCGATTGCCGCAGCGAAATGGAATTCCTGTTCGTCGGCCATCCGGTGGGCGCCTTGCACGTGGCCTGGAACGACGGGCCCGACTGGGAGGTGAACCCGCATTTCGTCGGCCAGGTACGCAAGCTTGCCGGCACGAACCACGCGATGCGCCCGATCGTGCTCATCTGCCGCAGCGGCAACCGCTCCCAGGAGGCGGGCACCGCCCTCGAGCAGCACGGTTTCGGGCGCGTGTACAACGTCGCGCACGGCTTCGAGGGCCCGCTGAACGAGAAGCATCAGCGCAACGTGGTCGCCGGCTGGCGCCACGACGGGCTGCCCTGGGAGCAGTGCTGAGCTGCGGCCTTGCGTCAGGCTTTCCCGCTCGCCTCTAGAGAGGCGTAGTACTCGCGCAGGATTTCCAGCACTTCGGGCCGGCTGAATTCGGGCGGCACCTGCGCGCTCTTCGAGAGCCATTCGCGCAGCTGCGTGCCCGAAACCTGGAGACGGTCCTGGTCGCCGTGCGCGCAGGTGCGCCCGGAGGCCATGCCGCCGCAGCGGTAGCACCAGAATGTCACGTCCATCTTCAGCGGCTGCGTCTGCAGCGCATCTTGCGGGATATCGTCAAAGATGCGGTGCGCGTCGAACGGCCCGTAGTAGCTGCCTACGCCAGCGTGATCGCGCCCGACGATCAGGTGCGAGCAGCCGTAATTCTGGCGGAAGACGGCGTGCAGCAGCGCCTCGCGCGGCCCGGCGTAGCGCATGTCCAGCGGATAGCCCGCCTGCACCACTGTGCCCGGGCGAAAATACTTCTCGATCAGCGCCGCGATGGCGCGCGTGCGCACATCGGCCGGGATATCGCCCGGTTTCAGGTTGCCGAGCAGCGAGTGCACCAACACCCCGTCGCACACCTCGATCGCCACCTTGGCGAGATATTCATGCGAGCGGTGCATCGGATTGCGGGTCTGGAACGCCGCCACGCGCGACCAGCCGAGCCGCTCGAATTCGGCGCGCGTTTCGGCGGGCGTCATGAACAACGCACCATACTTCGCCTTGAACCCGCCGTCCGAAAGCACCGTTACCGGTCCCGCGAGGTTCACCTCGCCCTGCGCCATCACCATCTTGACGCCCGGGTGCGCGAGGTCGGTGGTGCCGAACACGGTCGCGCATTCGTGCGCCTTGTTGATGGCATACTTTTCCGTGACCTTCATGGTCGCGAGCGGCTCGCCGTTTTCCGGATCGAGCAACGCGATGTCCGCGCCGGTCTTGAAGGTCGCCGCCGAATCCGGATCCGTGGACAGCGTGATCGGGATGGGCCAGAACAGGCCCGCGGCCGTGCGGCAGCCGTCGCATACGCCCTGCCAGTCGGCGCGGCTCATGAATCCATCGAGCGGCGTGAAGCCGCCGATGCCGAGCATGATGAGATCGCCCTTCTCCCGCGAACTGACGCGAACCGGGGAAAGCGACCGCGCCCGCGCGCGCTCCGAGACCAGCAACTCGCCTGCCGGTATCAACAGCTCGAGCGATCGTCCCCCATGCGGGCGCACCAGGCCGGACATATATGACCGCGCGTCCCTACTGGTTGACCGGCGAAGCCGGGTCCATCAGCAGCGCGGTAAGGTCCTTCATCTGCTGCTCGGTGAGCGCGCGCACGTGGCC
>Ga0315281_10010181_pt1 | contig 12970 bp, 9 predicted proteins | sample YL17G07_0_MG_FD_204540 | JGI IMG/M metagenome (GOLD analysis project Ga0315281, IMG submission 204540) | Sediment microbial communities from Yellowstone Lake, YNP, Wyoming, USA - YL17G07_0 | ecosystem: Environmental > Aquatic > Freshwater > Lake > Sediment | place: USA: Wyoming | collected... | reverse complement strand
CGCTGCCATTTGCCCTTGTCGGCCTCGGCTCCACGCTCAGCCTTGGGCAGAATCTCGATGGCGAGTCCTCCGACCTGGAGAAGCCCCACGTAACTCCAGAAATGCAGGCGTTTGTGCCCGACACCAAAGAAGAGACCGCCATGGCGCTCGTTGTACTTCACTAAAGCATCGAAGTGCCTCTGTGTCAGGCCTTGGGCGCCCACCTCAAGCGTCCCATGCTCAAAGACTTGGGCGCGTCTACGCATAGATAGACACGAAATCTTCCTCGGTCAGCTTCTCGGGATCCGAAAAGGCAAATACATCCTTCTCGTCCAGATCCTCGGCACCCCAGTCGCCGCCCTTGAACGCCACGGTCCCAGTCTTTTTCGTGACAAAGCGTTCGCCGAGAATGAGTCCTATCTTGGCGGGATTGCCGAAGAAGAATTCCCGCAGCAATGGCAGTATCTCGTTCTTGAAGACCCTCTGGAGCGACGGCAGATCCTTCACCTTAAGGAAGAAGGAGTGTCCGATTGCATGGTCGTGATCCAGAAGTCGCTCTATGCGGGCGTTGATCGTCTCCATTAATTTCGACAAGTCCACCTTCAGGTTGGCGGGCTGATTGCTCGCCACCAACCCGCCGTCAGGACGCATCTCGATAAAGGTAAAACGCCGTCGCAGTGCTGTATCTAGAGCCTCGACGCTGCGGTCCGCGGTATTCATGGTGCCAATGATGTAGAGGTTTTTCGGCACACCGAAGGGCTCCCTTGAATACGGCAGGACAGCCTCCAATTCGTTGTCCGCGCCCAGTCGCTTGTCCTCCTCGATCAAGGTGATCAACTCACCGAAAATGCTGGCGATATTTCCCCGGTTAATCTCGTCAATGAACAGGGCGTAGTACTTACTGGGATTGCCACGGGCTTCCGCGATGATTTCCTTAAAGACACCCGGACGAATTTCATAGGCAACCTGACTATTGTCCCGGTCTTCCATCTGCGGCTTGATGCCCTCGATGAAATCCTCGTAGCTGAACGACTGGTGAAACGTCGTAAACCGATATCGCTTGATCTCCGCATCAGCGGCTGGTGCCTTCTTAAAGGTCTCAAGCGCGACGAGCAGTTCTGGAATTTCCTGTTTCACGAGCTGGGCATCGATGGACCATACCGACTGCTCATCCTTGCTGAACAACAGGGGCTCCGTTCGTACCGCGTATTTTACATGGGGGCATTCTGACTTGGTGTGATTCTGCAGCGCCGCCCATAGCATGGCGCGTGGATTTCGGTTCGACGCGAGGCGGATACGGGCCCCGACCAATGGGTGTCCCAGAATTTCGGAGACCTTTGCGCTCTGACCGGCCTGGTCTAGCAGTGCCAAGGCAATAACTTCCCACCAAGCTCTGTCCCGCACGATTCGAGTTGCACGTTCCTCGGGAGTCTCTGCGACCATTCGATCAGTGAATAGTTCGAAGTACTTGGTGCGTACGGCGTACGTCTTACCGGTTCCGGGCGGCCCATAAAGGATGATGTTCTTTGCTGGCAAATTGGTGGCAGGCAGAGGCGGATCCTCATTGGCGTCGATTCCAATCAGGTGCTTCAATTCCGCTACGTATTCCGGGTACTTTGTGATGTCCGTCAGGGTTTTGGTAACGATTTTGAAGTCGCCCGACGACCATTCACCCTTCTTGATCCAGTTTACCAACCGTACATGTGGGTATGCTTCACGGGCGGGCTCGTGCCGATAGCCGCCGGCAACAATGCCATAGCCCAGATACTCCGTGCGTCCTTTCTTCGCGATGACCACGTCACCGGGTTTGACCACATTGGCAAATTCCCACAGCGCGAGGGAGTCGTGACGAGGATCAGTATCCTTATCGGATAGTTTCTTTAGTTCTCTTCGCACGGCTTCGCGATCCGGGTACTTGGTGAGATCGCTGATGTCCCAGCCCAGGGCCATGATGCCGCCTGTAAAGAACTCATCCCATCGATCGGCTCCCGGACCCGGCGCATATAGCCAGTACTTCTTCGGGCTACCGCCTGTGGGTGCGAGCGCCTCGAATGCGGCAAACTGATCCGGCGTCAGCCCAAAATTCGTCCCCTGGCGCCCGATGGGAACCTTGTTCAGGGCCGGACTGGAGAGAACATTCGCCTTCACGATGGGTTCGTCGGCGAAGGCTCGATCAACGCGGATCTTGACGCCCTCAAACGGCTCGCCTGCATCTTCACCTTTCGAGAAGGAGCGATCTTCGGCGCTCTCCGTGATCTGTGCCACTTCCGTCATCACCGTAGCCATGCCATAGAAGCCTGACGCCGGCTCTGACTGCCAAATAATCACGCGATCTCCGGGGTGTATTTCCTTTTTGTGCTGGTTGACCTGCCAGGCATTCAGCGCCCCGGCACGCAAGGCGCCCACCAAGTCGTACATAGAGGGATTCGCCTGAAAGAGCCAATACTTGGACGGTTGAGTCTTAGCCATCCAGGCTTCGCGGGACAAGACGTAGAAGGGCTCGCTCCGTTGCTGGCGCACGGTCTTGAGAATTCTCTTATACCCTTCCAGCGTCGCTCCACCCTCACGATTTGTAGGGATACCTAACTGGCCCATCCAGTTGCCGATAACCGCATCGAGCGCCATGTACTGATTCGGATTCAGCCAGAAGAGACCCATCGTCAACTTGCCGCACCCCGCCACCTCAGCTGCTTTGGCGTACGTGTCAGGATCGAGTGAATCCGGCCCACCGGACACGCATCCAGCTGCAATGCGCCAGAGCGTCGGGACGTCCTCGGGCGAGCGATCCTCGGCGTAGGAAAAGAACCAACTGTTCCGATTGTCGAGAACCGGAATGCCGTTAAAGTCGTCCGGCAACTTCTCGGTCAAGCCGAACTCCGCGCGGCACCTATCCAGAATCGCGCGTCGGTTATCGTTTGTAATGCCGCGATTGAAGACGCCGAAAAAAGTAAACGGATCGATTTCTTTCAAGAGCGGACGGGATCCGCTCTTCGTTCGATCCGTCAGCGGTGTAATCGGCAAATCGTTCGCCCGGAGCTTCTCAAGAAACGCGATGAGTTCGCCTTGGCGACGCTCATACCCCATCAACTTCTTGCCAAGCTCGCGGTAAATGGGGATCCAGGAGAATGAAGTGTCGCTCATTGTTCAATGCCCTTCTTTAGCCATGGAACTCGCACTCGGTATCCAGGCGCTATCGCCAACCCCAGTCACACGCTATTGGCAACATAACCAGACAGCCGCGATAAGCCTATTCCGTCTTGTCCTTGATTTCTTTATCCGCTCCGATCGCTCCCCTGCGAGGGGTGTGCAGGGGAGCGAAATTAACTATAAGGTGCATAGCGCGAAATGTTGCGGCGGGCTCGAGCGCAGGACTGCGGTGCGCCGACTCGTTCTTCAGACTTTGCGGCCGGATTGATTCTACTATCCCTCTATCCCTTTGCGTTGCGCTCCAGCCACTCCACGTCCGCCATGTCCTGCGCGCGGCCGACTGCGCGCTTGTTCGCGATCAACTGCCGCGCAGACAGGACCGACACGGCCTGGCCGGCGTATCGTGTCGTGAATCGCTCCAGCCAGGCTTCGTCGAATGCGACGCCGTCGATACCGGTGAGCACATCGATGCGCACCGGCGCGACGCCAATCTGAAACACTACGCCGGCTCGGGACAGATCACCTTCGGTAAGGTCGTGAAGGGGCGCGCCGAACGCCTCGAGTGCGGACATGACCCGCTTCGCATTGGCCGGGTCCGGTCTAACCCAGATGTCGAGATCGCCCGTCGCCCTGACGTGCCCGTGCGCCGCCAAGGCGTAGGCGCCGACGACCAGGTACTCAACGCCGCGAGCGTTGAATTCTGACAACAGATCTCTGAAGTCGGGGTTCACCGGGATCGGTGCCTTGCATTGCGAGGCATTGCAGAGTCAGTTCCCAGACGGCCTCCATCCTCTGTTCCGGCGTCGAGCCGTCCCATGAAAGGTCGGGTGCCGGATCGTCGCCAGGGCGATAGATGCGACTGGTCTTGCGCGATGCCTTGTGCGGTACGGAGTCCACGATGAAATTATACGCTCCGGATCAAAGCCGGCGGGCTGCGAGCACGGTGCGGCGATGCGCCGCGGATCCGGAGGACCCTGCCGAGATGGCCTGACTACTGGATTGGTGTCGCCTATCCCTCGGACACGAGGCTCAGAACTCTAGCCCCGCCTTGCCGCGCCAACGCCGGATTTTGCAGCCACATCTGAATAAAAAATTCCCGCATTTGTTCAGACTGCTCCAGACGACTGAGCATCAGTTCCTGCGGAATTGCCGGCCGTGCGCGACTGTCGGATTCAGACATTCGGGTCTTCGCCGCGTTTGATTTCGCTGCGACATCGAGTTGATCCTTCGGGCGATTCGCGATGCGTTTCATGACCAGCAAATCGTCAATGGACGCGATCCACACCTTTCGGCCGAACAATTCGCCCGCTACTGCATTGGCCATAAGCCTGTCATACGGCACATCGGAACGCACCAGAACATCCACCACGTTGCCGCCGATGTGCGGCTCCCTGAGAGCAAATGCCAACATGCCTTTTTCGCGATGCCACTGGTCGATCAGGCTGGCGTTTCGGAGCGAATCCATAGCAACCGGAATCACGGGAACCAAACCGTATCCTTGGGCTACGGCAATGAATCGAGAGAGATTTCCGTCGTTCATGGCCAGAACCAGATCGATATCGAATGTGGATCGCAAAAAGCCGTGCAACTGAACCGCCAGCCCTCCCACCAGCACGTATTGGACTTGCCCGTCTGACAGGGCCTGGAGCAATTCGACGGTCTTCATTCACGACACCTGCTTTCCGACTGAAAAGCGTTGCCGCGCATGCTAGGCGCTAATTCGATCAGGGTCAAAAGGAGTCGTCCGCCGCGGCATTGTCGAAATGGGAATCGGCGCCGTGATCGCCTACAATCTGAATATGGGATTTCGGTCATGAGAACTCGGCCATGAAACCCGGATTGTCGCCGGCAGGGGGGAAGATACGCCGGCCGGCCGTCGCGGGCGCTTTCTATCCGGGCGAGGCCGAGGCCCTCAACGCCGACCTCACGGAAATGCTCGACCAGGCGGCAGAGGGCGCGCCGGCGCCGGCATTTCCGAAAATCATCATCGTCCCGCACGCCGGTTACATCTACTCCGGGCCGGTGGCCGCGAGCGCCTACGACCGGTTGCGCCCGGCACGCGGCATCGCAAACAGGGTGGTTCTGCTGGGTCCGGCGCATCGGGTTGCGGTCCGGGGGCTCGCACTGCCCGGCGCGGCGGCGTTCGACACGCCGCTGGGCCGCATTCCGATCGATGCCGAAGCCGCAGCGCGGATCCGGGACCTTGAGCAGGTTTGCGAATCGCCGCAGGCGCACGCCCTGGAGCATTCGCTGGAAGTACAGTTGCCTTTCCTGCAGCGCGTGCTGGGAGAATTCGCCCTGCTGCCGCTGGTCGTGGGCGAGGCAACGGCGGAGGAGGTCGCGCAGGTGCTCGATCGCCTGTGGGGCGGACCGGAAACCGTGATCGTGATCAGCTCGGACCTTTCGCACTACCTGCCTTACGACGATGCGCGCAGAATCGATGGCATCACGGCGAAGGCCATCCTTGGATTCGAGACCGGCATCTCGCACGAGCAGGCCTGCGGTGCGACACCGGTCAGCGGCGCGCTCATCGCAGCGAAACAGCACGGCCTGACGCCGCAACTGCTCGACCTGCGCAACTCGGGCGACACCGCGGGCGGCAAGGGACAGGTGGTTGGATATGCGTCTTTTGCGTTCTCCGAAGGCGATGCGCAGTTCGGCGCGGAACACGGCAGGACGCTGCTGCGCTTGGCGCGTGCCTCGATCGGTGCAGCGCTCGGAATCAATGCCGAGCCGGGCATTGCGGATGATCTGTGGCTGAGGATTGCGCGCACGAGCTTCGTAACGCTGAAGAAGGATGGGACTCTGCGCGGATGCATCGGCTCGCTGGAAGCGCGCCGGCCGCTCGGCGCGGACGTCGTCGCCAACGCCCGCGCCGCCGCGTTACAGGATCCGCGCTTCGCGCCGCTCGCGCGCGAAGAATTCGAGGCCCAGGGGTCAAAGTCTGTGGACATCGAGGTGTCGCTGCTGTCCACGCCCAGGCGCATCCTGTTCGAAGACCATGAAGACCTGATCCGGCAGCTGCGGCCGGGACAGGACGGGATCATTCTCGAAGCTGGCGATGAAAATCCGGGCAGGCGCGCGACCTTCCTGCCGCAGGTGTGGGAGAGCCTTCCCGATCCGGAGCAGTTTCTCGCGCACTTGAAGCAGAAGGCCGGGATTGGCGCAAGCGTGCGCACCACGCGCTGCAAGGTGATGCGCTATGGCGCGCTCAAGTGGCATGAGGAACAGTCGTGGCGCGAAGGCGGAATCGGGAGACGCAAATGAATGCACCGGAAAAGCTGGCCGCCGAGGCCCCCTATGTGGGCCGCTGGTGGCACCTGCTGGAGGACGGGAGGCTGCAATGCGACCTGTGCCCGCGCGACTGCCGCCTGCACGAGGGCCAGCGCGGCCTGTGCTTCGTGCGCATGCGCGGGGAGGGTGAGTCGCGCGACAAGATGCTGCTCACCACCTATGGGCGATCGTCCGGATTCTGCGTCGACCCCATCGAGAAAAAGCCGCTCAACCAGTTCTACCCGGGGACGAGCGTGCTCTCGTTCGGCACTGCAGGCTGCAACCTCGCCTGCAAGTTCTGCCAGAACTGGGACATCTCGAAATCGCGCGAATTCGACCGGTTGACCGACCAGGCTACACCGGAGACCATTGCCCGCGCCGCCGCGGAGCTGGGATGCAGGAGCGTGGCTTTCACCTACAACGATCCGGTCATCTTCGCCGAATACGCGATGGACGTCGCCGACGCCTGCCATGCGCGCGGGATCCAGACCGTCGCGGTGACCGCAGGTTACATGCACGACCAGCCGCGGCGTGAGTTCTACGCGAAGATGGACGCCGCAAACGTCGACCTCAAGGGATACACCGAGGACTTCTACTTCAAGCTCACCGGCGCGCACCTGCAGCCGGTGCTCGACACGCTGGCCTATCTGAAGCGCGAGACCGACGTGTGGTTCGAGATCACCACGCTGCTCATTCCCGGGCGCAACGACAGCGATGCGGAGCTCGAGGCCGAGTGCAGGTGGATCATGGCCGAACTCGGGCCCGACGTGCCGCTGCACTTCTCTGCTTTTCATCCCGACTGGAAGATGACCGACGTGCCGCCCACGCCGCCAGAGACGCTGACACGGGCACGCGACATTGCGACCAAGGCGGGACTGCGCTATGTCTACACGGGCAATGTGCACGACATCGAGGGCGGCACGACCTATTGCCCGCATTGTCACCATGCGGTGATCGCCCGCGACTGGTATCGCATCCTCGACTACCGTATCGGCGACCGCGCTGGCAACGGCGGACGTTGCCTGGAATGCGGGGGGGCGATTGCCGGCCGTTACCAGAAATTCGACCTGAAAAAGGCATTCGGCCCGCGGCGCATTCCGGTCCGGCTGGCTGAAATGAATCCCTGAGGCCCTGACCGCGGTTGCGGGCATGCGGCCGGGCGCTGCGCCTTGTCCAGCGAGCATTTTCCTGCGCCAACCCATTGATTTGGTTACGCCACCGGGTCGAACCCTCCGACAAGGCTTGCATTGCGCTCAATACTGTATAAATATACAGGTCAACGCGTCTCGACCCGTTTCCGTTTATGCCATAATCGCCAACGCCAAAGATAAGGATAGGAACATGGAAGACAACAAGACCAAGGCCCTTGCCGCTGCGCTCGCCCAGATCGAAAAACAGTTCGGCAAGGGCTCCATCATGAGGATGGACTCCCAGGCGGTGCCCGACGTGCAGGTCGTTTCGACCGGGTCGCTGGGGCTGGACATCGCCCTTGGCGTGGGCGGACTGCCGCGCGGGCGTGTTGTGGAGATCTACGGGCCGGAATCATCGGGCAAGACCACGCTCACGCTGCAGGTGATCGCAGAAACGCAGAAGGTGGGTGGCACGGCAGCTTTCATCGATGCCGAGAACGCCATGGATCCGCAGTACGCCGCCAAGCTCGGCGTGAAGACGGACGAGCTGCTGATTTCCCAGCCCGACACCGGCGAGCAGGCCCTGGAGATCGCCGAGATGCTGGTGCGCTCGGGGAGCGTGGACGTGATTGTCATCGACTCGGTGGCCGCGCTCACGCCCAAGGCGGAGATCGAGGGCGAGATGGGTGAGCCGCAGATGGGCCTGCAGGCGCGCCTCATGAGCCAGGCGCTGCGCAAACTGACTTCCAGCATCAAGCGTACCAACACGCTGGTCATTTTCATCAATCAAATCCGCATGAAGATCGGCGTGATGTTCGGCAATCCCGAAACCACCACCGGCGGCAATGCGCTCAAGTTCTACGCCTCGGTGCGCCTCGATATCCGCCGTATCGGCTCGATCAAGAAAGGCGACGAAGTGATCGGCGCCGAGACCCGCGTCAAGGTCGTGAAGAACAAGGTCGCGCCGCCTTTCCGCGAGGCGATCTTCGACATCCTCTACGGCAAGGGCATCTCCCGCGAGGGCGAAATTCTGGAGCTTGGCGTCAACGCCGGTGTGGTGGACAAGTCCGGCGCCTGGTATGCGTATAAGAAGGACCGCGTCGGCCAGGGCAAGGACAATGCCCGTGAATATCTCGAGGAGAATCCGGAACTGGCCGCAGAGATCGAGGCCCGGATCCGCGAGAAGCTCGGGATCAACAACCCGCAGGCCGCCGTGCCGGCAGCCGCCATCGCCGAAGTCTAAAACCGGATGCCGCGCGAGCGTTCGCTGCGCGAGCGGGCCCTCGGATTTCTCGCTCGGCGGGAACACAGTCGTACCGAACTGCGGCGCAAGCTCGCGCCGCACGCCGTATCGCCCGAGGAACTCGATGCACTGCTCGAGGACCTCATTCAGCGCAAGTTGCTCTCGGAATCCCGCTTTGCGGAAGCGCGTGTCCATGTGCTTGCGCGCAAGTTCGGCGCGGCCCGCATCGAGCGCGATTTGCGGGCCAAGGGGATCTCAGAGGAGGCGGCCGCATCCGCGGCCCGCGAGGCGCGCGTCACCGAGTTCGAGCGCGCCCTGGAAATCTGGCGCCGCAAGTTCGGCGCGCAGGCGTCGGATCTGAAACAGCGCGCCCGACAGGCACGGTTTCTGCTCGCCCGGGGGTTCAGCACCGAAGTCATCAACCGGATCCTGCGGCACAAGTACGAATAATCGACGGAACTGACGTCTTTCCGTCAGTCACGGCGACCTGGAGCGGTGATGAAGGTGTGAACGGGGGCGGAAAGAGCGGCCGCTCCACGAACCCCTCGGGTTCCGCTCGCTAGGTTATGAGAGCCATGAAAGCGCGCAATCTCGGACTGCTGCTCATCGTAATTGCCCTCGTGATGGCCTTTGCCGGACATTCGCGTTCAGAGGTCGAACCCTCGGCGCGGTCGACTCCATCAGCGCCGCCCCGCTGACGCGGGTTGCAGACCCGGCCTCGCCTTATCTCTGCAGACCGAACGCGCGCCGGGGCGCGCAGTTCGCTGCGTGCGCGCCCGATTTTCGCTACCATCGCAGCGGTCATCCCTCGAACCGGTCCCCATGAGCAGCAGCCACGACGGTTGGCGCGAAGAGAAGCGCTCCGCATATCTCTACCGCGTCATCGCCGGTTGTGAGCGCGGCACGCCACGCGAAAATCTGTTTCGCAGCCTTGCGGTCGAGGCGGATGGCCAGGCGATGATCTGGGCGCGCCAGTCGGGGATAGACCCCGCGCGCGCCTATCTTCCGGATATGCGCACCAGAATCGTCGCGGGGCTGCTCGGGGTCCGCGGCCCGCGCGCCATGCGCGGAATACTCACCGCCATGAAGGTGCGTGGCCTGTCGGTGTATTCACATGCGGCACCCGGCCACCCGGCGCCGACTTCGATCCAAGACATGGCATCGCGCCACCGCGGCATGGGCACGAGCGGCAATCTGCGCGCGGCGGTGTTCGGAGTCAACGACGGCCTGATGTCGAATCTGTCGCTCATCCTCGGCGTTGCAGGCGCGTCGTCGAACTCCAGCATCATCCTGCTCTCGGGCGTCGCCGGGCTCCTCGCCGGCGCGTTCTCGATGGCCGCGGGTGAATTCGTATCGGTGCGATCCCAGCGCGAGATGTACGAATACCAGATCGGACTGGAGCGCCGCGAGCTCGACCAGTATCCGGAGGAAGAGGCTGAGGAGCTGGCGCTCATCTACGCGGCCAAGGGAATGCCGAAGGACAAGGCCCTGGAGCTCGCGCGAAAAATCATCTCCGACCCTGAAACGGCGCTCGATACGCTGGCGCGTGAGGAACTGGGGCTCAATCCCGAGGAGCTCGGATCGCCCTGGGGCGCAGCGTCGTCGTCGTTTGCGTCCTTCGGAATCGGCGCCTTGATTCCGCTGCTGCCGTTTCTGTTGTCCACGGGCACCACAGCGCTGCTCGGCTCCATCGCGCTTACGGCGGTGTCCCTGTTCGGTGTCGGCGCGGTCATCAGCCTGTTCACCGGACGCAATGCGCTGCAGGATGGATTGCGCATGCTGGTCATAGGCGCGGCCGCGGGCGGCGTGACGTTCGTGGCCGGCAAGCTGCTGGGCGTAAGCCTGGCATGACAGCCTGACGTGGCGGGCTGATCATGCAGACCGCAGCCTTGCACAGCGTTGCCGGCTTCTTCGCGCTGCACCTGCTGGCGTGGCTCGTCTCGGAGCGCCGCAACGCGGTGGGGTGGCGCAGCGTGGCCGCGGGCATGGCGCTCACGCTCGCACTGGGTGTCGTCCTTCTCAAGGTGCCGCCCGTGAGCGAGGTGTTCCTGAATCTGAACTCGGTGGTCGCTGCGCTGGAACGGGCAACCCAGGACGGCACCTCGTTCGTATTCGGGTACCTCGGCGGCGGACCGCTGCCCTTCGAGGAGAAGCAGCCGGGCGCCTCGTTCGTCTTTGCGTTCCGGGCGCTGCCGCTCGTGCTGGTGGTCTCGGCGCTGTCCTCGCTGCTGTTCTACTGGCGCATCCTGCCGCTGATCGTGCGCGCGTTCTCGTTCCTGCTCACCCGCGCCATGGGTGTCGGGGGCGCGGTGGGCCTGTCGGCCGCCGCGAACGTGTTCGTCGGCATGGTAGAGGCGCCGCTGTTCGTGCGCCCCTACATTCGCAGCATGACGCGCAGCGAGCTGTTCGTGATGATGACCTGCGGCATGGCGACGATAGCCGGCACGGTCATGGTCCTGTACGCCAGCGTGCTCGGCAGGGTCATCCCCGACGTGCTGGGGCACCTGCTGATCGCCTCCATCATCAGCACGCCCGCCGCCATTGTCGTGGCCCTGCTCATGGTGCCGGCGGTGCCGGGGGACGGGCCGCCGACCGAGGGCGATCTGGTGCCGCCACAGGAGGCAGGCAGCGCCATGGACGCGATTACCAAGGGCACGGTGGACGGCGTGTCGCTGCTCGTAAACATCATCGCGATGCTGGTGGTGCTCGTGGCGCTGGTCGCGCTCGCCAACCAGATGCTGGCGTTGCTGCCGCAGGTGGGCGGCGCCCCCGTCACCATGCAGCGCGTGCTCGGCACCATGATGGCGCCGCTGGTCTGGGTGATGGGGATTCCCTGGGCCGAAGCCCTTACTGCCGGTTCGCTGATGGGCACCAAGACCGTGCTCAACGAGTTCATTGCGTACATGGATCTGGCGAACCTGCCGATCAATGCGCTTTCCAACCGCAGCGAGCTCATGATGACCTACGCGCTGTGTGGCTTCGCCAACTTCGGCAGTCTGGGCATCATGATCGGCGGGATCGCGACCATGGCGCCCGAGCGGCGCGCGGAGATTGTCTCGCTCGGCGCGAAAACCCTCGTGTCCGGCACGCTTGCAACGCTCGTCGCAGGCAGCGTGGTCGGCATCCTGTACTGAAGCGCTGCCCGGCTGTTCCGGGGTGAGTTCCCCGTGCTGGGTCACCGAGGTCGCTGATTCGGGTCGGTCCTTGTGGCCGGCGATTCGCGGCGGTGATTGCATCCCGCGCCGATTCAGAGGAAAATTCCACCAGTTCAGACAGTTGCGGCGACCGTGGTCGCCTTTTTTGTCCCCATGAAATCCGCGGAAATCCGCAGCAAGTTCCTGCAGTTCTTCGCCGAACGGAGCCACGCGGTCGTGGCCTCGAGCCCGCTGGTGCCCGCCAACGACCCGACGCTGCTGTTCACCAACTCGGGGATGGTGCAGTTCAAGGACGTGTTCCTCGGCCAGGAGGCGCGGCCTTACTCGCGCGCCACGACCTCGCAGCGATGCGTGCGCGCGGGCGGCAAGCACAATGACCTCGAGAACGTCGGCTACACCGCGCGCCACCACACGTTCTTCGAGATGCTCGGCAATTTCAGCTTCGGCGACTATTTCAAGCGCGAGGCGATCCGTTTTGCCTGGGAACTGCTGACCAAGACCTACAAGTTGCCGACCGATCGTCTCTGGACCACCGTTTACCTCGAGGACGACGAGGCCTACGACATCTGGACGAAGGACATCGGCGTGCTGCCTGAGCGCTGCATCCGTATCGGAGACAAGCCCGGCGGGCACAGATACCAGAGCGACAACTTCTGGCAGATGGCCGACACCGGCCCCTGCGGCCCATGCAGCGAGATCTTCTACGACCACGGGCCCGGCGTTGCGGGCGGCCCGCCCGGGTCGCCCGACGCGGATGGGGATCGCTATATCGAGATCTGGAACCTGGTGTTCATGCAGTTCAACCGTGACGACAAGGGCGCGATGACGCCGCTGCCCAAGCCCTGCGTGGATACGGGGATGGGCCTGGAGCGCCTCGCCGCAGTGCTGCAGCACGTGCATTCGAACTACGAGATCGACCTGTTCCAGGAACTTGTTCGCGCCGCGGCGCGCGAAACGCACACCAGGGATCTGGGAAGCAACTCGCTCAAGGTCATCGCCGACCACATCCGCGCCTGCTCGTTCCTGGTCGTCGACGGCGTGAT